>ERZ1292630.5288-Hain-H41-02um-R3-5288-length-10645-cov-20_pt1 | contig 10645 bp, 13 predicted proteins | sample MGYA00564408_ERZ1292630 | MGnify/ENA primary metagenome ERZ1292630 (study PRJEB36523, sample SAMEA6512641) | groundwater metagenome | collected 2019-01-08 | study: AquaDiva: Metagenomics assemblies of 32 groundwater samples
CCCTGGGACTCGGGTGGCGATACGGATCGCTTCGTTGAGATCCCGCGCGTTGACCAGGAAGTAACCAGCAATCTGTTCGCGGGTTTCGATAAAGGGGCCATCGGTCACAAGCGGTTTTCCCTCACGGACCCGCACGATGAACGATGTCGCTGCCGGGTGCAGCGGCGAGGCGCTCAGATACTGTCCGGCGGCGTGAAGCTGGTGTGTCAGCTCGATGGATTCGGCGAGCAGCTGCTGGCGCTTCTCTTTCTCGATCTTCTCGAAAGCCGCTTCGTCATGAAGTACGATCAACATGAACTTCATGGTGTGACTCCCGGTATGATCGAGGTCGATTGCTGTTTACGCACAGCCGTTTTCTTTGAGTGGCCGCACTTCGATACTGCCATACTGGGCTGCAGGAAATTTCGAGGCGATCCGTACGGCGTCGTTCAGGTCTCTGACATCGATCAGAAGGTACCCGCCCAGCTGTTCCTTCGTTTCGGCAAAGGGCCCGTCGGTCGTTGAGATTTTCCCGCCGCGTACCCGCACAGTCGTCGCGGTCTCCACCGGGTGAAGGGGCGAGGCCCCGATAAGTTGGCCGTTTTTCTGCAGTTCGGCACAATAGGCCATGGATTCGTCCGAGATGGTGAGCCGTTCGTTCTGCGGCATGGCGTGGAGTGTTTTCTCTTCGACATAGACCAAGCAAAGGTATTTCATCGTGTGCTCCTTCATGAGTGAGCGATCGAATGCGTCTTCGTCACGCCGCGCGCTGGTTCATCTCCCAGAGCGCGAAGGTATTGTGCTCCGTGTCCTCACAAATCGCGAAGTAACCCATGTGCGGCACAGCGGTCTTTGGCTTGCAGACCGTTCCGCCCAGCTTTTGGACCTTCGCCACAGCCTTGTCAACCGATGGGACAGTCACGTAGACCGTGATCGAGTGTCCAGGATGCATGCGAGGCAAGAGCCCGCCGTCCGGACTAGCATCCTTCCCACCTGTGTCGATATGCCAGTAGTCGGCAACGGCAGCGGACAACTTCGCGAACTTCCAGCCGAATAACGAGCCATAGAACTTCTTGGCCCGTCCCAGATCGTCGGCCGGAACGTCGAACCAGCAAACACTCGCCGCTGGCAGGGATGGTTTCACCTTCCGCTTCTGAACCGGTTTCGCCATGGTTAGCTCCTATTCTGTGGGGAGAAATCCTGCTGACACAAGATAGTCGTTAGAGCAGGCCAAAATCGACAGGACCGTATCTACTTGAGTGATTGGAATGTTTTACTGCTTAATCAGTCGCTTACGAATGGGCACAGGCAAATGGCTGGCAGGTTGAATACGGAAACTCGGGCTACCGCTGTTCGTCCCAGACGCCGGCAGAGTTCTGCCTACGCAGGGGAATGGTTCGGGCTACTCTCACTTCTCTACGGCGTGTAGGGCTCGTGCACGGTTCGTTGTGAGATCCACCAGATGTTTCCGTGTTGATCCTTCACGCCGCCTTGTCGGTCGCCGTACGGCATGTCGCTAACTTCCATATCAAGAGTTGCCCCGTGTTTGAGGGCTCGTTGCATGGACGCATCGGCGTCCTCGACATAGAGATAGTATGCAGCAGCCATGGGTTTGTAGCGCTCCGTGGCTTCACTGACCATGACGGTTGAGGTGCCGAGTCGAACCTGTACGTTCGCGATCAGACCATTGGGCCGCAGGGTACGGCAGGTTTCGGTGCCGGCAAGACCATGCACCAGGAAGCGTACAAAGGCTTCTGCGTCGGCCACAAAGAAGTACGGCGTGATGGTGTTGAAGCCAGGTGGAATATACATGTCAGACCCCTCGTGTGAATTAATGGAGCAGGGGGGAACCAGCGTAATCTACTGCAAAGGCGGAGGCGTATCCATTATTCAGGCTCACTCTTGCAGTTCGCTTAGCCGCTTCTCCAGAAACCGCCGTTCTGGCTCCTGCAGGGTGAGACCGAGGGCCCGTTCGTAGGAAGCGCGGGCCTCTGTTGTGCGTCCGAGTCGCCGGCAGAAATCTGCTCGTGCTGCGTGGGCAAGGTGATAGTTCCCTAGCTCGCCTCGCGTCAGGATGGTGTCGATGAGGAGCAATCCCTCCAATGGACCGTCACGCATGGCGACTGCAACCGCACGGTTCAGTTCGACCACGGGCGAGGGATGGGCCTGAAGCAACAGATCGTAGAGTGCGACAATTTGGCCCCAATCCGTGGCTGCAGCGCTCGGAGCCTGAGCATGCACCGCGGCGATCGCGGCTTGAATGGTGTATGGGCCGACTTGGCCTGCAGAGAGAGCTCGCTGAACCAGCACAACTCCTTCTATGATCTGGTCACGGTTCCAGAGCGATCGATCCTGATCTTCCAAAAGAATCAGCTCACCGGTTACTGACGTGCGCGCTTCCCGCCGCGAATCTTGCAACAACATCAGCCCCAGTAGTCCCATCGCTTCAGGCTCAGGGAGCAGCTCGATCATCACCCGTCCCAGGCGGATCGCCTCACCCGAAAGGTCGTGTCGAGTGAGTGAGTCTCCAGCAGAGGCCGAGTATCCCTCGTTGAAGACGAGGTAGACCACCCGGAGAACGGCGTCCAATCGATCCGGCAGTTCTTTTTCTGGCGGTACTTCATAGGGAATACGGGCCTCCCGGATCTTGGCCTTGGCCCGCACGATCCGTTGCGCGATCGTGGGAGGCTTCGTGAGAAAGGCGCGTGCGATTTCATCCGTGGTGAGGCCGCAGACCTCGCGCAGCGTCATGGCGACCTGGGCCTCAGGCGCGAGCGCAGAATGACAACAAGTAAAAATCAATCGGAGCCGGTCGTCCTCGACGCTCTCATCGTTCTGCTCGTCGGCATCGAGTGTGGTGGTGGGTTCCGGCTGTTTCGCCATCTCCGCCACCGATGCATCATGTCGAGTGCGCCGTCGTATGCCATCAATGGCTTTGAAACGTCCTGTCGAGACAAGCCAGGCCCGTGGATTGGTCGGCACGCCATCCCGCGCCCACTGTTCCACTGCAATTGCGAATGCATCGTGCAGCGCCTCCTCGGCAGTCTCAAAGTCGCCGAGGAGACGAATGAGGGTGGCGAGCACCTGGCGCGACTCTGAGCGGTAGATCGCGTCCACAACTTCGCGTATTGGCTTGGTTAAATTTTCGCTCATCGGGGGTGAGCTTCCACAGATCCATCACTCCCTCTTCAAGGATTGCAGCGTCTCGCGTAGTTCCTTCAGCTCAGCGATAGAGAGATCCAAATGTTGGTCGCGCTGCGGTTGATCGTCCTTGAACTTCCACAGGCGCCAAAAGATCGCCGTGAGCTCTTTCTTATGCGTAACCGCCAGGCTTGGCAATTTCCCTTAGACCGTGACAGTCACGGTCTTGATCGCGGCCTTCACTTTGGCTGCCATGTCCGGAGGGAGCGATTCCATCTTATGGCACTCCTTCGCATGCATGGCCCCTAACTTCAAGACTTCTGCTTCCGTTTCGGCCCGCACCTGAAACGCGCAGCCGGCGCTGGCGTCAACATCCAGACATCCAAGTTGCTTATATTGTTTGGTCGCCATGATCTTCTCCTCCTTTATGATTGGGGTGAACGATGCCTTGTCTACATTACATGTTGCCCAGCCTCCGGTTCTTACATCGAGTAGAAGAACTCCTCCTTGACGATTTTTCCGTTCTGAACCGTATAGAGACCTGCTTCATCCAGCGTCATGCGTTTCCCCGTGTGTTTCGGCGTGACGTCATACTTGAAATGTAGGACAAAACGGTCGCCGTTGGGATAGGGCCCTTCAACCGTGCCGCTGTGGATTTCGTGATTGTCGACCCACCATTGATTCTTTCCCTTGATCTTCGCAATTCCTTTCTGGGTCTGTTCCATGCCTGGCATGGCACAGGTCTCGACGCTCTCGATATTCGTCGAGTAAAAGCGATCGATCGCTTCCTGATTTTTGCCCTGCCGGCACAAGGTAACCAGTTCCTTGCCGATCTCCATTGTCGTCATGATGGCTCCTCCTTTTCCTATGGTGGCGATTACCTATCTGCTCTGATCTCGAGGCGAGACGTTGAAACATCCTCTTGGCGCGTCTCCTGCGTACTCATCCTGCCATCACTCCCCCATCGATAGGCAGAATGCTGCCGGTCGTCCAGCGCGACTCGTCGGACGCAAAATAGATCGCCGCTTCGGCTACTTCCTCAGGTTGTCCCAGGCGGCCCATCGGATGGATACCTTCGAATAGCGCTTTAAGCTTCGGATCCTTCAGCATCTCACGGACCGGCGAGGTCAGTACACCCGCGGGACAAATGCAGTTGCAACGGATACCCTGCTTTGCATATTCAACCGCTACTGATTTGGTCAGCATAATCACGCCCGCTTTCGCCGCCTGGTACGCATGGGCCTGAAAGAAGGGGATGGCTTTCATCCCCACGACCGTTGACACGTTCAGAATCGAGCCCCCGCCCTGCTTCAACATCAGCGGGATCGCAGCACGAATGAAACGGAACGTCCCTTTCAAGAACAAGTCGAGCGTATCGTCCCAAATCTGGTCGCTAGTTTCATGCAGTGGCCCGGCATGGAACAGGTTGCCGGCGTTGTTCACGAGCACGTCGAGCCGGCCAAATGTCTTAACGGTCGTGGCGACCGCTTCCCGGACGTCGGCTTCGTTGGTCACGCTGCCGGGTAAGGCCAACGCCTTGCCACCGTTGCGTTCAATGTCTTTCACGACCCGCCCTAATTCCTCTTTCCGGCGGCCCGTGATCGCGACCGTTGTGCCCTCTCGCGCGAAAGCTCTCGCAATCGCTTCTCCGATCCCGGTCCCTCCGCCCGTGACAATGGCGACTTTATTTGCAAGTCTCATGGTGCACCCTCCTTGAAATAGTTGAATCGAGCGTATCTTGCGGCATTCTTCTGCCTTCAGGAACTGGCGATGAGTCTCTTATGCAATCATCACCAGTTCCTTTAGCCGTTGTCGCCACAACTGATCCGGTTCGGTCTTGTTGGCGGGTCGATGATGAGTCTCGATCAAAGCATCGACAATCGCGCCGCAATTGAGGCAGCGCCAACCGGAGATCTCATATCCCGCCGAGTCGAATTCAAGATTGTCATACTGTTCTCGAACCATCAGCCCAGCACAACGTGGACATGTCATTGGACACCTCCTGTCCTGAACGATTTCTGTCGCGATAAGTATTGAACGAACGTTCCATAATAGGTCGAAAAAATCGGTTCAGTCTAAGATCGAGAGTGCAGTCTCTGCCGTCTGATTTACCGCGTCAGCCGGCGCTCCGGCTTTAATCATCACAATGGTCCCTTGCAGCATCGTCGTGAGAAAGCGCGCCAGCGTCCGAGGATCTTTATCATCGTTCAATTCACCCTGCTGTTTGGCGCGCACCAAGACCCGAAAGAAAGTATCCTCAGCCATCTTGAGGACCTGGCGGAGCGTTCCCGCGATCTCTTTCTCGTGCGGCGATAGTTCCATGATTGTGTTGGCGATGAGGCAGCCTCGGCGCTGGGGATCGGCGAGGCCTCCTTCGATCATGCCCCGGATAAATAGGCGAAGTGTTGGGATCGCAGGCCCCGGTTGATCGAGCAACGAGAATTTCTCGCCGACGAATCCGTGGCAGTACCGGTCGATCACTTTTAAGAATAGTTGGCGTTTATCGCCGAAGGTGTCGTAGAGCGAGCCGCGATTCAGGTCCATTGCCGTCAGGAGATCTTCCATCGACGTGGCTTCATAGCCCTTGTGCCAGAAGACCTGCAAGGCCTTCTCGAGCGCCTCATCGGGAATGAATTCTTTCGGACGGGACATGGGAGGAGACTCCAAAACTCGTGACGGGGCCACATATACTCCATAGTGGAACGATCGGTCAAGTATAAGGTTGCCGGGCTGGAGGCGCGCCGGGGATATCGCATTGCGCGAGCACAGGGGACTCACCGGGCCATCCCTCCCCTGCTGGCGTACCGTTTCAGCATCCTGTTAAAATCCCCCGCCATGCCGATTGAAACCTATACCGCACAAGTTGAGTCGATCGAGAATCTCACCCACGACGTGCGCCGCCTCGATCTGCGGTTGATCGAACCGAAAACCATCCATTTTAAGCCTGGCCAATTTGTGTCGTTTGAAATGCCGGATCCCAAAACCGGTCGTCTCCTCACGCGTGCCTATTCCATTGCCTCACAACCCAGCCAATCTGGCATCATCACATTATTGTTCAATCTGGTGTCGGGCGGTCCTGGTTCCGGTTTTCTGTTCCATCTCAAAGAAGGAGAGAAGACACAGTTCAAAGGGCCGGCGGGGCATTTCTATCTGCGAGAAGATCCCGAACGTGAACTGCTGTTCGTGGCCAGTGGCACCGGCATCGCCCCGATCCGATCCATGCTGCTGGCGAATGCGGAACGTCCCAACCCAAGACCGGCGACTCTGTTCTGGGGCCTGCGCAGCCAGCGGGACTTGTACGACCAGGAGGAGCTGGCCGAATTGACCAGGCGGACTCCAACCCTCACGGTCATTACAACACTCTCCCGCCCCGAGCCAGGCTGGTCCGGCGAATCCGGCCGCGTTCTACGGCTGATCGAAGAGCGGATCGCCTCGGTCAAGAATCTCGCCGTCTACCTCTGCGGAAACAGCGCCATGATCGCCGACGCTACATCGTTACTTCAGAAGAGAGGCCTGTGCCCTATCTATCGCGAAAAATACTACGACGACACAGGCTCTTCAGAGGATTAACGTGAGCTTATGCAACGGCTAACAAACAAAGTCGCGATTGTGACGGGCAGCAGCAGCGGCATTGGTAAGGCGATCGCGCTGAGGTTCGGTACTGAAGGCGCAAAAGTTGTCGTCACGGCCAGACGGATGGCGCTCTGCGAGCAGACTGTCGCCCAGATCACGAAGGCCAGCGGTGAGGCCTGGGCCATTCAAACCGACGTGGCCGATGAGCACCAGGTGGAACGGCTGATCGACCAAACCGTGAAGCGGTACGGGCGGCTGGATATTCTGGTGAACAATGCGGGAATTGTTGCAGGCGGGCGGTTAGCCGAAACGACGACGAAATCGTTCGACGAGGTGATGAACGTGAATCTGCGCGGAACCTTCTTCTGTTGCCGGGCCGGATTCAAACACATGAAAAAGCAAGGCGGGGGCACCATCGTCAATATGTCGAGTGTCGCCGGATTGCAGGCCTGGGGCGGCACCGGTGTCTACAGCGCCTCTAAACATGCGGTCCAGGCTTTGACGAAATCCCTGGCCGACGAAGGCAGGACGTTCAACATCAAAGTGAGCGCCATCTGTCCCGGTAGCGTGGCCGACGATCTGGTCGATGCCTCGCAGGAAGACATTCTCCGCAGCGAGAAGATCGATCCATTCGATGTGGCTGAAGCGGCGGTGTATCTGGCGACGTTGGGCAAGTATACCGTGGTGCATCAGGTTGTCATCGATCGGCTGGGCGCAGACTGGTGACGATCTCTCCAGTGTCTCCATCGACTCAGCCGCGGCAGGCGGCGATCTTCTTCATTCTCATCACCGTTACGCTCGACGTACTCTCGTTCGGCATCGTCATTCCCGTGTTGCCGAAACTCGTCGAAGATTTCATGTCAGGCGATACGGCGGAGGCTGCCTCAATTTACGGCATCATGGGTATGGCCTGGGCGCTCATGCAGTTCGTCTGTTCGCCCATTCAAGGCGCGCTGTCGGATCGCTTCGGGCGGCGGCCGATCGTGCTGCTGTCAAATCTCGGCTTAGGCCTCGACTACATCTTCATGGCGCTCGCGCCCAGCGTCACCTGGCTCTTCGTGGGCCGCGTCATCTCGGGCATCGCGGCGTCCAGCTTCAGTACTGCGGGCGCCTACATTGCCGACGTCACGCCGCCGGAGAAGCGGGCTGCCAGCTTCGGGATGATCGGCGCAGCGTTTGGCTTAGGCTTCATTCTCGGCCCGGCGGTGGGCGGGTTGCTCGGCGTGGTCGATCCACGGCTTCCCTTCTGGGGCGCGGCAGCGACGAGTCTCGTGAACGCCTGCTACGGATTCTTCGTCTTGCCGGAATCGCTCCCGCGAGAGAAGCGCATGAACTTTTCCTGGAGACGGGCCAATCCGATCGGCTCGTTCAAACTGTTGCGGTCGCATCGCGAACTCCTCAGTCTCGCAGCGGTCGTCTTTCTCGGGTACCTCGGGCATGCCGTCTTGCCGAGCGTGGCAGTGCTCTATGTCGGCTATCGTTACGGGTGGGACACGAAGGCGGTCGGCTTCATGCTGGCCGGCGCCGGCGTTACCGCCATGATTGTGCAAGGGTTGCTCATGCGACCGCTCACAGCCCGCTTCGGAGAGCGGAAGACTCTCCTTGCCGGATTGCTCAGCGGCGCGCTGGGCTTTGCGGTCTACGGTGTGGCGACCGAGGGATGGATCTATTGTGCGGGGATTCCCATCATGGCCTTCTGGGGCCTCGCCGGTCCGTCCGCGCAAGCGTTCATGTCCCGCCGCGTGAGCAGCTCCGAACAGGGCCAGCTTCAAGGGGCCATTGCGGGGCTTTCCGGTATCGCCGGCCTCATTGGACCGGGCCTCTTCACCCAAGCCTTTGCGCTCTTTATCGGCGCACAAGCCAGTTGGCATCTCCCCGGCGCGCCGTTTCTTCTGGCATCTCTATTATTGTTTGTGGGGATAGCGATTGCCTGGCGAGCGACAAGGATCACCCGGTAGTCCCCTAACAGGCAATTTTCACGAACGCTTCTACTGTAACGAGAATCCGCCGCAGCATCCAATCCCAAACACATAGGACCTGTCTTATGTGCGCCGGAGTTCTCAGCGCTTGGTCCCAGAGCCTTGTTCCTCGCTTTCCCTAAACGCCGGCCGCTCTCCAACTTACCAGTCATCATTCATTTGGCCTGCGGATCGTTGGCGCGGCTGGGAAGGATAGCGACATCGGTTGGGTTTCTACAGAAAGGTGTTTGTCTAATCTTTGGTTGAAGGCTGATCCATGCGCCACTGCCCACTTCTTGTTCAGGTCTGCATGTGCTGTCGAGGAATTAAAAAGAATTTCAATGGATAACAGCAACTCGAACGCTATGTGCGCAGGGCACGGCTTATGCTCCTACCGCGGAAGGTGCGCCCCAGTGTGAAAACATATGGGGGAACGCCTGCTTCAAAAGGAGAGGATTATGATATCTCACTCTGGAAAGATTCTGACTCTCTTCGCGGTACTGTCCGTGCTCGTGCCATCACCAGAGAGTATTGCGGAAGGATTGCGCGGAGGATTTGACGAGGCCTTCGGCCCACGGATTCACCCGGGTGCCCAGCTGGCTCAACCCAATACGAAACATCGCCCACGCCATGTCCTCGATCGGGCCGTTGCCGTTCGTGATTGGAACCAAATTGCCATCGATGCCAGCGGCCTCGATCACACGCCGTCGGACGCCTCCCACGTCTTTGGCCATCAACTTGGGCCGGGCCGATCGAGCCGGGCGATGGCCATCGTCCATCTCGCCATCTTCGATGTCGTCAATGCAGTCGAAGGGGGTTACAGAAGCTACACCGGGCTTGGTCCGACGAGAGGGGGAACGTCAATTTCCGCAGCGGTCGCGCAAGCGGCCCATGATACGCTCGTCGCGCTCTTTCCCTCCCAAGAGGCGAAGCTCGATGCCTTCCTCGCCGAGGATCTGAGCGAGATTCCTGACGGGCAGCTAAAAACCAACGGGATTGCGTTAGGACAGCGTGCGGCCGCTGCTGTCCTCGCCGCACGAGCGACCGATGGCTCGCAGCACGAAGAACTGACGATGGGCACGGGTCCGGATAATTTTCACACGAGTAACGATCCGGGCAAGTGGCGGCAGGATCCCATCAGCCAGATTGGGGTCGCGCTGGGCGTCAAATGGGGCGAGGTCAAACCCTTTGTCCTTGAACGGGGAGATCAATTCAGAGTCCCGCTACCGCCGGCGCTGGGCAGTGCCGAATATACCGATGCCTTCAACGAAGTGAGGTTGCTGGGAGGCGACGGGCTGATGACTCCCACCATGCGCACGACGGAACAAACCCAAATCGGGATCTTCTGGGCCTATGACGGGACGCCGAGCCTCTGTGCCCCGCCACGGCTCTACAATCAGGTCACCATGAAAATCGCCCACAAGATGGGCACGGACACCGATGCGTTGGACCTCGCGCGGCTTCTGGCGCTCGTGAATGTGGCGATGGCGGACGCCGGAATCGCCGCGTGGGAATCCAAATATTATTACCAGTATTGGCGACCGGTGACAGGCATTCGCGAAGCCGACGACAAGACAGGTCCGAGCGGGCTTGGGGACGGTAATCCTGCCACGATTGGCGACATGAATTTTTCACCCCTCGGCGCGCCGGCCAGCAACCTGATGGGGGTAAATTTTACCCCGCCCTTTCCCGCGTATCCCTCCGGCCATGCGGTGTTTGGCGGGGCACTCTTCCAGACGCTGCGGAACTTTTACCGAACCGACCGCATCCCATTCACCTTTGTCTCGGACGAATTCAATGGCGTGACCAAGGGTGTCAATGAATCAAGCCCACGGCCGGTGGTGGAGCGTAGGTTCTCTTCCCTATCGCAGGCGGAGGAAGAAAACGGCCGGAGCCGCATCTACCTCGGCATCCATTGGGTGTTTGACGCAACCGAAGGGATCAAGCAGGGAAACCGCGTGGCCGACTACGTGTTCAAGAACATGCTGCGACCG
>ERZ1292630.5290-Hain-H41-02um-R3-5290-length-10640-cov-6_pt1 | contig 10640 bp, 5 predicted proteins | sample MGYA00564408_ERZ1292630 | MGnify/ENA primary metagenome ERZ1292630 (study PRJEB36523, sample SAMEA6512641) | groundwater metagenome | collected 2019-01-08 | study: AquaDiva: Metagenomics assemblies of 32 groundwater samples
CCATCCGGCCGCGCCGCTCTCGTGTCATCCGCCGAATTTCATCCCCGTGACGCTGGTCTCGCTTGCGCTTCGTCGCTTCGTCGAACAGTAGATTCGTTCCGCCAGCCATGATCCGTTCACGTCGATGCTCGAGTTCCCGGTGAAGCCGACCCTCACGAAGAAGATCGGGCTGCTGCTCCTGCTGCCGTTTCTCGGGTCCCTTGGCGGCACGCTCGTCTTTTCGGCGTATCTCGGCAGGACGCGCAATGCCGAGCACGTCGTGAACGTGGCTGGGCGCCAGCGGCTGCTCGCGGCGGAGCTCCGCGACTGGACGCGCATGGTTTCGCTCGGCCAGGACGACGACCGGGAAGGTCTCGAGGCTCGCGTCGTGGAGTTCGACAACGCCCTTGTGACACTGCAGCACGGCGGGCGCGTGCTCGACGTCGCGGTGGATGCTGCACCGCCGGAATTGCGCCCGGAGCTGGCGGCCGTCGCCGTCCTGTGGGACGGGCTCCGCCCCGATCTCCGGGTCGTTGCCACCGTGCGGCGCACGGACGCGCGGTTCGCGGCGGCCTCACAACACGTCGAACGCGGGCTCCCACGGTTGAGGGATGCCTCGGACCGCTTCGTCGCCGCCTTTGTGGCACGACGCGAGCGCCAGCAGGAGGAGATGCGCTGGGTTCTCGGACTCATCGCCGCGTCGTCGTTCGCGGTCTTCGCCGTCGGTCTCATCCTCACCCGGCTCTTCATCGTGCGACCGATCGTCGGGCTCGAGTCCGCTACGAGACGTATTCGCGCCGGCGACTTCTCCGTCCGGCTCGAGACCTCGTTCCGCGATGAACTCGGTTCGCTGGCCGGGGCGTTCAACGCGATGGTGGAGCAGGTGGAGAAGCTCCTCGCGGAGTTGAGGGAGGCGAGGGATCGCGCCGAAGCCGGCGCCCGGGCCAAGAGCGAGTTCCTCGCCAATATGAGCCACGAGATCCGCACGCCGATGAACGCGGTGATCGGGCTGACGGGCCTGCTCCTCGACACGAAGCTGGACGACGAGCAGCGCGACTTCGTCGAGACCGTGCGCGCCAGCGGCGACGCCCTGCTCGGGATCATCAACGACATCCTCGACTACTCCAAGATCGAGGCCGGCCGGCTCGAGCTGGAGCAGCAGCCCTTCGATCTCCGGGAATGCGTGGAGTCGGCGCTCGACCTGCTCGCCGGCCGGGCGGCCGAGAAGCGGCTCGATCTGGCCTACCTCGTCCACGATGCCGTGCCGCACGTGGTGGTGGGTGACGTGACCCGGCTCCGCCAGGTCATCGTGAACCTCGTCGGCAATGCGGTGAAGTTCACCCAGGCGGGGGAGGTGTTCGTGGAGGCCGACATCGCTGCCCGCGCCGGCGGCGCGCTCCAACTCAAGGTCCTCGTGCGCGACACGGGCATTGGCATTCCGGCGGACCGGCGCGACCGGCTCTTCCAGTCGTTCAGCCAGGTGGATGCGTCGACCACGCGCCACTTCGGCGGCACCGGACTCGGCCTCGCCATCAGCAAACGGCTCGCCGAGATGATGGGCGGCACGATGTGGGTCGAGAGCGAAGTCGGGAACGGATCGACCTTCGGTTTCACCGCGCTCGTCGAGGAAGGAGAGACGGAGCCGCGCCACCTGCACCCGGCGTCGCACGCGAGCCTGCGCGGCCGCCATGTGCTCGTCGTGGACGACAACGCCACCAATCGCGATATCCTGCGCCGTCAGCTCGAGGGCTGGGGGGCCATCGTCGCACTGGCCGAGTCGGGGCAGGAAGCGCTCAATCGCGCTGAGCGCGGCGAACGGTTCGACCTCGCGGTGCTCGACTACCACATGCCCGTGATGGATGGGGCGGAACTGGCGCCCAGGCTCCGCGCGGCGTTCGGTTCCGGCGCACCGCCGATGATCATGCTGAGTTCGCTCGGCGATCGCGACCTGGACCTCGAGAAAGCGGGCTTTGCGGCGGTGCTCGTGAAGCCCGTGAAGCCGGCCGCGCTGCTCCGGACCATCGATCAGGTGTTCGGCGGCGCGCACGTGGCCGAAACCGCGGTGCGTGCTTCCACCCTCGATCCCGACCTGGCGACGAAATACCCGTTGCGCATCCTGCTCGCCGAGGACAACCCGGTGAACCAGAAGGTCGCGGCGCGCATCCTCGAGCGGATGGGCTACCGCGTGGATGTGGTGGGTGATGGCCTCGAGGCGCTCGTGGCCGTGGACAGGATCAACTATGACCTCATCCTGATGGACGTGCAGATGCCCGAGATGGATGGTCTCGAGGCCACGCGCCGCATCCGCGAACTGCCGCCAAGGAGCGGCCACCGCGCGCAGATCGTGGCGATGACGGCGAGCGCGCTGGACAGCGACCGCCAGGCTGCGATGGACGCAGGGATGGACGATTTCGTCGGCAAGCCGGTGCGGATCGAGGAACTGCAGAGTGCCGTCGTCCGGGCCGCCGAAGCGTTGTCCTGAGCCGGTAACGCCCTCGCCTCCTCACTCTCGCCGTAGCGCAGCGCGATGCTCACTCTCCTCGCGCTGCGACCCGGCGTTCGTAGCCTGTTCATGTCCGGTCATTCCAGTGACGAGGCGGTGCGGCAGGGGCACATCGCCCGGGGTCAGCCGTTCCTCGCAAAGCCCTTCACGCTTGACGAACTCGCGAGCACGGTTCGCGGCGTGCTTGCGACGCTGGATTGCTAGGTGATCCAGGGCTACTATATACGCCCGTCCGGGGAGTGAGGAGGCCCCGACGACGTGGGTGGCGCAGCGGCCGCACAAGAACCGTCCAGGGGACTGAGATGCAGGATTCCCGCCGGAAGTCGCCCGTTCCGCCCCGTGCGCTCGCCATTTCGATTGCCGCGCTCGCGATTCCGGTCGCCACCGTCTACTCGTTTCCCGACTGGACGAGCAGCAGCGGCGGGATGCTCATCTGGCTGACGGCGCTGATTCCGGCCTTCCTGCTTTCTTACTACCGCGGCTTGCAAGGCGTGGCGGTCGCCCTGGCCGGCGGGATGGCGGTGATCACCTCCACGCAAATCAGCGTCGTCGTGTTCGAGATCGCCGAACCGAACTGGACGCTGCTGATTTCGATCGTCACGACCTACCTTGCCGTATCGGTCGGCATCGGCGCGCTCTCGGAGGTGCTCCGCCGGGAGCGCCAGGCCGCGGAGGAATTGGCGCTGATCGACCGGCTCACCGGTCTGCCGAACCGGCGTCACGTCGAGGATACGCTGGAACGCGAGTTCGCGGCCGCCGAGCGGGGCAGTAGCCTGGCGGTCGTCATCTTCGACCTGGATCACTTCAAGCAGGTGAACGCCCAGCAGGGGCACGCCTCGGGCGACATGACGCTCCAGGTCTTTGCGAGAATCCTCGGGACGAACACCCGCAAGGAGAACCTGTCCGGACGCCTGGGTGGTGAGGAGTTCGTCTCGGTGTTGCGCGACACCGACACCGATTCCGCCGTCAACTTTGCCCAGCGCGTGCTTGACCAGATGCGTGACCGGCCGTTGCGATGGGGCAGGCAGACCGTCAGCGCCGGTGTTGCACACTACCAGAAAGGAATGGGGTCGTTCGAACTGCTCCTCGGCGAGGCCGACCGTGCGCTGTATCGGGCCAAGAACGGGGGCAGGGACATGGTGTGCGTCGCCGCGCCGTACACGCCGCCGACCATCACGTCGCCGCGCATGCCGGCCACTTCAGGCGAGCCGTCACGCGAGGCCGCGGAAGCGAAACCGGTGTCCGCCAGGATATGGATCGTCGACGACGATGCTGCATTGCGCAGCCTCCTGAAGCAGATGCTCGTCGAGGACGAACATGAACTGTGGGACACGGGCGATGCGCGCCAGGCCATACAGCGTTTCGCGGATGCGTCCCCGGCGGAGCGACCAGACGTCATACTCACCGACGTGATCATGCCGGTGATGACCGGCATGCGGATGATCGACCAGATCGCGCAGATCAGTCCCGACCTCAAGGTCATCTACATGTCGGGATACGTGCAAAGCGTGATCGACTGGCAGGGACCACCGGCCGCGGTCGTCGCGTTCCTCGGAAAGCCCATCAAGCTGGATGTGTTGCTCGCCACCGTACAGCGTATCATCCGGACCGCGCCGGGCAGCGCATCCACCGTGCCCGCCTAGGACCCCAGCACCTCATGTACCGCGTCGAGCAACGCCTGCGTCGAGAACGGTTTCGCCAGCGTCTTCTTGGCGCCGAGTTGGGCGGCCATGTCCAGGTAGTCGGTGGCATTGCCGCGCCCGCCGCCCGACATCGCGATGATCGGCAGCTCCGGCCTGAGGTGCCGCATCTCGATGATGGTCTCGATGCCCTCCTTGTCGGGCATCACGAGGTCGGTGATGACGAGGTCGAACGTTGCCTCGGCGATCGCCCGGAGCGCACCGTTGCCGTTGCTGGCCGTCGTCACGACGTGGTGATCCAGTTCGAGCACCGTCTCGAAGAGCCGGAGCACGATCTCCTCATCGTCGACCAAGAGAATGCGAGCCACAAGGTCCCCCTCTGCCAGACACGACGCAACCTCGCCGGCCGAATGCGCGTCGGATGCGAAATCACCGCCCTCCGAAACATCGAACGCGGCGGAGTTGCGTGCAAGGATGGATGCTGGTTGGTGACCGGCTGTCGGGATTGTATCGCCCGAATCGCCGAGCTAGGTTTCAACAGCGATGTCCCTTTGGCGCGCGCAACAGCCGTTCCCCGCCAACTCCTGATTCAGGACGGGTGACCGGAGTGTCCTCTGCAGACGCACAGGAACAGGATGGGGCGTTCACCCAGGCGGTCCTGCGGGACTCACCGCTGGGCATCGCCTTCGTCGACACTCACCTGCGGGTGCTCTGGGTCAACGATGCCTTCGCCGCGCTGAGCGGACGAAACGTCGCCGATCACGCCGGGCGTCCGCTGGCGTCGGTGCTTCCCTTGGCCGGTCCGGCCACCGAGGAGCTGGTGCGCGAGTTCCTTCGGAGCGGGAAGCCGCTGGTCAGGGTATTGCCGGCGCCGCCAGCTCCTGCCGGCGCTGCGGCTTCGCAACAACACTGGCGTGCGACGATCTATCCGGTGTTCTCTGGCACCCGCGAGCTGCTTGGCGCCTGCTGCATCTGCACCGACGTCACCGACGTGATGACGTCCACCGAGCAGTTCCTGCAGTCGCAGAAGCTGGAGTCTGTAGGCCTGCTCGCCAACATCATCGCTCACGACTTCAACAACCTGCTGTCGGTCATCCAGGGATACAGCGACCTGCTGCTGCGTGATTCATCGGACGAGGCCAAGCGGACCAAGCGCCTGGGCGAGATCCACGCCGCCGCCGAGGCCGCCGGTCACCTCTCGCGGCAACTGCTGACCCTCAGCCGGCGCAACGTCGGCGCCATCGGGCCGGTGGACCTGAACCTGCTCGTGCGCACGATTGGCCTGGTGCTCGGTCGCATGCTGCCGGTGAACGTCGCGCACGATCTCGTGCTCGCCGAGGAGCTTGGCCTGACGTTGGCCGATCCGGGCCAGATCGAACAGATTCTGATGAACCTCATTACGAACGCCGCCGCCGCGATGCCCGCCGGGGGCCTGCTCACCATCGAAACTTCGAACTCGACGATCCCGGAGGGTCTTTTCCCTGGCGACGGCCCTGCACCCGGCGATTACGTGACCCTGACGGTGACCGATACCGGAATCGGGATGGATGAGGCCACGCAGGCCCGGCTCTTCGACCCGATCTTCACGACCAAGACGCCCGACAAGGGAACGGGTCTCGGGTTGTCGGCTGTGCGCACGATCGTCGCTCAGCTGCGCGGCGATGTTTCCTTCGAGAGCGCGCTGGGCAAGGGATCGACGTTCATCATTCACCTGCCCCGCGTGCCGGTAACGGCCACCGTGGCTGGCGTGATGGCGGTAGCTGCCCCGGATGCCCGGCCGGCGACGATCCTCCTCGTCGAAGATCACGAGCAACTGAGGCGCACGCTCGTCGCCGGCCTCGAGGAGGCCGGCTACGTCGTGCTCGCGACCGGCGCCGGGAGCGAGGCGCTACGGGCCGTTGCCGGGCACGGCGGTCCCATCGACCTTCTGTTTGCGGACTTCGAACTTCCCGATGCCGAAGGAACCGAGCTTGCCGAGCGGCTGCGCAAGGCGCGTCCCGGCATGCGTGTGCTCATCTCGTCGGGCTTCGGCGAGCAGGCACTGTCGCCGGGCGACGCGGTGCGCCACGGGTATGCGATCATCGACAAGCCGTTCACAATGAACGAACTTGTCGACAAGATTCACAGGATCCTGTACCCCGCCACACCGGGCGAGCCGGTGGCGGCGGGCTGACCGCGGCAGCGCACGGAGTCCCAACCTATGGCAGCAGACTACTCGACCCTCAGCGTCCTCGTCATCGACGATCAGGCCGTCGCACGCCAGTGGGTGCGTGGCGTGCTTGGCACCCTCGGCATCGAACACGTGGTCGAGGCCAGCAGCAGCCATCAGGCGCTGCAGGCCGTCACCGAGCAGGGTGCCAGGTTCGACCTGATTCTCGTGGACCTGCGAATGCCCGGCAAGGATGGCATCGAGACGATCCGCATGCTGGCGAGCATGGGGCTGCAATGCGCCGTGGCCATCCTCAGCATCGAGGACGAGCGCGTCATCGAGAGCGCCGGGTTGCTCGCCACCCTGCGCGGGCTCAACCTCGTCGGTGCGGTCTCCAAGCCACTCAGCGTCGAGAAGCTCGAACTGATCCTGAAGCGGGCGACCGAGGTCGGCAAGCCGAAGGTGCCGGTGACGATCGACCTCGTCGAGGACGAACTGGCCGGAGCGCTGTCCCGGGGTGAACTGGAGCTGCACTATCAACCGAAGATCCACATGTACTCGGGAGAGTGCATCGGCGCCGAGGCGACAATTCACTGGATGCATCCCCGCCACGGACTGCTGGGGTCCGACGCGGTGGTGCCCAAGGCCGAGCGCTCGCCGGCTCTTCTGGCGCAACTCACCACGTTTACCCTGCAGCAGGCCATCACCACCTGCGGAAGGTGGCACTTCGATGGCCGTGACATCGGTGTGTCGATGAACCTCTCGCCGCAGGCGATCAACCATCTCGACCTGCCCGACATCATCGAGACGGTCGCGCTGGAGCGCAACGTGCTGCCCGGCAGCATCACGATCGAGATTGCCGAGGCGACCCTGCCCGACAACCTGGCCACGATGGTCGACATCGCCGCCCGGATGCGCATCAAGGGCTTTCGCCTGGCGCTGGATGATTTCAGTGGCCGCCATTCGGCGGTCAAGAAGGTTCTCGAGATTCCCTTCAGCGAGCTGAAGCTCGACCGTGCGTTCGTGGATGGTTGTTCGGAGACTCCCGGCAAGCGCGCGGTGGTCGAGGCAGGCCTGGCCATCGCCCGCAACCTGAAGTTGTCAACGGTCGCCATTGGCGTCAGGCAGCGTCCCGACTGGGACCTGCTTGCGGAACTGGGGTGTGAGGTTGCACAGGGACCCTTCATCGCGCGCCCGATGCCCGAAACGGGATTCGACATTTGGCTACCGCAATGGATGATGCACAAGCAGCGGCAATGACGCCGCGGCTGGCGGTGGCGTGATCCCGCAATGTCGCCGGTCAGTCGTCGAGCGCTTGGCGCACCGCCTCGGCGAGGGCCTGCATCGTGCAAGGCTTCTGGATGAAGTGCGTGCCGGGTGCGAGCACGCCCTGCGAGGAGATGACACTGCCGGCGTAGCCGGACATGAAGAGCACCTTGAGGGTGGGGCTCCGTGCCAGGAGTGCGTCCCGCAGTTGGGCGCCGTTCATCCCGGGCATGATCACGTCGGTCAGCAGCAGGTGAATGGGGGCCGTGTGGCTCGCGGCGAGCGCAATGGCCTCCGGGCCGTCTCGCGTCGGAAGCACCGTGTAGCCGAGGATGCGCAGCATCTCGGCGGCGGATTCGCGAACGCCCTCCTCGTCCTCGGCGAGCAGGATCGTCTCGGTGCCATGGCGCAGCGGTTTGTCCGGTTTCGGGATCTCGTGTTCCAGCGTGCTGGTGCGTGGAAAGTAGAGATGGAACGTCGTGCCCGCTCCGGGCGCGCTCTCAACGTCGACAAAGCCGCCGTGCTTTTCCACGATGCCGTAGGCTGTCGACAGGCCAAGGCCAGTGCCTTTTCCCTGCGCCTTGGTGGTGAAGAAGGGTTCGAAGATCCTGGCGAGCGTCTGCGCGTCCATTCCACAGCCATTGTCGCGTACGCGCAACTCCACGAAGTCGCCGACCTGCAACACAGGATTCGACGCGACGCTGACGGCGTCCAGCGTGACGTTCGACGTGGAGACCTCCAGCACGGCATCGCTCCCCGTCATGGCATCCCGCGCGTTGAGGACGAGGTTCGTCAGCACCTGGTCGACCTGCATCTGGTCGGCCTCGATGTGCCAGAGCGCGGTGCCTGGCATCCAAACGAGTTTCACGTTCTCGCCGAGCAGGCGGCGCAAGAGTGTCAGGATGCTGCCGATCGTGTCGTTCAGGATGAGCGTTTGTGGCGCGATAACCTGCTCGCGGGCGAAGACGAGCAACTGGCGCGTGAGATCGGCGGAACGCTGCGCGGCGCTGCGGATCGCTTCCACGTATGGAGAAACCGTGTGCTCGGTGCCGAGCTTGAGTGCCGTCAACTCGGCATAACCGAGAATAGCCGCGAGCATGTTGTTGAAATCGTGCGCCACCCCGCCGGCAAGGAGGCCGAGGGACTCCAGCTTCTGCGACTGCGCCAGCTGCGCCTGCAGCGCCGTCCGCTCCTCGGCCGCCCGTTTGCGCTCGGTGATGTCGGTCACGGCACCGAGCACGGCTGGTGCTCCATCGTAGTCAATCGATGTAGCTTCGGATTCCACGTCGATTGCCGTTCCATCGATCTTCAGCAATTTCATTTCGATCTTCGGCAACTTGTCACCGCGGTCGGTCAAGTTCTTCAACCGCGCCCGCACGATGTCATGAAAGTCCGGTTGAATGCGATCGAAGAGGGGACGACCTACCAGAGCCTGGGCAGACGCTGCGCCAAACAGCGAGACTGCGGCCAGATTGACATAGTTGAGTATCCCATCGCGATGAACGATGAGCGGTTGGGGCGACCACTCAACCAGAGTGCGGAAGCGTTCCTCACTCTCGTGCAGCGCGTCTTCCGCTTGCTTGCGTGCGGTGACGTCCTGGAAGGCGCCATGCAACTCGATCGCCCTGCCGTTTTCCATCACTGCGGAGCCCTGGGCCCGCACCCAGATGGATCGCCCCTTGGCCGTGACGAGTGGCAGTTCGAGATCGAAGGGTGTGCCACTGTCGATCGCGGCCTGCACCGCGGCCTGGATGATCGGCCGGGTTTCTGGCTCGTAGAAGTTGATCGCTCGCTCGACGGTGAGTGCTTCGGAAGGATCGACCTCGTGGATACGGCGGGTTTCCTGCGACCAGATCAGCTCGTTGGTTCGCACGTCGAGCTCCCACCCGCCGATCTTCGCTATCGCACCGGTACGCTCAAGAAGCGCCGCAGAGTCCGCGAGGGCCTTGCGGACCAGGAATTCCTCGGAGACATCGTTGAAGACCAGAACCACGCCCACCATCTGACCAGCTGAGTCGCGGATGGGCGCGGTACTGCCCGCGATCTGGAATTCGTTCCCGTCGCGGGTGAGCAGCGAAGTGTGGTTGGCCAGTTCCACGCGCGTTTCGCGCTCGAATACCAGTTGCACCGGATTGATCGACGGCACACGCGTCTCCGCGTTGATGCTGCAAAACACGTCGAGCAAGGGCCGCCCGGTGGCGTCGGCCAACGGCCAACCGGTCAGGCGTTCGGCGGCAGCGTTCATGCGCGTAATGAGGCCCGCCGCGTCGGTGGCGATCACGGCTTCGCCGATGGACTGCAGCGTGATGGCCAGGTTCTCCTCGCTGAGGCGCAATTGCTCCGTTGCGAGTTTGCGTTCGGTGATATCCTGAATGGTGCCCACCATGCGCAACGGTACGCCGGCCGCTCCGTATTCCACTCTGCCCAAGCCCAGTACCCAACGCTCCACGCCGTCGTTCACGCGCACAATACGGTACGCCCGATTGAACTGCCCGTGCGTCGCGAACACCTCGACCAGGTAGGAGCGCATTTGCTGGCGATCCTCCGGATGGACGATGCGCAGCCAGCCCGCCGTGGTACGGGGGAAATCCGCCCCGATACCGAAGACATCGTCCAGTACTTCCGAACTCCGCCAGGCATCGCCCGGAATGTCGAGTGCATAGCTTCCGACGCGTGCGATTTTCTGGGCCTCGCGCAGACTATTCTCGCTCTCCTGCCGTGCTTCCGCTGCCTGCTTGCGCTCCGTGATGTCCTGCAGAAAAACCACAAATATCCCGCCTCGGTCGGGATGAAACTGGGCGCTGACCTCAACGGGGAAAATGCTTCCATCCTTGCGGCGATGCCGGCCCTCGAAACGTTGTTGGCCCTGCGCCACGATCTCTTGAGTGCGGGCGACGATGCGTTCGGCTGATTCGACTGCCTCCAGGTCGGGGATGCGCATGGCCAGCAGTTCCTGCGCGCTGTAGCCGCTCATCCGGCAGTAGGTCTCGTTGACTTCCAACACGCGTCCCTGCAGGTCCACCAGCCAGAAGCCGACCATGGCCTTTTCCATGATGTTCCGGTGCCATTGCTCGCTCTCGCGCAGCTTTCTGTTGGCCTCATC
>ERZ1292630.5292-Hain-H41-02um-R3-5292-length-10639-cov-6_pt1 | contig 10639 bp, 13 predicted proteins | sample MGYA00564408_ERZ1292630 | MGnify/ENA primary metagenome ERZ1292630 (study PRJEB36523, sample SAMEA6512641) | groundwater metagenome | collected 2019-01-08 | study: AquaDiva: Metagenomics assemblies of 32 groundwater samples
AAACTGCGCACCCTCACCCAGGAGTTTGCGCTCGAGCACGGGCTGCGCTTGCCTCCCGGCTTGCGCAAAGACCGTGGTGCCGACCGCTTTAACGACCGCGCCAAAGGAACCTCTTTGGCCGAAAAGCAGCAGGAAGAGCGCAGCGGCATCACCAAGGAGCAGCGCCGCGCCGACGTGACGGCGGCCTGGAAGGTCTCAGACACCGGCAATACTTTCCTGCGAGCCCTTGAAGAGCGCGGCTATTACCTCGCCCAGGGCGACCGCCGCGCCTATGTCATCGTGGATCGGTTTGGCGAGATTCACAGCCTCACGCGCCAGATCGATGGCGCGAAGGCAAAGGACGTAGCCGCAAGATTAGCGGATCTTCCCCTCGATAAACTCCCGCACGCGTCCCGTGCCCAGGAGTTCATCCGCACGAAACTTGAAAAACAGGCTGTGCGCGCTTTCCAAATCGAGGCCAGCCAACGATGGCTCACGTTGCGCCAATCGCAGCAGAAGCGCCGCGCCGCCCTTGATCACAAACGCAAGACCATGGAAACCCGTCACCGGACACAACAACAGGCTCTTGTGACCAGGCAGGCGCGCGCGGCCTCTGAAATAGAAACCAAGCGCCGTGAGCGTAACGGTAAGGGATTGGCTGGATTCTTCAGGAAGGTGACCGGCATCGACAGCCTCATCCGGAAAAAGCACGAACGGCAGGACAAAACCCGCAAGAAAAAAGACATCGAGGACATGCAAACCCTGAAACGCCGCCAGCATCGGGAGCTTCAGGATGTAAAGCAGCAATCCCGCGCTCTCACCTCCGTCGAGAAACGGGAGGCGCGATCGCTGCGCACCAAGATCAAGCGCGAGCAATTCCGTGGAATCATCCGTGCCCACGAACAGGAACGTGAGCACTCGCAGAAGCTCACGCCTTCACAGAAGACCAAGCTGCGAGAGTTTGTCGATACGGGAAGAGAGATTTCACAGGAGGAAGCGCCGACCCTCTCGAAAAAGACAAGCCGCTCCGGACGGCACACAGACGCCCCGCAGGTGGATCTGGGACAGATCAAACAAACCGGCCAGGAGATTGTCAGACCTGCTAAGGAAGCCCCCAAACTCACGGACAGTTTCGCCGAAGCGCTCCGCCGCCGCGCCGAAGAGAAGAAAGCCGCCAAGGAGCGCGACAGGGGTCGCGGCGGCGGGCGTGACTTTACGCCCTAGCCAGCTCCCGCTGCTTTCACCAGAGGCTCAAATTTTAAGGTCACAATTTGTGACCTTAACCCAGCGCCAAAGCTTGAGATGCCAAATTGGCATATCAAAGTTCTGCCCCCCTGCCCCTCATCCGATCAGGCACTTTAACCCCATAGGATTCTGTGGTACTCAGGATTCATGGCCAAACCGGCAAACAAATCCGAAGGAAAATGGCTCACTGAGCTTCGCTGGCTGCGGATTACAGTTTACAAACCATCGCTTAAACGGTGGATCAAACGCCGCCTTTCCAAGGCCCGTCGCAAAAAGTCCGCTGATCGTATCTACGATGGTAAGTAAAGGCGCGCGCCAAGAAACACGGCATTCCCTACACCCGTTTCATCCGGCAGCTTATGGAGCAGGCCGCTGCGGGAGACTAAACACCTAGTTCATTGACAATGTATATACATATAGTATATACTTATCGTAGGAGTCGGGATGTTCGAATGGGACAAGACAAAGAGCGGGGCCAACCTCAAGAAACACGGGATCAGCTTCGATGATGCGAAAGCGATATTTGAAGGGCCGGTTTTAACGCGACTGGATGACCGCCAGGATTACGGCGAGAGTCGCTCAATCTCAATCGGCGCTTTATCGGATGTGATCGTTATTGTTGTTGCTCACACCGCCCGAGCAGGGAAAATACGAATTATCTCTGCCCGCAAAGCAAACCGGAATGAAAGGAAAATATACAATGACTATCTCAAAAAAACGCTTTGAAAAACTTAAGAAGATCCCTGACGGCAAGATCGATTATTCTGAAATCCCGGAAACGGATGCCGCATTCTGGGCCAAAGCCGAGCTGAAAATGCCGGAAACCAAAAAAGGCGTTTATCTGCGGATAGACCCGGAAGTACTTAACTGGTTTCAAAAGAAGGGGAGAGGTTATCAGACACGCATGAATGCCGTCTTGAAAACATACATGGAGGCCCACAAAGGCCGCGATGCTAGATAGCATCTAACCCCCACAACACCAGCTGCGCCCCGTCTCGTCGCGCGTCATTCGCTTGAAACGACCGTTTCAGGGCTCCGCATCCGGTATGATCACCGTGCGCGCTTCCTTGCTCACGCACGTCTTCGTCATCAGGTAGTCATAGACCTGCTGCCAGAACGCCTCTCTCTTCTCCACGTTGGCGCTGCGGTAATAATCCTTGATCAGCTCGGCCAGCCGGAAGCCCTCGTCGCCTGCGGCCGCCACTTCAAGCGCCTCCGCCGCTTTGTACACCGACGCCAAAACCTCGATCGTTTCATCCTCTTCATCCATCGCATCCCCCTTTCAACATGCCGGCGAACCACATCTCCGCTCGGCCGCTTTCCCGCTTTTGAATTAACGACACTGTCCTTTCACATCCGCGCGGGCATCGACCAATGCCAGCCTTTATCGTGAACTCTGCCGGAGATCGCGCCCTGATGTCTGCAAGGGCGGCCCGCTCCAAGTGTCCGTGTTAACCCCTGCAGCCGGTCGCAATCCCCGGCCTGATCGACTTCACAAGGCAGGCAATGGTGCCCGCCGAAAAACTGAAAGGAAAAAACTATGTCGATCATCAAGAAAAATAAACCAACCGAAAAAGCCGCTCCGCCCGTCGCAAAAATCCGCGTCGGCCTGATCACGGCCAGCATCTGGGAACGCGCGACCGAAAAAGGAACGTTCTACAACGTCACCTTCGAGCGCCGGTACAAGGATAGCGAAGGCAACTGGAAATCCGCAAATGGCTTCGACACGCACGATCTGCTGGCTCTGGCCAAGTGCGCCGACCTGGCCCATACGGAAATCCTCAACGCCCGGGAAGACCTCGCGGATAACGAACCTGAAGAAGGGGAAGGCGCGTAAGCGCCTTCTTCTTTCTCTTAACAGAAAGGAACATGACCATGACAACCGTCACGAACAAGCAACGCGCCGCATGGGCCACCGCCGCGATCGAACGCTACAACGAGGCCAAGGAAGGACGAACACTTCCCTACGACACACTGGAAACCGTCTTCACAGACCTTCTTTGTGATCTCATCCACTACGCCAGACGTTCTGGTATCGACATGGACGACGCCTACAAGCGCGCCACATCCCACTTCGAGGACGAGGAAATCGAGCGCCATATGGATCTCGTTCACGAACTCCCCTACTTCGTCGATGCCCTTAAAAAGGCACGCGACGAACTGCTGTTCCTGCAGAATACCGGCGCACGAGGCGCCAATGATACCGAAACCCGCGAAGCCCTGCACGTCATCAATCAGGCCATTGCCAAAGCCGAAGGGGATGCGCCATGATCAATAGCATCACCCGTGGCGACTGTATCGAGGTCATGGCCACCATGCCGGAATCATCGGTGGATTTCATCCTGACCGACCCGCCCTATCTCGTGAATTACCGCGACCGGAGCGGACGCCGCGTCAGGAACGACGACAACGCCGCCTGGCTGGATCCGGCCTTCGCGCAGATGCACCGCGTGCTTAAACACAATTCCTTTGCCGTCAGCTTCTACAGCTGGAGCCGGATCGACCTGTTCATGCGCGCATGGACGCAAGCCGGATTCACCGTCGCCGGCCATATCGTCTTCGCCAAGGAATATTCCAGCGCGACCCGCTTTCTGCAGTACCGCCATGAACAGGCGTACCTGCTTGCCAAAGGTCGCCCCCTGCCCCCCGGCTTTCCGATCCCGGATATCATTCCGTGGACCGACTACACCGGCAACAAGCTGCATCCGACCCAAAAACCGGAGTCCATTCTAAAGCCCCTCATCCATGCGTTCACCGGCCCCGGCCATATCGTGCTCGACCCGTTCTGCGGCTCCGGATCAACTCTGGCCGCCGCGCGCCGGATCGGGCGCAACTTCATCGGCATCGAGCTTGACCGGAAGCATTTCCGCACGGCGGCACAGCGGCTCTTCCCGGACAAAACTCCGTCCCCCGCTTCCCGATAAATCCGGCAAAACAAAAGGGGCCGCTGCGACCCCTTATCTTTTGCCTTCCCTCATCCTTCCCAACGCCGTGCCTGGAAGGCACCGCGTTCCCCCGATCGGCATCCAGAGCACAGAAATAAACCCCGCGCCCTGCCTGATGCAGAGCGCAGAGACTTCAGTGATTAGCCTGGACCGTTCAGCCGGGCGATCTGCGCACGGTTGATATTTTCCAGGGTGGCCAGCGCATTGCGACGCGCAGGCGTGCCTGCTTTCGTCATGGCCAGTTTTTTCGATACGGAACAGAACAGAGCGGAGAGCTCTTTCTTCTTCCTGTTAGCCAGTTCGTGGCTTGTTATGAGACGCATTCTTAGCTCCTCTTTTCAAGCCCCGACCATCGAGGCTTTTCATGCGCCACGGCCGGCACGAGGAGCGAATACGGAACCCATAGGGCCGCAACGCCAGAGGAGGAGCCCTCAGCGCTTGCAGTATGAACAGCGACTTGATGCAAAAACGTGGAACAGAAAAGACCCGTACAGGGGCTCTTCAACAGAGGAGATTCAGCGGATCACAGGACGCGAGCACATGGCACAGACAGGAAGAGCGCCCGCTGCGCTCTAAACCGTATCGCAATTCAACGGCCAGACCGGAACGCTACGGAACGCACACATGGCAGCCCCACGGCATCGACCTGACCCCTGAAAAAAGCTCATGCTGGATTCGGACTTCGCCGACCGCTACAGCGGTGCTACAAGCTGCCTAAATGAACAACTGAAGAGACCCATCGATCGTTTCCCGGATGCTGTTGCTTTTGAGCTCAATCCTGAAGAAGTTTATTCTTTGAGATCACAAATTGTGATTTCAAGCTTCGGCAGGAGCGGAAATCGACCCTATCAGGCGGCAACCGTTTCAAGCTTGCCCGATTTACCCTTGGCTTTGGTCACCCGGATTTGAATGTTTCTGTTCAGCCTGAGCAGAAACGAAAACAATCTATCCAGGGTAAAGCCTTTTAACTGACCCCTCTTGAGCTTGGATATATCAGGCTGTGTAGCACCGATCAGAGTGGCCGCTTCTTTTTGGGTCAGAGCACGGTCTGCTATGATCGTGATGATTTGCAGGGCAAGCTCGGCCTTTGCCTGATATTCCTCCGGATTATCAAAGCCGAGATCTTCAAACACATTGCCCGAACCTCTTGTAATTTTCTCGCTCATTTTTTTGCTCCTTTGCTGTCTTCTATCGCCAGCTTCAACCGTTTTTCTATCAGGTCTATGTCTTTCTGCGGCGTGGCGATGCCGCTCTTTGATTTCTTCTGGAAGCAATGCAGAACGTAGATCTTGTCCTTCAGCTTCGCGACATAGACCGCCCTGTAAGCATTCCCTTCGTGGCTCTCCTTCAACTCATACACACCGCTTAAGTGTCCCTTTAACGGCTTCGCAGATGCCGGCATAGCGCCCAGTTGCACCTGATACAACTCGAAACCAAGAGCCTGCTGCACCTCGTCCGGAAAGGACTTCAGGTCATCCCGTGATGACCCCACCCAGTCTATCGGCTTCCCTTTCGGTCTCTTATCCATCAAGCTCTTATATCAAATCTACTATATCCTGTAAAGCTTAAAATATAGTAAAAAAGATATAATTCCAACCACAGACTTGACACAAAACCTGCCTCAAAGCAGAGTCCCTATATGGCCAAATCACGCACCACAGCCGTCGCCATCCCCATCGAGCGCATCGCCCGCTGCGTTTACCTGATCAGGGGACAAAAGGTTATGCTGGATTATGATCTGGCAGACCTGTATGGCGTGCCTACAAAAGTTCTTAATCAGGCCGTGAAACGCAATATCGAGCGCTTTCCAGATGACTTCATGTTCCAATTCTCCAAAGATGAGATGGAAAATTGGAGGTCACAATTTGTGACCTCCAATCCTGCTGCCAAAATGGGCCTCCGGCGACCACCCTATGCTTTCACCGAGCTGGGCGTGGCCATGCTCTCCACGGTTCTGCGCAGCCCGCGGGCCATTCAGATCAACATTACCATCATGCGCACCTTTGTCCGCCTGCGCGAAATGCTCGCCACCAATGCGGATCTCGCCCGCAAAGTCGGGCAGCACGACCGCCAGATCGCCATTCTTTTCGATCACGTCGGCAAACTCCTGGCGCCGCCCAAATCCAAAAAACACCCGATCGGATTTATTCCCGCTGACGATGAGGAGGATTGAGGCATGGCTGAAAAGAAATCAAAGCCAGAGGGCATGCGCATCCAGCTCAAAGGCCTGCGCACCACCCAGGAAATGCGCGCCATGCTCCATGAGGCCATCGATCGCCTCGAAGCGTTCGGCATCACCCATGTGCGCGGGACGAATCTGTATGTCACGCCCGCAGACAAGGAAGGCTCGCCGGTCATGCCCCGCCAGTACCGGCGCAAGGTCACGTCGATCATCATTGAAGAACCCTATCGCAGCGCCGCCGACGAGCACGGGATTTAAGAACCCGCTCCCCTACTCCCGCGCCTTCACAACCTCGCCCTCGAACGTATACGCATAGGCCCGGTAATGCTCAGGGCCGTCGTCGCGCCCGCTCGTATTCCCGCAGATCAGATTGGAACCCACGGCCCAATACTCGGCAAGCGCGACCGGCGTGACCAGACGGTTTCCGGTCCGGTAGATTTCCACCGCCGTCACATCGGTGTAAGCGATCCAGCCGCCGCCATCATAGTGAAACCGATCCTCATCGAAGGTCACCCCCGGCTGGGCGTGTCTTTGCGCCACGCTGCGCACGACGTCCTCGACATGTGCCTTGTACAAGGCCTCCGGGCTTCCCGGCACGGCATCCTCCCATGCCATCGTCTTCTCCACGCACAGCATCACATGATCCGGCAGCAACGTCACCGCCGTTCTTCCATGGACGAACCCGCCCCACAACTTCCCTGCCCCCCGCAGCGCGCCTGTCACCACATTCGGAAGTATGTCCTGGTAAATCAACCGGCCCGGGCTGAACGGCATTTTCCCCTTGTAATCGTAGTACTGGAAATTCAACTCCAGAAACAGCGCGGCAGCAAGCAGGGCGATGATCGTGACGGGATTGAGCGCTCTTCGTAAATAGCCCCACGCGCTTAAGCGCGGCGCTTTCGCGAGAGGGCCGGGCGCGCCTTTGCTCCCGCGCCTGAGGGTAATCTTGCTTAGCGCCCGCTGCAAAAAGACCCGGGCCTTCGAGGGCGGGGCCTTTTCAACATTATCGGGAGGACGTTTTCGCCAACCGCTCATGCCTTACGCTCTCCGGCGTCGCCAGTGCCCGGAACATCACGTCTTTCGCACTTGAAGAACCCTCGCCGCAGCGCTACCGGCGAACACGGCGGCTAAATCCGGTCCGGCACATCGGCTTCCTCGATGATCGTGATATCCGCTTTCTTCTGCTTCGCCGCCCGTGCCGCCATCCGCTTGATAGATTCCTCGAACAGATTCCGCGCCAGCCGGCCGTTTCCCCATCCTACCGCCGTGTCCTGCTTGTACCGCTCCCATTTAGGCTGCAAAATATGGATCACCTTTGCCCCCGCTTCCATACTCACCCGGCACCCCATCTTCTCGCACATCTCGCTGTAGAGCGAACCGACGGCAAACGGATCATAGTCCTCGAAATGAATGACGTTTTTAAACCGGGACTCGAGCCCCGGATTCGATTTGATAAACCGATCCATTTCATTCTCGTAGCCGGCGACAATCACGATCAGCCGATCCCGCTGATCCTCCATGGCCTTCAGAAGGGTGGCCACCGCTTCCCCGCCATAATCCCTCGCCGCATCCTTCGGCGTCAGGGTGTAGGCCTCGTCGATGAACAACAGGCCGTCAAGCGCCTGCTCAATCACCTTTTTCATTTTCGGCGCCGTGTGCCCGATATACTCCCCGACCAGATCGCTGCGCTCGACCTCGACGACGTGCCCCGATTTCACAAGCCCGATTTCCTTGAAAATTTTCCCGACAATCCGCGCCACCGTCGTCTTTCCCGTGCCCGGGTTGCCCGTAAACACCATGTGGTGCGAGAACACGATCGACGGCATCCCTTTCGTTTCCCGCTTCTTCTGAAGATCCACAAGGTTGACCAGGGTCGCGATTTCTTCCTTCACCCGTTCCTGAAACTTGACTTGCTCCAATTCCGCCAGGGCACTCCCCGCCTTTGCCGGCTGGACCGTTTCCTTCTCCAGGGATTTTCTGACCTCTTCTGCCCATCCGCTCTCCTGTTTTGGCGGCATCGCCCCCTCCTGCTCATTAAGCTTGGCCAGATACGCCTGGTAGTTTTCATCAGGGCTCCCCACAAGGAAAGGCCCCCCGCCCGGCGGCGGGGAATTATCGTCCTCATCCGGCGGCAGCGCATAGTCCGGCTCCCGTGGCCCGAATTTCCGGTACAGCCGCCGCAAAAACCCTTCCCCGTAATGCTTATCCGGGGTGTAGTACCACGGCGGCAGATACTCGTAGTACGGCGCGAGTTTCAGGCGCATCGACCGCTTCCGCCCAAACCAGACAATTTGGTTGCCCGTGTCTTTGTTGAGAAACCGCGACAGCTGTTCCCGGTCAAGGAGCGACCGCGCCTCTACCCTCACGCCTTGCCCCGTTTGCCGCGTGACCTCATGCTGTCCCAACAGATCGACGACAAAATCAAGCGTGGCCGGATGGTTCAACCCCATAAACTGCACTGCTTCCGCCCCGCCGATCAGCCCCGTCCACGTCTCCGGATAGACGTTCTTGAACTGCGCCACATCCTGACCGACCACCCACAATCTCACGCCGTAGCTTCGCATCACCGGAGCCACCAGCTCGATCCCGTCCAGCCGCCCGAGATTCGGAAACTCGTCAATGGCGAGCAGCACCGGCGGGGACGGTTTTTCTTTCGTGCGGATCATCACGTCGATGAACAACATGACGAACATCCGCAGCCAGCGGCTCTCCGGGCCGGTCACCGCATTGAGCGGCAGGCACACATACACAGACCAGAGTTCCTTTTTCAGGTCGGACAGCAACAGGTGCGGTTTTCGGCACACCTTCTGGATCTCCGGGCTATCCAGAAACGTCGTGTGCTCTTGCGCCGTGGTGAGCACGGAGCCCAACTGGTTTCCTCCCATCATCGTCAATGACGAGGCCGCACCCGCAATCACCTCCCCATACAGCCCGCCCCGAACCTCCTTCATGCGCTCGATCAGACAATCGAACGGCGTTATCTCGCCCTTCTTGAATACTCCCTTTTTCAGGCCCGCCTCGTACCGGTCCACCTCGCCGTTCATCAATAAGTGCCGCAAGCGCACCAGATGTTTATGTTTCTTTGGCTCATGCACCAGAATATACAGCGCCAGCCCCCGGATCAGGGTCCGCGCGGCGTTATCCCAATAGGTATCGGTCGTTCCCGACGGCTTGACCAACGCCTCGGCGATCTTTCCCGCGAAGGACACCACCGCATCCTGATTTCCAATCGCCAGGGCCGCCATTTCCGCAAAGGGATTGTAGGACGGCGATTCCCCGAAATCCGTCACCCCATACGGGTCGAAAACAGCCAGGTTGTGCCCCATCCCCTCCACCCCGTTGCCGCCATCCGCCCGACGCCGTGCCGTAATCCGGGCCAGCTCACCCTTGGGGTCAATCACCAGCATGGAGCCGGGATGCGTGCACAGGTTCGGAATCAGGCCCGCCGTGGATTTCCCCGAGCCGGTTCCCGCGATCGTCACCATGTGTTTTTCCGTCGCAATCCCGATCGGCTTTTTCATCCCGCCCCAGAACGTCCATGGCCGGCCGAGGAAGACATCGCCCCAGCCATAGCCCTGGGACACAACCTCGAACAACCCGGCCCATCGCGCCGTCGGCTGCCTCCCGAATTTCGTGACCGTCTCCCACCAGTCCCCCAACCGGATGAAGACGCCGACCACCCCCTCCTTACGCGCACCCACGCCGGCAAACGGGTCACCCCAGATTGTCCGCCACAGGAACCGCCTTCCCTTCGGCGTCACCAAAACCAGCCAGGACAGGGCGGCGCCGCACAGCCTCGCCTGGAAGTCATCAGGCCAACCCGTGACCATGGTGACCACCCATGTCCCCGGATAGCTGAAGATCCACCAGGCCCATTCGACGTAATAACCGTTCCCGATCAGCAGGACCTTCCACGTATCCCGCCATGTCTCAAACTGAAGGCCCTCCCACGTGGGCACATCGAACCCGGACAACTTTAAAACCACCGCCACGCCCGTCGTGATCAGGGGGAAATACACCAGCACCCACAGCATCAATTTTCGTGGCACCATGGGCAGCCTTATACCTCAAACCAGCCGCAAAAATCTTATGAAACCGCACCATTCTTCCGGTGGGTTACTCGTGCCGGTTTTTGGCCATAATCATTTTATGGTTATTCATAAGTCTAGGGAGCCGTAGGGTTCATGCTACATCTGCACAAATCCTCCCGCCGCAGAGCCCATCTCGAAGCCCACTTCGCAAATAAATAGGCTCGCAAGATGTGCGCGGTAATACCGCGCAACGCCTC
>ERZ1292630.5293-Hain-H41-02um-R3-5293-length-10639-cov-4_pt1 | contig 10639 bp, 11 predicted proteins | sample MGYA00564408_ERZ1292630 | MGnify/ENA primary metagenome ERZ1292630 (study PRJEB36523, sample SAMEA6512641) | groundwater metagenome | collected 2019-01-08 | study: AquaDiva: Metagenomics assemblies of 32 groundwater samples
AGAGCAGATCCTCCACAGTTTTGACGCTGAGTTTCTTAAGTGCCCTCTTCTGTGGCTCGTTTAGACGAAAGACAATTTCAATCGGTGCGTCTGGCTCTGGCTGCATCCGGTAATTGTAGCGGTGAAAAGGGATTCTGGAAACTCTGTCCGCTTTTTTATGCAATACGAAATACGAAAGAGAACTGGATTCCAGCTTTCGCTGGAATGACAGATAGAGATAGAGGTTGCTCACGCGAATGAAATCCCTCCCGCCGAAGACGGCGGACTCCCTTTTACAAAGGGAGAATAAATCCCTCCCCCGCGGAGACCTGCCTGCCGAAAAGCTTCGGCGTGGGCAGGAGACGCGGGTGCTCCCTTCCTAACACCCCTCCTCCAGCGAAAGCCGGAGTGCTCCCCTTAATAAGGGAGATGGAGAATTAAGGCAAGTCCATGCGAAACTCAAGGCCGTATTTTTTCATGCCGAGACGCTCGTAGAAGCGGTGCACTTCTCTGCGTGAGGCGCGGCTCGTGGCGAGCACTTTGTAACAGCCAAGCCGCTCTGCCTCCGCGATGGCTTCTTTGACAATCGCGGTGCCGATGCCTTTGCCGCGGTGTTCTTCCTTCACGAGTAAATCTTCCAAGAGCGCGTAGGGCTCTTTGTGCGAGTCGTTGCGGATGAGATAGAGATACATCGCGCCGAGTTCCTCACCTCCTTCGTGCGCGGAGAGTCGGATAGCGTTTTGTTTCCGTTTCTTTTTGATAGTCATAATGCAAATACTGCGAATGAAGAATGCGAATACCACGAATGAGGGAGTTCTCAATTTGCGGTATTTGCATAGCAATTTGTAGCATTCGCATTATATCACTTGATAAGATTCCAGATAATCTCCGCTGTTTTTTCGGCATCATGCCGGACGAGACTTCTTTGCAGGACATCTCCTTTCGTTTTTTTGTAGACCCTGTTTGCAAGGAGATTCTTTGCGACGACCGTGACTCCCGTCTTTTTCATTATTTCAATATCGGGTCGCACAAAGATTGCCCGCGCCTTGCGGTAGCGTTTTATGACATCTGGTTTGGGCCGCTTCGTGTTGACGATAACGGTGTCAATGATTCCACCGCCATTCTTTGTGCGCAGGTATTCATTCGCGACACGCAAGAAATCCGATGCCTGATAGCCGTCCGTCTGACCGAGTTTGGTCATGAGATTGGTTATGAGAATCTTCTTTGCAGGAGAGGCGGCGATTGCCTCACTTATGCCGGGGACAAGCAGATTCGGGAGCGTTGAAGTAAAGAGGTCTCCGGGCCCGAGCACCACCGCGTCCGCGCGACCGATAGCGTCAATCGCGCGAGGGTTCGCTTGTGAGGAAGAGAGGGTGATTCGCTCAATGGGAGCCCGTTTGCCCTTTGGTTCGTCAAGCTCATGTTCGCTCGAAATGCGCGTGCCGTCTTTGAGGCGAGCGGAGAGTTTTGTCGGTTGCTTTGATGCGAAGAGCACCTCGCCCCGCACATTAAGCAGCCGCGCGGCCTCGGCAATCGCGCCCTCCGGCGTTCCGGTAATTTTCTGCAATGCGGCAAGAATGATATTGCCCGCGCTGTGTCCCCGAAGCGAACCGCGGTCGAAGCGGTAATTAAAAAGCGCCTGAAGCGCGGGCACGGTGTAGGAGAGACCGATGAGGCACTGACGGATGTCGCCCATGGGCATAATCTCAAGCTCCGTGCGAAGCCGCCCGGCTGAACCGCCGTCGTCTGCCGTGGAAACAATCACGATGTTGTTGGTCGGGAACTGCCGCAAGCCCTTGAGGAGCGTGAAGGTCGCGGTCCCGCCGCCGATGATAACGACAGTCTTCATGTGTACTCGACACTAATTACAAATGGGGCGCGAATGACACTAATTGTTGAGAACCCTTCCGAATAGGGCACACTGATATTCGTGTCATTCGTCTTAATTCGTGGATTGGTGCCGTGTTAAATGATTTGTAACTTCTTGCCTGCTTTCTCCATCGCGCTAAGCGCCTTGTCCAAATCCTTCCTGCTATGCTGTGCGGAAAGTTGCACGCGGATGCGGGCTTTTCCTTTCGGGACGACGGGGTAGGCGAACCCACGCACATAGAGACCTTCGTTCAGGAGTTCATCCGCGAGCGCCATCGTCTTTACTTCGTCGAAAATCATGATTGGGGTGATGGGATGAGGAACAGCAACTGTTAACTTTTGACTGTTAACTTTTGACAGGGGAGAAGAAATCCCTCCTCCGACTGTAGCCGGAGTGCTCCCTTTAGAAATAGAAAAGGGGGAACTTCCTCCGCCTAAGGTATAACCCAGTTTCTCCAGCTTTGTTCTGAAATACCCCGTGTTTTCCGCGAGTTTTTCTTTAAGCGGCAGAAATTCTTTGTCAAAGTGCTCCAGCACATAGAGCGCTGCTCCCGCGATGGCGGGCATGAGCGAATTAGAAAAGAGGTAGGTGCGGCTTCTCTGACGCAGGAGGTCAATGACTTCTTTCTTTCCGGTCGTGAAGCCGCCGCCCGCGCCGCCGAGCGCCTTGCCGAAAGTTGAGGTGAGAATATCCACCTTGCCTAGTATGCCTTTTTCTTCAATGCTTCCGCGTCCGGTCTTGCCGAGCACCCCGCTTCCGTGTGAGTCATCTACCATAAGAATCGCACCGTATCTGTCCGCGAGTACTTTGAGTTCGTCCAACTTTGCAATCTCCCCATCCATCGAGAACACACCGTCGGTTGCGATAAGTTTTCGTCTGGCGTTTGCTGCACCTGCGAGCCGTTTCTCAAGCTCCGCCATATCACTGTGCTTAAAGCGGAATCGTTCCGCCTTGCAGAGCCGCACGCCGTCAATGATTGAGGCGTGGTTGAGTTCGTCAGAAAAAACCGCATCGCCTTCGCCAAGGAGCACCTCAAAGAGTCCCGTGTTTGCGTCAAAGCAGGAGGTGTAGAGAATTGTGTCTTCGGTTCCAAAGAATTTTGAAATAGCCGCTTCGAGCCGTTTATGCAAATCAGTCGTGCCGACGATGAAGCGCACGCTGTTGAGGCCGAGTGAATAGTCCTTTAGCCCTTTTTGCGCGGCTTTAATCACTTTTTTCTGCTGCGCCGTTCCCAAATAATTATTGGCGCACAGGTTAATGAGCTTTTTGCCGTCCACTTTTATTTCTGTCCCCGGATGGCCCTCTATCGTCTTTTCAACCTTAAAAAGCCCTTGCTCGCGCATGGTTTTTAGTTCGGTTTGGATGTCTTGTTGGAGTTTTGATGAAAACATATCACTCACTGCGAACTCCGAACGGATACGAAAGTGCGAAAGGGGATAGATTGTTCGTATTTTCGTAAAAGTTCGTAGTTCGTATTGTATGTTAGATTTCTATGAGTAGTTTCGGGTGCTTCTTCATCATCTCCTCAAAACGCTCTTTGGTGTACTCCTTCAACGGCAGAATAGTACCTTTTCCTTGCTCCAAAATAATGTTCCAGATATTTTCCTGAATCTTGTTAGAGGGGTCTGCAAAGAGTTTCTGCGTCGTCTCCCATGTTTCGGGAAGGCGGCGGCCGATAACGGCGTGCACCGTAAGGCCGCGCACCACGAAACGGTTGTAGTCTTCCAGCACAAAGTCGCCCGTCTTGATACCGAACGCTATCACATCGCCGCCGCGGCGGGTGGCGAATAGAGCATTGTTAAAAGATGAATTAAACCCCGCCATCTCAAAGGAGACATCAACGCCGAGACCGTTGGTGATTTTTTCGATTTGTTTGATAACCGCCTCGTCGCGATGGTAATCCCCCTTACGAAAGGGGGTGCCCGATGCGGCGAGGGCGGGGGTTGTGACACCCCTCCCGAGCCCTTGCTGCAAGGGCTCGGCGCTCCCCTTACTAGGGGAGACAACCCTCCCCGCCGAAGACGGCGGTACCCCCTTTGGTAAGGGAGATAGGGGAATCACATAATCAATCCCGAGCCGTTTTGCCATATCAATTGAAACCGGGTTCGGCTCCACGCCGATAATCGTTGAAGCTCCAAGACCGCGCGCAACGAGCGTGAGGAAAAGCCCAATGGGCCCCAGGCCGAAAATAGCAATGGTTTTTCCTTTGAGCGGGACCACGCTTCCGGCGTGGACGGCATTACCGAACGGCTCCTGCAATGCGCCAAGCTCTGGTCTTATTTTAGATGTATCGGTTTTCCAGACGATATGCGCGGGGAGCTTCACGAATTCGGCAAATCCGCCGTCGTGCGAAATGCCGAGAATTTTTTCATTCGTGCAAACATGGCTTTCGCCGCGGAGGCACTGAAAACATTTGTTGCAGACGACATGGGATTCGGGCGAGACAAAGTCGCCGACGGTGAGCGGACCCACACCCCTCCCCGCCGAAGACGGCGGGACTCCCCTTATTAGGGGAGATGGGGCGAGAGCGGAGGCCTTGCTTCCAAGCTTTACAATTTCACCGAAAAATTCGTGGCCGAGAATGCGGTAGGCTTTTCCTTCTGCTTTGATGCTTCCGAGAATCTGGTCGCGAAACGCGGCGCGGTTCCAGATGCCGCGGTCGGTCCCGCAGATGCCCGCATAATGCACCTTGAGAAGCACCTTGTCCGCATCGGTCGGGTCTTTCTTCTCATCCAAAACCGGCTCCGGTACATCTTGGAGTTCAAATCCGCGGGTTGATTCCCATGAACCAAAAGTTGTATCGAATACGAGAGCTTTCATGTGCTTAAAATATTTTTCTCCATCTCTTAAATGCCTTTTCACTCAACGGCTTGCTTCCGTTTTCTTCCGTAGTTCGCTTAACTGCGTCTATAATTTGCTGCCTTGTGAATGCGGGTGCTTGCTTGACTTTATTTTTCATGTTTGCTACACTAGCAATATCCACACGGAAAAGCACCTCCGTAGGTTTCGTCCTCCGGCGGTGCTTTTTCATTTCTCCCGCAGTTTTTCCTTCAAGTTATCCATAAAAACGATTTTTTCTTTTGCCGATTTCTTCAGCAGAGTTGAGCAGGTTTTGACATATGGACTCATCGCGAATTTGAGTTTCTTGTTGTCGTACAGGTATTTAACCAACGAGTAGAAGTCTCCGTCACTTGAAACAATGATTGCTCCATTGAACTTCGGATAGTCAATCATTGCCTGAAGAACTAAATCGGCATCAACATTTCCTTTAATGTATCCGTCTCCGTCGGGAATCGTAGGTTTCAGGATGAGAACATACCCATTTTTCTGAAGTTGTGAATAAAGCGGTTGATTTTGCGGAATGTAGCCGATGAATAGGTATGCAGTAGTTACGCTGTATTTCTCGGAAAGATAACGTCTGAACTTTGCGAAATCAAGCTTCCAACCCAAACTCTGAATGCCTAAGTTTAGATTTTGGCTGTCAATGAAGGCGTAATTGTTCTCCTTCGGTTTCATTTGGTATCATTATGACACAAGTGGCTTCGGCCTGCCCTCGTCCAAAAGACGGGGGAGAACTATTCCACCGTCACGCTCTTCGCCAGATTTCTCGGCTTGTCCACGTCGTTGCCGCGCTCTACCGCGAGATAGTACGCGAGAAGCTGGAGCGGGATAAAGGCGAGAATCGGGGTAAGCATCTCGAGCGTCTTTGGTATATAGAGCACATCATCCGCTATTTTCTCAAGCTCTTTGTTTCCTTCGGTCGTTATTGCAATGACCGGGCCTTTGCGCGTCTTGATTTCTGCGATACCGGATTTGTTTTTTTCATACACGCTGTCACGGGGCGCGATGACGATGGACGGGAGGTTTTTGTCAATGAGGGAAATGGGGCCATGCTTCAGCTCCGCCGCGTTGATGCCCTCCACATGGATGTAGGAGCACTCTTTGAGCTTCAGCGCTCCTTCAAATGCGGACGCCACGTTGTACTTGCGGCCAAGGCAGAAGAAGTCTTCGCACTTTCGGTACTTCTTGGCAAGCGCTTTTATGCGGGGAGCGCTTTTTAAAGTCTTCTCGACATGACTCGGAAGTTTCTGCATCTCCTTGATGAGCGTTTGTCCCTCTGATTTGGAAAACCCTCGCAAGCGACCGAGGTAGAGCGCGAGCATCACCTGGAGGAGCGCTTGCGAGGTGCTGGCTTTGGTAGAGGCGACGGCGATTTCCGGCCCGACATGGTTATAGATTCCCGCATCCACCTCGCGCGCGATGCTTGAGCCGATGATGTTGACGATGCCTAGGGTAAGCACGCCCCGGCGTTTCGCCTCCCTGATTGCATTCAACGTATCCGCCGTTTCTCCCGATTGCGAGACGGCAATGAGCGCCGTTTTCTCGTTCGTGGCAGAACTGCGGTACGCGAATTCGGAGCCAAACTCTACTTTTGCCGGAATGCCCGCAAGCTCCTCAAGCGCGTATTCGCCGACAAGACAGGTAAAACGCGCGGTGCCCATGGCCGCGAGGGTGATGTGCTCAAGAGAGCGAAGGCGGTCCTCGAAGCGCTCCAGACCGCCGAACTTCACGGCGCCTTCGCTTGGGACGAGGCGCCCGCGCATGGTATCCCGGAGCGTCTGCGGCTGCTCGAAAATTTCCTTCAGCATGAAGTGCGGGAATCCACCAAGCGCTGCGGCGCTCTCTGTCCACTCGATTGTCGTTTTCTTGCGTTTCTGCTTCCCCCCGCCGTTTCTGAAATCCGAGATTTCATATCCGCTTTCCGAAAGCGTGACCATATCCCCGTCATTCAGATAGATGACCGAGTTCGTGAGCGGGAGGATGGCGGTCGCGTCTGAGGCGACGACAGTCTCGTCTTTGCCAATGCCGAGAATCAGGGGCGAGCCGAAACGGGCCGCCACGAGCATGCCGGGGTGCTTTTTTGAGAGCACCACAACGCCAAATGCTCCGCGAAAATCTTTCAGCGCGAGCCGTACTGCGGTGGGGAAGTCTTTTTCTTTCTTGGCATATTCGGCAATGAGGTGCGGAATAACCTCGGTATCGGTTTCCGAGGTGAACACATGCCTCTTTTTAAGAAGTTGGTCCTTAAGTTTCTGATAGTTCTCTATAATGCCGTTGTGCGCGACAAAAAACTCCCCCGCAGAATCCGTGTGAGGATGGGCGTTTCGCTCGCTCGGCTCCCCATGCGTCGCCCAACGCGTGTGGCCGATGCCGACTGCGCCGCTAAGTTCCACTCTTTGACAGCGCTCTTTTAATGCCGAGACCTTGCCCTTTGTTTTGATGCATGTAATGTCCGCCAAGGTCTGACCTTTAAGGTCCGACCTTTTTCCCGATACAAGGTCGGACCTTGTCGAACCTTGTCGGGCGCTTACTATTGCAACTCCCGCGCTGTCATAACCGCGGTACTCCATGCGCGAAAGGCCCTCCAAAACCACGGGAAGTGCCTCTCTTTTTCCGACATAGCCAATGATGCCGCACATGGCTGATTTTTAAGAAGTGACAGCGACTATAAAAATCGCCACCCCGTAGTGAGCCGAGTCTTCGAGACTCTACTACTGGGGTAGGTTTCAAAGTAATAACTATAACCTCTCGTTTCATCAAAAAGTCGCAAGGGTTGACGGAGCCACTTTTATATGCTAATGCCGCGAGTTGAACGCCAGCGCCAGCGCGAGCGCCACAAGGGCGAGCGAGATGTCGCGGAAGAGAATATCAAGCTGATTTTGGTTGAAGTACACAACCGAGCCGAGGAAGACGGCGGCGACGAGAGAGGGAATAAAGATGCGCCAGCCGGAAAGGAGCCAGAGCGCGAGCACGATATGAAATGCGGCGAGGAGAAGCAGAAGCGTGTCCTGCGGGAGTCCCACATTTTTAACAAACGCAGGAATATAGCCGAGCCAGTCGTTTGGATTGGTCCAGAAACCATACGCGACATACAGGAATGAGAATACGAGAGCTAAGCGCAACAGGAGGGAAGAGGTTTTGCTCATATTATCTTAATTTCGAATATCTAATACCTACTATCGAAAAATCTCGAATATCTGAATAAGAAACAAGAAAAGAAGAATTCTTTATTGAATATTTGATATTTTCTCGAGATTCGAGATTCGGTATTCAATATTCACTCAACTATGACCGTCCCTGTCATAGTTGGGTTGAGGTGGTCGTGGTAGTTCCAGGCCCCGACTTTCTCAAACGTGAATCGAAACTCATCTTTGCCGCGCTCCGCGGTTTTGTACTGGTCAAACTCGGGGTAGAGCAGGTGCGTCGGGTGTTTAGCGGAAGCCACTGACGCGGGCTTTCCGGTCTTGTTTTGGAAAATGACCGTGTCGCCTTTTTTCACTGTTACCGTCTTCCGCGAAAAACCGTTTGCGTCGTAGGTTACCGTTACTTCTTTCGGCGCGTTTGCGTCCGATTCTGCCGCGGTCTCCGGCGTCTCGGTCCCGGGAACCGGCGTTCCAGCTTGCACAGGCAGTTTTGATTCAATCGCCGGCGTCTCTTTCTTTGTTTGCTTGCTCATGAGAAAGCCGCCGAGGGCGACAATCACTACGACAACGACAATGACCGCAATCGGTGCAACGCCTTTTTTCGTGTTCATTTTTGTGCGAGTTTAAGTCTGCTAACGGCGCTATTATACAAGATTCGCCTTTCGTTGCGCAACCACTTTGCTGGTCGGGTCGCGTTTCGGAGTGGACGGCAATCAGTTTTAGAGTTCTCTGATATTCAGAGTGCGTACGAGGAGCCGCCCCCGACTTATGATTTCCTGGTCAAGCGTAAGAAGCGGCACATCAAATTCTCGCGCAACACCGACAACGATTCCGTCCATACCTGCAAGCCCACTTTCGCTCGCAATGTCGAGGTACTGCGCCATCCGAAACGCCGTTATATCAATCAAACTTATCGTGGGAAGCGTGAGCAATTTCTCGCCCACATTTCTCGCAAGTTCACAGCTTGCAGTTCTTCGCCTAATCGCGGCGATGACCTCGAGGATAACCGTGGTCGGGGTGACGACCGTATGCAAGCCCTTCTCGATGTCCGAAACAAAGTGCAACGCTTCCCGAGAGCAAGGTTCTTCCTCTCGGAAGGCGGCGACGAAAACTGAACTGTCAACTGTCAGTTTCATCTCTTTCGTTGCGCGCGAATTTCTTCAACGACTCCCGGTCCACGCCACGCGCGGCTCACGGCGCGGCGAAGCGCTCGTAGGGAAAGGCCGCTACCCGACTTTTTTGTTCTTCGGCCAACTAAGGTTCTCGGAAGAACCACAAGCCGTTGCTTTTGTCGCATTGCGTTTGCCATAGTGCTATTGTACCGCCGTTTAGAGGGGACGGCAATCAATTTTTCGTGCATTTAAGTCCGACTTAAACTACTGTTTGGACTTGGAAACTAACCGTTTGAGGTGAATCGGTTGGGTCGGCTATTTCCGTTTTAGATAGTCAGAAACCTTTCCGAGTAGTTCTGCGACCAGTCCCAGTAATGTACCAATAATGACCCACTTACCGATAACATATCCGTCAAAAACGCCACCTCTAAAAAGCGGGACAATAGAAATAATGATACCTGTAACGAGACCAATAGTGAGACCACCCCAAACGGCATTTTTTGTGCGCCAATATAAAAATAAAAGAGCTACAACAACAGTACCGAGAGTAATCCAAAATAAATTAGGCGATATGATATCGAAATAATCTAATATTTTACTTACTACGCTTAAGGCGAGTAATCCTACGCTAATCAGTGGAGATTTTTGATTTTTAAGTTCTGCGAGTAGGTGCCTGACTCGAGCTGTTAGGAAAAGAATATATGGATCTTTGCCGCTAACATAAAGATGGTCAACTAAGTTATTGCTTGCGGGCATATTAGAACGAAGTGTATTTTGCACCAAAACCATTTTTTTATTGTCATACCCAAAATGCTTCTGCAAATCATACCAGATAAATTGCCCTCGTCGTTCCACCCATTCTAAAATATTCTTCAGTTCACTATTTGTCATAAATCAATTTATTTCTAAGTGTATCTCGGTCTCACTATCCCCTCGATAGAGGCGGTCTCACGATAAAAGATGTTGTCATCGGAGACGGTGAGATTCGAACTCACGAGAGAGTTTCCCCTCTAACACCTTAGCACGGTGCCGCTTTAGACCGCTCAGCCACGTCTCCAATTTATTTTTTTTCCGAGAAGTTTGCGGAGCTCTTTTATTAACATCCGCGCTTGTTTGAGAATAGCGCTCAAAAGCCAGCGCGGCAAGTTTCCGGGGTGTTGAGGCACGCTCGTTTCTCGCGTTGGGTCCGCTCTATGCGAGAGGCGGATGTGGCTGCCGGTTTGGCGAATGATTCTGAACCCTGCTTTGAGCAGCGCCTTTATCAATTCGCGGGCACGCAGCATCGGTACGACACTCATGCCTGTAGAGAGAATACTCCCGCGCGCGATTTCGGCAATGGCCCGATTATCTTCCTTGCGTCATCTATGACGATTTTCCCCTGTTCCGTTACCGAGTCGCAGTAAAGTTCCAGCGCGTCTTTTGCCATGCGTTTTGCCTCCGCGAGGGTCTTTCCGAATGTGACGACATCCGGCAGATTCAGCGCGCGCACTAAGTACGCTTTGTCCCGCACATCGTACCAGATACTGACGCTGAAGAACCCGTGTTTGGTGTTTATGTGATATTTTTGCTCGTTTTTGCGCATGAGGGAAGTGTAGCACATTTTTGCGGGAATCGGAAGGTTTAACGGCTCATGTAACTGCTCTATGAGCCGTTTGCACAAATGGTGAGCCGTTAGGAGAGGACACTGGATTCCC
>ERZ1292630.5294-Hain-H41-02um-R3-5294-length-10636-cov-8_pt1 | contig 10636 bp, 6 predicted proteins | sample MGYA00564408_ERZ1292630 | MGnify/ENA primary metagenome ERZ1292630 (study PRJEB36523, sample SAMEA6512641) | groundwater metagenome | collected 2019-01-08 | study: AquaDiva: Metagenomics assemblies of 32 groundwater samples
CGGTTCGACTTCACGGTTACGTCGGGCCTTGGCCTTCCCAGTGTAACGTACTGTAGAACGACGTCGTCCGCGACGCCTCCTCCTCTTCATCTCCGCCTCCCCCTCTTCCTTTGTTGTGCGACGCCGTCGTTTGCCTTCCGTCCGTTGATCGACTACCGGACGCCGAATCGGTGGCACCCCGGCGACCACTACTGTCGTTGTCGTCATCGTCGACAGGTGAGTGTAGCGCGGACGGCTGCCGTTGCAATTGTTGATAGGCCTTTTGAAGCCGCCGGAACGCCTGCGCATTGCCCGTGGAGGAGTCAGGGTGACACACTTTCGCTCGCGAGAGATATGCCCGGCGACGTTCGTTGGGACTTGATGACGTGGACGACGTCGCGAGGCCGAGTGCTTCCGCGTTCGTGCGCGACTGAAGTACGGACTGGACGATCGTGTGGGCGGCGGCGAAGGACGACGAGGAGGAGGAGGGAGTGGAAGGCTTCGGTGGCGAGGAGGAGGACGTTGCCCCCCTCTGACCCTCTTCATCATCACGGAGATTCAATGGCCCTGGTGCTCCCGCCGTATGTCCCGCAGCGCCATTGGGACGAAAAAAATCGGCACCGGTCGTCGCGGCGCCGGCAGCTCTCCAAAGGCGACTGGAACGATAGAGCATCCACGGTCGGGAATGAAATGTAGAATGCGGCCACAAAAAAAAAAGAAATGGAGTTGAACGGAAAGGAGTTCACTTGAAAGTGGCTCGAAAAAAGCAGAGAGCACAAAACACGGTCGAGCATGGCTGCTTTCAAGACGTCGAAGAGAAGAATTTTGAAAGAAACTGTCCGAAACAATCCGCTGCCGTGTTTGGTGTCACGTCAGACTGTGGGTGGCGGTGCCAAGTCCTTCGGTTGCCAGTTGAGCCACCACGACGCCACCACTAACGCCGCCGTGGTAGCTAATGCCGCTTTCACAAGTCTTCTCCGCTTCTCGACCAATTGCTCTCGGGTCATCGGCACATCGTAATAATACTCCACCGGCAGCGCGGAGCACTTTAAGACCTCCTTGTTGTAAATCTTTTCCCACGGCGGCTTCACTCCCACAGGGCCCATGTTGTCCTTCTGAGTGAGGTCGTTCTGCCGCGCGGCCTCCTTGGCGATCGCGTGGGATTGCGGCGTGCGGTCGTAATGGTGGTCCTCAATCTTGAACGGCATGGTCTGCTGCACCTCCGAGATGACCTTTTCGAACGACTTGTCGAATCCGTTATCGGAAGTGAAAGGATTGGCATTTTTGGACATTTGCCGGCGAAAACTGCTAAGCCGCAGCGCCGTGGACAACATGTTTTTTTTTGGGGAAAAAGGGCGGTTCCCTACTGGCGGCGTGACTTCTCTTTCGATTCTATTGTTCGAGAACAAAAAATTGCGGATCTCAAAACGTTCGTCAAAAAAAAAGTCCGTCCACGTATGTCATTGTCCCAGACAAATCGGGTGGACTGACCACGTAAACGAAACTATAAATCTCGGAGCCACCAAACAAAAAGTTTTTCACCATATGGTAGCACTAAGTTTTTCCCTAAATGTCCTTCTCCATGCGATGCACTAAAAGTCGAGCGGCTAAATCCGTTCCCTGTTCAGCATCGTGCAACTCAGGCGGCTGGTCGCGCTGTGCGCGTATCATGAGCCTCTCGAAGTACTCGTTCGTAGCAGTACTGGAATCGCTCTTGCCGTCGTCGTCGTCGTCGTCGTCCGTTGAGTCATCGGCCCAACGTCGCCGCGTCGGGTCCACTTCCTGATGTCGGCGTGCCGTCGACGACGACGAGGTGTCGAGAGACGCACGCCGCAACGTCGCCAATGTGAGTGGGGGGGCCATTGAGGGTGACACGATGCTGATGGCTGTCATTACGGGTGTCGTCGTCGTCGTCGTTGTCGTCGCCGGTGGCGTAGGCGGCACATAACCCGCCGTTCCCTGCTGCTGATGTGAAGCGGAGGGAGCCGCCGCTTCGGCGTTCGTTGCCGTCGGTGAAGCGGCTGTCGCTGTCTCGTCGTCTTCGTCCGAGTCGAAGTCATGAGAAAAGAAAAATTGTGGCAAAATCGACATTTGCTCGAAACGGTGAATTGGTGACGAGAAGGGGTCCGCCACGCGCCGGCCTGCCTGAACCATCGTTAAGCCGCGACGCCGCTGTTCGGAGATGGAACCACCCGTTCCATGACCACCAGCGTCAGGTGGTGGCGTGGCAATCGATGATCGTCGACTCGTCGATCGAGCACTCGACTTGTCTTCCATCCTGCGTATGGTGACGTCATCATCCTCGTCGTCGTCGTCAAACTCAGGTAGCTCAGCTTGGAGAGCACTCCCGCCTGATAAATCTTGTTGTTGTTGCAGCTGTTGCTTTTTCCTCTGACGGCGAACCGCGATCACACGCTTCGCCACTTCGTTGATCATGATCACGCTGGCGGACATGCGGGCCTCGTCGTCGGTCACAACAGGCAGCTTTTTCCGGAAGATGCGCAGCTCCGGTGCAGGCGCCATGTAGGCGAAGTGACACAAGAGGTCAATGAGGTCCGTGAACTTGACGCCCTCCTCGTAGGATGCCGGATCACGAATGCGCAGCATGTACAGCAATCGCAATTCCAGGCCGATGCGTTGGCCGGGGTTGTGACTTCGAAAACCGATCGGACATGACGGAGGCAGCGCGCGAACGAGAGTCAAGACGTCGAAACCGCGAATGCGCATGCTCCACTTGGGATCGGCAGCTTGCCACACTTTGACGAGCGTGTGCGCGTGCGGTTTTTTGATCCCGCGGATGTCGGCGGCCGAGGAGAAGGAGTCGACGAGAACGGCCACTAAGAGGTTGCGCAACACGAACATCGAGAAACAAAGAAACACGACGAAGAACAGTTTGGTGACCCAAAGCGATGGTCCGCAGTCGCCAAGATTGCGGTCGCAGTTCAGAGGCGAAGGGGCCATACTGATCACGAGTTGCAACCAATCCCCTCCAAAGGTCACGCGGTAGAGCATGAACATGGCAATGCCAATGTAGGCGAAATTGGAATTGGGTCCGATCGCGTCGAACCCGTCATACACCCAGCGCATGCGGCCGAAAATTTCTTTGGCCAACGTCCCAAACATGAACATGCAGATGAGGATCACGGCGAAGGCGGGGCCGAGACTCGCAACGGCCACGCCGAACTTATGAATGAGCTCGCCCAGCGACGACTTCCCTTGCAACAACTTCGCCAGACGAAGAATTCGGAACGCCCGGAATAAGGCAATGATGCGCGCGTTGACGACACTACGAAATCCGAAACCGAAGGCGGAAATGACGACCACGAATAAGTCGAGTCGATTCCAATTGGACGCGATGTATCTGGAAAATCCTTCGCCGATGATCTTCACAATCGCTTCCAGGGCGAAGAGAATCGTGAAAGAATCCTCCAAAATTTGCAGCGTGGATGAATACGACGGAGGCGACGGGTCATAATCCATCACCATCACGACGAAGTTGAACACGGTGAGCAGCACCGTCGCGTAGAACCACCAACGTGACTCAACCCAGTCGCGCGTGGTGAGCCTGGCTCGCGTCAAGAGAGACGCCATTCCACGGTTGACGACGTTCTTCTCGTCCGTGATGGCCTTGATCGCTTTATCGAGCCCACCGAACCGCATGGCTTTATCAAATCCTCCGAGCAGCGTTTCTGCCATCAGCCCCTCGAGTTGCACCATTTCGACTTTCGCATCATTCGGTAGGACTCGCATAATGCGCTTGTTGGTCGCCATCCATCCGTTCTGCTCTCGCTGGGTGAGCAGCGATCGTTGCGCGCCCACGGAACGCTTGCTGCGGTTGTAACTTCCCACGAGGACGGACATGAAGAGGTTCACGAAGAGCATGCCGCCGAGCACCACGAAGATGACAAAAAAGACCGCGGCGGCGGAATTTTCGTTCACCACCGGCGCTTGCCCAGGACCGACGTAGTCCATTGCCCGGAACATGATGGTAATCCACATTTCCAACGTCAAGGAAACGAACAGTGAGAAGAGCGCTTCCAACACATTGTCGAAATTGGCCCCACTGTTGGACCATTTTCCGCCTAGCTCCAAGCACCTGGTCACGTTGTATTCGGGAACGGCGACAAAATTGATATGACATTCTCGCATCTTCCCGGAAAACAGCTGCACGCCCATGATGGCGATGGTGAACACGGCACCAAAAATCGCCATCGTCACGAAGCGCATTTCGAAAATGGCGGTGCCAAGTGATCGGACCACGAGGTTCATCGATGGGCTGCGCCTCACGAGCGTGAGGGGCCGGAGCGCCAGCAACGACGTGAGATACCCATCGGCATTTTTCACTGTCCCCTTCAGGATCAACGCCGCAAGGGAGACCAACGATAAGAAAAAGTCGAAGACGTTCCAGCCATTTTTTCTCAAATAGCTGGTCTTGTCGCCGACGACGCCGAACACGAACATGTTGAGCAGCGTGTCGAGCACAAAGAAGACTTTCACGGTCGTATCAATGATATCCACGACTCTGTTGATTGTCACGTCGGGCGCTCCAAGGGGGTCGCTCAGCGCGATGGCGACACACGCAGTCATGATAATGGCCCCAGACACATAACTGTAGATGCGATGAGTAATCATGGGCTGCAACACCGCGACGCATTTCGCGCGGAATACCTTGAGCTTCGAAGGGGTCGCCATCGTGGCCATGAAATTGTCCATGCCGGGATGTCGCAGCTTTCGCCGTCGTTCGCGGCGTTTGTGAAAGTCTTCTTCCGTTTCGTTTTCATACTTCACGTCGCCATCGTCGTCGGAGTCGTCCATGTCGGACGGGTTCGAGTCATCGTCGTCGTCGTCCGACCGTTGAAATTCACCTGATGACTTTTGCGCCGTGATCGTCGCGCTCATTTCGATGTCGCCGGATGTACTTGCATTGGGATCCACGCGACGTGCCGCGGCATTCGTGGGCTGATCACCGGATGCCGTTTCTGATTTCGAAAATATCGACGAAAAGAAATTGGACGGCGACATGGGGGGCTCCTGTTGCTTCTTGTTCAGTCGGCTAACCGCCTTAGCTTCTCTTAGTTCTCGCTTCTTCTCAAACGCAATCGCACTTTTGCTGAGATGAAGATCGACGGCGGTGGGTGCCTTCGCCGACGTCGCCGGATTCACTGTTTGAATCACCGCGGCGTCAACAATTCGCGCAATAGTCGAGATGCCGCGGCCTCGATTGGCCTTGCGCTGGTCGTCCGCCTGTTCACTGTCCGCTTGATTCATCTGATCGACTTGACCATCTGTTTTAGCGGAAAGGAGAATACCGACGAATAAGCTCAAGAGGATGTAGTTACCAAGATAAAAGTACAAGACGAAGAGCAAACCGATGCCGTTTCCTGAAACCCGCATCGCGTTGTACATGATGGTGTCCCAGTCGTCTCCCGTGATGATGATGAACGAACTCAAAAGGGCGCCCGAAAACGTATCGAAATGACACCTAGGGCGCTGCGGGCAACGCGCGTCGGTGTTGTCACCGTCTGGGCCTGTCACGAGTCCGCACATCTTCCCACCTAGAAGCTGCATACCAATGATCGCAAAGATAAAAACGACGAAGAAGAGCAAGATGAGAATCAGCGGGCTCGACTTCACTGAGCTGTAGATGAACAACAGCATCTTGTAAAATCCAGGCGAAAACCGCATCAAGCGCACGGTGCGGAAGACACGAAGCAATTGCAGGAACTTGAGCGCCGATAAGTTGAGGGCGATATCGACGACGCTGACGATATTGATGACAATGTCAAAGAGATTCATTTTCTCACTGACAAAGACCCCCAGCGGAGTGGCGATGAATCGCAACAGCGTTTCCAAACAAAAGAGTACGACCAAATAGATGTTGATCTGGGCGAAGGCCGTCGCCACGCTCTCTGGCATGTCGTAGTGGATGTACGCCATGAGAATGATGTTGATCAGAATCAGAAATTTGGACGACCAGTCGAAGAACTGAGTGTAGACGATATTTTCGGCGACAAACTCACGGACACTCTGAAATACCAAAGCAGAAGAGGGCGAAAGCTCGTCGTGGTCGTCGTCGTCTTCATTCTTTCTGCGGGGCGGCGCTGTTGGGCTCATCGCTGTGGCTGAAGGCGCGGCGGACTTTGACGCAGTACCGACGGCGGCCGCCGAGGAAGTCGTCGTCGCCTTCCCCTTCGCGTCAACGGCGCTGCCGGCCTGCGCCCCCGCCGTCGTGGTCGACCCGGCGGAAGACCCCCCCGCTGCCTCGTTGCGTTTTGTTTTAATGAGGGTCTGGACGAGGGATTGAAACTTCGTCATGCCGAGGGCAATTTTATTCGACTGTTCAGCGTAAGTTTGTTCGGCCTTCGTGCGCGCCACTTCAAAATCGACCGTAATCACGACGATCATGAGCGACACTAAGAAAACGCAGCACAGAAAGAACAGACACATGAAAGGCCACGCGACGACGTCCGTGACATCCGCGGCTTGCCCCACCAGGGAGAACCACACTTGACCGCTCGACGCGACGAACATGGTGAAGTACGACTGCACGAAATTGTTGAAGCCGATGAAGCCGTCGTCGAGTTCTTTGACCTCCAAGCAGTCATAGCCAAATGGGCACTGAAAACCACGCGGCAAGAAACTGGCCAGGGATCCTTCGTCGCAGAGCTGCTGCGGATTGCACGCGATCGTTGTCGACAGATTTAGCACGGTAGTGTCGAAGGGCCCGCCACAAACAAAATTGGCAATGTTCGTTGCATTGTAGCGATAGGTATCATTCACCCAGGACAAGTTGTGATACCGTTGGTTGACACATCGCGTTTGCAGCTCTCCCATGAACAAATTGAGCCCCGCGACGCTAAAAATCATAAGAAATGAAAAGAAGAGCAGCGACACGTCAAACGCCTTGAAGACGATGTGCGACAACGCGTCAATGAGCACGATGAGAGAGGGTAGGGCACCGAGAGCCTTGAGGGGACGCAAGACCCGCAGCGAACGGACGATCGTGAATCCAAAAAGACGGTTGGGTTTGCCCGCAAACTCCGCGAAAACCGCACCCGTGCAAAGCATCACGAGCAAGGCATCGACGAAGCGGACGGGATGGATCATGCGCCTCCAGCCCAAGGCAACCAAACGAATGGCGATTTCACATTGAAAAATGAGTGTCAACACCACTTGCATGGTGAAGAGGATTCGGTATCGGGACGAGTGAGGGTCTTCGTAAGGGTCGTACAGTGCCAGGATGACCACGTTAACGGCAATGGCCAACACCATGAGGTGCTCAAACCAGTCGCCGAAGCGAGGCTCTTCCTCTGGTAAGGGAAGGTCGAGCACGACGAGCACTTCCCGGTGCAGCACGGGGAAAAAAAAGGCCCTCCATTTGATGCGCCACGGTTCAGTGGGTAACATGCGTAAAGGATGCCGCTTGATCTTCTTTCTGGCTTTCTTCTTCGCAAGCGCTGAATGGTGTCCTGTCGATGATTCGGGGCCACCGGGCGGCTGCGGCGTGCCGCTTCCACTCCCTTGCGGCCGCGGCGTGGCATGCGGTGATGCACTGGATCGATTCGGTCCAGCAGAAGGCGTCGATCCGTTGACAACTTGCGAGCCGGCGCGCGAGCGGGACTGCAAGGGCGTTCCGGGGTTGCGTACGGTCGTGCCGGTGCCCGCGAGGAGGTTGGTGTTACTGACTTGCCGGGATGGGACGTTCGGCGCGGTCGTGGAGGACTCGCAGGTTGTGATGTCGATCGCTGGCCCCCCGTCTTGCGGAGGGTTCGTCTTTTTTGCCGGGGAGTTGATGCTCATTGGCGAGCAGCCGAAAACAGCCACAAAGAAGGCGCACCGTTTTAAAGAAAACGAGAAATAACAAAAAAATACTTTGCGCAATAATGAACACTTGTTTCACATTGTTGCAGTAGTAGAACTAAAGGCCACTGCGCGTTTGTGTGCATCGCGCCAGGCCTCTCACCGTACCGTTTGCTTTTCCACCACTTTCCCCCGTGGTTAGTCAACGGTCTCAGTCAAACATGTACGCCGGGAACAAAAACACGATGGCCCAGATAATGCTAATAACGACCACGCGAAACAGCCACCAGTATGCGGATTTGATGCGCTTTTGTCTCGCGCGAGTGAAGTATTCGTACTCTGCGACGGGGTCCAATCCGCACCGCACAACGAGCTCGACGTCGAAATGGTTGGCGTCGAGCATCTGCTTTCGCAGTCTATCCACTGGCGTTTTAATCGCATCGTACTCCTTTTTTAGCCGCTGCTCGTTGAGCGCCTTCGCCCGAAGATAGTGGTCGCCGCGCATGTGTTCAACTTTGTCGTAGTGCTCCCGTGTCGGAGTCTCGAATGTAGGCATACCCGTTCCGGAATACATGCGAAGGGCAGCGGTGAATGGAAAAACCGATTCCAGCAGTTCGTGAGAGCCACCGCGCGTGGCCGAGGAAGAATGCGAAACAAAGGACGCAAATCTCCGCCTTCTGAAGTGAAGCACGTCACGGGGACGGCTCACCGTGGTTGATGCGTCACGCGGCGCAGCGGCATGCGACGGCCGCACGGACGAACCACCGCCGGTCGGAAGGGATCCAACCATGCACGGCGGCCGGGTGAGGGCGATGACCCGCCCCACCGAGAAAGGCGGCACGCTGCTGCGCAAGCGCGAAGACATTTTTTTTTAAAAAAAACAAAACACCTCGGTCACTCCGACGGGGAAAGGGAGAGGCCGCAAACTAAACTGCCCCCCCCACCCCTCGTTGCTGGCACGATGACACGACGAGATCCGCCTTTGTCCCAAGTGACGAACGAGCCCACGACATTGATGTGTGAAGGTGTGTGTACCCAAAAGGTCATTCAGAGGAGACATGGATGGGACAAAAAACATTGTCCGTCCAAGAAAAACAATCGTTTGTCGGCGTCTTTGCGCCGCGCACGACAAGCAACGATAGACGCAGCTTTTCTGCAGGCACGCGAGGGACACGAAACTCGTAAGGCGGTCATTCTTTGCCATCGCTCGGCTTTCCGTAGCAGTGCCGGCGCAACAGCTCTGCGACACCGCCTTCCCCGCACGTGGCGTGAGATGATTCGAATTCACGTCGAAGCTCGTGCGGCGCGTTTGCGACCACGCAGCCCTTGCCCGCCCATCGAAGCATGTCCAGGTCGTTGAAGTCGTTCCCGATCGCGACCGTGTCGTGCTGCGACACGCCGTGCATCTCCGCGAGTTCTGCAACAGCGGCCGATTTGGACACGGAGGCTGGGAATATTTCGGCCCAAGTACGCCTGCCGTTCAGCGGCGACGTGGTACGAACCACGTGAAGCGCCGAGGCGTTGCCTAGTTGCTCTGCGCACTCCCCACGAAGCGCATCTCGGAGTTCCTCGACGGTGCCCGCACGACCACCCGCCGGCACAACGGAATCTGCTGCTGAATCCGCCGCTGGAGGAGTCTCCGTCACAGTCAACGGACCACTGATACCGACCAGATCTGTGACGAGGAATTGCACCACGCTATCATCATCGCTGAGGTTGTTGTCGGCAGGACGATGCCCCGTCGTCGATGTCGTGGCGTAGCGGCGATGCCGATCCATCCAGGCGCCGTCCAGCGTCATGTCGTCCGAGTCGGGATACAGGGCCAGCCGCGCGTCGAAGTCATCGACGCCACCCGCGGCAGCCTCGGGACACGGGATGCGACGACGGTGAAAAAAGGAACGGTGGCTGTGCGGATGCGGACGGATGGCGAAGAACGACAGGCCGCGCCGGATCAAAAATGAGGCCACCAGGAAAGCCACTCTTGAATCCAACACGTGCTGCTTCACGACTTCGAGTGACGGCCATCGCGCAATCGTGCTTCCGGACCCTACAACCACGTAGTCAACAGGAACGGCCACGTCCAAGGGAAGCGTTTCCCTCGCGGTCACGCGGAGCAAGGAGACCATCGGCCGGCCGGTGGCGATGACGCGAACAACGCGGCGGCTCCACATCGTCGCCCCTGACAGTGGTGCGCCGAGTCGACGGAGTTCGGCCGTGGAGTGCTGACACAGCGACTGCGTTGCTGCATTGTAGAGTGTGCCGTCGAAGTCGATGGCCACGACCATGACGGCGTGGCAAGCTACGTGGCTACTGCGCGTGGAGACCGTCATGATAGGGTCATTGGCTTTGATGGATGCGCACAACGACGGCGAGGAGGCAGAGAAAGAGAGAGAGAGAGGCCCTATAAAAATGTCGCCGCTCTGCTGGGAGGAGGCCATTCGAGGGGAAAGAAAAAAAGAGCGAATGCCAAGCGATGTACTGCACTGAAACGAGAGATGCCGGTCAGCGTAGAGCGACGACGAAGTGATCGCAGTGGACGGGGTCGTTCCGTCGCCCGTCCATGGCGATCCCTAACGGAAGTGAAGGGAGGGGGTTAGGGTTGGGGTGTGTGTGAAACACGTCGCACCACGAAACGCAATAGTTCGGCCTCAAAGCTAACACGACAACCATTGCCGTTCGACGAAGGTGGGCGAGGAGAGTGACACACCGCGTCGCGTCGGTGAATGAGTGTGTGCGCCGTCACGGGATTTGTTAACGTTACACAGAGGGATTTTCGTTGCTTCTTTCTTCACGACGGTCGTCGTTGCTGTTTACTGTTGTTCACACGAAAACAATCAGGTGTATTCCCGGTTGTACG
>ERZ1292630.5296-Hain-H41-02um-R3-5296-length-10634-cov-5_pt1 | contig 10634 bp, 11 predicted proteins | sample MGYA00564408_ERZ1292630 | MGnify/ENA primary metagenome ERZ1292630 (study PRJEB36523, sample SAMEA6512641) | groundwater metagenome | collected 2019-01-08 | study: AquaDiva: Metagenomics assemblies of 32 groundwater samples
TGTCAATTACTTCTGACCGGCGTCCTTCACTGAAATTAGGGACACATTGAACAATTTGCATAAATTTGCTCCGTAAATTTATATCTTTTTATTAGGAAAAATCTATCAAAAAACAGAGAAACTGTCAAAAAATACAGTTTTTAAAATTTTTCTCGCTTTTTTTACTACGGTTGATATAATTATATTTATGAATTTAGGCACGCTGGAATTAATCGTAATTGTTGGTCTCTTGCTCGTATTATACGGCGAGAAACTGCCGGAAGTAACCAAGGCTCTCGGACGGGGGTTCCGTGAAATGAAACGTAGCCTGAACGAAATCAAAGAAAATATTAGTCCGATGGAAACCATTCGAAAAAATATTAAAGATGAACTGTTTAAAACGGTCCAAATTGATGAGATTACCACAAACCCGCCGGCTGATAAAAAAAATACCGTTCCTCCGGCGGCTTTAACCGAAGTGAAACCAACGCCAGATTTACCTTATCCGGATCATCAAAATCGGCCGGGATAAAAAATAGAGGAGATATAATGATTACGCTGATCCCGCAAGGCGGGATTAGATTACACAGATTAAGATAGAAGATATTTAGACGATAGTATTTTTAATCTGTGTAATCGCAGTTTCAAAATCTGTGTAATCATTAACATAGGGGAGAATTATGTTCAAATTAACCATTACCAAAGGTGCGGCCAAAGGAAAGGAATTTGAAGTAAAAGATTTAACGATTATCGGCCGGATGCGGACCAATACAGTTGCCATTGATGATTCAATGGCTTCCCGCGAGCATACTCGCATTGCTAAAGAGTCCGACGGTTATTATGTAGAAGATCTTAAAAGCAGGAACGGAACATTACTGAACGGGCAGAAAATCGAAAAAAGCAGGTTAGCGCCGGGCGATTTGGTCACAATTGGAAGGACCGAACTTAAATTTGAAGAAGGTTCCGTTAGCTCCCCTCCGCCGGAACAGTTGGTTCAGCCATCACGCCAGGTGAAAGAAGAACAGAAACCGGAAGGCAATAATCCTAAAGCCGAAATTAAATTGGCTGCGCCTCAAAATAATCAGAAAGAACCGGCAAAACGCACTAACATTTTTTATTATTTGCTGATTTTAATCTTTTTCGCCATATTATTTCTATTGTCTTACAATTTTAGTAAACTCTGGATTGCTAAAATTATGGAACAAAAGAAACCGGCTACGGAAAATACAAAGCAGCCATGAAAATCCAATGGTTGGGGCATTCGGTATTAAAGTTAAAGGGATTGCGATATTTCACGATAAAAACCAGGGTAAAGAACGTGGGAAAAATACCGTTTTTGTTTATAAATAAAATTTTCCATAGGAAAATTTTATAATGAATCTGCACGAATACCAGGCCAAACAATTATTGACTAAATATGGTATTAATATCCCTCGTGGTGAAGTAACCGATAATCCCAGTCGGGCGGCGGAAATATTTAAGAATCTAAATATTTCCAGAGGAGCGGTTAAGGCGCAGATTCACGCCGGAGGACGAGGCAAAGCCGGAGGGATTAAAATTGTTTCCTTACCGGCTGAAGCCGAAAAAGCCGCGGCTGAATTGCTCGGACAAACACTCATTACCCATCAAACCGGGCCGAAAGGGAAACCGGTCAATAAAATTTTAGTTGAGGAATTGTTTCCGGCTGAAGCGGGACGGGAACTTTATCTGGGAATCGCGATTGACCGCCAGAAGGCCTGTCCGGTAATGATGTTTTCCACTGAAGGCGGAATGGAAATAGAAGAACTGGCTCGCCGCGCACCGGAGAAAATAGTCAAAGTATTAATAGACTCGCCGCCAGAGTTACCACTTGACCGGATAAACGAATTACTTCAAAAAGAAAATCTTAAACCTTTCGCCTTTCACCTTAAACCGATATTAACGTCGTTGGCCCGTTTGTTTCTTGAAAATGACTGCAGTCTGGCTGAGATAAACCCGCTGGTGATAACCAAAGACGGAAAATTAGTGGCGCTGGATGCCAAGATTAACCTTGATGACCGGGCGCTTTTCCGGCATAAGGATTTAGTCGGTTGGCGTGACCTTACCCAGGAAGACCCGCTGGAAGCCGAGGCATCAAAATTTGGATTGAGTTATGTCGGCCTGGACGGCAATATCGGTTGTCTGGTCAATGGCGCCGGTCTGGCGATGTCAACAATGGATTTGATTAAACTGCACGGCGGCGAACCGGCGAATTTTCTGGACGTGGGCGGCGGGGCCAGCGTGGAACAGGTAACCGAAGCGTTTAAACTGTTGTTGGCGAATAAAAATGTTAAGGCGATCTTAGTAAATATTTTTGGCGGGATAATGAAATGCGATGTGATTGCCGAAGGAATTACCACGGCCGTAAAACAGGTTGGTTTGCGTTTACCATTGGTCGTGCGGTTAGAAGGAACCAATGTTGAATTAGGCAAAAATATTATCAAAAAATCAGGGTTGAATATCGTTTCGGTGGATACGATGAATGAAGCAGCTAAAAAAGTGGTTGGTTTTATAAAATAAAATTTTGTCCCAAAATTTTATAGTGAGAATTTATTTTGGCTATTCTTGTGAATAAAAATACCCGGGTCGTTGTTCAGGGCATTACCGGTTCGGCCGGGAGTTTCCATGCCCGCCAGATGCTGGAATATGGGACAGAGATAGTCGCCGGGGTAACGCCGCGTAAAGGTGGGCAATTATTTTTCGCCGGAGGCGACCCCGTTTCTGGCCGAGATAAGCCGGTACCCATTTTTAATACTGTCGCCGAGGCCGTGCGCGAAACTGGGGCTAACACCAGCGTGGTTTTTGTGCCGGCCGCTTTTGCCATTGATGCTTTGAGGGAAGCAGCTGAATCCGGTCTTAATCTGGTTGTTTGTATTACCGAGGGAATCCCGACTTTGGATATGGTTAAAATCTACAAATTTTATAAGGGAAAAGGCGTGCGGTTAATCGGGCCGAATTGTCCGGGATTAACCACGCCTGGTGAAGCCAAAGTCGGTATTATGCCAGGTTATATCCATAAAAAAGGGACGGTCGGTGTGGTTTCCCGCAGCGGGACGCTTACTTACGAAGCCGTTTGGCAGATTACTAACCAGGGATTAGGCCAATCAACCTGCGTCGGAATCGGTGGCGATGCGATTGTCGGAATGTCTTTTAGCGAAATTTTGGAGCTCTTCCAGTCCGACCCGGAAACAGAGGTGATTGTTTTAATCGGTGAAATTGGCGGGACGATGGAAGAAGAAGCGGCCGAGTATATAAAGGAGCATGTAACCAAACCGGTAATTGCATTCATTGCCGGACAGACCGCCCCTGAAGGAAAAAGAATGGGGCACGCCGGGGCGATTATTTCCGGCGGGGCAGGAACCGCTCAAGAAAAAGTTGATAAATTGGGATCCTGCGGCATAACGATGGTAGCTAACCCGGCGGAAATCGGTCAGACCGTTGCGCAAGTGATGAGGAACTACCGATGAAAACAACCGACTATTTCTATAAAACAAAAAAATTATATTTTGATTTAATCAAACTTGCTTTAAAAGAAGACATCGGAACAGGAGACATTACTACCAGAATGCTTATTCCGGCAAATCAAAAGGTGCAAGCCGTGTTCATAGTTAAACAGAGCGGTATTATTGCCGGGCTGCCTATAATCAAACAGGTTTATCAGATAGTGGATAAAAAGACCAGGGTGAAATATCTGGTTAGAGAAGGGTCTCTGGTCAAAGCCGGTACTAAAGTTGCGCTTGTTTCCGGCTCGGCCCGGGCCATTCTGTCCGGCGAACGGGTTGTTCTTAATTTCTTACAACGGCTTTCCGGTATCGCCACTTATGCCAATAAGTTCGTCCGGAAAGTAAAAAAATATAGGATACCACGTGGGGTATCCCACTGTGGCCGGGTGAAAATTCTTGATACCCGTAAAACCGTTCCCGGCTGGCGGCTTCTGGATAAATATGCCGTGCGCACCGGCGGCGGGGTAAATCACCGGATGGGATTATATGATGGCGTGTTAATTAAAAATAATCATCTGGCCGTATTAAGTAGCGGGTCGCCCAAGGGGACCCATCCCGTAATTTACACCCTGAGTAAATTAGACCGATTACGTAACCGTAAACGTATCAACGTTGAAATTGAGGTTAAGAACTTATCAGAATTTACGTTGGCATTACCTTTCAGGCCGGATATAATAATGCTGGATAATATGGGACTAAAAGATATTCACCGGGCGGTGGCGCTGCGAAATAGATTGAAACTACCCCGACCGAAACTGGAAGTTTCCGGCGGTGTTAACTTAAATAACATTGGCCTGGTCGCCCGCATAGGCGTAGATTTTATTTCCGTTGGGGCAATAACCCATTCTGCACCGGCGCTGGATATTTCCATGAAAATAATAACCTGATAATAAAATTATCGGGTGGCTTCATTCGGGAAGAGTTGAGTTACAAAAATATAAAAAATTTATGGAAAATGAATCGCTCACTAATTTAGACACTAAAATTATCGGTCGGAAAGTTCTGTATTTTAAAATGGCTACTTCCACTAATGATCTAGCCTGGTTGGAGGTGTCGCGTGGGGCAACCGAAGGAACGGTTATCCTGGCCGGCGAGCAACTCAAAGGCCGTGGTCGTTTCGGACGGACCTGGTTCGCCCCGGCCGGCCAAGGTATCTGGATGTCAATAATTCTTAAACCGGATCTGCCGATTGAAAAAACTTCTATTCTGATGATTACCGGCGCCATTGCTGCCTGTGAGATGCTCAGGGAAAAAATGAATCTTAATGCTTTTATCCGCTGGCCTAATGATGTGATGATTAATAATAAAAAAATTGCCGGTATTATCCTGGAAACAAAATACCTCGGGCATAAACCGGAAATGATGGTGCTGGGAATAGGCCTGAACGTTAATCTAAAACAAAATGAAATCCCGTCCGATCTTAAGGATGTTACCACTTCCGTGGCCATAGAAAAAAATCAGGAAGTTGATCAGGAATCTTTAACCAGCGACCTTTTAACTTATCTGGACAACTGGTATTATAAAATAAGAATTCAGGATTATGAAGCGGTTACCGCGGCCTGGCGCAAAATGTGCGCCCTGACAGGAAAACAGGTAATCGTCAAAACTAAAGAAAGACAATTTGAAGGTGAAGTAGTCGGCTTAGACCCGGTTAAAGGTATTTCGCTTAAACAATCCGGTAAAATAGTAAAATTATTACGCAGCGAAGACGTGGAAATGATTCGGTTAAAATAACGTCTGCCTTATTTTTGTTTTTCAAACCCCACTTCTACAATTATTGGATAATGGTCCGAGCCTATATCAGGACCGGTTCTTCTATCTTCAATAATTATTTCCGGACTGACCAAACAGTGGTCTACCTGAATTAACAACGGTTGTATAAAAGTGGGCCAGGTCGGTTGCAACCCGAAACCATTCCGGGAATCTTTCAACCCGGTTCTTTGAATCAATTCTCTAAAATAAGGAGACCAGCCGGTTGTGTTAAAATCTCCGATTAAAATAACCGGATTAGTAATTCTAATGATTTCTTCGGCTGCTTGTTTTAATTGTTCGTTCCGGTCGTCAAAATACGGCTTGTTGACCGGCGGCAAAGGATGAATTCCCAGTAAAGTAATCGGTTGGTTATTAAGATGAAAAGTGGCGCGCAGAGCGGGGATCCTGGCCGGGCTTAGATATAGTTTATTAAATTCGTTTAACGGAATTTTACTGTATAGGCCAAGGCCGAAATTATCCGCTCTGGGAAATTTTCTGGAAAAGATAAATTCTGATTCCAGATAACTTAATTGTTCTACCCAGCGATCATTAATTTCCGATAACACGATGATGTCCGGTTTCTCGCGACCAATCATTTTGTTAAATCTATCCGTTCGGGTATTAGAAGTAAAAACATTGGCATAAATAATTTTTATTGATTCAGTTGTTGGTGAGAAGTTTACTTTTTGGGCTGGCCAGTATATCGGTAATATTAGAACTAAATTAATTAACGCAAAACTACCGGCCAGCGCCGTTATTTTCCGTTTTTTCCCGAAGAGATTAATTGAAAAAATTATCAGTAGGACAATAAAATATTGAACACGGAAATGGCAGGTGAGTTCTAATGCCCACCAAAGTTTTGCCAGATAAGGGGCGAGCGTCAGAAAAGCGGTGACGCCTAAAATTATATTTAAAACATATTTGAACGGAATTTTTATCGCAAGAATATTGTTCAACATTCGTATATTTTATAATGTTTTCAAGGCGTTACCACAAACTTTTTATAATTATTCTTGATTTGCCATATAAATTAGTATAAAATCTTTCTATAAGCATAAAAATTTTCCCGTGGAAAATTTTTATAGGGCGGTTATCTTAGCCCCGAAAGGTCGGGACTTCGCTAACCGCAATGATTCCCTATTAAAGGGCGGTTAGCTCAGTCCGGTTAGAGCACTTGCTCGACACGCAAGGGGTCACAGGTTCGAATCCTGTACCGCCCACCATTTTAGAAGAGTTAGTTCAGCCCGATTAGCCCCGATGTAATATCGGAACGACACGCAGAGGGTCATTCCGGCGGCTGTCGGGATACTTCGTATTTTTGCAGCGAAGACATAAATATTTAAAATTTGTATTAAGGGGGTAGCCTATGGGTACAATTTTGTTTGTTATCCTGAAACTCACCAAGATTGTAGATACACCTCACGATTGGATTATCCTATGCTTTTTATTGTCACTTGATTCTATTGCCGCTAAAGGTATACATTACATTATCCGTAGAGAAAAATCAGGCACTAAGTAAAATTATAAAAAAAATTTGTAGGGCAGTTAGCTCAGCCCGGTAGAGCACTTGGATCACACCCAAGGGGCCACAGGTTCAAATCCTGTACTGCCCACCATAAATTGTGCTTTGCAAAATTTATTTTGGATGAAAATTTTTTGTAAGAAAATTTTTATAGGGGGTGTAGCTCAGCTGGGAGAGCGGCTGGTTCGCAATCAGCAGGTCAGGGGTTCAAATCCCCTCACCTCCACCAAATAACTTTTTCTACCAAAGGACGGATTAGTCTTCTGGCTAAAGGAGGAAGGAATGCGTACGTTAAGAAAAGGGCTCGCCATCTGTTTATCTATGATTTGTTTGGTTGCTTTGTTAGGTTGTATGATTCTGGTGGATGATGATTTCGATTCCATCACGACCAGCCGCCGGGTTTATGAACCGCCCCGGATTATTCGCAAAGTAACCAGGGTTAAATGCGGACCGACCTGCGCTGATATGCTGGCCGCCGCCCAACTGGAAGCATCTCAAGTCAAAACCAATACCTTTAAACAAATCGCCAGCCGGCCGAATCTGACCGCCCATGAACAAGTTCATTTAATTAATATTATTACCAGCCAGGAATTCGTTCATAAGCATTGGGAACCGGAAGATATCTTGCAGGTCATGGCTAACAATCCTACCTTAACCCACAGCGCCAAAATTTATTTCTCCAACAATCTGGACCAATTCGGACTGTCTGAAAAACATACTAAAGAAATTGTTAAGGTCTTGACCAGAAATCCTGGCGTGGCTGACCCGCCTGAAGCCGGCACGGAAGTATTACAGTATGAACTGGATGATCTGGAGATTACTTGGTGCGACCATTACGGGTTTGGTTACGAGGTCGTGGCGGAATTAAGAAGTTTGGGATGCAGCACAGAGGATACGATTATTATTATCTATTTAGCCCGTTATGCCAACTATAATCCGTTTATCATTGCCCGCTGGTATACAGTCGGCCGCTATTCCTGGTCTCAGATTGCGTTTACTAAATTAAGATTGGCCCCGTCTGTATTTTTTGTCGATCTTCCGGAAACAGTAGAAATCGGTCCTCCTTACGGACGGGCTTACGGATATTACCGGACCAGTCCACAGAGGGTAGATTTATCTAATGAAGAAATTGTTCATTTGATTCGTTTTAAAGGAACCAGCGAGGCCTGCCGGATAGCACCGGAAGAAATTATTAATTCCCGCCGACAGGGAATGGATGAAAAACATCTGGTCCGAACCTATCGCCGTGGAGAAAAAGTTCATCCCGATCGAACCGGAACCGAGCAACCGGTCCGGATAAAAGATACTCATTCCAAAAAAGAAGATTTTTATCGCCAGAAAAAAGAACATAAAGAAGACCTGAAACAACCGGCTTTGCCTCAGGCGAAAGATAGCCGCTCCGATGAAAAGAAAAAAGAGGAAACAAAAGTAGAAAAGAAGGAAAAGAAACAAGAAGAAAATAAAGAAGAAAAGAAAAAAGAAGAACGAGACCAAGACGAAGATAATGATAAGGAAAAGAAAAAGGGCAAGGGGAAAAAATAGATTCGTTTACAATGCCTGCAAAACTGATTAAATTATATCCGGAAAATTACGAACCGGAGCAACTGAAATTACCGGCCCAGGTGATGGCGCAAGGCGGGTTGGTTATTTTTCCAACCGAAACAGTTTACGGTATTGGCGCTAATGCTAATATTTCTTCGGCCGTTTCCCGCTTGGTTGAAATTAAGCAAAGTCTGCCCGGCCGCCCTTTTACGGTTCATCTCAGCTCGGCCGCCCAAGTTTATCAACATATTAATCAAATTCCCCGGTTTGCTCACCGGTTAATGCGTTATTTTTGGCCCGGGCCGTTAACTATTATTTTATCCCGCTTTAACGGGACAGATAAAACCTGGGTGGGATTCCGGCTGCCGGATAATAAAATTGCGCGGCATTTAATCGCTTTAAGTAATGTTTCAATTATCGCTTCCAGCGCCAATCCGGCCGGGACGCCTCCTCCGGTTGAGGCAGAAAACCTGTTTAATATTTTTGAAAATAAAGTGGATTATATTATCACGGCCGGTCCGACCAAATACCGGAACGAATCAACAGTGGTGCGGGTGGCTGAGGATAGCCATTGGGAAGTATTAAGAATCGGGGCTATCACTCCGGATGAAATAAAGAAATTGGATTATAAAATGATTTTATTTGTTTGCACCGGCAATACCTGCCGCAGTCCGATGGCGGTGGGATTATTTAAAAAAATACTTTCGCAAAAATCAGGCATCAAGGAAATAGATCTGGAAAAAAGCGGTTACCGGATAATTTCCGGAGGCACGGCCGCTATTTATAATGCGCCGGCTACTTCCAATGCCGTCGCCGCGTTAAAAGAATTCGGCAGCGATATTTCCGGCCATTTATCACAGCCTGTTACGCTCACAATGATTGAGGAAGCGGACGAAGTTTTTACAATGACACAGGGGCATTTAATGACGCTTAAAAAATGGGCCGCTTCGTCCGCCCATAAAATAAAATTACTTGACCCGGCCGGGGAAGATATTACCGATCCTATCGGAGGCAGCCTGGAAACCTATCGCCAGTGCGCCTTAAGAATAAAAAGCGGACTGGAGCAGATAGCGGCAAATTATAAATGATAGGTTTTGTTGAAACCCCCTGGTTTTCGTTCGTTTTGGGTTGTAGGCACGGTTTTAACCGTGCGTTTTAACCGTGCGAAGCACGAATTAATTCGTGCCTACAAGGATTTCAACAGAGCATAATTTAAACACGTATGATAAAGAATCTAAATTTTGCGAAGTAAAATTTAGGGAGTAAAATTTATGAAAATAGCCATTGCTTCTGACCATCGGGGCGTTGCGGCTAAAAGCAAGATAAAAGAATTTTTGGAACAATCCGGTTATTACGTAAAAGACTTTGGCCCGGCCAGCGAAGACGCTGTTGACTACCCTGATTACGCGGTTAAGGTGGCCCAGGCCGTCAGCGGCGGGAAAGTCCAGAGAGGCATTCTTATCTGCGGAACCGGCTTAGGAATGTGTATTTCAGCCAATAAAATCCAGGGTGTCCGCGCGGCCACGGTTCATGATATTTTCACGGCCGAGATGAGCCGCCGGCATAACGATGCCAACGTTCTCTGTATGGGGGAAATGATTGTCAATACCGAACAGATGCTGGAAATCGTCAAAGTCTGGCTGGTCACGGCTTTTGAAGGGGGCCGGCACCAGAAACGGATTGATAAAATCAAAAAAATTGAGCAAACTGATTAATTATAACCAGCCCACTGCTTTATGCACCTGCGGAATGATGCGTACGTCGGAAAGTTCCTGCCGGAAAAATTGGTAGGTTTCCAGGAGTTTCGTTAGCGACGGCGCGTCGTGATTTTTTGAGCGATGGTTGTTGGTATGATTACCGGTTGGCGCGCCTCCCGATAAAATCGGGGTGAACGGCTGAAGCACCAGCGGTATTTTTTTGTTTACCCCGGCAATCAGGGCGCGGGCTCTGGTTAATTCCTCCGGTTTTTCCTGGCCGGTTACCAGAATTTTTGTGTAAACACTTGTGGTGAGCCCAGTCGAAGCGTCGCGTTGAGCCGAGAGATTCAAAAATTCAACGGTCTTATCCCAGTCGACTTCCCGCCCGACAGCCGAAGGTATTTTGATATCCATTGAAATAATATCAATGAATTCCAGGATACTTTTTAGTTGGTCGGGTAACGTGCCGTTGGTTTCCAAAAAGATTTTTAAGTTTTTCTTTTTTAATTCCGGTAAAAAATTCCTCAAAAATCCGGTGGCGACCAGCGGCTCGCCGCCGGTTAAGGCCACCGAATGGATTTCCGGGAAATTATCCGCCAGGTTAAAGACTTCCCGGCTCAG
>ERZ1292630.5297-Hain-H41-02um-R3-5297-length-10633-cov-13_pt1 | contig 10633 bp, 3 predicted proteins | sample MGYA00564408_ERZ1292630 | MGnify/ENA primary metagenome ERZ1292630 (study PRJEB36523, sample SAMEA6512641) | groundwater metagenome | collected 2019-01-08 | study: AquaDiva: Metagenomics assemblies of 32 groundwater samples
GAAGAGGGGGCGTGGGTTAAAAAAGACCCTCCTGCCGCCAAATTTGGGGGGGGGAGGGGGGGGTCGAAAGACCCTCCTGCCGCCAAATTTGGGGGGGTCGATTTGGGGGGGGGTCGAAAGACCCCCCTGCCGCCAAATTTGGATTTCCCCATGAAGACGGGCTCAGTCCATTAAGTAATAATAAAAAAGATTACTAGTAATTTATTTAAAAATAAAGATTTGTCAGTAATGCTTAAAAATATAATTCCAAAATACCTGTCGGAAATCTCCCTGTACGAGTGGGTCATCGGGACCGATTTGTCTAATTATTAGGGGGCCGCCGACCCATTTAAAAGGGGGGTCATGACCCCCCATGGGGGAAATTAAGTGCTATACCTTTGTACCCCCTTCGGCTTATAATTTCCCCCCCCGTCCTCCGGACACCCCTCCCCCCGCCCCCATCCCAAATACAGCTTTTAATTGCGTACATCGCCCACTGTCTTGGGCTACCCCCCCTATTGGGGGGTGAGAGCAAGGTATCCAAATATATGTATAGCAATTAATATTTTAAATGATATGACCGCCATAATTAATTCAGTTTTGAGACAGCAGTGGTTAGTGAATTCGGTTATTCCGGAGGCTGGTGGTATTGTTTGGGATTTACTAAATATATGAAACTACCTCTATTGGGTATTAGAGCTTAAGTCTTCTTTAGGGGGGGGATTATTTAGGGCTCTTTCGATTAGTGGCCCGATTAGGCTCTTTCGAATTAATTAATATTGTTTTTGGATAGTGGGGATTTTTGATTGTTGGGTAGAAGATTATTGTGAGGCGGGGTACTGACCCCACCGTATGTTGGACATCCTATGTTGGTTTGGAGCAGCCGCAATATGGATTCAGTTTAGAATCATATTATGAGGACTGCGGCGATTATGTCTTTGAATCGAGATCTTAATTTTGGGGGGGCTCTTATGTCCGTTTAGGGCCCAGGCTTCTTGGGGTTGATCCTTATTTGTATGGTACCGAATAATTTATTCGAAGATGGTTTGTGGGGGGTACGGCAACTATTGTTTTGTTTAGGCCACCCAGATTAGTTAAAACCCCATTTGTGTTGCGCCTCGTGTTGATTATTGTGTTGGGCTCGGTTGTTATTGGTAGCGTTAGAATCCTATTTGCCTCATTATTGTATTGTTTGTGTGAGCGCACTCATTTAGACCTTTTGGGATTGATTTAGACACTTTGGTTAGGTTATTTTTTGAATTCAATTATTGGGCCCCATTCCGATTTATTATTTATAAAATTTGTTAGATCTCTTAGATTATTTGTGATTTATTTTGGTTAGTTTGATTAAGTTAATTTTGAAGTGGGGGGAACATGGGATTTTAGTCATTTATATCTGTTTGGGGACTTAGACTTAGTTATTACTTATTATGGGCACATTTCTAATTTGGCTTGGGGCTCTGGGCTCGTTTGTTGGGTATCTAGGTTGGGCCGTGATTAGTATATTGTTTAATTGGGGCCAATTATTTGGCCCTGCAATTGTGGGAGCCCTCGTTCCGATATTGGAACCTTCTAGAACCAGTGGCTTAGGATTTGGTTGGGAGGTAGATAGTTGTCCTTGTTTGTGGGCAAAGGGCGGTTTGGGAACCCTTTATTGGGTTAATTTGATTTAGGAACATTATTGGAGTTGGGGGGGGTGTTTGGGAGTGTGTGTAGTATATTGATTTAGCAATTTACTTAAATTACTAAATCAATACTAGTGGGTATTAATTATGTATTAGAACTGTAGTTAGTCTATTCGTATTATTTGATTAAGTGGGGTATTATTTGAGTGTAGTTAGGTTTGTAATTTAGAGTTATTAGTTTATTTGTAGACGGAGTTGGGGAGAATTATTTAATGAATTTGGGGGATTGGGACTTTGTGGGATTAGAAGTTAGTTTGATTTGAGTATGTTTGGGGGATTGGGTGGGTTATTGTTCTAAGGTTTGGTTTGTAGATCGATTTTGGTGTTAGATGATTATGTTTATTGTGTTAAATTTAATTGAGGGTTAAATTGGTGGGTGGGTAGGGAGCGGGAAAGCATTAGGTGATTGTTGTGGAAAATAGGGGGGCACTTTGGTGGATCCGAACGATTTGTCTTGGTGATTTGTATTAGTTATATAAGGGGGGAATTTAGATTGGGAATGATTTGGAGGATTTGTTTGGTATTTGGGGGGAGGAGTGCAATTCAGGATATTGTTACTACTATAAATATTATAGGTACTATTAAGGTCTTTTTAAGAAGACACATAGGCCATGCGTCAAAAATTAGAAAGAAGGAGAGTAATGGCGGGAGTGAAGTTTAACAGTATCATTATTAATACATTATTTAAAATATATAATAGAATAAATAGATTTCAGATCGATTCTTTGGGTTGATATTAGTAAATTTTCGTATAAATTTATTTGTGGGTTGATTTGATTTGGCCTTCATTAATTGATTTGGGGTAATTTGTTATTATTGTATTAAATCGGTAATGAGTGGATGAGTTTGGGATTAGATTAGTTGTGGTACTCTTAATTTGGTAGATGAGTTTGGGGAAAATGGATTAGATCTTGTATTATTTAGGAATTGGGGATACGATTGCCTATAGATACTCATAATTTAGGATCTAGTATGTTATTCATATGGAACGCTTCTGTGAGACACACCTTAATGTTTGTTATTGTGATAAGTTGTGAGACCCTATTTGGTCCGGTATTATTTGTATAGGTTTAGTAAATCCCTAGGGTTTAGGCCAATGATTTGTGTATGTTATGTGGATTACAGGAGCCCAATGGCCGGATATTTGTTTTCGTTATATATTTATAAATATAGGAGCGAATATTAGTTATTATTTGATAGTTTGGTTAGTTGTTAGTTGAGTTTTAGAAGCGAAGGAGATTATTGGATTAATTTAATTTAGATTTATGGGATAGGGCCCGTGACTATAAGTGGTGCTTGGGGGTGGGGTTGGTTAAGTTTAGGACTTATTGGTTTAATGTATATCTTTGTGATGAGTTATTTATTTGGATATGGAATGATTATTCTTACGACCCGATGTTGTTTGGGCTTTATTATTATTAAGACCCCTGTTAGGTAATTTGATAGATTAATTTTGGAGCTCGTTGTATTATTGGAGTCTTAGGAACTTGGGAGATTATTTGTTAATATTTAAATACAATAGGTAACCAAGAACCGGTTTAGGAATAGAATTATTTTTAGAATAAACGTTGGGCCATTGGGGCGGTTAAGTTTAATTCATTGAATCGAGTCGGAATTTTATAAAGTAAATGGAGATCGAGTGAGTTTAGATCCACCGCGACCTTATTATTTGTTTCTATGGTAATCTTCTGTATCGATTTGTGAATGTTATTTGGAATTCGAAGTGATTTGGAAAGGAGTCTGGGTGGGAGCCCCTAACGGTTATTCTAGAAGGAATTATTATATTATATTCTATTAAGTATATAAAATTATACACTTAATATAATGTAACGTATTATATTATTTCGACAGGCCTCTTATCAACACCCCGCCATTCAGGTTTTGTAACACATTATTAAATACTCTTATAGAGTATTAATTATGTGGAACATTATTGGAACATCTGGGACTTAGTAAATTATTGTTATTAGTATTTAATAGCAAGATCTAGTTTGGTCCCTAGACTTCTTTGATTGTATTAGATGTATTTGTTATTAAGTATGCTATATTGTTAGGTCTTTGATATTATTTGAATCTTTAGGAGCACTGGCAGCTCTTTGGTTGGTGAAACTATCGTTATGAAGGATTGTGGCGTTATTGGGGATTATTTGTTGTGCTATGTCACCATTATTATGGTCATTTGAAGAACGGGATAAAATAATGACTTTTTTTGATTATGTATGTGGATGTAGAATGCACTGTGCATTCATTTGTCTGTTAGGATGTTTAGATGATATATCATTTAGTTTATTAGAATATATATTATTTCTAATAAGATCCAACTTATTTTTATTAGAATTATTTGATTCAGTATGTATTAATAATAAAATAACATATTTACGATTAAGAGGCATTGGTGTATTTGATTTTCACGATATAACCTTTAATAGTATAAGTGGTGTATTAGCAAGAAGTTGTGGCTTACTATGAGACTGTCGATTATTTAGTTGCTACGAAATATATAGTATATTAAATTTTGATTTTGCATTTAGTATATGTGGTGATGCCCAAGATAGATTTATATTAAGAGTATTTGATATGAGAAATAGCTTAATTTGTTTAAAACAAATATGTATGATATTTAATAACACAGGAAATGTGCATTTATTCGAATTATTTACAAGTGATATTTCAATAGAATTAATAATATATATGTTTTATATGGTATGATGTATATGTACAATAGGAGTATCACTAGTTTCCATAGAATCTCCAAAAGGAGAATACAGTTGCTGTATAATGTTATTTTTAATGTACTGTTCAAGATGTAGAATACGCTGTGCAGATTTTATACACGTATTATTACTAGATGTTTTATGTAAAGGATATTTATTAAGCGATCTAGTTGCTATAATAGGAAATATTGATTGTGTATTTGGATCAGTAGATAGATAATATTATATAAGTATATAATGGATAATTAGAATTGAATCGTTTGGATAATTTTAGTTTAAGAGCAGCAATTTATGTACTCTTAGTATTTAGTTTGAGTAATGTTTTGTTGAGTATTAGGAAGACCGCATTTGTTGGTTTGTTGTTGGGTGTGTGAGTATTAGTTTGAGCTTTATTTTGGTTAAACATTTATTTATCAATTATTATGTTTCTTTTAGTAATTTGGATTAGGAATATTTAGTGATATAGGACGCATTTGTATTATTTATTTTTATAGAGGCTTGGAGAATTTCTTGAGCAGTATGCTGTGAAATACGTTGGACTTTGTAGTAAATCTATTTTCGTTACGTGAATTTAGAGAATTGATTTATTAAGGTTATTGAATAGTTTGGATTAGTTGAGGAAATTATTTAGGGTCAGTTAAGACTTTAGAAAATAATGTGTTTAGGGAATATTTTTATATTAGCGATTTCGAATATATATTATTATTATATTTAAAGCATACATTCATGGGAAATCTGAATTGTATTGGGACGGAACATTGTTAGCCGTTGAGCCGTAATTGGCAAGTTGGGCCCTAGATTATTTTGTTAGGATGATTTAGTGGTACGATTGGCATAGACCATTATTATTATTTGGTATTTATTCAATCAATTGTTTGTTAGAACGATTTGGAACGTTAATTGGGTTAATAAAGCATTTGGTACTTGGCCTTAGACTACTAGTTAGTCTTATTGATTTTGGAACCGATTGAATTTAGTGCGGCCATTTATGGAATTTAGTTTGGGTAGATTTGTTGGGAAAACATTAGAACAAATTAGGCCACCCCAAACCTTATTATGTTTAGAATTCTTTAGGCATATTAAGTCATTTGATTGGAGACTTCGTTTGATTGGATGCTGAATTGTATTTGGTAAATCGGATTAGGATTGAGTGATTAGTATTTGTATGTAAGCCATTTGATATTTTGAATCGATATGTTGAGGCGACTCTTCTGATTATTAGTAACCTTAGAATTGTTGGGGTTATTTAAACCATTCTTCCGAATTAGATTTGGAGTTGTTAGTTATTAGAGATTGAGTTTGAATTATATTCGAAAAGGTAGGTTGAGTTTAATTATTATTAGGCAATATTGGAGCCAATTGACTTAGAAATCAATTTAGATTGGGGGTACGCTGATTATGTTGTTATATAAAATTAATAATATACACATATATATATATGTATATATTATTATAATAGATTTATTATTGTATTGGGATTAGGCTTTGGGATTAATTTGGAGCATTATCAGAAATAGATTTATGTTAGTTTAAAATGAATTTGGTTAGAAAATAGTTCGGTAATTAATTTGTTTGAGAACTATATAATTTGTGATGCAACTTTGTGGGGGGTTAGTTTATTAGGGGCTTATTTGAGAAACAGCTATTGGGATTTGATTTGAGGGCTGACCATTGAATTTCGACGGATTATTAGGTAAAGCTTATTGGGTAAATTTGGGAGGGCGGGCGGTTATTTGGAATAGTATTGGGAGACCTAAAACTTTGTATGTGGGGTGTTAGTATTATGCACACAGGTTGTACATTAGGACCCGAGTCCTAGTTGATTTGGGCCCCACCTCTCGACTGTCAACATGCCGCAACCTTCGTTTGTTGGGAAGTCTTTAGGGTTGGTTTAGATTTGTTTGTTTGGGATTGGTAGTGTTATTAGAATAGGGATTAGCACTTAGTTTAGAATACTTTGGAGTCTTTAGACCAACCATTATTAGCGCTCATTTGGTAGTGTTATAAAGTTGAGGACCTTAATTGATTATTATAGCAACTATGTATTGGTGGATTTGCAGTTTGTGCTAATTTGTACTATCGTGATTATTAATTAGATTCGATTTGTGTTAATTATTTAGGATAGCTTGCATGAATTATTTGGATGAATTTTTATGATTAAGTATGTTATTAAAAAATTAATTATTTGTATTTATGGGGGGACGAATTATTATTAGAATTCTTGGTAATTTTGGGGATAGTATTGTGTTATTGTTATTTAAGTTAGTTAGTTTGGGTATATAGAATGGTGGATTGGTGTTGTTAGGTAAGGAATTTAGGAGATTTGAGAAAGCCTCTGTATGAATTTTGTTATTGAATATTGGGATCTGTTGAAGGGTAAATATTGGGTCTCGAGTGTTGGGCGAGTCCTGAAGAATTTAATTTGTGGTTGGGATATATTATTATTTATTAGAATATCTCTTAAGAAATATTTTAATAAATAGTATTAAAATACTACGTTACATTTTTAAACCAAAAGTATACAATTTAAATAAACAAAAATATATTACTAATAAAATTAATATTAATGTAATAATTAAAAACAATAAAAAGATTAAACAACTTATAATATTAGGAAATAATAAAATTATATATTTTATTAATTTAATATTATCAATTAAGATTTTAATTACAATTAACGAGTATCTACATAATATTTATAAACATTGGAATTGATAAAGAAAGTACTCATTTTGTGTCTCTGGAAACATGGGACCCGGGAGTCAGACTTTGATTGGGATACGGAGCGTCCGATTTGGAGAGCCCAATTTGTTATGAGATTATATTAAACAGCAAGACCTGGTCGATCTTATTAGATTAGATCTAGATTCGGAAGGGGCAATCAATTGCCCCATTTCCGAGCAAATCTTTACAAAAGGTTAGAAGATTTTGTAAAGAAGTTTGATGTGGGGCTGGAACTTTAGAGATTTGGTTGAATTATTATCTTTATAACAGTAAAATAATAATAGCAAGATGCCCTAATAAATCCCCCCACCGTATGTCCCGCCCCCCCCCACCCCGGGGGGGGCACACCCCCACCCCGAATACAGCAATTTACTATACTAGGCCCTTCTTTTTTGAAGGAAAGTAGGCTTCGCCATATCTCCTTTTTGGATTTAACATTGGCCTAAAAAAGACCCCCCCCCGTAAAGGTTGCCTTCCGACGCGGAGAAGTACCATAATCAACGTGAGAGTCCAAAAACAAAGGTAACGCCCGTTACGGGAGAACGAAAATGAATGTTCGAGGGGTGGGGAAGCACGGTGGCGGCGGAAGGGGGGTAGAGTGGGTATTCTAAAAGATACTTTAATATTCTATACAGCGATTAAATTGATTTAGGGAATCAAAGAATTTTTGATTTGGGGAATCTTTGGAGACATTAAGTTTGGAAAGTTAAAGGGGCACCTATCGATTGCGGGATTAGTGATATATTAGGGTAATGTGAAATAGCAGTTTGAGTGCCATTGGTAGATCTAGAACCGATTTGGCGTAATTGAATGGCGCAGTTCTTGTTAGTTTGTTTAGGAGTGCATTAATTGATCGGTCAAGAATTGTTAGATTAGGTGATAGTTTGATAATTTAGATCCCTATGGCCCACATCGAGCCCTGTAAGATCAGGATAGACCTTACCGATTATGTTTAGGTTAAGCCATTTTGGGTAATTATTAGGGTGTTGGTATTAGTTGTTAGATAAATCCTTTAGGTTTAGGATTCCTTTGATTGGAGCGTGGGGGCAGGACCTTATTTATTTTTGAATAAATTTATTAATTAGGCCATGACAGCAACTTATGTTTGTTATTATAGGGGACATTATTAGAAAATATTTTGTTTATTTGTTGGAAACTCCATGAAGTCTGCCAGGATTGGAGTTATTTGATGAGGTCCTTGGAATTTAATGGCTTAGGCTAATTTGATTAATTTAATTAGGTTAGGTAAGGACCTCTTATGTTGTTTATGTATTTGTGATATTTAGGTTTGGGGGCGCTGAATTAAGGGTTATTAAAAACTATATAGGGAATGCAGGCAGCACGTGAGTCCTTATATTAGATGAAGACATGTTTGGGAGGGTTATGTTGTTATTTAGGATATAAATTATTAAATTTTAATATTTATATAAGGATGCAATTAAGTTTAGGTGGGTTGAAGCAGTATTGCGAAGACTTGCACGCAATTCGTTGGGCCCTAATGATTAGGGCATGCCCCCCTTGATTTGTGATTTATAGAAATTATTTGGGGATTCGTTTAGATTGTATTAGTTTCGGGAATTATTATTTTGAAGCACCGGCTAAGAGAAGCAATTTATAGCTTATTTCATAGTTATTATGAGAATCTTTTGGTATAAATTTGGGAACGATTCTTTGAGTTGGATTATTTGTATTTAGAGCGTTATGTTGAGGGAATTTGGTTATTAGTTTGGGGCCTATATTGTAAATATTAATTTGGGGTTATTAGTCTTTGAGGACTTATTTTCGACCTTTCTTTTTGATTAGGATTATTTGGATGTATTGGAATATTGGGGGGACTTAGAGCAGTTGATATTTGACTAATTTAGTAGACAGTTCTATTATTGGTATAATTTGGTTTATATTGTATTAGGTGGGAAGAATGTGTTGGTGATGCTACTCCCCTTTGGAGCTCGGCTTTGAAGCTCAATTTGTTATCTGATTTTGTTATTTTGAAAGAAGTTAGATTAAACCGGGATTATTTGTTTATGTATTTAAATAATTATAAAAATATATATAGTACGATATAGTATATTTATTGTATGAGACTCGAGATTCGTTCGAATTATTGAACTGCGGAGTATAGATTCTTTTGTGAATATTGAATTTGATTTATTTAAGAAACACTTTAGAAACAGTAAGGTCTTTTTTGGAATCATTATTGAAACCTTCAGACCTGCCGTATAAATTATTTGGGGATTGTTGGTTGGAGAGAGTCCGAAGTTTAAGTCCGATTCCTTTGGGACAACGATTGTATTAAGCGCTCATTTAGAGCTAGATAATTTGTATTGATTTGTGGTTTAGGTGTTGGATATTTAGTGTATTTATATGATTGATAGCACAATGCAAAATTACTTTAATACTTATAAGATTTGTTTGATTGGAGGCATTGTTATATATTATGGTAATAAGTATTATTTATAAAGTAACAATGTAATTATATAATACTGATATGTATTAATTATTAGTTAGATTTGTGTAATTTTAAGTTATGATTGGAATGTGTTGGGTTGTAGAGATGTGTAAATAGGTAATTGGAACTTTTGTAGGCCCATAGTTGTTGATTGGCCAGATGTTTTGTAGTATAATTAATAGTTTGTGTTATGAAACATTCGGTTGATATTAAGAGTATGATTATAGTATTGTATATATTTAGGGCCCTAAGAAACTTAGTTATTGTTTGAGCAGATGTATAGAATGAGAGCTTTGATTTGTGTTAGTGTAAGATATGGTTGGGGAATCCAATCGATTTAGGTGATATTTGTTTGCTAGATTATTGTTGGTTGTAGTTATTAGTAATTAGGAATTTTGGGGCTATTAGTGAATTTGGTAAATTAGGCTAGATTGAATTATATATTTGGATTATTTAGGCGGCCTACATTAATTGTTTAGAATTATTTGATGTATTATGACTATCGTAAGAAGTTATTATAAAGGTATGATATTGTTATAAGTATATGAGGCTTTAGATAGGGATCTTTAGGTGAATCAGTGCCACCCTATTTGTTATTATTTAATTATATATGTAAGTTATTGTTATTAGATTTGTTATTGGATTATTGGGTCATTGTGTGGGTAGATACGATTAGAAAGTTATTGTTTGGGGGCGAATTAATTATTATTAATTTAATTTATATTGGTTTGTTAAGTAATGTTGTGAGGAGGAATTATTAATTATTAATTATATTATATGTAACCCTAAATCAAAATATTATAAATTATTTTTACATTAAAGTAAGTCTATCGAAAATAACGATAGTACACAGGGGCCAGTAAATAGGAAAGCGCTAGCGGGTCCTAAAAAAGACCCAATAGGCCATGCGTCAAAAATTAACATTGGATTATCTCCGTTTGGACTGAGTCCGTCAAAATTGGAGGGTGCGCGGTGGCGCGGGGGGGTGCGGTGGCGGCGGGGGGTGTGAAAGCGCTAGAGGGTCCTAAAAAAAGACCCAATAGGCCATGCGTCAAAAATTAACATTGGATTATCTCCGTTTG
>ERZ1292630.5298-Hain-H41-02um-R3-5298-length-10633-cov-8_pt1 | contig 10633 bp, 13 predicted proteins | sample MGYA00564408_ERZ1292630 | MGnify/ENA primary metagenome ERZ1292630 (study PRJEB36523, sample SAMEA6512641) | groundwater metagenome | collected 2019-01-08 | study: AquaDiva: Metagenomics assemblies of 32 groundwater samples
TCTTTTCTAGCTGATTGAGAGAAAGGATGTGCGCAGTGGCCGAGAAGGATCCCAGGTCCACCAGGGCATCAAACCCTGACCACGAGGCCGCGATGGCCGAACGTCGGGGCCGCCGACTTAGCGTGAGTTGCCGTCTATTCTTTTTTGGAGAAGATGACTTCGAAGGAGAGGCAACGGTCCTCGATCTTTCCACGAACGGCTGTCAGGCGACGTCCCTTATCCAGGTGCACGTCGGCTTGACGCTCCGCCTATCCCTGTTTCTTCACGACCAGCAATGGCCTCTGCGCATCGACGAAGCCCTGGTACGGTGGGTCAGCGGCGCAACGTTCGGCCTCGAGTTTACAGGGATCAGACCGGCCCAACGTGAACGAGTTCGAGCCATCATTATGAAGGCCAATCTCTGACAGGATGCTGAAGAGATTTCGCTTCTCACCCGTTTGACCCATTCGGGACCAGGGGCGTCCGCCACAAGATATATCTGGGCGCCAGAGCGTGGCGATATAGAAGTCGGGGTTGAGCTAGAGCAGGTCGCCGATCAGCTTCACCGCTTCTTCGGGCGAGGCAGCGGCATGCACAAGATGCGGTGCGAGATTTTTGAAGAGGCCTACCCCGTCCTTGTTGGCCCCCAGCAGTATCACGGTCTTCTTTGCTTTCAGTGCCAACGCAACTTCTGAGACCGTTCCGGTACCGCCGAGCCCACAGGCCACGATGATATCGCTGGACATGACGTTCACGTTGTTGCGTGCCTGACCCAGGTCCGTGACGATCGCTACGTCCACATACCGAGACACCTGTGCTTTGCCATCCGGAAGAATCCCGATCGTCAAGCTGCCGGGCACAGACTTCGCTCCCTCACTGGCTGCGTCCATCACACCGCTCGCGCGCCCTCCCGTCAACACCACCCATCCTTGACGTGCGATGAGCTCTCCCAATGTTTTCGCGTCAGACAATTCTCGGGCACCGGCCTTGGCTGGACCCATGACACCGATCACTGGCTTTCTAGTCGACTGCCTGACTGGATGTTTCACCGACTGGATCTCACAGGGTAAAAATATCGGCGCAGGTTGCTCGGGATAGAAATATACACTGAGGGCGAGAGACTTGTCGCGGGATTCTTGCGAAGGGTCTGGGCGTTCGAATAAACGCGCACAGCGTAGGTTATGGTTTCCCCCACAACGTTTCTAATCGCTGGGCACGACCGCAATTATACTTGTAGAATTTGTAGCGGATAGGGTTCTTTTTATAGAAGTCTTGATGGTATTCCTCTGCCGGGTAGAACTGTGAGGCCATGACAATTTGCGTAACAATCTGGTCGTTGAATCGACTCGATTGCTCGATCGCCTGTTTAGAGGTTTCGGACGTACGCTTCTCTTCGTCGGTCTGAAAGAAAATGGCGGAGCGATATTGGCTGCCGTGGTCGCAAAACTGCGCATTCGGTGTGATGGGGTCAATGTTCATCCAAAAGGCATCCAACAGCTTCTGATAGCTTACTTTGGCTGGGTCATAGACCACTTCGACCGATTCCGCATGCCCCGTTCGTCCCGCGGAGACCTCTTCATAGCTCGGGCGAGCGACCGCCCCTCCCATATATCCCGAAGTCACAGACAGCACCCCCTCAACGTTCTCAAAGACTTCCTCCATGCACCAGAAACAACCTCCTGCGAAGTAGGCCTTGCCCTGAGTCGCGTTCGCTGCAGCCTGGCTGATTGCCTGAACGCTCAAGGTTCCGATGAAAAGAATGGCTATGGAAAGGACGGACAGAACGGTTTGTCTTCTCATGAAACGACCCTCCTCACTGATTCAGTCGAATAGCGTGATGAATTCTTACACGTACTACGGGCCTGGCGCCGCCTTGGATGTTCCTGTATGATTCGGAGCCATGCGAATAGTGGCCCATTCTCTCGTGTGTGTGTTCCTCGTCACTCTGGTCGGGTGCGCGTCTTGGCTGATGAAAGGCGAACCCCCGGAGGTGCTCGTCACAAATATCACGCCCTTAGACGGAACCGCGTTCGAACAACGATTGCAAGTAGACCTCCGTATCCGCAATCCAAACGATTTCGATCTGCTCGCGACGGGCATCGACTTTACACTCAATCTCAACGGGAAACGGCTGGCGCGAGGATTGGGCAATACCGCCATCACCGTTCCCAGACTCAGCGACACCGTCATCTCAGTTCAGACCAGCACCTCGACCTTCGATGTCGTACGTCAGCTTCTCAGCTTTTCCGAGACACAAGACCTCTCGTACGACATCACGGGCCGGCTTCACCTGAAAGACGGCCGTATGTCCTTCGATAACTCTGGTATCCTCCTCGAAAAAGGCCAGCTCTCCGGTGCACCCTCTCCATAGCCTGCATGATTCATGAAGATTCTGCTGCAAGCGCGGATACGCGGACCCGATGGGCAGTCTCGCCGTTCAGCCCTTCGACATACTGCACGCGTATGCCTCAGGACTTCACGGCTCCGAGCGCTCGTCTCGCTTCGCCTCTGCACGCTTTCGCGACGAACCTTCATAAATCATGCGGGCTAGCCCATTACATTCGAGACGCAGCCGGAATGAAGTCGGCATGGGCCCAGGCCTTCTTGAACCGATTTTCGGCCTCAGCCGCCTGATCGTCCTTTCGTTGGGCTCGCAGGCTCTGGAGCAATCCAATCAGCGCCCAGCCGTTGTCCGGATGCCGCAGAAGATCCGTGTGATAGACCGCTTCCGCTTCAGACGGGCGATCGGCCAACAAGAGCGCCGCCCCCAAATGATGCCGAACGGACAATGGCCAGAGCGGCGGTTCCGAGTAGGGAAGCGCCGCTTCGATGTTGATCGCGTCCTCGAACAGCCTAATTGCATCATCGTAGCGCTGGCGGCGGACAGCGATCTCTCCTGACAGGACTCGCTCAGCAATCTTGAGAAGTGTCCGTTGGGTCTTTTCTTCCGCCGTGCGATCCCGCCGGATCTGCTTCGTGAGGCCAGCAAGGACGGCGTGTTCACCCTCAGCTCCGGGGAGCCGGCCGGTCCCTACGAGGGCAAGTCCTCGCCCCAGCCTCCACATCCCTTCCATTAAACGCAGTCCTTTGGGAGGCACAGGTTCCTTGAGTAACTCATCCCATCGGCCGAATCGAATCATCGAAAAGATCGGGGTTGGAAGGTAGATCTCTTTCCCGCGGTCTTTGCGGGCTTCCTCCTCTGTGATCGTTGCCGTCAAGTTGCGAGCCACTTTCATAGACTCGACATTACGTCCCTCCATGGCCAAGGACGCCCAGAGAAAATGGAGATTGTGAGTGTAATAGCCGTCGGCGTACTCGCCGGCTGGATGTGCATCTGCCAAGTATTGCTCATCGACATGGGTGGCTTGCTGATTCTGTTCCACCGCTTCGTGGTACTTTCCGACTCGCATATAAATATGGGCAGGCATATGAACGAGGTGGCCTGCGCCCGGCATGAGACCCGGCAGCCGCTCCGCACAGGGCAGGGCTCGTTCCGGTTGCGACGACGCCTCGACCGCGTGCAGATAGTAGTGGCAGGCCCCCGGGTGATCGGGGTTTCGCGCGAGTACGGCCTCGAGTGTGGTGACGATCTCGTCGGTGCCTGGCTGCGGTCGCCCATCCGGTTTCCAAAAGTCCCAGGGCCGCAGATCCATCAGTGATTCCACAAACAACGTGGCTGCATCATCATCCTCGGGGAATTGCTGCGCCACCGATCGCATAGCCTTCGCGTAGGCCTCATCGAGTCCCTTGCGCTTGATCCCCTTTCTGCCCACGTACCGTGCGGTTAATGCCTCGATGTACGCGTGCTCCCCGCGAGTCGTGATGTCCACCAGCTGCCGGGCCTTCTGGACCATCTCGGCGGCGCGGCGTTCGTGCGTCTTTTCCATCGCACGATTGATGTTGGGGCCGAGCGCCAGCGCAATGCCCCAATAGGGCATTGCCGCCTGAGGATCCTGTTGGATTGCAGCCTCGAATGACCGGATCGCTTCTTCATGGTTGAAGGCATACACGAGTCGGAGTCCTTGATCGAAATACCGTTGGGCCTGTTCCGATGTGGTGGTGATAGGATGGTGGAGAGAGCCGAGATTGTCGAAGAGCGCCGGAGCGTCGTCCTGGTCAGCGGGTGCGGCTTCCGCCGATGAGAACAGCGCAGCCCAACACGTCATGCCGACAACCAAGAGTGTCGCGTACGTCAATGCTTTTATCATTCGCATTCGTCTGGGCCTCCGTCAAGATCTGACACTATCGATCTACTGAGATCGTTCGTCCTGATCAATGTTTCGAATAAGGACTGCGCGGCCTCTGTCATCCACGAAGGCCTCGACCCGATCCCCGACATGAGCCGGTCGATCGATTCGAGTATTTTCGTCATGCGCCACGCGCCGCTCGATACCACTGACTTCCTGAAGCACATAGGCCCCACCCTCCACCGCCGTGACGTGGCCTGTGAAAGAAACGGTATGCGCCGGTATTGGGAGCCGAACGTTGTGAGCCAATTGGGCTCCCAGCGTGCCCCGCACGATCCCTCGCCCAAGGTCCTCTTGCCCAGACGTTTCCGTGGTGGTGCAACCGGCACCCAATAGGCCCACTCCCAGCGCACTCATGAGACACCACCGTGTCATATCCATGTCTATTCCCCTCTCTCTTGTCTACCCTTGCTGTCCCGTCGAGCCAACAAACCGATGGGAACGTATCCTCATGGCCGACGAATTTCAGAATCGAGTGACGCTGGAAAAATTGAAGTCGTGAAGCGTCATCGCAGGCACAAGAAGCTTGCCGGTTTCGGATGTAATCGCTTCAGCTGGCTTGGTGAACGCGCCAATCCGGTTGAAGACTCGTAGCGGGCTCTCGTGAAACCGAAAGTTCTTGACCGCCGAGACGATCTTTCCATTCTCGACGAGAAACGTGCCGTCTCTCGTCATACCGGTCAACGTGAGATCGGTAGGATTGACCGTCCGGATGTACCAGAGGTTCGTCACGAGGATCGCGCGCTCCGTGTGCGTGATTAATTCTTGTAGCGTCGGCAAGGACGCTCCTGTTCCTGAGAGGCAGGGGGCGTCGAGTGTGGGGATCTTACCGATCCCTCGCTCCTTCGCCGTGAACCGATCGTATGAAAGTTGTGTGAGCACCCCATCTGTAATCCAGTCGGATGCCATGGTCGGCAATCCATTGCTGGTGAACCCGATGCCCAAGAGATCTTCGTGCGTCGGCAGGTTGCGAAACGTCAGTCGTGTGTCGACGATCGGCTGGCCCAGCTTGCCGGTCAATGCACTCGTGCCTTTCTCGTAGGACTTCGCGTCGAGCGTCCAGAGCAACGAGGACCACAGCCCCGCGACGGCAGCCGGCTCAAGAATCACGGTATAGCGCCCTGGCGGCATCTCGCGTACTTCCAGGCCCCGCTTAGCCTTATCGATCGCGGTGAGTGTCCGCTCCTGGACCCTGAGATGGTCGATGGACCGATGGGCTGCGGCACCCCAGCCGGTGGCCTCGCCGGCCTGAACCGTGAGACTAAATCGTGCATCGGTCCGTTCCTCGTGGGCGAAGAGTCCCGTACTTGCGGCCATTCCAACCGTCGCAATCGACGAGGTCACAATCCCGGCTGCACCAAGATTTTCCATCCGGCATTGCCCGATCGCCTCGTTCGTGTATTCCAGTCGACGGGCCGGCCCGGCAGCGGCAGTTTCAGCTCGCGTTGTCGGAGGCGTCAGATACGACTGTGGCTCCACCGGCGGGAGGTATTCCGGATCGTCCGGCGATACATGCGCGATCTGCGTGGCTCTGGCCACCGTCTCTTGCACCGCCCCCGCAGAAAGGTCCGTCGTACCGGCGGTGCCGTGACGCCGCCCGAACGCCACCGTCACACGCAAAGACCCGCGCCTCGTATCGACGTTCTGGACGATCTGATTGTTCGCAAACCGCGTCGTCCCACTCTGCTGATCCTGCAACGACACCAGCGTGTGGTCGCCGGTTGAACGTTTCAGAACCAGCTCCGCGAGAAACTGGAACTCGTCCCGGCCCGTCAGCTTCGGCCAGGTCTTGTGGCTGGTCGTACTCATGATCCTGCCTGACCTCCGATGACGTTCACGTTGCGGAACCGCGCATGGGACGCTGCGTGGGTCATCCATCCGGACTGGCTCGGCTGGCCCTTGCCGCACGTAATGAACCCATACCGTCGACGGTGTGACCGATCTGCGACCCCGTCGCAGCTGTTCCAGAACTCCGGCGTGATCCCATGGTAGATGACATCACGAACCATGTGTGTCCGCTTCCCGTTCTCGATCATCCAAAATGCGTCGCCACCGAATTGGAAATTATACCGTCGTTGATCGATGCTGTAGGACCCGTGGCCTTCGATGTAGATACCGTGCTTCACATCGGCGAGCAACTCGTCGAGGGTGGCGGTGCCCGGCTCAAGGCCGATGTTGGCGATGCGCACGATCGGGACGCTGCCCCAGCTATCCGCTCGATTCGACCCGCGCGAGCGGGTTTCGCCGATTTTCGGCGCGACCTCGCGGTTGGTGCAATAGCCGACAAAGATGCCGTCGCGCACAATGTCCCATCGCTGGCAGGCCACGCCATCGTCGTCGTAACCGGTCGCGGCGAGGGTCTCCGATTCGCAGTTGTCGGCCACGAGATTCACGTGCCGAGAGCCGTATCGAAAGGTTCCTCGTTTTTCGGTCGTGAGAAAGCTGGTGCCGGCATAGTTGGCCTCGTACCCAAGCGCGCGGTCGAGTTCGCTCGGATGACCACACGATTCATGCATGGTGAGCGACAGATGTTCAGGATCGAGGACGAGATCATACAGACCTGGCTCAACGGTGGGCGCCTTCACTTTCTCAACGGCCTGAGCCGCGATGCGCGGGGCCTCGTCCAGGAAGTTGGCGTCCTCGATCAATTCATAGCCCATCCGAAGAAACGGCGTATTGAAGCTCCGCGAGGCGAATCGCCCATCATGAATCGCCGTGGCATCGAAATCGCCGTTCACGGCCAGGAGGTCGAATTCCAGGCGCGACCCTTCGGTCGACACAAAGAGCTTGCGGTCCCGACGGGCCCACAGGCTCGCACTGCTTCGCACGATGCCAGGCTGCCGATGGACAGACTCCATTGTCTCAAGGAGCAGCGCAGTTTTCTTGTCGAGCGCGACGGCAAATGGATCGATCCGCCGCGCCGTGACGATGCGGTCACGATGGACCAGCTCATCGGCGAGCTTCACTTTTTCGATCACCAAAGACGCTGAGCCTTTCGCAATCTCGATGGCCAACTCAGCCACACGCGGGGCTTCCTCCAGCGACAGCACCGAACTGGCCGCAAACCCCCAGGCTCCGTGATAGAGGACGCGGATCCCAATCCCTCTGTCCTGCATGTCTTGAATGGACGCGATGCGGCGGTCTTCACCGCGAATGGTTTGGGTCGTACTGTCGAGGAAGCGAACATCACCGTACTCAGCCCCGGAGGCCACCACGCGTTTCAGCGCGAGTTCGGCGAGTTCGTCCCAACTGGGAGCGCTCATCGCGTGACCGCCTTTGTGAGGAGTGAACGAATCTCGAACGGGGTTAGTATAACAGGATCAAGGGAAAGATCGCAGAGGATCAGAAGGAAGCTGTGCGATCGAGACCGGCTAGAACAATCCGGCAATACCGGTCGAAATCTTTTCTTGAATGATCGGGGTGGCTTCAGGAATATCGAGATCCTTCTGGCGGACGTGACCCACCATCCGCATCTGCTGCACTTTCGGTCCGGCCGTGGCTTGCCCCGCCATGGGTTGGCCTAAGGGTTTGCCCATTTTGCGATCGGTAATTTGCACATCGGTCACGCAGAGATAGGTGTCGCCCTCTTCTTTCGGAGCCTGTTGCATCTGCATACCGGGAAAGCCTCCTCGCCCGCCGCTCATGGCCATAGCCTGAGCCATCAGGGCGTTCATGTCGGGCATCCCGCCACCCATTGGCAATGCGCCCATGCCCATGCCGCCGGGCTTCACCTTCCCTATGTGATCGCCGCCCATCGAATTTACGGAAGTCATAGGGGTTCCCCCACTGCTGACACCAGCGCCGAAGTTCGCCATCGCAACAGATTCCGGCGTGACGCCGTCGGCGCCCTTATGACAATACACAACCTTGGCTTGGATCCAATAATTCGCCTGTTCAGGATCTTTGGTGATTTGGTAGCCCTTGGTCGTGAGTTTGGCCTGAACAGCGGTGAGCGTGATCTGTTGATTCTCCGAGATGTTCCGCAGTTGGAGATAGGCGGTGCGATTCATGCTGGGATCGAGGAACACCGTATTGCTGTTCATCAGGCCGGAGCGAATGATGTTGGAGCAGCCAGTGGCCAGGCTGCACAAGAACAATGCAACGAGCAGCCTCGTGAAACGTGACACGTAAGGCGTGAGGCGATCAGACAAACAGCTCATCTCAAAAGTTTCCTGCCACGGCGGCGCTCAAGCGTTGCTGCAACAAGGGTGTGGCTTCCGCTTCATCGAGTTTCTTTTGATGCACGTCGGCAGCAAGGCGAGTCTGGTAGACACCGGGTTCGTTGTTGCCGGATTTCGCCGTGGACGGAGTGGAGGCTGCGGCACCCTGTTCCGTAATCTGCAGATCGGCGACACAGGCGTAATTCACATCGTTAGGCATCTTGGGCGTTGAGGGTCCACTGAATAGACTGCCAACCGCACTGCCGATCCCTTCAATGGCACCGAGACCCATTTCTGCAGCGGTACCGACAATCATACCTTGGGGGCCTGCCATGCTGGCCATGCCTGTCAGACCGTGCAGACCACCCATGATCGAGGAACCGATGCCCGATCCATACCCACCCGCGACAATGTTCTCCACCGGCATCTCCGGCTTCGTCACATTGCAATAGACGATGTTGGCCAGCACGATGTAGTGCGCTGCACTGGGATCCTGGATGATCTGATAGCCTTTGGCCGTCAGGCGAGCACCGAGGTCGGTGAGCGACACGCCCTCGTTGTCCGATGAATTTCGCGCTTGGATGAAGACGGTGTTTGCCGTCGAAGGGGGAAGGAAGAAGGTGTTGCTGGTGATCAGGTCAGTGTCTTTGATGTTGCCCGCGTAGGCGGTAAGTGGGAGCAGTAGCAAGATGTGGAATGCCAGGTATCGCACCGACACCTCATACTGAAGGACGCGTGGATTCTACGAGAAGATTCGCTCTCAAACAAGGACAAAATCAGGCTCATTTCCTGTTCTGTCTGCGTCTTTTGAGGCGATGAGTGTGCCGATGATGATGTTTCTTCCCGGCCCAAACGAAAAGGTACACGGTTGTTGGACATCGTCGGTCGCTGGTTAAAAACCCGAGCGGACCCGCGACATCCCAGAGGTGATGGATCGGGAGCGTGAACCTCGGCCGGAGCAGCCATTCGTATTTCTGCTCAGTCGCATGCTTGCGGTCGAAGACCCTAGCGCGCGAGCGCCCGCACTCCGTTGAACCTACGTCGGGAAGCACGGCGTGGTGGCGACGAAGACACTCAATTGAAGGATGTGCGATCAAGCGGTGTCCATATTCACGCTGATGGAGGGAGACTGCCCAGCCAACGTGGGCATCGACCATGGTTTCATGGACGCTTCTTGAACTTCAGCCTCTGCCCGCCTACCATACTCTGATGTTCCCTCCTGAACGGACCCCGCGCCAGCGCATCATGGAACTGTTGATCGGTACGCGTCTGGCGACGCACCAGCTGGCGCAGATGCTCGCGATTCCTGAACGACAGGTCGAAGACCATCTCGTCCATGTCGTCAAATCGATCGCGCGTGATAAGACCAGCCGGTTTGTGCTGGAGCCCTCTCGCTGCCAGGACTGCGATTTTGTCTTCCGTGATCGCAGACGACTCACCAGGCCCAGCCGATGCCCGCACTGTCGAAGCGAAGGCATCACCGCGCCGCGATATGGTATTGATCGATCTTTGCCGCAGCGTGAGTCGCTCTCTGTGTAAGACGGTTCGCGTGGTGTTTCGCCACTCGACCATGTATTGTGACGTGGAATTGAACGCTTTGGCGGGATGGCCTCCATAAGCCGACGTGACCGGCACTGAGAGCAAACAGTGTGAGTATGTCGGGGTAACGATGAGACGATGGATTCATATCGGGGCCGTTGTGTTCGGTGTTGTCCTAGCCGCCTGCAGCGGGGATAAGCCGAAGGAACTGCTCGAGACCGCCGAGTTCGAAGAGCGGCAACATAACGTCGCTCACGCGAAGCAACTCTACGAAGAGATTGTCCGTCTCTACCCCTCCAGCCCGCAGGCGGAAACCTCACGCGGGCGTCTCACCTCCCTCCATTGAAACCAGTACCTCCCCCTGTCTGGCTATCTTCAAGCCCTTCTCTTCCCCTCACGTCATCCGGTCAAACAGCAACCAAGGGGTTCCTTCTTAAGAATTCCCGTCCCGTCCCTCCCCCAACACGCGTTATCGCGCAAGAACAGGCCTGCTATATTTGAAGGAGACGCCGTCCAACGAAGCACAATTACCGAGGAGGATAAGGTGGCCAAGAACTATGCCGTTCGAGCGGGGCAGCGCATTTCGACCCGTCACCCCTTTCTGTACCATGGCGAGGGTTTTCACGGAAAAGGGCATCTCTGGGATCTATCGATATCCGGCTGGCGCGCCACGGGAGACCACCCAGTCAAACCGGGAATGGTGATGCC
>ERZ1292630.5299-Hain-H41-02um-R3-5299-length-10633-cov-4_pt1 | contig 10633 bp, 7 predicted proteins | sample MGYA00564408_ERZ1292630 | MGnify/ENA primary metagenome ERZ1292630 (study PRJEB36523, sample SAMEA6512641) | groundwater metagenome | collected 2019-01-08 | study: AquaDiva: Metagenomics assemblies of 32 groundwater samples
TAACAGACCAGATCGAAATCATTGGCTGCTTCTTTTTCCCGCGAAGCTGCACCAAATTTCTGATATTCTCTTTAACCTCTTGAAAATTACCTCCGGCTCTAATTTTTTCGAACGTTTCCGCGGTTGCGCCATCAACACTGAATATAATAAAGGTATTTTTTAATTGCGCCAATTGTTCTGCTACTCTTCCATTACAAAGACTGCCATTCGAAAAAAAACTCATAGCTATCCCCCGAGACTCTCCTAATTTCAACATATCAATAAACTCTTTATTAAGTAACGGTTCGCCTATACCCTGGAGTCTAATCTTTGTAAGGCTGGATATCTGATCCAATATCCGAATAAACAATGTTTTACTTAAATAAATGCTCTTTTTGTCCCAGCGGGGCACTTGACAATATAAACATTTGAAGTTGCAATTATTATTAGTTTCTATATAGATAATAAAAGGCAAAAAAACAATCTCTTTCCACCTTAAAAAATAATTGACCATTGAGAATAAACTATCCCGATAAACGAAAAAACACTTTATCCGGCGCCAGAAAATACTTGTTCCGTTTTTTATAATTCTTAACATAAAAATAACTGTTTATAAGTATTTAATCGTCTGCCATCCTGCAATAGATTTCCATGTATTTCAATCTTGTCTGATGAAAGAAATTTAAAAATTCTTCGTAAAGTATAAAATCCTTAAATTCTAATTTTTCAGAGATAGAATAATTGAATTTACACTGTGGGGTAATTTTATGTAAATGGTTAAGACAATCAACTGCTTCTTGTTTAAATTCGGGTAGATTTACCTCAAAACTTAATAAGGGAACCGCTTGCGAAAGGCCACTGATAACATTACGCTCATAGCCCTCGGCATCGATCTTAATATAATACGGCAAGCTGAATTGTCGGAATAAATCGCCCAAGCTTACTACGGCTTGGGTATCGCAGAGAGTATCGAATCTTATTTTATATCCAAACCTATTAATTCCAGGATTCTCTAAGACTCCTTTCCACTTATTGCTCAAGGTATTGAATCCAGAGCCTCCTCCGGTAATATAGAACTTTTCAAACCCCGTTTTATCGCTAACTGCTTTATCAACAATAATAACGTTCTTATTGTTCCCGAACCTCATCTTCAGAACCTTTAAACACGTTCGGTCCGGCTCTATAGCTACAACCTTAGCTCCTAACCTTAAAAAAATGGCGGTTTTCGTACCACAAGAGGCTCCGATATCAAAAATCAGAAGATTCTTACCTACCCCAACCAGACTTTTATACATCCGTAGTTGTCTACTTTGGAATTTTAAATATGATGAATTCCTTAGCCTAAGATAAAATGCATAAAGAGTCGAATATCGTAAACCATTATATAAACCAAGCCTATAAAGAGCTCTTTTAAGAATATTCTTCGAGCGACCAATAATGCTTCCGATCATATAACCGTTTTCATATTTTATAACAGAATAAATAGAATGTATTACCTGAGGACGACTGTTCGATACGCTTAAAACCATAACTCTTGATCAATTCTATAATCTTCTCGGAACTAATTCCGGCGCTAAACATAGTTGGATGCATCTCACAACAAACCATACGACACCTCTGGTTAGTCAGGATATCCTCCATTCCGCGTAACACATAATACTCATATCCTTCCACATCAATCTTAACTACACAAGGAAAAGGAATGAGATTTTTCTTTACGAGAAAATCTCCAGGAAATACTTCTACCTTTTGGTTAACCAGATCATCTTGTTTTTTGCCTATTAAACTATACGAACCTATAATTTTATCTCTCCAATGCAATTTGCCTTCAAAGATCGCATCTCCTAAAGCTAACTGCATCGCTGTGACATTTTCTAATTTATTTAATTTGATATTATCCAGGAGCGCTTCATAGCTTTTTCTTTCCGGCTCAAAGGCAATTACTCTTCCTGTATTTCTTAAATGTTTAGCCATAAAAATAGTATGTATACCTAAATTAGCGCCAACATCATAAACCGTTTCTCCTTGATTTAATAATTGCAGTATTTTCTTTAAAACCAGCCGCTCACCTAATAATTGCTCCTTAGAAACGACACATACTGTTCTTAACTCCAAGGGAGTTCTTACATAAAATTGCGCCTTTATTCCTTCAGCCTCTATAGTCAGAATCCTCTCTTTAGGACAAATAAACCAAAAATACACCTTCCTCATGATGCCACGTAAATGTAAAAACCTGATTATCTTTATTAAAAAAGGGTGATAGCTAAAATTTACTACCCAATCACTTGATTTCATAATCTTTAAAGAATTGGCTGACTAAATCTTGAATTATTAATTTAAATTTGTCTACAGAAAATAGTTCAGACTGCATATTTAAATGCCCACGTAAAGATGTTTGCATTGCATCGTCTTTCAACGCTTTTTCAATTTTTCTAACAGCATCTTCAATGCTAGAATAAATTAGATCTTTATGGCCTACTATTTCTCTCTGCCCTCCGCCATCCGGGACCCAGACGATTGAACCAGCCTTAACCATTTCGGCTACGGCAATGCCAAAAGGTTCATTTGGCCTTCCGGAAATACCGAACTTATGTTGTGTGATAAATTTTAACTTATCTTTCCCTAAAACCAAACCTTCCATAAAAAGCCAACTACTATGCTTTTTACAAAGGCTATTTAAATAATCAACATAATGCTTATCATCAGCTCTTCCCAAAAGATGAAGATGAAGGTCAAAGCCACGTTCACGTAACCTTCGCAGAATTTCTATAGCCTTCTCTATTCCCTTCTCGGGAACCATCCTTGCCATACAAATAAAACCATTCTCCTTTTCTTCCCAATTGACAATCGGATATTCACCCGGCACAGGATGATAAACCACCTCCGGACGCGCGCCAAAAGACCTCTCCATTATTCCAGCAGTCCATTTGGAGTTTGCGATTGTAATATTTCTAGACCAACCTTTTCGAGAAGATCTTGCAATTCGCTCACAAGCTTTAAGATAAATCCATCTTAAAGGAGATCGCATATACAATAATCTCCTGCTCCCTTTAAGCCCTTTATCCAATTCGCGGCGCAACTTATCCTCAAATGAGAAATCAACTATATACTGGATACCTCTTCTACCGAAATCCATCGCATTATAAGTTGAAATCATTAGGTCAAATTCAGAGGCTTTCTTTCTACAAAAACTTGTCAATAAAGCTCCTCTTAAGGCATTAAATCGGTTTTTCAGCCAATTGGGAATAGAAACCTTGATAAGACTGACCTCACTTACTTTCAAATTAGAGAAATAAGCATTATTTAGCAACCCAAAATCAAGGCAATCACTAGTAATGATCGAAACCTCGTAATCATCCTTTAAGGCCTCTATAATCCAAACCGCGCAAACTTCAGAACCTCCACCAACGACTAGCTTAGGATGAAAAACAGCTATCTTAAAACGCTTCATAACTCTTTCCTATTTGAACTTACTTTCGATAGTTTAGCTAGCAACCAATCTCTTTCAACCTTGCTTAAAACAAAAAACCAACTTAACAATAAATACCCTAAGGTAAGCGCGGAAAACCCATATAATCTCCAAGGTAAACGCGTAATAAAACATCCCATAGAAACAAAAACTACCAGATTCAATATGGGATTTAAGAGTGTGCTTTTAAAAAAACTTAACATATTGATTTTATTTAATTTACAGGAGACAAAAAAGAAAATTACCATATCTAGAGATGTTCTTACGATACAGGCAATCGCCGCGCCATTTATTCCCCAAATCTTCACCATAAAGAAAACAAAAGGGAGATAAATCAATAATTCTATAATATTTAGCTTAGCCATTATATCCGGACGGCCAATTCCATGAATAAGGCTATAGGGTATATTAGCCAAAGAGCTCACCAGCAAACTAATTAAGAGAATCTGAAAAACTAACGTGCTTTTCTGCGCAAAATCTCCTCCCAACCAAATCCGTAATATATCTTGAGCAAAGAATGCCATAATCACTACCGCTAATCCGATAAAAATAATAAAGTATTTTGTGGAACGCCGAAAAATAGTATTCATATGCTCATAGGCATTTTTACCATGCAGCAAACTGAAAGCCGGGAATAAAATAACTGATAAACTCCCCGGTATAACCCACAAACGCGCCGTAACTTCATAAGGAGCGGTATAATAGGTTACATTTGCCAGTGTTGATAGAATACCTATGAAGAAACGTTCGCTAGATACCAAAACAGGTATTACCAAAGCGCTGACGGTTATCCATCCGCCAAAACTAAATAAACGCGTTATCGTCTCTCTCTTAAAGATAACTCGGTGCTTGAAAATATGAAACCTTTGCCCGCAGATAAACAACCAAGCTAAAAAAGACGCAACTTTTATAAGCAGAAGCTGTAGCGCTATTCCCCAGAGACTGAAACCTAAAAAAACTCCTACCAGCGGCAAAATAAAAGTCGCTATCCCTAAGGGCATATTTACGGCATTAATTAAATCAAAGCGCTGTTCTGCTTCAAGCACTCCGCGAAAAGAAGAAGAGAGCATCACCACGGGTATAGAAAACGCTACTAACTGAAAAATTGATTTAGCCTCATTAATGAACTCTAGAGGTATATTGAGAACCCTCTCCACCAGAAATGGAGTAATCAGGCTTAAAAATATTGCGCCTATCAATCCTAAGACACTCTGGAATATAACCGTCGGCCAAAGAAAACCGGAGATATGCTCTCTCTCTTCCCTCCCGATAGCTTCAGCCACAAATTTAGTAGTAGCCCTGCTTAAACCTAAATCAAAGAGAGTAAAGTATCCTAAAACTACCCAAGAAAGAGAAAATATGCCAAAGCGCTGCACTCCTAAATAGCGGATCACTATATGCATAACCAGAACTCCACAGATTGAATAAGTCAGACCGGTAATAAAATTCAAGAGGCCATTACGGGCCAAGAGTCCGCTTCTAATTTCCATATTTACTTAACGCTTTCATTAAAATAGTTATCAATATACGTTTTAATATCGTAGTTTTTAGGATCGAGCAAGATCGCTTTGCCAAATTCTTTTTTAGTGAGTTCACTCTCTCCGCTTAACCCATAAAACCAACCCAACCTAAGGTGATAATCCGCTCTGGTTGGATTTAATGCAATAGCTATCTTATAAGATTTTTCAGCTAGATATAATAATCTTCCCATATCCCCAAATTCTTCAAAATTTAAAAGTTCAGTCTTGAGATCATCTCTCACCGCCAACCCTGAAAATATATCAGCTTTTTTATTGTGGTAAGAACTATTTAGCGGGTTCAAAGCTATCGCCCTATTCAAAGCTTTTAATCTTTTACGGTTTGTAAAAATAAGATCTGATTTCGAAATCCCCGTCTCAATTTCCTTAACACTTTGAGACATTTGCTCTGCCTTATACCGTTTTATAATTAAAAATGTAGTTGATAGAAAAAGCAACAGAAAGATAAATATAGAAATGACTTTTAAAAACTGCGGAATTTTTATCTCCAGTTTTTGTTCCGGGATTGTATCATTTTGCCGAATATAAAGAATGCTACTTATTAAAGCTAAAATGATTACAAATAAAACAGCATTTGCCGGTATATGAAATACGAAATCAAAAAGGCTGTGCAGAAAAATTGAGATTATTCCGACTAAACAGCCAAGACCTAAATAAACCACATATGGATTATGCCTCCCAAATAAAAGACGCAGAATACTCTTAAAATATCCGAATAGAAATGTTACTATTAATAAAAACCCAAGTAACCCGGTCTCTGCTATTAACTGTAACAATTCATTATGAGTAAAACTAAATGTTTCTACCCCCTGCATGCTTTTATACTTCTGGAAGATTTCGCCTAGTGCCCCTAAACCAACTCCCCATAACGGAAAATCTCTGATAATGTGTAAAGTATCTTTAATCAGGCTTAACCTTCCAGCCAAAGCCTGAAAAGGAGTAAAGAGCGTTTTTAGCCTTTGCATAGTAGGGTCGAATCCGGAAGATACCCCCAATAAAACCGATAATAACAGGACTATCAGGATAACTATGCCGGCTTCCCTCTTAAGCGCGAATTTTATATGTAAGATAACTGACAAAATTAGAAGGCTAAGAACCATACAAATTATTCCAGCACGGGATAAAGCTAAGAATAAAGCTAGCAACATAGCTGAAGCTAAAAATATGAATATAGAGCGAACCGCTGCTGATCTCCTGGTTAGAGAATAGCCTATAGTTAAGGGTATAATCATCTGGATATAGGCGGAGAAATGATTGCGGTTAGTAAAAGTGGAAAACCCCACCCCTTCAATCGCAAATCGTTTAATTATCCCGCAAAGAGAATAAATAAAACCTGAAATAATAATTACCAGAATAACACGCTTTATTTTTCTTTCTGTATCAAAATAATTAACCACTACAAAAAATATAGCCAGATAACTTAAGAATTGTATAAGCATACCTACTGTGGCTTCGGGATAAATACTTAAAGTTAATCTCTTCATGGAGATTAAACCAAAGTCAGTATATAACTGCCCTGTCCCGGGAGATAAATATTGCAACAAGCCGCGAGGTAAAGCTACAAGTTGGAATAAAATCAAAAGAATAAACAATAACAGGCTGATAAATGGTATTTTTACCAAAGCGATCCCATCAACATCTAGAAGTATCTTTGCCGAAATGAGAAGAAAGAGAAACAGGCTGGTTATTTCGATTACGCTAAGGGGAAACATTGTTACACTTGCGTAGATTAGGGGCGAAAAGATAATAAGAAACGCGATAAAAAGTTCAATAAAAAAGCTGCTTATATGGCTTAGGGTTAGGAATTTTCTAGCATTCATTTTGTATCCAATATAATAGATAAGTATAGGTCTGTCAAGTAGTTATAAGCAGCAGGGGAGGCTTATTTGAAAATAATGCGGATGAGATTTCCTAATTGAGGATAAAAACGAGGATTCTTTATCACATCTAAAACAAAACGGCTATGGTTCTCAAAATCACCCATTTTCTCAATAAAAAGCTTCTGTTCTTTTAGGAGTTTAAAGACCTTCTCCAATTCCTTTTTATTCAAGCGGCTGGCCAGCTCTTTCGCCTTAAGACCGATCTTTATCTCAAAGGCTAATTCCTTTTTCCAGAGCGCATCATAATCATTGATGCGATCTCTCTTAATACAATCCGCTAATATCGCGGCTGCCCTTAACCCGAAATATATCCCGCCATAACTTAGTGGCTTTAATTGACAAGCAGCATCACCTACAAGAGCAATATTCTCCTTTACTGTATTCTTGCATATACCTATGCTAACCAAACCTCCAAACTTATCTAAAATCTCACCCTTAATCTTATTTTCCCTTATAAAATCTTGTAGATTCTGATAAGGATTATCCGAGATTGTCCCTACCCGAACGATTGATTCTGACTCCGGAACGATCCAGAAAAAAAATGAATCCTTAAGATACACCTCCACTAAATTCCGGTCCCTTAGTTCCATCTTAATCCTAAACTGTATCCCACGATAAGAAGATATGTTACTAGTATTATTATTTATAATGTTTCGGACTGAAGAATTCGAACCATCCGCGCCGATGACTATATCCGCGAATATCTGGTCTTTTTCAGTATCGATTATATAACCATTGCGGAATTTCTCTATTCCCAAGAACCTATTGCCGTAAAGTATATTTAAACCCACACTCAAACCTTTATCGAATTTCTCACGATCGATAACATAAGCCACGCCTTTTCTTTTAATCACAAAAGACTGGTTACCATAATGGATTACTGCTCCGTTAATCTCATTAAGTATCGCGGAAAGAGGAGGCATAAAGGGCCTTTTCTCCGAGAAGACCTTTCTCCCTACCAGCCCGGTGCAATGAAGAGGCCTCCCCACTTCGCCATGCTCTTCAAGCAATAGGGAATCATAGCCGTATTTCTTCAGGAGTTGAGCGATATAACAACCAATCGGGCCTGCTCCGACAATTACAATTTTTTTTGACATTATCTAATTGGGGTGGGATAAATCTTTAAACCTTCTTGTGTTTGGCCTTATCCTTATCTTCCGAGTAATATTGATAATAATAATAGCGGTCCTCTTTCTCAGGATTAATATTATTGATCACCGCGCCGATAATCTTACCCTTACTCTCTAGTATCTTATTCTTCGCGCCTATAACCGCCTCCAGGCGGGTGACTGCTCCTTTTACCACCAGAATAACACCGTCTACGTTGCTGCAAAGAAGATGAGTATCGGCAACATTCAAAGCCGGGGGAGAATCAATAATTATACGGTCAAATTTTAACTTTAAATCTTCAAAAAGGGCGCGAATCTTTCCCGAAGATAAAAGCTCGCTCGGATTAGGAGGAATTGCTCCAGAAGTAATAATAGAAAGGTTGTTAAACGGTGTCGAACGGAGAATAGATTCCAGAGTAGCGCTCCCGGTTAAAAACGCGCTCAATCCCGGCTTTTGATCAATATTAAATAGTTTATATAATTTAGGCCGGCGCATATCTATATCTATTAAAACTACCCGTTCATTTACTTGAGAAAAAATAGCAGCTAAATTAGAAGCGAGAAAACTTTTTCCCTCGCCCGGTAAACTTGAAGTAACCAGAATGGTCCGCAAAGGCTTATCTTCCGGAGAAGAGAATAGAATAGAGGTGCGTAACGCCCGGTAAGATTCTACGGTAGGGTTAGATGTCTTTTGATAACAGATCAATGCCTTTTCAGATTCATTCTTCCCGTCTTGCATACTAATAGACGGGATATACCCCAAAAATGGAAGATCCAGATAATTGTTTACATCTTCCGCGTTGCGAATACTAGAATCTAAATATTCCAATAATACGGAAATCCCGATTCCGGAGAAGAAAGCAAATAGAATGGCCATTAGTATACTTTGTTGTTTTTTAGGCTTAAAAGGAACCTCTGATGGTTTAGCAGAGTCAATAATACGTATGGTTGAGGCTTTAATATCACTTAAACCTGTCTCTTTGGCGCGAGTAAGTATCGAACTATAGACCTGCTGATTGGCATCAGCTTCTTTTTTTAGAAAATTATACTGTATCATCTTCGCATTCAAAGCCAAAAGGATCTCGGTCTCACTTGCTATTTTAGCATCGACTTGCTCCAATTGAGCATTTAGTGAGATCATTTTAGGATGTTTAGCCTTATAACGCTTAGTGGCATTAGCTAATTCTGCCTCAATCCTTGCTTTTTCACCTTTCAAGCTCTCAATCATCCCTTCTTTCTTTTTATCTATATCGGGAGTCTCGATAATTTTATTCTCTTGCAAATACTTACTTAAAGCTTCTTCGGAAGTCCGCATCCGCGTTTTTATATCTTCTAATTGCGACTCCAGCCATCCTCTTGCTTCTTTAACTGTGCGATTACGGACATCGACATCCTGTTGTATATAAGCTTTACCATAGGCATTGGCGATAGTCGCCGCGCGAAGAGGATCATAATCTTCTATATGCAACAAAACCACATTACTATCTTTTACCGGTTCCACATTAATCCTACCCTGAAGCGACGCTATGGGATTACTCAATTTCGCAAACTCCGGATCTTTGCTCAACTTTAAATCTTCATAAACCTTCTCCGCTAACATATATGAAGACAATATCTTGTATTGCGTCTTGTAATACTGTCCAAGCATAGCGCCACGGCTGCTTGCTGTCTCCACAACATCGCTAAATTGAGTAGCTCTAATATTCCCAATTTCAATTAACAAGCTCACCGTGGAACGATAAATAGGCGTCCTAGTAAAAACATAGATCGTAACTATCGTCGGGATGATTACAAGTAGAGCAAGAATAAGCGTGAGATGCTTACGGACTATCTCTATATAATCCTTTATAGTTACTTCACGTATCTCTGGATTTGGTAGCATTATTTATTGATGCCTCGGTTATTAGAAGAATGATTCCGGAACAACTATCGTATCTCCGGGCTCTAGCGGAATATCCCGCGCCTTTTGGCTGCCGCTTAATATTGCCAAAACCGGCACTCGGATATTATATTTCTTCTCATCTTTTATACGGGTAATCATTGTGCCATTGGCCGCGGCTATTTCAGTAAGGCCTCCTGCCGACGCAATAGCTTGTATCGCACTCATACCATCCTTAAAAACATAGGTGCCCGGATTCTTTACCTGCCCTAAGACCACGATAAAAGAAGCTGATTCACTTAACTCTCCCACAATAATCAAATCCCCGGGCTCAAGCTTGACATCTTTCTCCTTATAACCTTTACTGACTATTTCATTCACGTCTATATTGATGGTCTCTTTATCTTTCCCTTTTATGCGGACTAATTTCACGCTATTAACATTAGCTTTGTCGGTAAAACCACCGCCCAAAGCAATCGCGTCAACGACAGTAAGCCCGGTCTTTAACTCATAGGCCCCGGGTTTAACTACTTGGCCAAGAATAGAAATTTTGGCATATTCTTTAATAAATACCGAGACTTGGGGATTAATCAAATAATCCCGGCTTAAAAGATCATTGATCTTGCTCTCTAATTCTTTAGAGGTGATGCCCTTGGCTTTTATATTACCAATCAATGGATAGGAAATCGCACCGTTAGCGTCTACCCTTACGGTCTTGGCAAGATCAGGTTCTTCGTATACGCTTATGCTCAAAAGATCATTGATACAGATACGGTATT
>ERZ1292630.3813-Hain-H41-02um-R3-3813-length-13010-cov-14_pt1 | contig 10631 bp, 2 predicted proteins | sample MGYA00564408_ERZ1292630 | MGnify/ENA primary metagenome ERZ1292630 (study PRJEB36523, sample SAMEA6512641) | groundwater metagenome | collected 2019-01-08 | study: AquaDiva: Metagenomics assemblies of 32 groundwater samples
CCAGGGCATTGCGTCATGTCGATGAGGAACGCGTGAGGGCCAAAGTCAGTCTTCATGGTCGTCGTACCTTCGTCGTCTGTCGCCGATGTCGAATGGTGCGGAGGAGGAGTGTGGCGGGCAGACGGTGCCCCCCGTTGGGAAGGTAAGATCAGCCGTGCAATGACTACGGCCCAGCGACCCGTCAATCCCTGCGATATCCACGTTTTGGCACTTCCTGTCGTCGGCGAGTGCAGTTCGAAGCGGCCGCACTGCATTGGGCATTCGTCACTACGCTCCGTCGATGGCGGCAGCCACGTGGCCGTCGTCTCCACGACGAGACCGCTAAGGACCCCCGCGCCGACCTCTGTCAACGCGAAGCATCCCAGTTCGCCACGGGCGAGGATCCCCGCGAGAAGGTCGCGCTGCGCGTCGTCGCCAAGATTGGCCACCGTGCCGCCAAAGAGATTGTATTGCACCGTGAATCGAACGGCGATCCCGCCTTCGAGCACAGATGGGAGCGTCTTGTGAATCCACAACACCTTCTGACTGTTTTTTCGTATCAGGTCATGAACGCCGATGTGACCTTCGCGGACGAACGCTGAAAGAGCCGCAGCGGCGCTCGCGTAGGTCGACGTGTCCGCTTGGTCCTTGCCGATGCAACGCAGCACGGCTCGGCGAAGCGCGCCGTACTCCTCGCCGTCCCTCGCGCCAGCGGTCGCAACGGTCGACTGGGCGGCGGCGGTAAGGAGATGGCATCGACCGTCTCGACGCGACAGCCGCCTCCACAGCCAGTAGGCAACGGCGGCGAGGAGCATCCAGCGAAGCCCACGGCGGTTGTTTTTGCGTTGGCAAAAGACAGCGCCGATAACGATGCCGAGTCCCATCATCGAGAGCCGTTCACAGGTCGGCATCGAAGCGGTGGCGGAAAACAAAAATTGTCACGGATGGCAACGGGCACCACGTCGGAAGACGATGTGTGACGTCAAACAGCCAGTTACGAAAAGCCAAACGGAAAGAAAAGAGGGGGGGAAACTTCACGTGAAGCTCTGCGTCGCATGCCGATCGTTTCTACATTGTCATATGCATCGCTTCACGAAGGGTGTGTGGCGCGGAGCGTCGAGGCACGTCGAGACCACACCGACGCGCATACCGAGAGAGAGAGAGAGACACACCCACCCACGAGAGCACGCCCTCTCTCTTCGGGGACGCATAGGGGCTGGAACGACAAGAATACAGCGAGACGAAAAAACACGAGCAGAGCGAGATTTCTCTCTCTCTCTCGAACGCATCCTGGATGTGGAGGAAACGTGTGCTCTACATTGTGAGAGAGAGAGAGAGAGAGAGGAGTCCGTGGAGCAAGGAACGAAATAGAAAACACTAGTTCGCGGCGATAACCGCCGACCCTTTCTTGTACTTCACCGTCGGGTTGCGGCCACGACCAACGGCTTCGCGACCGTTCCTCGCCCCTCCGTTGCCTCGTCATCCGAGGCAGCATCGCCGCCGCCGCCTCCGGTGGGCACAACGTTGAACGAGTCGGGAGCGGGCAGGCGACGCGTCTGTCCGGGCACGAACGGGATGGGTCGTGGTCCCAGCAACCGCAGGCCGCAAACCTTCGCCGCGAAGGACGAAGAGGAGGGAGGCAGTCCGTCGGGCACGGAGGTAAACCGAATGGGGACGCGCAATACCGAGCCGACGTGCGGCAGGATGTGCGGTTGTGCTTGCAGAGTCGTGGCGCCACTCGCGGAAGGTTGTATGTTTGATGGCGGAGAAAAGTTCAGCGACCCCGCTTGGGCGACGATCGACGCATCGTAGGAGCCAGCTAGCGACTTGGGCGCATTGCCGGCGGCCGACAGCCCAAGGTCGCACCCTGCGGCTCCCTCGGTGCCCTGAAAAATGACGTCGAAGGACGCTTCGTGGTACCCTGCGCCCTGCGTCCCGTCAATATCGAGGTCAAACTTGAGCGACATGCCAGCGGCAAGGGCCACTTTGGGCGGTGGCGCCTCCATGCCCAGCCACCGTGGAGCCGCAGCCCCGGAGGAGGAGGACTGCTTGCCGCTGCCCCCTGCCGCCACTTGCGCACTCGAGTGGGTCTCCCCACCCGCCGCAGCGCCTGCGAACCTCACGTAGTAGCGGCAGGCGCTGGTGCCCACATTCGTAATTTGCACGGTGCATCGGAAGCGGAAGCCGTCCACGAGGGTGCCGAGGTCCAGGTCCTGGGGCGTGGCGACGAGGTGCCGGCGTACGGCGTGAACCCCGGAGGTCGCCACATGCACGGGCGGTGGAGACGACACGGCCACGTGCGGCGAAGGCCGTGGTCTCGTGGGTAGGAGCTGCTGCTGCTGCTGGTGGTCGTTCCGGCCTGTGGCGTTTGCCGACGACGACGCGGATGGCTTTGATGGCGACAAGAGTGGGCCGCTGCCGCCCCCCAACGTGGTGGCAGTGGTGAGGTCCGCCTCGTCCTCCTCGTCGGAGGAGTCCTGAATGCGGAACTTGGCCTGTCGGCCTCCGCTACTACCTGCCTTCGACAGCGCCGCGACATCTCGCGAAGGCGCAAATTGCGACGTACCACCGACGCTGACACTCGGTGCCACAGGGCGCGACGACCCTTCGGACGACGTGGCGCCGCCGGCCGGCGACGGCCCTGCTGCTGCTGCCGGCCCTCGCTCCACAACGACGACTTTGCTGTAACCGTTAATCGCCTTATACCGCTCGTTGTCCTTCGCGCACTCCTCGACGCGTGGCGCGCCAAGACGTGTGCCCCAATAGCCGCGGGGCACGGCGCACGTGGCTTCGACGTCCGCAACGAGAAGGGCGTTCTTGAGATCGCGGATGGGGTTGGGATAGGGCTTGCCTCCCAGGCGACCCGCGGCGATGGCGGCAGGCGGTTGATCGGTCGGTGACCCCCCGCCGTCGGCGTTGTTCACCACTTGAGCCCCAAGTGGATCGCGCGGAGTGAGCATCGACGCGTCGGAGCCACCGCCGCTGCTGCTGAGCGCCTTGCGGCTGGTGGATCGCATTCCATCGCGTGCCTGGGCGAGGTTCGCCGCGTGCCGTTGGACGCCGAATTGCGCAGCGATGACGGCAGGGATGGCGCGCTTGAGCTGTGTGAGGGCGCGTTGGTAAAGCGGTTCGTCCGAGGCGGCGGTATCCTTCGACGTGAGCACGGCATCGAAATCCTTCGCGCCGCTGAGCACGACGAAGTGGCGCGTGGAACACACCGTGGAGACGGCGGCTGCCGCGGAGCCAAACGTGACGTTGCCTTCGGACGTCCCGGACGTCCCGCTCGGCCCTTGCTTGAGCTCCTGGAGGAACAGCGCCACGGACAAGGGGGCGGTGGAGCCTCCGGCGCGCAGATCGAGCAGGATCTTTGGAATGCCGGGCCGCACAGTCGATTTCACCGCCGCCAACGCCACAACTGCGTTGAGCACCACACCGTCGCTGCCGGCACCTCCGACGTCATTCGGCGTATGCCCAGCGCTGCTTGTAAACGGTTCATAGTGCGCGTGGGAATAGACCGCGTTGCACGTGGCCAGGCTCGACTCGACGTAGTGTCCAACGTCCTCGTCGCGCAGCCACTCGTAAATGTCCATGGAACCTTGGCGGCTGCCTCCCGCGGATGCTGCGTCGTTTGGATTTGTGCGCCGCGGCGCGAAGATGAATATAAACGGCTGCCGCACCGTCATCAGCTGAGATCCATCGCCGCCGCCGCCGAGGTCTCCGCTCCGGCTCGTTGTGTTGGTGTCAGCGCCTGCTGGTGCGAAAATCAGTCGTCGCAGTGCCGATGCGAGGTCGCGCAGTTTGTCCTTCACCTGTCGCGACCGCGGGGGGTGCAGCGTCGCCGCGAGGGACGAGGTGCCGCTAGGCGTGGCGGGGCCACTTGCGCGGCCGTTGACCCGAGTGGCGGTGCGGTCCCGGGGCCACCACGGAAGAGCTGACTGCCACTCCAGCGGTGGGTCGATCACCGGGACCACGTGAAGTGCCTGTGAGAGGCTGACAGCAGTCAATGGGGCGGCGGATGCACCGTCAGACGCGACGACGGCGCTACCGACAGCCGCGGCGAATGTTTCTTGCACGCACTCGGGCACGTAGAACACCTCAATGACCTGACGCACCGCGGGGTGGTCTTCGACAGGCGGCGGCACGTCGTCTGCGAGGGACCGCACGCGGGTACGGCCCATCGGTGTGACGTGGAAGCAATGTTCGTCCACGTCGAACGCACGAAGGCCGCCGAACGCGAAATCCATCGCGTACCAAGAGAGGTACGCGGCGATGGATCCGTCAGATGCCGCCGCCGCCGAGAACGAAGCCGCGTACCGTCTTGGCCGGCAATAGAGGACCATCCGGGTGAGATCGCAGTGGCATAGGAGTCCGGATGGAGCATGTTGCACTCGCACGGACTGCTGTGATAGCGATGGTGAACCGTCGGCGCTACACTTGGCCGGCATCATCACTTCGACCTGGAGGCCTTGTAACGTACGGAAGCCGAGCACCGCTGGTGCCGCCCCGGTGGGAGAGGGTGGGGACTCCTCCTGCACGCCGCCGCCTCCTTGAGCGCCGTCTTCTTGGGATGAGCCGGAGGCCACCACCGGAGGGGGCAGCGTGGCAAAGACGAGTGGCAGACCTTCTGTCTCGAGCTCCACCATCGACTTCGCGGCGTCCATCCACATGCGGGTGCCTTCGATGTGCTGCACGAGTACGCGGCCGTCGTCGTACTGCACGACCGTCACGCCGTCCTCGCGGGTCGTCACGCGGCTCATGGTCTCGACATCGGTGTTGGTGGTCACCAAGGATACCAACGTGGGCTGCAGCACCCAGCTTCCTGTCGAGCACCCTGTAGAAGAATTCGTGGCCGGTGCCACCGCGGCGACGTGTGGAGAGGGTAGCGACGACGAAGCTCCCCCCGCCGGCCCCGCCGCTGTGGCGCCGTGCTGTGATGCAGACGACGACGACGACGCCGTGACGGCGGAGATCGCAGCGACCGCTGTAGGCGGTGGCGGTGATGGCGGCAACTTCAGCATCCGCTTTCCGCTGCTGCTGGTGATCAGCCACACGTCGCGGTGGAGGACCGCCGTATTCCCGTTGGGGAACATGTTCATGCGGGTGCCGTCGGCGAAGGTACTCGTGACGGTGCCATCCGACAGGACCCATCGCGACAGTTCGGCGGTGTAGATGCGGCCGATGGACTGCGTCAAGGGATTGAAGACCGTCACCGGACAGTCGCGAGGCGTTTCCAACGTGAAGTGCATCCGGCCATCTCCGTAGACGGCAACGATCACGCCTGGAAGATTGAAATGCAGCGTGGCTTCCAACGAGGCGGCACCGCCGCCGGTGGTGGTGGTGGACACTCCCTTCGGCAACAAGGACGACTTCCCTGCGACAGCACGGCACGTGGCGAGCATGCTCGTCGTACCGTCAAAGTTAACGACGGCGGACACTCCCGACTTGATTGGCGGCGGCGGCGTCGCCGTCGTGGTGACGGCAGCCGCGGCGGCCAATGTGTCGCCGGCGGCAAGAGGTACGTTTGGTTGGCTTCCGGCAGCCGCCCCTTTGCGACCGCTCCCGGGCGGCCCTCCCGGCGCAGCGGCGGATGCCGACGTGGGGGGCAATGTAAGCGGGGGCACGGCTGCCTGCTGCGTCGCGGCGGGCGCCGCCGTCGCGGGAGCATCCCCACCCACCGTGGCCGTCCCCGGTCGCAGGGCACCAGGTGCGCCTCCCCCGGCGGCCAGCGCCCGGAAGCCGAAAGACGGTCCTTGCACCGCGCCGCTGTAAACCGTGCAGTGTACTGAGTGACCGTTGGCGCGGATGACGTCTGTGTGAATGGTGCAGCCGTCCGCGGGGAACATGTCCCAGCTCTCGCCGTAGACGCCGGCCGCCGTGTAGTTGTTGGCTAGGAGGCGGTCCTCGTGGATGGGGGGAGGCGGTGGCCTCGCCGCTGGGGAGGGGGAATGATGGTGACTTTTGGAGCCGCGGCGAGAACCACGCCGGGCGCCGCCGCCGCCGGCCGGGGCCGCTGCGCTGTTGCCAGCTTGTTGCTGCTGCGGAGCGTCGCCAAACGAGACTCCAACTGCCCCCTTTCCGGCTGTGGCGCCGGCAGCCGCGTCGGACGTCACTGTGTTGCTTGGTTGCGGCGCGTCGAGCAGCTGCAACTTGAGATGCGCGAACGTCGATTTGCGACGGAGATCTTGGCTCACGCCGTCCTCCACGTCGACGTACTCCGGCTCCAACTTGACCACCTTTTTCTCCTTCTTCTTCGAGGTCTTCTTCCCTGCCGAGGAGGCGTTGTTGTCTGCATCTTCGACTCCGTCTTCCTCGTCGAATGCGCTTCTAATTTTTCGCTTGCCATCGGCTCCGATCTCCCCCCGGTCACCTCCTTGATCCTCCTCCTCGTGCTCATCCTCCTCCTCTTCTTCCTCTTCTTCGTCTAAGTCGGCCTCATCCGCGGCGCCGCCTGCTCCGCCACGACCGGCCCCTCCGCTGGCAGCGGCATCGTCGTCGTCGTCGTCATCGTCGCGGGGCGGCGGGTTGAAGTAGAGGTTTTCCTGCTCCACGAATTTCAGCAGTGACAAATACTGCGGGAAGGTGAGCACGCCGTGAAACGTCTTCCACAGCGACGACCACCGCCGGCGGTCCGTGGCGTTGGAGGACTCTAACGACTGGACCCCAACGAGGACACCACTGCCGTCGGCGCACTCCGCCTTGACCACGCGAAGGCCGCCGTCGGCTCCGACCCCGCCGCGACGGCAAATCGAGGCCCAGCGTTCGCCAAAGGCCGCGGCGGATAATTTTTCAAAGCAACAGGCACGGCGGCCGACCGCTGTGCCAACAGCGGCGGGGGGTGGTCCGTGGGAGAGAATCCGCGACACGTCGTGCTCGGGCACGTGGCACTTATCCATCAGCAAGTGGCGGATGATCTTGCTGGCTTGATCCATGGTCTGCAGGCTTGGCACGCCGTCGATCCTCACGTGAGTCGCGCTCGGTGTATAGGGAAGGACACCGAGCTGCGTGGCACCCGCTGCCGCGGCAGACGACGAGGTGGCCGTCGTCGTGCCAAAGGTCGCGGGCGCGTGCGTTCCGGCGTCGCGCATCAGGCGGCTGAACACCGTGTCGCGGATGGGGTCCTCCACGTCCCGCAGCGCCACGCCCAGGAGCAGCGCGTTGCCGTCCAAGGTACTCTCGGTGGCGGGCATCAGCCGGGCGACGTCGTCCGCGGCCAGCGGTTCGCGCAGCGCCCCCGTATCGCAAGACTTGCCGTTGCGGAGGCGACCGCTGATCGTATCATCTTCGCCGACGACGTCGTGGGCGGACGGAGGGGCGTTAGTGACCTCTGCCGCCTTCAGCCGGCGCTTGCGAGCCGCTTCGAAGACGGCGTCCTGCGTGCCGTCGAGCTGCGCGAGGACGTAATCGACAAAGTCCCCGACGTCCCGGCGGTTCTTTGACGCGATGGTGTCGGCGACGGCCGCGAAGGCGGTGCTGGCGGTCGTTGCGGTCGCAGGTTGCGGCCCTCCAGTTGCAGCGGCGTGGCTGCTCGCCGCTTCCACGGCGGCGCGGCGGTGCAATTCTGCCTCCTCGGCAGACTCGCGCACCTGGTCCAGCAAGCAGTGCATCATCACGTCCACGGAGCGGTTCCCGGGTGCGGTTTCGTCCATCAGTCGCCCATACAGATCGTCCTGCACGGGGAGGTCGCGGACGGACGAGGGCAACGGCGGGGGTGGCGGGGGCGGTGGGGCTTCGACAGCAGCGGCCACGACCGGCTCGTCTTTGCCGGACGGCTTGCCCCCACCCTTTTTTGGAGCGGGAGCGTTTTGCGGTTGCGTGGCGGCTTTGGTGGGAGCTGGCGGTGCCACGGTGGGGGCCGGCGCCGTGGGAGGAAGCGTCCCGAGTCCAATCGCTCCGTCCGACGCCGGCCGCTTTCCCGACGGACTATCGCCCGCACCGAGCAGCACGGGGGCGCGCGGGACGACACGTAGCTGCCGCCATCGCAGCCACTGGCGATAACGATACGCGGCCGCCTCCGTGGCGACGACTTGCGAGACGACCTTTTCGCACGTCTCGCCCTCCGGCTCTTGCGCATGGTGGACTTTGGCGCCAGTTTCGTCGGTGAGGGTCGCATGTTCTTGCGACGGCACGTCGTAGTACCAGGTCGCGATGGAGGCAAGCACATGCCGCAACGCTGCTGTGGCCACGACGGAGTGCGGCGGCATCGCCGCGCCGTTCGCAGCGGGAGAGGGCTGCTGCGCGTTGCCGATGAGCAGTGTCAGCGCCGCTGGATCGGCCACGGCCGCTAATTTTCCGGTTTCCTTTCGAAGCATGGTTGCCAGGGATTCCGCCAGGGCGGCGATGTTGGCATCGTCCACGGCGGACCCTTTGCCCCCTTTGCCACCAGCCCCGCCACCTTTCTTCGGATCCACCTTCTTCGCGGCCGCTGCGGCAGCTGCCAAATCCGCGGCTTTTTTGGCCGCTGCACCGCCAGCTTTGCCTTTCGGATCTAACAGGGCGCCACCTGCGAGCGACTCTTCCTTCCTTCCAAAGCGAGCGAGCGAGTTCACGACGAAGACGGCGTCGAGCGGACATCCGCACCGTTGAAGCAGCAAGCACTGTTCGGGCGTCATGGGAAAGTTTTTCAGCAACACGAGCGCCAGCGGCCTCGGCGGCTCCATCGGCGTGCCGTCCTCGTTGACGGGAAGGGTCGCCGCGGCCGCAGCGGCCTCTTCCTCCGTCGCTGCTCGCTCTGCCTCCGACTTCGTCATCCCGTCCTCCATGAGCCGCTCGACGAGCTCGAGGTGGCGCTGAGCGGCGGCGTCTTGCTCCTCGAGGCGCTCGTGCTCCCGCTCCGCGGCGTGGTGCAGTATTTTCAGCCGCACGCACTGCGCGACGATACTGTTTTCGCCGCTGGGTAACGGATTCGAGGCCAAAAAGGCGGCGTTCAACGATTGGGCCGCGGAGGTCCGCTCGCCGCTCGCAGCTGCACTGACCGTTGAGGCCATCCCCGTGGCCGTCGCCGTCGCCACCGACGCGACACTGTGGGGAGTTGCGTTGGTGGTTGGCACGAACAAGAGGGACGCGACACTGCTCAAGTCGGCGGCTTGCCCCCCCACAAACGTTGAGAGACCCGCGGCTAATAACGCCTTCGCATCGGCCACCAGCGGGGCGAAGATAGGGTCGGTCAGGCCACTCACCCATCCCACGGCGTCCGCCTTGTCGATGACAAATAGCGACCCAGCACCGCCCACGGTGGGGTCTCGAGACAAGGCTGCGTAGACCGGCCGCAGGTCCACGTGCTCTCGAGTGTCGGTGTCGAAAGTAAAAATAAAGGGTGCCAACCGGGTGTAGGCGGCCGCAAGGTCGACGCGGCTGAGGACGCTGAGCGGGACGATGGGTGGGGGCGGCGCGGCGGCATCGGCGGCTACCGCCGGTTTCTTGGACATGTTGGGGGTTTGATGAAATTTCAGAAATCAACTGTTTACGCGCCGCGGGACGGAAAACAAATTTTGTGATGAATGAACCAACGCAACGACAACCTCCAGGAGGGCAACATCCCTCTCGGAGGGGCGGGGGTATCTCAACGGATGATGGAAGAAAGGGGGGGAAATCGAAGGCGCCACAAAAAAAGGATCGAGCGATTGAGAGGGGGGGAAGATCCTATAGGCAACGCCACAGCACTCTCGCCGCTATCGCTTAGAGCCCCCCGCTAATTGATCTCCGACTTTTCCCCTCACGTCAGAGTCACCAGCTTACCGCAAACCTCTTCGACTGATCCAACGACCTGCGACACCGCCGTGCGCGCGTCCCACGTTTGCACGTTGCCATTGGTGTCGATGTAGGAGCCGTACCAGCTGATGCCGCTGACTTGCGCTGCGAAGGCGTTGCACACCGACGCCGCGGACTTCCACGCGGTTGCATTCGTCTGCGCTCTCGTCCACTCCAAGAGGGTGTTTAGCCGCAGAAGGCCATCGCTGAAGGCTGGGTCGCTCGCATCGGATCCGGTGACATCCGTGAACTGAGCCACCCGGGACGCGATGGAGTTGATGAGGCTCGCCGCATCGTAGACGTTGCCGGAGATGCACCCGAGGCCGCCATTGAATGAGTGGCAAGGGGCGGTGGAAGGCGGTTCGGCCACGAACGCCGTTTGAAGCCGCTGGGTGAACTGGACAAAGGAACTGCCGTAGCCGCTGTAGTTGTACAGCATGAGGTCTTGCAGGAAGCCAGCGACGGTTCCATTCGACGCCCCAAAGAAGAACGTGGTGACGGCCGACGAAAAGAGACGTCCGCCGAAGCGAAGCATCTCCGGCGGTGGATCGCCCGACTCGACCGCGGACATGATGTGATCCGCGTGATCCAAGCTGTCCTCCACTCGCACCTTGACGTGCAGCATCACGCTAAGCATGGCCACGAGCAACACGGTGTTGAGCAGAAGGACCGACGTGACGACGACCGAAAGCACCTTGCGACGTAGGGGTGCCTCCCCAGGACCTGTCGATGGCGACCCGAGCGACACAGCGGTCACCGGCAGTGCTTTAAAAGTTGTCCCCTCATTGATCGACATTGAGAAAGAAATGGGAAAGGGGTCCTTGTGAACACAAAAAATACTATTGATGCGGAAGTAAACTGTTACGATTACGGACGGAAATGACGAAGAGGAACCGTTATTCATG
>ERZ1292630.5302-Hain-H41-02um-R3-5302-length-10629-cov-6_pt1 | contig 10629 bp, 4 predicted proteins | sample MGYA00564408_ERZ1292630 | MGnify/ENA primary metagenome ERZ1292630 (study PRJEB36523, sample SAMEA6512641) | groundwater metagenome | collected 2019-01-08 | study: AquaDiva: Metagenomics assemblies of 32 groundwater samples
GGGACGTCCATGTGGACCTCTTCTTCTACCGCGACCCCGAGGAGGCGACCAAGACCGCCGATGCCACCAAGGCCGCGGGCGAGCACGTCCCCGAGCGCGTCGAAGCCCTGCAATGGGGTGAGCAGGCTGACGAGAACACCTGGGAGCAGTAAGGGGCACCACTAGAGATGTTGACGCAGTCCCCCCTCCCGTTTTTTATGGCGGTTGTTGTTGCTGCGTCTAGCTCTGTGCTTTCCCTCTCCCCCTACCTCTCGACATCGCGCCTTAGCTGTCGTCCACCGCTCCTTGGTGCCGGCAGTGCCTGGACCGCACGACGGCCCAGCCGTTTGGTACCAGGCGTCCCTCACCCCGCTCTCCGTCCCCCCGGGCGGAGAGTGGGAAGGCTCATGGGTGCTTCCCCTCCGATAACTCATTTTTTTCCGTCGCGTTTATTTCTCCCTGCCGTCCGTGGCTGACTCGTTCGTCGGCCGCAGCTGCTCAAAGAGATGACATGACATATCAGACACATTCAATCCTGCGCGTCTCCCATCGTGGCAAAACGGTTGCGAGAAGTCCATCCGCGCGATCGTTCGTGTTGCTGCTCCCCAACAAACTTCAAAAATTCTCTCTCTTGAGCTGGGTGCAAGACAAGCCATCGCCGTGGACCCTCTTTTTTTTTCTATTGTCTTTTCTCTATTTTGAGGAGAAAAACGGATTTTTTAATCATTGTCACACAGTCAATGCGCGGTATCATTCGTTTCACGGGGGCGGCGGCGCTCGTCGTCGTCCTACTCCTCCTTCGGCAGCCGCAGGGTGCCGCCGCGATCGTCGACGAGGAAGTCATCCGCTGTAAAGTCTGCGACCGGGCGATCGCGCACATCTGGAACCAAGGCGTGGAGCTGCGCCACCACTGCAAACGGCACGGCACTGACCACCGCTGCGACATCACGAACCTGCACAAGCACGGCATCCAGGAGATGGTGAAGGACGTGTGTGACGACCTGCCCAAGACCCACCAGGCGCTCCTCGGGTCCGAGTTCGACTTGGTGGCGCATGACAACCCGAACCATGACGAGGAGGTCGTGGCCGCGATCCGCAGCGCCTGCGTGCGCTGGGTGCACGAGGAGCACACGATCAGTCATGTCACGCGGCTCATCTACGCAAACCTCGACGCAGGGAAGTCCACACAGACCATTTTGCACGCGCTTCAGCAACGCTTTTGCGACGGCGCGTGCAAACCCTCGCAGCCGCCCGCTGTCGAAGACCGCCCGCGTGACATCGAACTCTGAGAGGGCCCCGCGCGGACTCTCCCACCACTATTTTTCTTCCAGGGAACATTGAACGGCTGAGGTCGGCCTCTCGCGGCGCCTCCCGTTCGCGCGGCGGGGCCCCGTGCATCCTCCAACGCTCCCCAAATTGCGCGCTTGGCGTTCGCTGGAGAAGGGCGGGGAGTGCTCCCGGTGATCTCCCTTTGTTGTTCTTCCCCCTCCCCTCTCTCCCTCTCTCTCTGCCTCCGTCCACCCCTTCTGCTGAGCGGTGCGTCGCGATATCCGGTGGATGCCCTGCACCCAGGACTGGTTGTCGTTGTGTCCCTCCCTACCCGCCTCCCGAGTTCCAAGAGCCGCACGCATTGCGTATGGGATGCCCCCCCGACTGGCAGCCGCGGCGCGCACCGCGGGGGTGGGCGCGATGGTGGGTGGTGGGGGCGTCGTGGATGTGTTACGCTGTCCTTTCGCTGGCCCCATGCAGCTGCTCCGCTCGCGACGCGTTGAACCCCACCACCACGACCTCGTCGAGAAGGGGGGTGTCGCCGCTTGTCGTGGAGCACCACTCCCTCGGCTCCGAGGGTGGGGAGGGACTGCCTTCTCATCCGCTCCTCGCGGACTATGTGGCGAACGGGCTGCCGTTTTGGACATATGGTGGGGCCGCGGTCGTCACCGACCAGGGCACCGCGCTGACGCCATTCGGGGCGCCGCCCTCATCCTCCTCGGGCGCGGCGCCGCGGCCGTCAGAGTCGGTATCCTTCCTGTGGAATCAGCAGCCCGTGTTGCTTTCGGATTGGGCGGTGACGTTTGATGTTCGTGCGCGACGACCGGTGAGTTCGGCGGACGTCGAGGGGGTGGCGTTCTGGTACCTCGTGGATCCCACCCAACAGGCGACGAGCAGCAGCGATGCCCTGCCGACGGCCTCGTCCTTCGGCGTGAAGAAAGTGTTCAACGGCATCGGCGCGGTGGTGAGGTTTTCTCGCGGTGATCATCACGACGACGGCACGGACGGTGGTGTCTTGTCGCTTGTGCGCAATGACGGCCGCCCGCCGCCAGAAGGGGACGTCCCCCCATCAAAGGGCGATCCGACGTCGACGCTGGATATGGCATATCTCAAGGCGATTTCGCTGTGTCACTGTAGCGTTGCGTGGAAGCAGGCGTTGATTGATGTGGTCGGCGACGCATCGTCGATCCGACGCATCACCGTGAGGTACAACTCGACGCGGCAGGCCATCATCGCTGAGTGGGGGTGGGTGGGGGCCAACGTCAACGGCGCCCCCCATCCGCCGTCAGCGGCAAACGCGTCACCGCCGGAACTCTGTTGCCTCGCGCCTTGGCAGGAGGTGCCCCTCGTGGGATACTTTGGCTTCACCGGCTTCGCGGCGTGGCGAGGAACCTCCTCCCCCCGACTGGAAGCAAGGGAGGAGGCCGCGCCTCGTGCCAGTCGCATCCTGGTCGTGTCTCGGATCCAAACGACCGTTGCGGGAGACCTTGGGAGCGAGGAAATGATCATCGGCGGGGACGGCGATATGGCGGTTCCCCAACATTCGACCCTGATCCAAGAGTTCGATGCCGCGCTGGATCGCGCTGCACGGGCATTTTGGAGTGGCCGAGGAGACCACTTCGCGACGGGCGGCGCCCCGTGAAGCGCTCTCTAGTGAAGAATAGTTGGCGCTGATGCACCACCCTGATCGCTCGTCGTGGCATATGACACATGGTAGTGGCCTCTTCCTTAGTCCGTGGTTTCATTTATCTCTCTCGCTCTCTCTTCATAGGCCCCTCCTGGCCTCTTCCTTCCATTGAAAGCCGTCCGTGGTTCATTCGTAGCCGTCAACGTGATTCGCGCGAAATTCGCCGTCATCGTGCGGAGATCAACGTGCGCGTCCCTCTCTCCTTAACACTCAACAGACTTGATGGGGTCAAGACCACATCACGGGCTCTCGCCAGGTAAAATGCCAAAATGACGTTGCACTCACATTTACGGCGCGCCATATCCCCTGGGCTCCTCCTGCTCGCGCTGTCGCTCGCCGCCGCACTCGCCGCCTGCGAGCCGTGCCCAGCCGACGGCCCTGTCACCGTCGACACCCACGCCGTTGGGTGCGCCGACATGCAGCTCACAGTCACCGCCGACAACGTCACCCTCGTTATCGAGCGTGCCTCCGGCACCCTTGACGTGACGTCCGACTCTGCCGGCACTACGCTGCGCCTGCTCGACAGCTTCGTCGCCGGCAACGTCACGCTCCGCGGGCCGCACGCATTCGCCGATGTCCGCCGCTCGACCATCACCGGAGCCGACGTCGTTGTTCTCGCGGGCTCGCGCAACGCCACGATCGCCGTCACCGACTCGACGCTGGCAGGCGCCGTCGTCGCGTCCGTGCTCTCCAGCGCCGTCGGCGTCTCCATCGCGATCGCCAACTCGACGCTCAATTCCACGCGCTATGCTGCCAGCGTCGTCGGCGCCACGATCCGCGACGTTACCGTCGTGGTCGCTGATTCCCGCCTCGCGCTCGCTGGCGGCGACAACGTGGGCGTCATCGCGCTGGCCGCCTCCACCGTAGCCAACACTGCCGTTTACGTCACCGCATCGTCGATCGAGTGCAAGGCGGGAATCTACGTGGGGGTCCTCGGGGCCGGAACCGGCTCTCCGGTGACCTGGACAAACGTGACGTTGTCCGCCGAGCGCACCAACGTCACTTCGACCGCGAACAGCAACGCGGGGGTCCTCGGCACCGGAAGCGGCTACAAGGTGACCTGGACGAACGTCGTGGTCTCCGCCGACCGCACCGACGTCACGTCGACCGCGGGAAACGCCGTGGGGGTCCTCGGCGCTGGAGCCGCCGACACAGTGACCTGGACAAACGTGACAGTCTCCGCCGAGCGCACCGACGTCACATCGACCGCGAACAGCAACGCGGGGGTCCTCGGCGCCGGCAGCGGCTACACGGTGACCTGGACGAACGTCGTGGTCTCCGCCGACCGCACCGACGTCACGTCGACCGCGACCAATGCGATCGGGGTCCTCGGCTCCGGGTGCCAGAACAGTGGCGTGAGTTGGACGAACGTGACCGTCTGCGCCGCGCTGGCTAACGTCACGGCTACCTCTGGCGTCTATGTCGGCGTCCTCGGTGCCGGGAGCAGCGGTAGCTTGGCATGGACGCACGTGGCCGTCTCCGCTGCGCTCGCCAACGTCAAGTCGGCCACAGGCGGCTACGCCGGCGTTCTCGGTGCTGGAAGCGTAACTGCCGCGTCGTGGACGTATGTGACCGTCTCCGCCGACCAGGCCGACATCACGTCGACCGCGGGCAGCAGCGTGGGGATCCTCGGCGCCGGGTGTGGCAACAGCGTGGCCTGGACCAACGTTGGCGTTTCTGTCGCCCTCGCCAACGTCGCGTCGATCGCGGGCAGTGCGGTCGGGATCGTCGGTGCCGGGAGCTTCAACAGCGACGTAAGCTGGACGAACGTGACCGTCTCAGCGGCGCTCGTTAACGTCACGTCGACCGCGGCCAATGCGGTCGGGGTCGTCGGCGCCGGGAGCCTCAGCAGCAGCGTACGCTGGACGAACGTGACAGTGTCTGCGGCGCTCGCCAGCGTCACGTCGACCGCGGGTAGCTGCGTCGGGGTCCTCGGCGCCGGGAGCTACAACTACGCCGTGACGTGGACGGACGTGACGGTATTCGCCGCGCTCGCCAACATCACGTCGACAGCGGGCAACGCTGTCGGGGTCCTTGGCGCCGGGAGCAAAGGCATGACGATCGCCGCGGGTAAGACGGCTGTTGCGCCGTGGAGAGATGTCGCCGTCGTGCTCGTCGACTCGACGCTCGCTTGTCGGCAAGCGGCCGTGTCCGGCGTCCTCGGCGCTGCCATCGCCAACTACGACACGTCGAGCGAGCCAACGCCCAATGACACTGTCACGTGGCGTGATGTTGTCGTCGTCGCAGCGGCAGCGAGTGTCGACGTATGGGGAGATGAGAGTGCGGCCGTGCTCGGTGCGAGCGCGGACACTGGCGCTTGGGACCGCGTCTTCGCCGGCGCCGTCGAGGCGAGTCGTGTGTTCGTGCGCGTCCGGCGCGTGGGCTTCACTCTCGGCGCACCGGGAGCATGGCGCGACGCGTTAGTCGTGAACGGGTCGGCGGCGATCGACGCGAACAGCTCGGTGCTATGCAGCAACCACACCGTTGAGAGGTGCGCCGCTGTCGAGATCCCAGACCACGTGGCCGCGCTGATCGGTCGCGCTCGGCGCCTCGATCTGTGCGGATCGGTTTGCCGCACGTCGACGGAGACCGCGACGGAGTCGCAGACGGACACCGAAACGGGGACAGCCCGCGAAAGCGAGACGTCGACCGTGACAGCGCTCAGCGCAACGGCGACGACAACAGCGCTGAGCGCAACGGCGACGAGCACAGCGGGCAGCCAAAGGTTGACCACCAACGCGACGTTATGGACCTCGACCTTGTCCACTGACGCCGCAACGACGACCACGGTAACCACCGAACGCGGAACAGTGACGGCGACCCCGCCGGCAACCGCTCAGGGAATAGCCACGACGTCCCCCGAAATAACCACAGCGACGACGACAACGCCACTCTCACAACCGACGCCGCTGTTGCTGCAGCAACGGCAACAAGCGGTCGAGGCGTCCGCGACGGTCGCGACGGCGGCGCTGGGCGTCGTGGCCGCGCCGCTCGCGGCGAACAAGGGCACGACGATGTCACGCGTGCTCGCCGCCCGCGAATGCCGCTGGACGGCACCCGAACCGCCGGAACCGACGCATTTCGTCTACGTGTTCGAGCTGGGTGGCAGCGCGGCTGCCGGGGCGCTCGCCTCGACGCTGCTGCTACAAGCCGTCGTCGGCGCAGCCGCGGCCGTCTGCACGCGCGCCCGCCGCGGCCCACATGCCGCCCTCCTGCACCTCGCCGTGCTCAGCTACTACGGTCCGAACGTGGTAGAGCTCGCCACGGCGGCGCTCAGCCGCGGCGACAGCGTCATCCTACCCGCCGTCGTAGGCCTCATCCTCAACGCGACGCTGCTCGGCGTCGCGGTCGCGTCGGTTTCGACGCTCGCCACGCACCATCGCCCTCTGTGGAAGGACGCGCGTGATCCCACAGATTGTCTCGTGCGCATCTACGGCGCCGTCGACCTCACGTGCGCGTTCCTCGTCGGTGTGCTCTCCGGCGCAGGCGGACTCGCGTGCGCTACCCGGGGCGCCCTCATCTGTGCCGCATGCTTCGTTAATCTCGCGCACGTCGCACTCGTGCGGCCGGCTGCCCGGCCGCTCGACAATGCGCTCGGGGCAACGACCGCGCTGCTCGTCTTTGCCTTATCGCTGCTGAGTTCGGCCGCTCCGCGCCAGCCGACCTACGACGGCGCCATCTTCGCACTCGCCGCTACCGTCGCCGGGTGGATGTACCTGCTGCTCGTGCTCGCGCTCGCCGAAAGCGTTCGCCGCTTTCTAAGGCGCCGCATGGCTGCCCTGGCTGTTTCAATGTGAAAGGCGAAGGTTCCGATGGAGATAACGCTCGGCACGATACGGAGCGCTTTGGACGAAAAGGCAGACAAAAATAGATTCGCAAAAATCGTGAGTGGCTATCTTCGCCGCGCAAGCGAAGGAATGGACTCATTTGCAAATTGTAGTTATATCGATACTTCGCAGAGGGGAGTGTGGAAAAAATCACTCAGACGTGGGGGGCCTCCCTCCTTCCAGTTGGTTGAGGCCACTCTGGGTGGTTGGGTCGAATGTCACTATCAGATCGTTGTGATCATTTTTTTTCTTTTGCTCGATGCACGGCCGATTTCTGCTTTGCGCGACCATGTCGGTCGTCACGGCGCTGTCGGTCGGGTTCGTGATTCTGGGAATTCTTGTGGGCACCCCGACTTGGACCGCGCAGCTGTCGTCCGCTGCATCCGTTGGCACCAACCACCGCGCGAGCGCCGCGTCGCATGATTCTTCCGTCAACGTGACGCGCCTTGGCGGAGGCACTCTCGTGACCGCCGTCACCGCCAGCGCAGGCAGGGCGAGCGACGGGACGGAGGTGCCCTGCGCGGCCGCCCGTTTGTGCGCGCTCGATGACACCGTGTGCGTCGCCCTTGAAAGCGTGGCCGCCGCGCTCTCCTACCCCGCGAACTCCTCGGTGGTGGCGGCGGCGCTATTTGCCGACTACAACGGCACCGTAGCATCCTCCTCCCCCTCTTCGTGCGGCACCAACAATAGCATTGCCTCGTCGTCGTCGACTGTGGTGGGAGGGATTCTGTGGGCGATGGTCATCGGAGCGGCCGCCGCGAACGATCAGTTCGTTCTCATTCGGACCTTGAACAATGTCGTGTGTGCGTGGGCTATCACGGACCCCGCGATCCCGGAAGGTCTGCGCAGTCAGTTGGCCGCGGCGCCATCTTCGATGTTCGTCGAAGTCGACCCCACCGCGTGGTGGGCCGAGGCGGCGCCCGTCGCTACAACGCTCCGTTTGTTCCTTCACGTTGGTTCCCTCCGGGCCGTCCTGCGCACCGTGTCAATGCCGTCCGCAGAGGCCGTCGTCCTGTTTCCTCTGAGATCATCGTCGCTGCCGGCGGCGGTCGTCCTCGCGGTCGGCGTCGTTCCCAGCGGCAGCCCCTTAGACGATGCCACGGCGGCGAATGATACGTCGGCCTCCGTGACGCGCAGGAGGCTCCTGTTGCAGAATTACGACGAGTTGTTTCGCTCGTGGAGGGTCGATAATCGCTCGGGGGTCACGAGCGACGTCTCGCACCGCATGGTCTCCACGTTGCCTCCGCCCTCGTCGTCCTCCTCCTCGTCCTCCCCGACGTCGCTGGTTGTCACCGGCGTCGCGCGGGCCCTGACGATCCCAATAATCGGCTCGTCGGTGGACACGTCGGCTTCTCGGGCGATCCGACTGTACGTCGCGGCGGTGGCGTCCGTTCACGACTCGCGTGTCATCGAGGACAATCTCGCCAGCGACATTTCAATCTTCAACAGTTTTCCGGGTGAGATCGTGGCCGGCGTCGTGTTCAGCGTCATCGGGTTCGCCGCTCTCTGCGCGTTGGTCGTCATCGGGATCGTCGTGGCGGCGCGGTCCGTTGTCTTCCCGAGGGCGTCGTCGCCCATCAGCGACTCGGAGTCCGCGACCAGCCAAAGTCGCAGCTACTCGCCGCAGTCCACCTCGGCCCTGCCGCCAGCCAATCTGCAGCCGGTGCCCGTCGGGGGGATGATGGGGGGTTCCCGCCATGCAGTCTCCATCCCCCCTTCCCCGAAGTCGCAGCTGGGAGACAGTACCCGTACACGAAGCCCGCACGACGATCGATCGCCAGACCAAGCAGCCGCCACGGCTCCCGCAGAGACATCCCCGTTGGCCGCCCCTTTGCCGCCCGCCGCGCCCGCGGCTTCCGCCGCCGGGACCCTCACCGTGTCGTACGGCACGGCGATCATGGTGGCCTACGACGATGCATCGCTGATGGCCGACTTGATGAACGCGGAGCAGAGCTGCGGCGACTTCATCAGCGCCGTCATGTCGGCGGCAGTCATTTGCGATGGCGTCGTCTCCGGCGCGACGGCGACCTCCGCGATCGTCAGCTTCAACACGCTGTTGCCACGGTTCGATCACGAAAAGTATGCGCTCCGGTTCCTGGAGCAGCTGCGCCAGAGGCAGGTGCTGTCCTCCAGCCACGTCGCGGTGGCGTCGGGGACCCTGTTGTGCTCCCACCGCACGAAACCGGTGCTCGTCGCGGGCCCCTGCATCGATCAGCTCGCGGGCCTGCTCTCCTACCAGCGCGTGGAGCAACTGTCGATGGTGTGCACGGAGCAGTTCGCGATCAAGGTGTCGTCCATACCCAGCACGTTTGGCTTTTGTCCGTGTGACATGGTGCGATTCTGCGATGCCGATACGAATCATCTGGTCGTGGGCGATGGCTCGTCCGTCACGCTCTTCGCCATCCTGCTGTCTCGCGTGCGCCCTGAGAGCGTCGAGGCGATTTCGCGCTACCTTGCCGCAATGAACGGCCTCGCGTTCGAGTCCTCTCTCGCCGCGTTGAAACACGTCGTCGACGGCCCTATGGTGCCGATGCACATTGTGCAGCAGCTGCGGGCGCTCGCGTCGCTTCTTCCGACCTCGAGCGGCGCCAAGTTCCTCCGCGGCAAGGCGAACTACTATCGCCAGGAGGTGCCGTGGTCGTATCAGCCGAATGCTCTCCTGCGGAAGCCGCATCGCATCCTGCGCCATCCGAGCACCTCGCAGGAGTCGCGGGGGGGAATGCCCGGCGGTTCCGACGCGACGACGCCGACGCCGGCAGTGGCCTCCGCCGTCGGCGGAACCGTCATGCTGCTCGCCACGACAGCTGGCGACGTCGTTCCCGAAGTCGTTGCCGGTGGGCGGTTCACGCGCTCGGCGAAGCTTCTCGGCGAGGGCAGATTGGGGCGGGTGTTCCTGGGCATGAGTAGCTTCGGGAAGCCCATCGCCATGCGCGTCACTCCCACGCCGCCGCCGAAGTCAACGGCACAAACGGGAGGTGGCCGGCAGCATCTGTCTTCTCTGCTCGGCGTCGACGACGACGAACGAACGAACGACGCCGCCTCGTCGTCGCATCATCATGACGGCGTCGACGGCTACGCCGCGTACTACGCCGTCCGCCGCTGGGTGACAGTGACGACGCGGCTGACGCACCGGCACATGGCGAGCACGTGGTGCTGCCTCTGCGTCAACGACCGCGTCGCCGTGCAAGTGATGGAATTGGTGCCAGGGAACGACCTCCATTGGTTTGCGACCACCTTCTCGCCGCCCTTCAAGTGCGTGCAGCGGATCGCCAGCGAGCTGCTTGATCTGCTGCGGTACCTCGAGACGCAACAGGTCGTCCACCGGGGCCTGTGCCCGAGCAGCGTGCTGATCGGGATGGATGGCTGCACCAAGGTGGCCGGCTGGCAGCTCGCCATGTGCCGCGCCGTGGCCGGCGACTTAGCGGCGATTGGCGGATCGAATTTTGATCCGGCGTCGCTCATGTCCGCGTCACAGATGGAGTGCGCGAGTCCCGAGGTGCGCGAGCGGTTGGATGCGGCCACGGCTGCGTCGGACATCTACGCCTTCGCGGTGATCGTGGCGAAGCTCCTGCTGGGCATGCGAACGCGCATCGACGCCGCCACGGTAGGCTCCAAACTGCACGGCCTCGCCACCTTATCACTCGACGAGCGCCAGCGCGCCGCGTCGTTCATCGCGCCGTGTTTGTCGCTCGAACCGGCGTCGCGCCCGGCGGCACGAGAGCTCGCGCTGCACTCCTTCGTCACTCGCCGCTGACGACGCACTATTAGCTACCAACAACAGTCCTCATCCCTCCTCCGGAAACCAACGTAGAAAGCAGTGGGGGGGGGGGGGGGGGGGGGGGGGGGGGGGGGGGGGGGGGGGGGGGG
>ERZ1292630.5303-Hain-H41-02um-R3-5303-length-10629-cov-4_pt1 | contig 10629 bp, 9 predicted proteins | sample MGYA00564408_ERZ1292630 | MGnify/ENA primary metagenome ERZ1292630 (study PRJEB36523, sample SAMEA6512641) | groundwater metagenome | collected 2019-01-08 | study: AquaDiva: Metagenomics assemblies of 32 groundwater samples
ACCAAGGGGATAAGAGACTCTGTATTTATGAAACAAGTTGACACACGAATTCGGGAGTTAAAATCAAAATATAAAAAGACTTCTCGCCCCATTTGCTTTAGTTTCCGTAATTTTTGCTCAAAGTGGAAATGGGCTAAACGCTCTGATGTGTACACCCATCATCTTCATAAATATCCTGCTAAACTCTTGTCTTATATACCAATATTTTTCTTGTCTCGTACTCCTCAGAATAAGCACGAGGTCGTCTTAGACCCATTTGCCGGTAGTGGCACCGTTTTACTCGAATCAATAGCGCACCCTTATTATAAGCGGAATTGTTTGGGAATTGAAATTAACCCCCTTGCCCGCCTAATATCAAAGGTTAAAACTACGCCATTAGACGATGACAAATTACGATTAAGAAAAAAAGATTTATTAAATAGGTTAAACAATAAAAATATAAAACCTGTTATTCCATATTACAAGAACTTATCCTTATGGTTTACGAGAAGAGCGCAGAATAAATTGGGAAAACTCAGGGCCTGTATAGATAGGATGAAGAACGATGATTATAAGGATTTTTTCCTTGTCTGTTTCTCATCAATTATTCGAAAAGTAGCATTGGCAGACCCCAATATTCCCCCGCCGGTTATTTTAAAACCGCTTAAATATAAAAAGAATCGCCAGAAATTTATTAGCCTTAAACGCTTTTTAAACGACAATCAAAATCCTAACGTATATAACACATTTAAAGATTCTATAGAAAAGAATCAGTATCGTATCAAAAGTTTAAGTGCTATTAACGGAGTGCAAGCCAAAATAATCTGGGATGATGCGCGCAATCCTAAAATGGGGACGTTATTAAACAGGGGTGATATCAAAAAAACTGATTCTAAAGAGATAAAAAATAATAGCATTGATTTGATAATTACATCTCCGCCATATATTACAGCACAGAAATATGTCAGAACTACCAAATTAGAATTGTTATGGCTTGGATTGGTTGATTCTCAGAGTATAATGAAGCTTGACAAGGCTACTATTGGTACTGAAGTAGTTAGGCGAAGCGACGAAATTATAGAAACAAATATTTCTGAAATAGATAATCTATTTAAAAAAGTTGCCCATATTTCATTAAACAGAGCCAGTATGATGAATAAATATTTTAATGATATGGCGATAGTTATGAAAAATGCATATAGGATATTAAAAAATGGGCGAGAAATGATACTTGTTGTAGGAAATAATACAGTATGTGGTTACAATGTAAAAACTCATAAGATGTTGGAAAAAATAGGAGAAAACGCGGGGTTTAAAACAGAATTTATCATAAAAGATAAAATCGCAAGTAGAGGAATGCTTACTAAAAGACATGGTAGCGGTGGATTAATAGAAAATGAATATATATTAGTCTTGAAAAAATAGGATACTAAAATGATTCAAATAATGCCGAAGATAAATTTGCTCAATTTCAAAAATGAGTTTAAGGATGAAATCAATAGAATAACTTATCGGGGTTACAGTAAAGAACCTCCTGTAGTGGTCACAGGAGCTTATTATTCTGCATTAAATGCAGGAGAAATTAAGCCACTTCCGGTGGGTGAACTATCAAATTTAGCATGTCCTACCAGAATGGATATTTATATGGGACGCATTAAGAAAAAAGATGGCAAAACAACCTGGGGCAGAGTAACAGGCCAAATTATTGATAAATGCATTCATGATTTTACTAAACAATATCAAAATGAAAAGGATAGCAAGCTAAAAGTATTCGACCATCTGATAAAAAAATCATCTGACTATTTAGATAGTTTTGTAGAAGTGAATAAGAGGCAAATAGGAAAATTAAATAAACTCAAATCTACACCAGAAGAAGATGAGAATCGATTAATTAAAACCTTAGATTATACTCTTAGGTATGAACTATCGATGTTGTTTCTTCAGAATTCATTAACGAATGGCAAAGCTAATAACATGAGTATTAACTGCGAGTTAGAGATAATTCCAAATTGCATGACAACTGGGATTTCAAAGGCCACGCCTGACTTCTTCATTCCCGAGTTGTCAATAATAGGAGATATAAAATCAGGTGTGGAATTTAAAAGGTATTATCCTTTGACGGCAGCTGGGTACGCATTAGCTTATGAAAATGCGCATAATACTAATGTGGATTTAGGGCTTATTTATTTCTTTCCAACACGACAGAGAGATTTTTCATTAGCGCACCTACATATTTTTGTTATAGATGATATATTGCGGGCTGCTTTTTTTCAAGCAAGAGATAAATCTTTTGAAATAATGAAAGACAAGAATAATTATCCTCCTTTTCCTGAGAATGATACGGGATGCAGTTTTTGTAAATACGAAGATGACTGTAAATTATTAAGATTAAGATTAAGATGAATGAAAAAATAAAACTCCCTTTAATTAAGGCATACAAGATAGATCGTCTTTTGCAGGCGTTAGATATTTTTTACAATCATCCCTTTGACCGCGATTCGCTTCGCGAAAGTATACTACAGCACTATAATGGAAAGGAAGAAAAGAGTGTTTTTAGAGGCATGATAATTCCCTCACTCAGGCATTTAGGGTTTATTATTGGTTATGAGAATGACCTAAGATTAAGTGCAAACGGCAATCTCATAGTGATAGCTAAAAAAAGGTCTTACACAGAAGGGATTCGAGTATTTAAAGCAGTGATTGCTGAAATAGATAATATTAACTTTGGAATTCTTGAATTGCTGAGCAAAAATCCATTAGCATTTAATAAATTAAAAGCGCAATTAGTTAAAAGAATTGAAGCTCCGTCAGAAAAACAAGCACTAGAACGTTTTAACCACTGGTTTTCAATGCTAATTGACCTGGAATTACTGTATAGGCGGGACGAAAAAATTGCATTTGCAAAAGAAACCATAACACAGATGAAAATTGATCTAAGCACGAAGAATAAAGAAAGATATTTTAAAAACATCTTTTTTGATACCTATAACAAATTATTGAGAAAACAAGAAAATGTTCCAATTGTTGATATTGAGGATTTAAGGAGAGAGGCCGCGGGGGAGCTTTATCAAAGACGGAATCTTATTCTTACTGAAAGTCAATTTGATTTTTTATTGCGAAGAATTTCCTTTATAACAAAAAAATATATGATATCATTAGGGCGGTCAATGGGGGCGGATGAAAAATTATTTGAATACAAAGACAATTATTACAGAACAGTTTCGATTCGTTTTTTAAGATAGGGGGGGGTGGAGATATGAAATCTTTTTTAGAAGAAGAGTATAAATTAAAAGCAGATCCATTTGATTCTAAGGTGTCACTTTTTCCTCCAATGGCTGGTCGGAAAAAAGAGAAAAGAAAATGGCAACAGATTCTTAAGGAAAGAACTGGGCAACGAGGTAATTCTTTTAATTTCATTATAGGAGATTATGGACTGGGGAAATCATTTACGCTCTATAAGATTTTTGAAGAACCCAAAGATAATACGGGAATTTTGCCTATTTTAATAACAATACTGCCTGAAGATCCGGTTAGAAAATTCGGGCTTAATTTTGTACAAAGAATGTTTGGTAAATTTAGTATTGATGAATTTAAAAAACTCATTGGCAAAGTAAGTAGCGCTAATCTTTTGCGCCTCAAGGAAACCTTACATGAACCAGGTGTTATTTTTGAAAAAATAATAAAGGGCGACGAATTAGCTTTTGCCTTTCTTCGAGGGGATAGGCCGATTAATGCAAAGGAAATGGCAAAATTAGGAATTGTCAAAAACTTAGATTCTACAGAGAGAGTTAAGGAGTATCTGCTTGCTTACCTGTTTTTGCTTAAAAGTGCTGGAGTTGATTCTTTACTCATATTAATAGATGAAGTCGAATATCTATTTAGCCAAATGAGAGGGGCCAAAATCTCTTTAGTTTTTAATACGCTAAGAGGATTCTATGACTTACAGCAATCTAATACCAAGTCTATTGAATTAGGTGAAACCGCAAATATGATATTCTTTTTTGGGATATCTGAAGATGGTTGGGAAAGACTAAATAAATTGAATAAACGAGAAAAGGCAGAAGGCGGACCAATTCAGCCTTTTATGGATAGAAAAGATAATATTATTATTCTTGAACCTTTAAATGAAGAGGAAACGAAAGAGCTAATAGAGTCAAGGCTAAAATATGATAGAGTGAAAGGATACTCTTCATCTAAACCACTCGTTCCTTTTTCTGAACATTTTGTTAATTATATATTTGAATTAACCAAAGGGAAGCCTCGCCATATTGTTGAGAAATGTGATAGAGTATTATTAGATGGATTAGAACAAAAAATATCACTGATAACACGTGCTTTTGCTAAAAAAGTCTTTGAGTCTCATGGGCTACCTACTTAATTACTTAGATGACACCTGCTATCAGTTTCATTGGATACGTCTTAATTCTAATTATTATCTTGGGACACATTCAAGCCGTTCTTTGCCTTGATTTAACTGCATCGTAATCCATCGTTTTTTGAAAATCAACATAAGTTCCTGACACAATGCAAATAATTAAGATGCATAGGGAATGCTATCTTTATTTATCCCGCAGAATAAACGGCTTACGACCAGAGGAAGTCCCGTAGGGGCGGCGGCGCGGCTTTTCGTAGATAGACCGCCCTGTGTCAATGAAAACCCTGGCCGTTTCCTTGACCATTGTAATTTCCTTCGCCGATGCCGTGTTGGTCTTGAGATACAGATTGAGTGAATTCAACTGTTTGCCGGCAGCCGAGTCCGTCTTGGGCGCATCCTGAAAGTCAACCAGTTCGCTCAGCGTCATTTCAAGCTGTTCCGATAACTCGCAGAGCATCTTTAAGCTGGGTAGTTTCCGGCCTTTTTCTATTTCGCTGAGCGTTTCATCCGAGGTGCCCATCAAATGGGCAAAGGCAGATTGCTTGAGTTCCATTTTCTTGCGCAGGGTATTTAGATGCTGGCCTAATAAGACCGCTAATAGGTTCGCGGGGCTCACTACAAGTTTTTCCCAGGAAATAGGGGACAGCGCCCGTTTTTAGAAAAATGGCGCTGGCCCCTTTGTTCCTATGACGCGAATTCGTACACCGGCGTTTCGATTTTCTTGATAGGCTTACGGTGTTCCCAGATGATTTTTTGCAATTGTTCCACTGTTTCCGGAGCAAATAGTTTTTCTCCGCATTGTTGACAAACATTCGCCGGAACATGCTCGACAATAATCCAACGCCGCTCATAAAAAATGGTATAATCAGTTAGTTCCGATAAAACTTTTCCGCCGCACAAATCGCATTTCATGATTAGGTTCTCTTTATTTTAAAATCAATAACCTAAAGGACGTCTTGTTTTTGCTTGACGAGATAAGACAGCCGATAGACTTATTCCTTCCCGCTTAAATCCCGCTATGCCGTGACGATTAAATTTCTTTATTAATGTTAATCCCGCTCTGGCGGGACAAGCAGGCCTGTCTCCCGATGTTACATCGGGACAGGCAGGCAATGCCGATAGACCTTATATTTAAAAACTATGTCGTATCGGCATAGACCATCCGAACTTTCAACGTGGACATGAATACGCTTTTCTTCGTTTGACAGAAAAAATAAATTATTTTTTAAAACTCAGGGATTCTCTCGCAAATTTCACGGAAAAATTAATCACTTTTTTGGCAATATTGATACCGGTAACCCGTTCCATTTCTTCAAATCCGGGCGAGGCATTAACCTCAATAATTAATGGCCCGCGGGCCGATTCAATTAAGTCCACTCCGGCAAACTGCAATTTTAAGGCGCGGGCGGCCCGGACGGCTAATTTTTGATATAAAAGCGGTAAAACTATTTTTTCGGCCGAACCGCCGCAATGGATATTTGACCTGAATTCATTCTTCTTGGCCCGGCGCCTCATCGCGGCAATGACCTGCTCACCTAAGACCAAAACACGGATGTCCTGCCCGCCGGCTTCCGGGATAAATTCCTGGATAATGACGTCATAATCCAGCGCCCAGACGGCATTCAGGATGGCCGTGATGGTCTCAAGTGTTTTGGCCAGAATGACACCGATACCCTGCGAACCTTTTAATAATTTAAGCACGACCGGTCCGCCGAAGGACGGATCCCGACGAATGTCGGGAAAATTACCCACTGAAGTAACGGCTTTTTTCACCTGAGCTATTGACCGGATTAAGACCGTTCGCGGGACCGGCAGTCCGGCCGAATTTAAAATTTGTAACGAGGCAAATTTATTTTTCGCCTGCATAATGGCCGAAGCGGAATTAAGAACCGGTACTTTTTGGTCTTCAAAATGTTGAACGACGGCCAGGGCGTACTCCAGTCCGACCGTACCGATCCGCGGGATAACTGCGTCCAGGCCGGTTAATTCTTTTAGTCCGGCATAAACGACCGGTTTTTTATCGCGGATAGCCAGTGTGCATTTCAGCGGATCAACCACTAAAACAGAATGTTGGCCGGCCAGAGCCGCTTGTTTCAGGGCTTTGGTGGAGTAATACGTGGCTTTGCGGGAAAGGATTAAGATATTCATTATAAATTCCAATTATTCAAATTTATAAACACTGTTTGGAATTTATGATTTGGTGATTAAAATTTATTCTAATTATTTGTTCAGCAACTTCTGATACAATTTGAGATATTCAGTGGTGCTGCGGTCCCAGGACCAGTCTTGTTCCATTCCGATTTTCATCAGGTTTTGCCAGGTGGTCCGGTTGCGGTAAACCGCACAGGCCTGTTTAACTGATTCCAGGAATTCCTTTGCCGAATAATTTTTAAAACTGAAGCCGGTGGATTTTTTATTTTTGATTCCCTCGTCTGAAAAATTAATAATGGTATCGGCCAGTCCGCCGGTTTCCCGGACAATCGGCACCGTGCCGTACTTAAGGGCGTAGAGTTGGTTCAAGCCGCAGGGTTCATAGCGCGACGGTAAAAGTAACATATCCGCCCCGGCCGTAATCAGGTGGGCTAACCGATTGTCAAAGGTGATATTAAGCCCGACTTTATCTGGATATTTCTGCGCCATTTCCTGCAAGGCCGTATGGTATTTTTCTTCGCCGGTCCCGAGTAACACAAGTTGAAGATCCATTTCCATTATTTTATCAAAGATGTCTAATAATAAATCCACGCCTTTTTGCTGGGCCAGGCGGCTGACGATTCCGAGCAGCGGCACATTTGGTTTAACCGGCAGGTGCTGGTTTTCCTGTAATAGTTTTTTGCATTTAATTTTACCGGCTAAACGGCTGCTCTGGTAATGTTCCGGAATAAACGGGTCGGTCTGGGGGTTCCATTCGGCATAGTCAATTCCATTAATGATTCCATGAAGGTCCGAAGCCCGTTCCTGCATCACACCGTGCAAGCCGTGGCCGAATTCCGGAGTCTGGATTTCCTGGGCATAACGGGCGCTGACCGTGGTGATGGTATCGGCAAAAATGAGACCGCCTTTCAATAAATTCACTTTACCGCAGAATTCCATCTGATGCCAGTTGTAAAGAGACCAGTCCAATCCCGTTAACGGCATCACCGATTGGTTAAATAATCCCTGATAACCAAGGTTATGAACGGTAAAAAACGATTTTGCGGCTGGCCGGTCTTTTTTTGAACGGTAGAGAGTTTTAAGATAAACCGGGATAAGTCCGGTCTGCCAGTCGTGGCAATGGATAATATCCGGTTTGAGTTTAAGAGCGAGGATTGATTCCAGGACGCCCCGGCAGAAAAAAATAAATCGCTCGGCATTATCAGGATAATCGCCGGCCGGCGTGCTGTAAAGGTTATCACGGTTAAAAAATTCATCGTGCTGAATGAAAAAAACTTTTACGGTCGTTCCCGGTATTTTAGATTGCCAGAGTAGTCCGAGATGATTTTGTCCGCCTGAGGCGGAACCGATGGGCACTTTGATTTCTGTGGCAGCGGAAATCAAATCTCCGATTGATTCCTTAGTCTGTTTATAAAGAGGCAAGAAAAGGGTGATATTATGTTTGTGTTTATTCAGATGTTTGGATAAGGCGCCGACTACGTCGGCCAGTCCGCCGGTTTTGGAAAAGGGAACCGCTTCTGAAGCAACCTGAATAATGTTCATAAAATTTTCCTCTATAAAACTTCCTCTGGAAATTTTATTATATTTCCCTCAGATATTTGGCCGCATCTTCAGGCGGGACCGGGTTAATATAAAAACCGGTGCCCCATTCATAGCCGGCCATCCGGGTCAACCGGGGGATGATTTCAACATGCCAGTGGTAATACTCGGTTTCTTCCATATCAAACGGCGTGGTATGAATCAGCATATTATAAGCCGGATGCTTCAGGACGCTTTCTATTTTAACATAGACTTTATTAAGAATGTGAGCGAGCGCCGGCAAAAGACTTTGCGGTATAGTTTCAAAATGGGTCAGGTGTTCTTTCGGCATAATCCAGGTTTCAAAGGGAAAGCGCGAGGCAAACAGGCAAAAGGCGACAAAGTGTTCGTCGTTAATGACGAGCCGTTTTTCGTATTCCAATTCCTGGGCGATCACATCGCAGAAAATACACCGGCCGCGGTAATCAAAGAAAATCTTTCCGCCTTTTATTTCCTGCTCAATCCTGATGGGAACAATCGGCGTGGTAATTAATTGGGAGTGGGTGTGTTCTAAAGAAGCGCCGGCTGTTTCACCGACATTTTTAAAAATTAATCCGAAAACCAGCCGAACGTCTTTTTTTAAATCAAGCAATCTTTCCCGGTAAACCCAGAGGACATTTCTGATGTGTTCCTCGTTTAATCCCACCATAGAAGAAAGATGTTCCGGCGTTTCAATGATAACTTCATGGGCGCCGATGCCGTTCATCCGGTCGTAAAGGCCCTGCCCGCGTTTGTCAACGTTGCCTTCAATGGTCAGCGCCGGGAATTTGTTAGGAACCACCCTGATTTTCCACCCTTTTTCATTCGGCCGGGAATCAGGAGTGCGGACAGCCATAATTTCCGGCGGGGTGACCGCTTCATTCCCTTCACAGAAAGGGCAATTAGCCGGTTTGGGAGTAGGCGGCGGACTTTTAAAATCATCCGGCCGCTTCGCCCGTTCAGAAGCAATAATCACCCACCGTCCTAAAATCGGGTCTTTACGTAGTTCCGGCATAATTATTCCTAAGTTAATGATTACACAGATTTTAGAATGTGATTACACAGATTAAACCTACGATTCTGTAATCCCGCTTAGCGGGACTATTTTAATCTCTGTAATCTAGATGGAATCGTTGTAATCATGTCATCTTCTTTTTATCCCACTTTACCCTGGATGCATCCGACCAGAGAAATTCCAGGTCGTAAAATTTTCTAAGCGATTCGTGGAAAACATGAACCATTACATCACCAAAGTCCACCAGAACCCATGAACCGGTTTTATAGCCGTCCATTCCCAGAAACGGTAATTGGTTTACCGAAGGGGTCGGACGGTAATTTTCTTTTGTCGGCCGGATCAGTTCATCGGCAATGCCCTGGGCTTGTTTTTTATTCCGGACCGAGCAGATGACAAAATAGTCAACAATAAACTCTTGTTTTTTCAGGTTGAGAATAACGATGTCGTCGGCTTTTTTCTTATCCGCTAGCCGGGCGCAGGCAATCGCAAATTCACGAACTAAATCGGTTCTGATAGTAAAATCCCCCTGATTAAACCCATCCGGATTTCTTAAATATAAGCGGCCAGTAAAGCCAGCGAGGCCAGGGCGGCCGAACAACAATAAATTTGAGTCTGTTAACAATCCGCCATAGGCGGACAACAGTCTCAATTTAGAAGTTAGTATTATATAAACAATTTTTTAAAATTCAAATTAAATTGATAATTTTATCAGACTTCGGCCGGTCATCTCGGCCGGCTGGGGAATTTCTAAAATATCCAGCATCGTCGGCGCCACATCACAGAGTTTGCCGCCGGTTCGGAGAAATTTATTTTTATAATCATCCGCTACCAGGATGAACGGTACCGGGTTGGTGGTATGATAGGTATGCGCTCCGTTTTTGGTAAAATTTATTTCTTCAATATTACCGTGGTCGCTGGTCACCAGGATAACGCCTTTTTTCTTAAGAACTGATTCTGTAATTTTACCGACGTATTCATTGACGACCTCCATCGCCCGGGCCGCGGCTTTGACCACGCCGGTATGACCGACCATATCGCTATTGGCAAAGTTAAGAATAATTACCTGATACTTATCCGATTCAATCGCCTTTAATGCTTGTCCGGTGATTTCCAGGGCGTTCATTTCCGGTTGGAGGTCATAGGTGGCTATTTTAGGTGAAGGAATCAGGATCCGGTCTTCGCCGGGGAACGGTTTTTCTTCCCCGCCGTTAAAAAAATAAGTTACGTGGGCATACTTTTCAGTTTCAGAGATGCGTAACTGTTTAATATTATGATTGGCTAAAACCTCTCCCAGGATATTTCTTAAACGGACCGGTTGAAAGGCGGCCGGCAGGTTAAATTTTTCGTTATACCTAGTCATCGTGGTATAAAAAAACTTGGGAAAAACTTGGCGCGGGAATTCGTTAAAATCTGGTTCGGTTAAAGCGCGGGTGATTTCACGCGCCCGGTCGGCCCGGAAATTAAAGAAAATTACCGAATCATTGTCTTTAATCAAACCAATCGGTTTATCTTTATAATCAACTATAACGGTTGGTTTAACAAATTCATCGGT
>ERZ1292630.5304-Hain-H41-02um-R3-5304-length-10626-cov-4_pt1 | contig 10626 bp, 6 predicted proteins | sample MGYA00564408_ERZ1292630 | MGnify/ENA primary metagenome ERZ1292630 (study PRJEB36523, sample SAMEA6512641) | groundwater metagenome | collected 2019-01-08 | study: AquaDiva: Metagenomics assemblies of 32 groundwater samples
ATCTGTGAAAATCTGTGTAATCTGTGGTGAATGTCTTTTTCTTGCGAAAGTCCTAATATAATAATATGATAGTGCCGTAGTAGACACGGAATATTTGTAGAAACTATTAATGGGAGTGTGGGAAAAGAAAAGGATAGAAGTTATTTCCTACCAGTTCCTTACTTGTTGAGTTTGAACTCCAGCACCACTTTCGTTCCTTTGTCTTCAAAGGCAACATTGTCGGCAAGATGTTTCATCAAAAAGATTCCGCGCCCTGTGGGTTTTTCAATATTCTTTGGGTCGGTGGGGTCAGCAAGGTTGGTGTAATCAAATCCTGATCCCTGGTCTTTTACTGTAAAGTAGAGAATTTCACTCTTCACTTTAAAAGTAACTTCTATGTGCTTATCTGGGTTCGCCTTGTTACCATGCTGAAGTGCGTTGTTCACTGCTTCGGTGAGAGCCACTAAAATGTGCCCGTAAATATCCTCTTTGATGTCAAAAAGGTCACACACATCATCCACTAATTTTTCAACCAGCACAATGTTTTCCGATTTGGAGGGGATGAGTAATTTTTGATTTTCAGCCAAGACCATTAAAATTAGATTTGAGTATTGAGATTTGAGTATTGAGATTTGAGGTTGGTGTTGTATTGTCTCATATCTCACATCTCATATCTGGTTGTTGTTTTATTTCTCGTTTGCGAAATTATTAAAATATTCAGATACCTTATTCTTATAGAAGTTTTTAAAAGAGGGAGGAACGGTTTTCAGCAGTTCGGACTCTTTCTCTTTACGGATGTTGTACTCAATGAATTGAGAAATGTTACGTTTGTAATCATCTTTTGCTTCAGTTGCCTGTCTTTTTTGTTCGGTATCGCGTTCTTTTTCGGCTTTTTCAAAGTCCAAAAGTTTCTCGAGTATCTGCTGTTGGCGCCTGAGGGTTTCCTCGTTGAGTGCGCGGTTTACAATATCTTTTTGGGATTCTTCAATCATCTTTAATGTATTCTTCATATCGCCAGGATTCATGCCCCCTTCTTTTTGCATCTGCATCAACATTTGTTTTAATGCTTCCTGCTGTGCTGCAATCTTTACCATCTGCTCACTCATGCCGGAACCGTCCTGTTTTCCGTTTGGCATTTTGCCCTCTTCCATTGCTTTTTTGAGCGCTTCCATCTGCTTTTTAATTTGCTCCTGTGCTTTTTTCATACTTGCCGCTGAAGGTTTTTTCCCATGACCGGGCTTTTTGCAAGAACCGGGTTTAGTGCAAGCCCCACTCTTTTTGCAATTGCTCTGCATCTGATTAAGCGATTCATTCAGCATTAGTGCGAGATTATTAATAGAGGTCATGGAAAATTGCTGGCGCGAAGAAATATCAGGCGTGAAATGGGTTTCACGTTTTCCCATCAGTTCGATGGACTTTTCCATATTATTATTGATGGCTGAAATTTCGCGGTTCACCACTGATTGAATCCTGGGCTGGCGCTTGCTCAGGGCGAACAAACTGTCTTCAATCATCTTGGCATCGTCTTTCAGTTTTTTTTGCTGCTGTGAAAGTTTTACATATTGAGGATTATCTGTTTTGGTTTTATCCACATCCTTCATCAGTGCTTCCTGATCGAATGAAAGTTGGATGAGATTGTTCAGAATATCTCGTAGTGCGTGCTCGTCTTCTCCCTCTTGCTCCGATTCCGCCTGATTCATCATTTCCTGCATTTGCTGAGCCATCTGATTCATTTTTTGCGATGCGCTCTTCTGGGACTTAGAGGCATTTTTACTTTTATCATTATTCAATTCCTGACTAGAGTTTTGCTGGTCTTGTGATATTTCTTCCTGCTTTTGTTTTGTGTCAGGCATGTTTTCGGGTTCTTCGAGTTCGGAATTTTTCTTCTCTAAATCCTGAATGTCTTTTTTGATGTCGTCAAATTGTTTGTTAAGCGAGTCCTGTTCTTGTTTAAGTTCTTTATTGTCTGCTTTTTTGTCGAGGGATTTATCTCCAAGTTCATCTTGTTTCTTAGACAGTTCGTTCAGTTTCTCTAAGGTCTTTTCAAACTTCTGTTCGAATTCCATTTTCTTGAAAAGTTCCAGCGTGCGGTCAAGTTCCTTTTCAACATCCTTATTTGACAACTGCATTTTTTCCAACATCTCCTGAATTTTATTCTTGTCCATCTTCTCCATTAACTTCTGCATTTCAAGGAACATTTTTTTCATTTCATCCGTCATCACATTCTCCATCAGTTTTTCCAATTGCTTTTGTTTGTCAAGAATTTCATCATTGGGTTTTTGAAATTCAGATTGCTGCTGGTTGTTCTGCTGGTTTTCTTTTTTGATTTCGTTGATCTTATCTTCAAGTGCTTTCTGCTGTTTCAAAAGGTCATCCAATTTTTTCTTCTCTTCCCATGAAAGATTTTTCTTTTCAAGAATTTTCTTGTATAAATCTTCCATTCCCTTTTGAAGATCTTTAGCATCCTTAATGCTTTGCTCCATTTCTTTCTTTATCTCTGAATTATTTTTCTCGGTGTTCTTTGCGATTTCAGTCAGCGAAGGCGCGCGGTAAATCATGGATTGTGATTTGGCGGACTTGCTTCCGTTCACTCCGTCATTATCCCACACTTCAAAATAATATTCAATCTCATCGCCAGGAGAAATGCTTAGGTTAGTCATGTCCCAGAAATGATAGAAAGATTGCTGTGTAACATTTTTCGCTATAGGAATCAGTACAGATGTAAGATGTAAAAGGGCAGAGGGCAGATGTGAAGAAGAATCATTATGAACTAAAAATTTATAATTGAAAGTAAGATTTCTGAACCCGTAATCATCTTTAATGTTTCCGGCATAATAAAATTGTTTCAGTGAAATAGAATCCTTTTTCTCTTCCACAGCGATGGCGGGAAAAATATCAGGAACCACATTCACCGAATAAGTAACCGAATCCCTGTTTTGTAAAAATTCATTGGAAGTGGAAATAGAATATGTTTTGTCTTTCAGAAAAACCTGCGAAGCAGAAAATTTATTTTCATCTGTTGGAGAAATGAAATAAGAAGTATCAGCAAAAGCAAGTTTCATCTGCTTGGTATTCTGCGTGAAAAAATTCCACGAAACTTTTGTGCCTGCGGGGATTACTAAATCTCCTGTGTTGTGAAGTGTTTCATCTTTTTTGCCGATGTATTTCGGATAATGAATGTCTAGTGAGAAATCCAGAAGAATGGGTTTGGGCAAAGCAACAAGTTCATACTCCTTGGAAGAAAATCCATCCGCTGAAAAATGAAAGGAAATATTTTTCTGTACGTTCTTGAAAAGAAAACTGAACTCACTTTTAGTTTCTTTTGTGAGTTTGTACTCTATTCCGCTCAGGTCAACAAAAATTTCATCAGGAATTTCTTTGCCATCCGTTTTCACTTCGAGAAGAAAATCTTCCTGCTGGGGAATTTTTAAATCTTTGTTCTGAATTATAAATTGAAATGGCGACTGCTTTTCAAAATAAGTTCCATGATTGAGCAGGCGATTGGTGCTATCGGTAATAATGCTTGGTGCTCCGAATAAAATCACGAAGAAGAGCAAGAGCGGCATTAATGCGTATTTCAAATATTTTCTGTTCTGCCGTAAATCAATGGCGGAAGAAAAAGGAATTGGTTTGAGTTCTTTTATTTTTTGATTGATGCTTGCCTCGACCAAGATGTGAGATGTGAGATGTGAGATGTGAGATTTCAGTTGTAGCACATTTAAAAGTTTATCCTGTACGTTTGAAAAATGTTTACCGATAATTTCTGATGCCTGTTCGTTGGAAATAATTTTTCCCATCTTGTTCAACTTCAGAAGAGGAATCACTATCAGTTTCGCAAATACAAATCCGTTTGTCAGAATAAAAAGATAAAAGAAAATTGTGCGGACGGTGGTATTAAACTGCCCGTAATATTCCAAGATAGCGACAGTGAGATAAAAGGCAAGAACAATTCCTGTGGAGTAAAGTAATCCGCGTATTAACCGGTTCTTGTAATACTTGCGGATGAACTCATCTAATTTCTCAAGCAGTATGTGATACTCGGATTTATTCATTTTCATTAAAGATAGTAAAAAGCAACAATTTCCATACCTAACAAATTTAAAATTAAGAACGCAAGAAGTACCGGAAATGTTGCGTGGAAAAATTTAAAAAGATTAATACTATTTTTGGAAATCAACTGTCATTGGATAGTAGTCAGTGGGCAACGGACAACAAACAATGGACAACTATCAACTGACAACAAATCCAAAATAATAATCAATAATCAGTAATTGGCATAATCTTTTTTCAAATCGGTGTAATCATTTTCAACGTAAATTCGTGCCGATTAGTATTTAGTAAATTTCAGATGAAAAAAAATTTTATTCAAGAACTAAAATGGCGCGGAATGCTTCACAATGTGATGCCCGGCACAGAAGAATTATTGAATAAAGAAACTGTGGCAGGATATATTGGTTTTGACCCGACTGCGGATTCTTTGCACGTAGGAAGTTTGGCCCAGATAATGACCTTGCTTCATTTTCAACGATGCGGGCATAAACCTATTGCATTGGTAGGCGGTGCTACAGGCATGATAGGAGACCCTTCCGGGAAAAAAGAAGAAAGAAAACTTTTAACTCTTGGAGAACTCCATCACAATGAAATTTGCATTAAAAAACAATTGGGAAAATTTATTGACTTCTCATCTTCAAACTTAGCGGAACTGGTAAATAATAATGATTGGTTTCAGGGTATGCAGATAATTGCTTTTCTGAGGGATGTGGGAAAATACCTTACGGTGAATTACCTTCTCAGCAAGGGCTTTGTAAAAGACAGGATGAATCAGGATCAGGAGCTTTCCTTCACTGAGTTTAATTATATCCTGATACAATCGTATGACTTTTTATGGCTGTACTCAACTAAAAATTGCAAACTCCAGATGGGCGGTTCTGACCAGTGGGGAAACATTACAGCAGGAGCGGAACTCATCAGAAAAAAACTTCGAGGGAGCGCGTATGGGTTAACCTGCACGCTGATTACAAAAGCCGATGGCAGCAAGTTTGGAAAAACAGAAACAGGAAATGTTTGGCTCGATGCTAATAAGACATCCCCTTATCAATTTTATCAATTTTGGATGAGTACAACAGATGAAGATGCAAAAAAAAATATCCGCATTTTCACACTGCTAACGAAAGAAGAAATTGAAACGTTGGAGCAAAAACATAATGAAGCGCCTCATCTCCACCTGTTGCAAAAGGCATTGGCTAAGGATGTAACCTGTCGTGTTCATTCTGAAAGTGATTTCAATTCAGCGGTAGAAGCATCTGAAATTTTGTTTGGCGAAGGGACCACCGATACGCTGAAAAAACTTTCTGAAAGTGATTTTCTTTCCGCGTTTGAAGGCGTTCCGCAGATGGAAATTTCTAAATCAGAATTAGAGAATGGAATTAATCTGGTTGACTTTTTTTTCGAGAAGACAAAAATATTTCCCTCTAAAGGAGAAGCGCGTAAAATGATTCAGGCAGGAGGTGTCTCCATCAACAAAGCGAAAATGCAGGATGTTGCGTCTATTATTACCAAAGAGTATCTGCTCAATGGTAAATACATTCTCGCACAGAAAGGAAAGAAGAATTACTACCTCATCAAATCAGTATAAACCTTTAATTTCGGTATACAATATTTTCGCTCTTCATCAGTTAACGAGAAAGCATTTTAAAAAGAATGAACTTTTTTCAAAGAACACGGTTGTTATTCTGGCTTCTGGCTTCTGGCTTCTGGCTTCTGACTTCCTGTTCCCAAAAGAAAAACACTTTCACCAGCCGCACGTATCATACCCTCACCGCGCATTACAACGGGCTTTACTGGGCAAATGTAAGTTTGGATGAAGGAATATCGAACGTAGAAAGAGTGCACAAGGATGATTACAGCAAATTACTTCCTGTTTTCAAATAAGCGGATGATAAAGCCGCAAAAGCAAACTACCCGCAGTTTGACAGGGCAATAGAGAAAATAAATAAAGTGATTCAGTATCATTCCATGCTCATCAATGGCAAAGAGCATAACAGGTGGATAGATGAAAATTACATGACGCTGGGCAAATCGCATTTTTATAAGCGTGATTATTATGCTGCGGTAACTGTGTTTGAGTATGTGGTGAAAATGTATTCGGATAATCCGGTGAAGTACGATGCTTTTCTCTGGATCGTGCGCGCATACAGCCAGATGAACAGTGTGATAAAAACTGGTCCTATCCTCGATTTGCTCAAGCACGATAAAAAACTGCCGAAAAGATTATTGGATGATTATCAGAGCGTGCTTTCAGATTATTACGTTCGCACAGAGCAATACAAAAAAGCGGAAGGCGCACTGCTCAAAGCGGCTATCGTAACGAAAAAGAAAACTGTCAGAGGCAGGTACTTGTATATTCTCGCGCAGTTGTATGAAGAAGAAGGCGATTTGAAAAAAGCCACGCAGTATTATTCCAAATCCGCAAAACTCCATCCCTCTTATGAAATGGAATTTAATGCACGCCTTGCAAAAGCACGCACATTCCAGGTGGATGTCGCGGATACAAAAGGATTGAAAAAAGAACTGAATAAAATGCTGAAGGATGAGAAGAATAAAGAATTCCTCGATCAGATTTATTACGCGCTTGGAGATATTTCAGCAAGAGAGAATGATGTGCCGTCAGCGTTAAAATATTTTAAACTTTCCGCTCAGAGCAGCATGACAAACACGAGACAGAAAGGCGTGAGTTATCTGCACATTGCGGATATTTATTTCGAACAGAAGGACTACAAACCCGCGCAGACATATTATGACAGTACGATAATTTTTCTTCCAAAGGATTTTAAAAATTACGAACAGATAAAAAATAAAAAAGAAAGTTTGACTGCGATGATAAAAGACATCACCATTATTTCCCGCGAAGACAGTTTGCTGAAAATATCTGCGATGGACACGACAAGAATCAGCAAACTCATTGACGGCATCATTTCAAAACTGATAGAAGACGAAGAAAAGAAAAAACAGGAACAGGAAATCAAAGGACAACCGTCAAACAGCGCTTCTCTGACGAATGAAAATAACCTATGGCAGAGTGGAAACGTAAGCGGCACATGGTATTTTTACAATCCATCCACTGTGAGTTTTGGTTTTGCCGAGTTTTTCAAAAAGTGGGGCAACCGCTCGCTGGAAGATAACTGGCGCAGAAGCAGCAAAGAAACTATAATGGCAGAGCAGGAAGTTGACATAGCAAAAACCGATACATCGGCACCTGAAAAAATTGCCGACAATAAAACACACGACTATTATTTGAAAAATATTCCGTTCACCGTTGACCAAAAAGCAAAAGCAAATTTAAAAATTGTGGATGCATATTATGACTTGGGAGGAATTTATAAAGAGGATTTGCAGGACAATGAGAAAGCCGCTGAGACATTTGAAAATATGCTCAAGCGCTACCCTGTTAACAAATATGATTTGAATTTATATTACCAGTTATACCGTATTTATCTTGGGATGAACAACAGTAAGCGGGCGAATTACTACAAGGACAAAATTCTGAATGAGCATCCTGATTCTGAGTACGCAAAGATTATCAGAAACCCGGATTATCAGAAAGCGCTGCTCGCATCAAAGAATCAAATCGAAAAATATTATACCGAGACATTTTCCGCATATCACGCAGCAAGATATGGCGAAGTAATCGCGATGGTGAACAAAGCCGATTCATTTTACAGCAGCAGCATCCTCATGCCAAAATTCGCACTTCTGCGTGCGTATTCTATCGGCAGAACAAATAGTACGGATGATTACGAGAAAGCATTGCAAGGCGTGATAGCAAAATATCCGAAAGACGATGTGAAGAAAAAAGTGCAGGAATTACTGGACTACATTAAAAAGAGGAGAACCGCGCCCGTGGATTCTGCTGCGCTGAAAGATACTGTGAAGTACATATCTCCATATACTTTCAAAGACAGCGCAGAGCATCAGTGCATAATCATTATTTCCTTAAAGAAGATAAACATCAATGATTTTAAAATACGTATTTCCAATTTCAATGCGGAATATTTCCGCTTGTCTGAATTTACGATAAGCGATGTGCTGATGGATATGGAACATCAGATAGTTAGCATAAAAAGTTTTCCGGTCTCTTCCAAAGCAAAGGACTATTTCGATTTAATAAATCAGGACAGCAAGGTCTTCAGGGATATTTCCCCCGAAGAATATCAAATCTTTCCCATCACCACAGATAACTTTTCTGTTTTCTATCAAGAGAAAAAGACGGAAGAGTACAAGCGGTTTTTTACGGAAAATTATTTGAAGAAGAAAGAAGAGTAACTTCAGGGGTGGATTCAAGTTATTGCATCTTCGACCTCTTGATGAGATACGGCATAAGCACCTGCTTGAAACCTTCTTTGATATCGGCTTCAACAAAATCAATGCGGTATTGTGCACAGTGGAGCATGAGTTCTTTTTTGTAGGCAATCATGGAAGAAACATACATGTTTTTTATTTCGATAGGATGAACTTTCACCCGCTCACCAGTTTCCATGTCAACAAAATTGTAAGGGCGATTCTCAAATTCAAAATCAAGTTCCTTGCTTTTATCCACCACATGAAATAAAATCACTTCGTGCTTGTTGTGGCGCAAGTGCTGTAGCGCTGAAAATAATTCTTCGCCTTTCTTTCCTGATTCCATCATGTCGCTGAAAATAATTACCAGCGAACGTTTATGAATGGATTCAGCAATTTCATGGAGCGCATTCGCAGTAAAAGATTTTTTATGTGTGTCTTCAGAAATGGGTGCAAGCATTTTTTCCAGTTCGGCAAAAAGCATTTTCTGGTGAGCGAAGTTTGATTTTGCCTGTGTGTGCAAATGAACTTTATCCGAGAAAACCGTAAGCCCCACCGCATCGCGCTGTTTTTTCAAAAGATAGGTAAGAGCAGAAGCGCAGTAAACCGAAAAAGTAAGTTTGTTCAAATCCTCCTTCATCCTCCTTTGTAAGGGAGAACTAACAACAGGAAAATACATAGACGAAGAATCATCAATCACAATCTGGCATCGGAGATTCGTTTCCTCTTCATAGCGCTTCACAAAAAGTTTATCCGTGCGCGCAAAAAGTTTCCAGTCAATGTGGCGGGTGGGTTCTCCTGAATTATAAATGCGATGTTCGGCAAACTCAACCGAAAATCCATGAAACGGACTTTTGTGCAAACCCGTAATAAATCCTTCCACCACCTGCTTCGCTAAAAGTTCGAGGTGAGATACCTGCTGGAGTTGGTGCTGGTTGAGTGCCATCTACGAATACGAATGTGCGAATAAAAATCAAGGGTATGAATTGTATAATAACGAACCCAACTTGCGATTCGTATATTCGTACTGATTCGTATTCGCTGATATTACAGTTGGGCTTTCAGTTTTCCTTCCAGCACCAATTTCGGAACTGCACCCACTTGCCTGTCAACCATTTGTCCGCCTTTGAAAAATAGAAGTGTGGGAATACTTCGGATTCCGTACTTGACAGAGATGTTCGGATTGTTGTCAACATTCAGTTTTCCGACAACTGCTTTGCCTTCATATTCTTTTGCGAGTTCTTCCACGATGGGTCCAACCATTCTGCAAGGTCCGCACCATTCTGCCCATAAGTCAACCAGCACAGGTTTGTCTGATTTGAGAACTACTTCGTCAAAGTTTGCATCTGTGATTTCGATTGTCATAAAAAGAAAATTATAAATTATGAATTATAAATTTAGTAATGCAAATTTTAGATTTCCGTCTTAGTGTTCAACAATTCTGCCATTAACTTTTCTCAGCCATAGTGGCATAGTTTGGGCGCACACATACAATTAAAATTCATTACTGTTCGAATATTAACTCTGTTTTTCGCTGTGTTAAAATATTTTTTAAAACTACTATTTTTTTTTCAACACAGAGAGCAAACGGACACTTTACACAAGGGTTCTCCCTACCACACTTCAGAGAAACCTTTTTGCATTTAGGACAAATGCAACTTGACTTTGAAACTCTACTACCGACAGGTTTTTCCTTACTGACAAGTGAAAACTTGCAACTTTATTTTAGAGAAATGCAACTGCAAAGTGGAAACAAGTTACTGTAAAAAGGAAACTCCCTACTGCTAAATGGAGACAATCTACGGCAATCCAGACAGACATTGCTGCTAATGCCTACCCTTATGTGAGAAGTTACAATCCAAAAGCATAGTACGCCTTCATGCCGTTTGTATAAATCCCTTCAATCAAGACACCGCCTTCTTTGTTCTCAAGAGCAACTTTCACATCATCAAGCGAACTAATCTTCTTTTTATCAATGCTGGTAATGATGAATCCCACTTTTATTCCAGCGTTGCGAAGTTTTCCAGCGTCAAGAGAAGTAATTTTCACACCGTTATTCAAACCTAATTGCTTCATGTCTATCTCTGAAAGAGATTCAAAGTTTGCTCCAAGCAGTGAAAGAACCTCGCTCGTTTCTTTCTTAGCAACCATTGTATCTCCGCTCTTGCTTCTCAATGTTACAGGCAGAGTTTTTTCTTCACCATCCCTTTTAATTTTCAGCACGATTTTATCTCCAGGACGAAAAAGCCCGATTTGTTCCTGAAGTTCGGTCACGTTATTGACTTCTACATCACCTGCTTTCAAAATAAT
>ERZ1292630.5306-Hain-H41-02um-R3-5306-length-10616-cov-6_pt1 | contig 10616 bp, 11 predicted proteins | sample MGYA00564408_ERZ1292630 | MGnify/ENA primary metagenome ERZ1292630 (study PRJEB36523, sample SAMEA6512641) | groundwater metagenome | collected 2019-01-08 | study: AquaDiva: Metagenomics assemblies of 32 groundwater samples
CGCTGCCCATTCCGCCGAGCACGCTCAAGACCCTGGGGCTCGAAGCAAATGATGAGGTGTCGCTGGAAGTATCGGACGGGCGTCTGATGGTGGCGCGAGCACGGAAATACACGTTCGAAGAACTGCTGGCTGAGCATCGCTTGCTGAAGCTGCAGCATGATCGTGAGTGGCTTGAGTTTTCCAGCTTGCCTAGTGAGGAGCCGTGATCGCGGCAGTAAAGTTGCCACGCCGTGGCGAGATTTTTCACATAGACCTCAATCCGGCCCGAGGTAAAGAGCAGTCGGGAAAGCGGTTCGTGTTTGTGCTTTCCCCCGCCGACGACAACTTGGCGATCGTCCTCCCAATCAGTAGCGGAATTACGCTGGCGAGAAGCCAAGGATTTGCTGTAACTCTTATGGGCGCCGGAACCCGAACAACGGGAGTGATCATCTGTAACCAGCCGCGAACTGTTGCCCTGCGGGAGCGCGGTGCCAAGCGAATTGAGATGGCGCCAGGCTTCATCATTGACGAAGTACTCCTTCGCTTGGCTCCGTTGGTAACCTGATGGGCGGCGTAGTTTCTGTCTGCGTAGATGTGGGGGCGCCTCAACTTGTTGCGCTTACCATTTAAGAGCGCAGCGAAAAGCGGAGTTTACATAACTTAAATTGTTAAAATGTTCTGAGAAAAGAGTTTAGGACAATTAAAGACTTGGCTTCCGTTTGGAGGCCATTTTTTTATGGGGCTTGCGTCCGGACTACACATATGCGCATTTGGAGCGGATCGATTGAGTGGGCCGCATCAGGAGTGGTTACAATCAAAGTTAAACATTACCGACCAATCCACTCATGCCAGGAAACCGCAGCTTCCGTCCCGCCTTCCTGCCCGGCGTGGCGGCGCTCGTTGCAATCGCGCTCACCGTGGCCTTGGGCAACTGGCAGTCGCGCCGCGCCGAGGAAAAGGCGGCGCTCGGGCGCGATCTGGACGCCGCCGCGCGCCACGCGGTGCTGGCCCTGCCGCCCGCCCCGGTCGATGCGCATGGCTACGAATTCAGCCGCGTCAGCGCGCGCGGCGAGTTTTCGGCCAGGCACACCATCCTGCTCGACAACAAGGTGCTGCGCGGTGTCGCCGGCTACCAGGTACTGACGCCGTTGAAGATAAGCGGAGGCGATAGATATGTGCTGGTGAACCGGGGCTGGGTGGCCGCGGGTGTCAGGCGCGAGAGTCTGCCGCAGATCCGCACGCCCGCCGGGACCGAGACCGTGGAGGGCGTCGCCGTCGTCCCCAGCAGCCACATCCTCGAACTCGACGCAAAAACCGAGGAAGGCATCGTGTGGCAGAACCTGGTGCTCGCGCGCTATGCAAAATGGTCGGGGCTCAAGTTGCAGCCTGTCGTGCTGCAGCAAACGAATAACGCTGCAGACGGCCTCGTGCGCGTGTGGGATCGTCCGGACACCGGAGCGGACAAGCACCGCGGCTACGCCTTTCAGTGGTATGCGCTCGCCGCCACAATTTTGATTTCCTATGTCGTCGTCAGCTTCAAACGCGCAGCCTGATTCGCGCCCTGGGCGCATCAAGATGCTCGCGATCGCGGCCTTGTGCCTCGCGCCTTTCGCCGCCGCCTTGATCGCCTACTATTACTGGCAGCCGCAGGGCGGCATGAATTATGGTGAGCTCATTCCCGCGCGTCTGCTCGGCGATCCGCCGCTGCGCCACCTGGACCAGCGCGCGTTCAGACTGTCCGAGCTCAGGGGCAAGTGGATTCTGCTGCAACTCGATCAGGCAGATTGTGCTGCGGCCTGCAAAACCAAGTTGTACAACATGCGGCAGGTGCGCCTCGCCCAGGGGCGCGAGATGGAGCGCGTCGAGCGCGTCTGGCTCATTCTGGATGAGGCGCCGCTGGAAACGCAGTTGATGCGCGAATACGACGGCACGCGCATGCTGCGCGCAAGCGGCAGCCCCCTGCTCGCGGAATTTCCGCCCTCAGGCGGCGTGCGCGATCATATCTATTTGATCGACCCGCTCGGCAACCTGATGCTGCGTTTTCCCAAGGATGCCGATCCGCGCAGGATGCACAAGGATCTGGCGCGGCTGCTTCGGGCTTCGCGCATCGGCTAAGGCCGGTCGCCAATAGCCATCGTGATAAACTCCTTCGCTCTTCTTTCGCGCCAAGCTCATGGCCTTGCAGCTCACCTTGCACGACACCGCGCAGCGCATGCGGCAGTTCTACGCCCTGACCAAACCGCGCGTGACCTTGCTCGCGGTATTCTGCGCCGTGATCGGCATGTTCCTCGCCACGCCGGGCATGGTGCCCTGGCGCGTGCTGTTCGCCGGAACGGCCGGGATCGCGCTGCTCGCGGGCGCGGCCTTCGCCATCAATTGCCTGATCGAGCAGGAGATCGACGCCAAGATGGCGCGCACCCGCGCGCGCCCGTTGCCGCGCGGGGAGCTGACGTCCCTGCAGACCGTCGTTTTCGCCGGCGTGATCGGCGGCATCGGCATGTTCTTGTTGTATCGCTACGTCAATGCGCTCACCCTGTGGCTCACGTTCGGCACCTTCGTCGGCTACGCCGTCATCTACACCATCGTGTTGAAGCCCGCCACGCCGCAGAACATCGTCATCGGCGGGCTTTCCGGGGCGATGCCGCCGCTGCTCGGGTGGACGGCAGTCACGGGGGAGGTGGCGCCCGAGGCGCTGCTTCTGGTGCTGATCATTTACGCCTGGACGCCGCCGCATTTCTGGGCGCTGGCGCTGTACCGCACCGAGGACTTCACCCGTGCCGGTCTGCCCATGCTGCCAGTCACCCACGGCCAGGAATTCACGCGGCTGCAGGTGTTGCTGTACACCCTGATCCTGATCGCGAGTACCCTCCTGCCTTTTGTCTACGGCATGAGCGGCTGGGTCTATCTGGCTACCGCGCTCGCGCTGGACGCCATGTTCCTCTACTACGCTGTGCGGATATACGTCGCCTATAGCGACCGTCTGGCGCAACAGACGTTCCGTTTCTCTGTCGTCTATCTGGCTGTGCTGTTCACGGCGCTGCTGCTGGACCATTACGTTTAAATCATTCGATCGGCGTGCTTGAAATACTCATGACCATGCGCATGGCGATGTGGTCCCGGCGGCCGGTGGCTTGCGGCATGTAGTTGACTTCTGTCTTCCCCTATGTTCAACTTAAGATGAACATAGGACAAAGCCATGAATATCACCATCAATGCCAAACAACTGCGCGCGTCGCTGCCGAAACTGGTTGAGTCGGTGAGACGGGGTGCGCGATACACCGTGCTTTACCGCAGTCGCCGCGCGTTTCAGATAGTACCGGTTGACGAAGCGGATACGCCGCGCGGCACCCTGCAAGCCGATCCGCTGTATCGCGCCAAGGCGGTGGGCAAGTCGGTCGATGGACGGACTGCCGCTGACCACGATGCCAGCCTATACGGCGGATGAAAAATCTTTTCGTTGACACTGCGGGCTGGATGGCCTGCGCCGACGCCGGGGACCCGTCGCACGGGTCCGCGTGTGAGGCGCGCGATACGGTGCTGGAGCAGGGCGCGTTGTTGGTAACGACGGATTACGTCATGGACGAAACGCTGACGCTCATCCGGATGCGTCTGGGCTTGCCGGCCGCAAAAGCATGGTGGGAGCAGGTCGAAGGCAGTTCGCGGGTACGGTGGGAATGGGTCGGGATGGAGCGCGCGGAGAAGGCGCGAAAGGCGTTTTTTCGCTTCCGTGACAAGAATTACTCCTTCACAGACTGCACGAGTTTCGTGGTGATGCAGGAATTGCGCCTCAAAGTGGCGCTGACCACGGACCACCATTTCGGCCAGATGGGGTTCCAGCTCTTGCCGCGTTGAGGGGGCGATAATAATGTATCCGGATAACGGACTCCCGCAGTGGCGACGCCATGACGTATGAATTTCGAACCTTGCACTTCCTGGGCGCTGCGCTCCTCATGCTCTCGTTGATCGGCTGCGTCCCATCCCCGCCCGCGTTCAAGAACACCGACGTTACCGGCGCCGACTGCTGCAAGGATTTCCACCTGACCGACCATAACGGCAAGGTGCGCACGCTGGCGGACTTTCGCGGCAAGGCGCTGGTGATGTTCTTCGGCTATACCCAATGTCCGGACGTCTGCCCCACCACCATGATGGAGATGACGGCGGTGTTGCAGCAGCTGGGGAAGGACGCGCCGCGGGTGCAGATGCTGTTTGTCACCGTCGATCCGGAGCGCGACACGCGCGAGTTGCTGGCCAGCTATGTTCCCGCCTTCGACCGGAGTTTTCTCGGACTGTATGGAGACATGGAAACCACGGCCCGGACGGCGAAGGAATTCCGCGTGTTCTATCAGAAGCAACCCGGCAGCACGCCCACTAGCTATACCGTGGACCATACCGCCGGAAGCTATGTATTCGACCCGCAGGGGCGAGTCCGGTTGTTTGCGCGCTACGGCGACGGCGGCGCGAATCTCGCTGCCGACCTGCGCACTCTGCTCAAGCAGGAAAATTAAACCTTAGCGGGCTGCAACTGCGGTCGGCACTTATGCCGCCGCAAGCAGGCCCTTCATTTTCTGCATTGCCTTGACTTCGACCTGGCGGATGCGCTCGGCCGAAACCTTGAACTCGGCCGCGAGGTCATGCAGCGTCGCCGGGTCTTTCTCACGCAGCCAGCGCGCTTCGATGATGCGGCGGCTGCGCTCGTCCAGACTCGCCAGGGCCGCTTTCAGGCCCCGCGCGCCGTCGCGCTCGGTTTCCTCCGATTCAAGCAGAAGCGAGGGCTCCTTGTCCGGATCGGACAGGTAGGCGATCGGGGCGTAGCTATCCTCATCGTCGTCGCTGGCTTCCAGGGCCACGTCCTGGCCCGAGAGCCGCGTTTCCATTTCCCGGACTTCTTCCGGCTTGACGCGCAATTGCCGCGCCATGTCCTCGACTGCCTCCTGCGACAGCGGCCCGAGGCCTTTTTTCATCGAGCGCAGATTGAAGAACAGCTTTCTCTGCGCCTTGGTGGTGGCGATTTTCACCAGGCGCCAGTTCTTCAGGATGAATTCGTGCATTTCGGCCTTGATCCAGTGGATGGCAAAAGACACCAGGCGCACATTGCGCTCGGGATCGAAGCGTTTGACCGCTTTCATCAGGCCGATGTTGCCCTCCTGGATCAGATCGGCGTGCGGCAGGCCGTAACCGAGGTAGCCGCGGGCGATGGCGACCACCACGCGCAGATGCGATACCACCAAAGCGCGCGCGGCGTCGATGTCGTTCTCGTCGCGCAGCTTGCGCCCAAGGCGCAATTCTTCCTCTGCCGTCAGCAGCGGAAAGCGGTTCACTGTAGCAATATAGGTTTCCAGGCTTCCAACCAGGGAAGGCACGGGGAAAGCCAGCGTTTGACTCATCTTAATACCTCCTCAATGGGGCGCTCGCGGTGCGCTCTCCAGGCACGCCCGCTGCAGCGCAGCATCTACATTTGATGTAGTTTAGCACTCTTGCAAGTAGAGTGCCAATAGTCCGGAAAGTTCCGCCAGTCCCAGCCCAAATTGCCACCCGGGCGGTATCCTTTGGCTATTACCTTGGCTCTATATCAGCTAAGTGTCTGCTCACTGACATATAGGCGCCGAGCCAGCCGAGCATGGCGGCGAAAGTCAGCAGGGCGAGGCAGTCGGGAAAACCGAAGAAGCCTAGCCGGAAGTCGGAGCCGTAGAGCTGGGCTAACGCGAGTATGCTTCGATTGAGAATAAGCATGCATAGATAGACGATGGCTAGCGCGGCCAGAGCGCCCAGCGTCCCTTGTATGAAGCCCAGGTAGAAAAACGGGCGGCGGATGAAGGCGTCGGTCGCGCCGATCAACTTGCTCACTTCAATCTCGTCTTTTTGGGTGAGGATCTGCAGCCGTATGGTATTGAACGTCACGGCCACCAGGCCGAAGGCCAGCAAGGTGGCCAGGATCAATACCGCTGTCCGGCCCAGGGCGACCAGGGTTTCCAGCCTTTTCACCCAGGCCGAATCGAGTTGCACGTGGGCAACCTTGGGCAATGCCTTCAGTTCGGGCTCCATCTTTTCCAGCTCGGCGGCGCTGCCGCCGGCTTCGACCACGAAGGCATCGGGCAGGGGATTGGATTGGAGCGCGGCAATGACCTCGGCCATGTTTTCGGAGCGCTTCAGACCCGCCAGCGCCTGCTCGCGCGAGATGAAGCGCACTGCGCGCACGCCTGGCATCTGCCTTAACCTCGCCTCGATCGCGGCGACATCGGCCTTGCCGGCCTCGGGTGCGAGGAACAGGCTGACTTGCGGATTGCCGGTGACCTGGCGCGTGACGCTGCCCAGGTTCTGCAGCAGCATGTAGCCGCCCAGGGGCAGCGCCAAGGCCACGCCGATCACCATCACGTTGAGCAGCGTGGCCAGGGGATTGCCGGCCAGGCGCGCAAGCGTCAGGCTGAAGGTCTGCCAGTGCTGGCGCAGCCAGGTGCTCACGACTCCAGCCTGCCTTGCTTGAGCACCAGTACGCGCGGATTGAGGCGTTGCACCAGGGCCTCGTCGTGGGTGGCAATCAACACGGTCACGCCGACTTGGTTGAAGGAGCGGAACATCTCCATGACCTCGGCGGCCGAGGCTGAGTCCAGGCTGGCGGTGGGTTCGTCGGCAAGCAGGATGCTGGGACGGTTCACCACGGCGCGGGCGATGCACAGGCGCTGCTGCTCCCCGCCCGAGAGCGTGATCGGGTTCGCCTTTTCCCGCGCCAGCAGGCCCACCTTGTCCAGCGCGGCGCGCGCGCGTCGCGCAGCCTCCTTGTGCGCGTGGCCGGTGAAGGCGAGCGGCAGCATGACGTTGTCGAACACGCTCCTGTCATAGAGCAGCTTCTGGTCCTGGAAAATGAGCCCCAGGTTGCGCCGCAGATACGGAATCGCGGGGCGGCGCATGCTGCCTATGTTCTGGCCATTGACCAGCACGGTGCCGCTGGTCGGACGCTCGATGGCAGGGATCAGCTTGAGCAGCGTGCTCTTGCCCGCGCCCGAGCGGCCGGTAATGAACACCAGCTCGCCGGTTTCGATGCTGAAAGACAGCTCTGCGAGCGCCTCATGGCCGCCGCGATAACTCTTGCGCACCTGGCTGAAGCTGATCATGCAGCCGGGAGGAGGGCGGAGGAAGGGGGGAGGAGGAACAGCAAAATCAGTCCGAATCGACCAGGGCCGCGGCGAAGTCCTGCGCCAGAAATGGTCGCAGGTCGTCTATGCCCTCGCCGATGCCGATGTAGCGTATCGGCACCGGGCGCTCTCTGGCAATGGCGGCGATTACCCCGCCCTTGGCCGTGCCGTCGAGCTTGGTCAGGATGAGGCCGGTCAGCCCCAGCGCATCGTCGAAGGCTTTCACCTGGCTGAGCGCGTTCTGGCCGGTATTGGCGTCGAGCACCAGCAGCACCTCATGCGGCGCGCTCGCATCGGCTTTGGCTATGACCCGCTTCACCTTGCGTATTTCTTCCATCAGGTGCAGCTGGGTTGGCAGCCGCCCGGCGGTATCGGCGAGCACGATGTCGATGTTGCGCGCGCGCGCCGCCTGGATTGCATCGAAAATGACGGCCGCCGGATCGCCACCCTGCTGGGCGATCACGGCAACCTGATTGCGCTCGCCCCAGATCGTGAGCTGCTCGCGCGCCGCGGCGCGAAAAGTGTCCCCTGCGGCGAGCAGCACGCTTTTGCCCTGCGCCTGGAATAACTTTGCCAGCTTGCCGATAGAGGTGGTCTTGCCGGCGCCGTTGACCCCGGCCAGCATGATGATGAACGGGTGGTGCCCTTCCGCCGCCAGCGGCCTCTCCAGCGGGCCGATCAGCGTCGCGATGCCTTCCTGCAGCGCCGCCTTGAGCTCGTGGCGCTCGGTAAGCCCTTTTTTCTTCACCTGCTGGCGCAGGTTCTCCAGCAGGAACTGGGTTGCCGCCACGCCCGTATCGGCGCATAGCAGCGCCGACTCCAGCTCCTCGTACAGCGCCGCGTCGATCTTGCCGCCGCCGAACAGCCCCCCGATCTGCACGCGCGTGCGCGCCAGTCCGGCCTTGAGTCGTTGTCTCCAGGAGGGAAGTAGCGCCGCATCGGCGGATTTTTTGAGGAAGCTGAACATGGAAGCTCGCGCGGTTGGCTGCAAAAACCGCTAAGATACGCGGCGATTTTAGCAGAAGGGTGTCAATGAGAATTCCGTTGTTTCGCTTTTTGTTCGCGTTCCTTGCCTTGGTCATGGCTGCGAGCACTGCCGGCGCGCAGGGCGCCGCGCAGGAGCGCAAGCTCGCCAACGGATTGCGCGTGATCGTGAAAGAAGATCATCGCGCCCCCACCGTGGTGCACATGGTCTGGTATCGCGCCGGCAGCATGGACGAGGTAAGCGGCACCAGCGGCGTCGCTCATGTGCTCGAGCACATGATGTTCAAGGGTACCAAGAAGGTGAAAAGCGGCGAATTCTCGCGCCGCATCGCCGCCGCCGGCGGGCGCGAGAACGCGTTCACCAACCGCGACTACACCGCCTACTTCCAGCAGGTGCCGAAAGCGGCGCTGCCTCTGATGTTGCAACTCGAGGCCGACCGCATGTCCAATCTGCTGGTCACCGCGGACGAGTTTTCGCGCGAAATCAAGGTGGTGATGGAAGAAAGGCGCCTTCGGACCGAGGATCAGCCGCGCGCCCTGGTGGCAGAGGCGCTCAATGCCGAGGCCTATTTCGCCCATCCCTATCGCCGGCCGGTCATAGGCTGGATGAACGACCTGGAAAACATGAGCTATCTGGACGCGCGCAACTGGTATGCGCGCTGGTACGTGCCCAACAACGCCTTCGTCGTTGTGGTGGGAGATGTCAAGGCGGATGAGGTGTTCGCGTTGGCGCAAGAATATTACGGCAGGATCAAAGCCGGGCCCTTGCCGGCGCGCAAACCTCAGCTCGAACCCGAGCAGCGAGGCGTGCGGCGCCTGGTGGTCAAAGCGCCGGCAGAACTGCCGTATCTGCTGATGGGATGGAAATGCCCGGTGCTGCGCGACGTGGACAAGGATAGTCAGCCGTATGCCCTGGAAGTGCTCGCCGGTGTGCTCGACGGTAACGAGTCGGCGCGGCTGAATCAATCGCTGGTGCGCAACAGCCGCATTGCGAGCGAGGTGGGCGCGGGCTACGACACCACTGCGCGCGGCCCGGGGATGTGTTTTCTGGAGGGGACCCCCAGCCAGGGCAGGAGCGCGGCCGAGCTGGAGACGGGCTTGCGCGCCGAACTTGCCCGCCTTGTGCAGGATGGCGTGACCGAGGACGAACTCGCCCGGGTCAAGGCGCAGGTCGTCGCGAGCCAGGTATTCAAGCGCGATTCGATTTTCGGCCAGGCGATGGAGATCGGCCAGTTCGAAACTGCGGGCTTGTCGCATAAGGATATAGACCGTGTGCTCGATCGCATCAAAGCGGTGACCGCCGAGCAGGTGCGCGCGGCAGCGAAGGAGTACTTCGTCGACGATGCGCTCACCGTGGTCGTGCTCGATCCGCAGCCGCTCAACCAGACAAAACCGCGGCCAGCGCCGTCGGGCGTGAGGCATTAGATGCGCGAGGATAAAGAGTTGAGGAGCGAGGGGGAAAAGCTGGTAGCTCATTACAAAATGAGGGGATACATCCCCTCATGCTCCCCTAAGTCAGGGGCCGTTTCGGTAATTCTGAAACGGCCTCTAAGCTTTCTGGTCTCGGCGGCAGTGCTATGGATGGCGGCCGCCGTTGCTCAGGCGGCGCTGCCGATCCAGCATTGGACCACGTCCTCCGGAGCGCGCGTCTATTTCGTCGAAAGCCGCGGTATTCCCATGCTCGACATCAACGTCGACTTCGACGCCGGCGGACGCCGCGTTCCGGCCGACAAGGCGGGGCTGGGCGGGCTTACCCATGCGCTGGTCAAGGCCGGATCTGCCGGGCACTCGGAGGAGCAGATCAGCCGCCGCATCGCCGATGTCGGCGCGCAACTGGGCGGCAGCGTGGACCGCGATCGCGCCGGTTTCTCCCTGCGCACGCTGTCGAGCGAGCGCGAACGCGAGCAGGCGACTGCGACTCTGGCCGAAATTCTGCAGACGCCGGCATTTCCGGAAGCGGCGTTTACACGCGAAAAGGCGCGCTTGGTCGACACAGTCAAGGAGGATGAGACCAAACCCGATGCGATCGCCAGCAAGGCGTTTTACCGCTTGCTGTACGCAGCGCATCCTTATGCGCTGGCTCCCACGGCGGAGACCGTGCTGCGCATCCAGCGCGCCGATGTAGAGGGCTACTATCGCGCGAACTACGTTGCCGAGCGCGCCGTGGTCTCCATACTCGGCGACGCCGACCGTGCGCTCGCCGAACGCATCGCGGAGCAGTTAACCGCGGGATTGCCGCGTGCGCTCGGTGCCCCGCCCCCGCTCCCGGCGGTGGTCCGGCCGCGCAGCGAGACCGTGCGCATCGCGCATCCGGCATCGCAAAGCCATATCCTGCTTGGCCTGCCGGCGATAACGCGCAAGGACCCGGACTATTTTCCGATGCTGGTTGGCAACTACATCCTCGGCGGCGGGGGCTTCGTTTCGCGCCTGTACCTCGAGGTGCGCGAGAAGCGCGGCTATGCCTACAGCGTCTACAGTTATTTCCTGCCGCTGGCGCAGGAAGGTCCGTTCCAGATCGGGCTG
>ERZ1292630.5308-Hain-H41-02um-R3-5308-length-10614-cov-4_pt1 | contig 10614 bp, 12 predicted proteins | sample MGYA00564408_ERZ1292630 | MGnify/ENA primary metagenome ERZ1292630 (study PRJEB36523, sample SAMEA6512641) | groundwater metagenome | collected 2019-01-08 | study: AquaDiva: Metagenomics assemblies of 32 groundwater samples
TTGATCCAGCAACGTTTGTTGGCAAGGCGATTCACGATCCTGTGTTAAAGCGCAATTTTAGTGTCACGCCACAAGAGTTCGATTTTTATAAAGCGCACCAACTCCCATTTCCACGCGAGCATTTTTTAACGCGCATCAAAAAGCTCACAAGGCATTCAGACTCGCCCGTTTCATTTGAAACGACGTGTTATGTATGTCACAGAACGATCACAGCCTACAAAAATATATTCTTCCAAGAACGGAATATTCACTGCCGAGCCTGCTACCTCGCCTATCTGGAGCAACACGGCTAGTAAAGAGGCATCTTGCAGGATTGTCTCGGGTCTCGTAAGATTCTCTCATTATGAAGCTTTTTGTCACTGGCGCCGCAGGGTTTATAGGATCAAATTTTGTTCGTTTGATGCTTGCTAAGCATGCGGACTGGCAAATCGTCAACTTGGACAAACTGACCTATGCCGGTAATCCGGCCAACATGGCGTCTGTGGCCAACGACCCGCGCTATCGTTTTGTCAAAGGCGATGTTGCCGACGCGGAAGTCGTTGACGACATTTTGTCGGAAGGTGGATTTGACGCTGTGGTAAACTACGCCGCGGAGACGCACGTGGACCGGAGCATTATGGATCCGAGCGCCTTTTTGAAGACCGCGGTTTTTGGAGCGTATGTGTTGTTGGAAGCGGCGCGCAAATACAACATTGCCCGTTTTATCCAAATTTCTACCGACGAAGTGTTCGGCGCGGTCATGGAAGGCGAGAGTGGAGACAGCGCTGCGTTCGAACCGCGCTCGCCGTACTCGGCGGCCAAAGCCGGAGCCGATCATTTGGTGGCTTCGTACTTCACCACTTTTGCAACTCCGGTCATCATCACTCATGCCTGCAACATGTACGGACCGTACCACTATCCGGAAAAATTATTTCCATTGTTCATCACCAACTTGATAGAAGGAAAAAAGGTTCCGGTTTATGGCGACGGCATGCAAGTGCGCGAATGGATGCATATTGACGACCACGCATGCGCGATTGAGCTGTTGCTTGATCGAGGAGTGTTCGGCCAGTCGTACAACATCGGCACGGGTGAGCGTTTGCCCAACATCGAAATCATAAAACAGATTTTGGCGTTGATGGGCAAAGATGAAAGTTCGATTGAATACGTTAAAGACCGCGCTGGCCACGACCGTCGTTACGCCATTAACTCGGATAAGATTCGTGCTGAACTCGGTTGGGCGCCGCAGATCACCCTCGCGCAAGGACTAGCCGCGACTATTGAGTGGTACAAAACGCACGAAGAGTGGTGGAAGCCGATCAAGAGCGGCGAGTACGCCAAATATTACGAAGAACAATATACAAAACGTTAGTATGAAAATTTTGATTTTTGGCGGCGGGTACATGGGCAATCGCTGTCGCGATGTTTGGGGCGACGAGGCAGTATTGTCGACTGTTCTGGTCGCCAGCAAACAAGACGCACTGGCTGAAATCCAACGCGTCCAGCCGGACGCGGTATTGAATGCCGCTGGCATGCGTGGTCGTCCCAATGTTGATTGGTGTGACACTCATCAGATGGAGACGATTCTTGGCAACACCGTTTTGCCCGTTTTGTTGGCCGAAGCTTGCGCCGAGGCGGGAGTCTATTTGTTGCACATGGGGTCTGGTTGTATTTTTTATGGCGACAGTCCGCATCCAGACAAAGCCTGGCGGGAAGATGATTTTGGTAATCCCTTGCCGACCTATTCGCGCACTAAATGGGCGGCGGATTTGGTTTTGTCGACTTTACCCAACGTCGGTATCGCCCGTATTCGCATGCCGATCGACAGCATTCCTTCGGCCGGAAACTTGATCGATAAGATCGCTTCGTTCCCTAAAGTGATTGACGTTGAGAATAGCGCGACGATCGTTGAAGACATGATCAGCGTGTTTCATCAGTTGATGGAGAAAAAAGCGCCAGGCATTTTTCACGTCACCAACCCTGGGACGATTCGTCATCGTCAGGTTGTGGAGTTGTATCAGCAAATGGTAGATCCCAATTACACTTGCGAATGGATTCACAATGATGACTTGGTCAAGCTTGGTCTAGTTAGCAAAGGTCGATCCAATAATTTTTTGGCTTCGACGCGTTTGGCTGAGTTTGGTATCACTATGCGTCCGGCGCTTGACGCTCTTCGCGACACCATGAAAAAGTACGCTACATTAAAGAAACAGCAACTATGAAAGCTTTGATCGCCGCTGGCGGACGAGCCACTCGGCTTCGTCCGATCACTTGGACAACTAATAAGCACTTGATTCCCTTGGCCAACAAGCCGATGTTGGAGCACGCCATCAAAAAAATCGCCGAGGCGGGGATTACCGAGATCGCCATCAACGTCAATCCGGGCGAAGTGGAGCTGATGCGTAATGTTTTTGGCGATGGATCGCAATGGGGCGTCAACATAAGCTACATCGAACAAAGCGGCGGACCCAAAGGGATCGCTCATGTGGTCAACAAAGCTAAAGCGTTTTTGGGCGATGAGCCGTTCATGTTTTATTTGGGCGACAACATTATTCTTGGCAGTTTGAAAAAATTTGTTGCGGGCTTCATTGAAGGCGGGCACAATTGTTTTCTGGCTTTCAGCAAAGTTAAAGACCCTCAGCGCTTTGGCGTGCCGGCTTTTGACGCGGCGGGGAATTTGACGCACGTCGTTGAAAAGCCGACAGAGCCGCCGAGCGATTACGCGGTCACCGGTATTTATTTATACGACAAAACATTTTTTGACGCTTTCGAGCAAATCCAACCATCGCCACGCGGCGAGTATGAGATTACTGATGTCAACACCTGGATGTTGCAAAACGGCAAAAGTGTTGGGTGGGAGGAGATCACCGGCTGGTGGAAAGATACCGGCACGCCGGAAGCTATTTTGGAAGGCAACGCGTCGATTTTGTCTGACTTGAGTCACGACACTTTTGTGGTGGAGGGAGCTGTTGACCCAACCGCGCGATTGCAAGGGATGGTTCAGGTTGGTAAAGGAGCTGTTATTGGTCCGGGATGTCTGATCCGCGGGCCGGTGACGATTGGTGAAGATGCGGTGCTTGAGAACGCTTACGTTGGTCCGTATACGTCGATTGGTAGTCGCTGTGTGATCAGGAATGCGGAAATTGAACACTCGATTGTTTTTGACGACGCCAGCATTTGCGACACCCCGCGGATCGTCGATTCATTGATCGGTTACAAAGCGCAACTCACTAGCACTGCCGTCAGCAAACCAGACTCGGCACATCGGATGATCATCGGCGACAACTCCTACTTAGAACTATGATTGACGCGCCACAAGTTTCCATTATCATCATCAATTGGAACGTGCGGGATTTGCTCAAAGCTAATCTCGCGCGCTTATTCTCGCCCCTCCTTTTCAAGGAGGGGGTGGGGGAGGATATTGCTGAAGTAATCGTCGTCGACAACGGTTCCGCTGACGGCAGTGTGGTGATGATCAAAGCAGATTTTCCCCAAGTCCATTTGATTCGCAATGAAAGCAATCGTGGGTTTGCCTACGCGGTTAATCAAGCTTTGCGGGTGGCCAAAGGGGAAGTCATGGTGCTGTTTAATCCAGATATGTTGATGGGCGACGGAGCGATTGAGCACGCTTATCAAACATTGACACGGCAAAAAGATATTGGCGTTCTTGGGGTGAAGCTCGCGCGTGAAGACGGGTCGATCGTTGAGTCGGTGCGACGCGATCCGGGGTTTGGCGATCAGCTGGCGATTTTACTCAAAGTGCCGCATTTGTTGCCTAAGGTTCTCGATCGCTATTTGATGAAAGATTTTGATTACGCCAAATCTCAAAATGTCGATCAACTGCGCGGCTCGTTCTTTGCTTTTCGTCGTGATGTTTATGAAAAGATTGGTTCATTCGACGCTAATAATTTTTTTATTTGGTTTGAAGAAGTGGATTTTTGCAAGCGCGTGCGCGAAGCTGGACTGCGTGTTTGGTACAGCGCTGACGTCGCCTGCATCGATTTAGTCGGTCGGTCGTTTCACCAACGCACCGCTCGTTGGAAGCAATATCATTTGTCGCGTTCGATGACTCGTTATTTCAAAAAGTGGATGCCGTGGTGGCAGACGGCCGCCCTGTACGCGCTTCGCCCTGTCGCCATTTTGTTTGGTGTGGTCGTCGATCTTGTCGGCGCCAAGTCAAAGCTCTGGAAATAATATGCGCTTGGCTCTTCAACTTTTGACGTTTAATCGCTTGGAAACGCTCAGAGCGCTTTTTGATTCTCTGGCGGCGCAAACCGATCGCGATTGGGCGTTCTACATTCTCGACAACAGCACCGACGAAGCTAAGGCGACTCTGATCGCCGCGTTGGTCGAAGAACAAAAGGGGAGACTGTCCATCGTTTTTGAACGCTCGTCGAGCAACATCGGTTTCACCGGCGGTCATCAGCATTTGTATGAGCGACACAACGCCGACTATGTGATGTGCGTCAATGATGACGTGATTCTCGAACCGGAATATATTGAACGCGTTTGTCGCGGGCTCGACGAACAACCCAAAGTCGCCGCGGTTGGTGGAAAGATTTTACGTTGGGATTTTGACCCGGAAGGGGTCAGGTCGGGAATCGGGAATTTGGTCAAAAAAACGGACATTGTTGACTCTCTTGGTTTGGCGAAAACGAGATATCATAAAGTTTATGACATTGGCGCAGGGAAGAAAATTCCTGATTCCCGACCTGACCCCATCCCCGCCATCCCCGTCTTCGGCGTCTCCGGTTGCCTCCCCTTGTACCGCCGTGTCGCCGTGGGAAGTCAACTTTTTGATCCGTCGTATTTCATGTACAAAGAGGACGTAGATTTGGCTTATCGTCTTGCCAAAACCGGCTGGGCGTCGATCATCGTCCCTTCCGCCGTTGCCTATCATCGCCGGACGTTCTCGATACAAGCGCGCAAAGCAGTGGTGCCGTTTTTCATCCAATGGCTGTCCTATCGCAATCACTGGCGCAACCTCGGCAAGCATCTCGCCTGGCGCGACTGGCTTGTCAGTGGCTGGCTGATCATTCCTTACGAAGTCGCCAAGTTTGGGTATCTCTGCTACAACTACCGCACAGAGTTCTTGAACGCCGTCCGCAAAGAGTGGCTATGAAACATGATGTCGCCATCATCACCGTCACCTACAACAAACTGTTCGACTCTTGTCTCGAGTCCGTGCGGAAGATTTTGGACACTTCGTCGCTCAAGGTGACCTATGTTGTCGTTGATAATGATTCACAAAAAATCGACGCGCATCACAAAGTCAAAACGATTATTCCTGAAGCTGAAGTGATCCTCCGCGCCGGCAATCACGGCATGGGACGTTCCTGCAATGTCGCCGCTCGTGAAATTGATGCGGAGTATTATTTTTTTCTCAATCCCGATACCGACGTCACCGACGTCACTATTCTCAACGAATTGCACCGCTTTTTAGAAACGCATCCCAAAGTCGGCATCGTCGCTCCTCGTTTGCTCTACCCCAACGGCGATTTGCAAAAAACCTGTCGTCGTTTTCCTAAATGGTTTTCACCGATTGCCGAGCGCACCGAATTTTTTTCTGACGCTGTGCGCCAAAAACACCGCGCGGAGTTTCACATGGACGATTTTTCCCACCAGAGCCGTCGCATGGTCGACTGGGTGCAAGGATCGGCCTTTATGATGAGCTCTGAACTTTTCCACCAAATCGGCGGTTTCGACGACCGCTATCATTTGTACTACGAAGACGTGGACTTGTGCCGCGAGTGCTGGAACCTTGGCCGTCCGGTCTACTACTTGCCTGAATTCACCATGACGCACGCCTATGGCAAAGGCTCGCAAGACCACCGCGGCCCGCTGGAAAGCATTTTCAAAAATTCGGCCACCCGCTATCACATCGAAAGCTGGTTGAAATATCAGTGGAAGTGGCGCGGGGATCACGTTGTATGACCGGCCGCATGATAAATTTTGAGGCAGTTCGGATGCCGTTTGAGCCGAAACGGGCGAAGAACGAGGAAGAATACTCAACGTATTATGACGAGATCTGAAACCGTTGCAGGCCAAATCGGCGACGAAATGGACAAAATTTATCATGCGGCCGGTCATGGGATGCCGCTGGTTGTCGTTCAAGTCATTTCGTACTGGTCTGAAGAAGGCAAAAAAGATTTGCAGGATTTATTTGCTTCGCTCGAGATGGTTGATTATCCGCGCGATCGTTGGCGGATCGTGGTGATTGATAATCCATCGCCGCACGGTCGGGCGGCTGACTACATCAAACGACAGTGGCTGGTGAAGGCGGGGGTGACTCTGCCGGAGATAACTTTGATCGAGTCGGACGTCAATGATGGATTTTCCGGCGGCCACCAACGCGGTTGGCAAGTCACCAGAGGTTTTTCGCCAGACTATTTATATTTGCTTAATCAAGACGCCGCGGTCGAGCCGCAGTTTTTGTGGCGGGTGGTGCAATCGGCGGAAGAACGGCCAACCTGCGTGGCGACGCAATCGCGGATTATGCTTAAACAAACGCCGGAGTTGTTGAACACACGCGGCAATGCTCTGCATTTTTTGGGATTTGGATTTACCCTTGGTTATCGGACGCCCCCACTTTTCAAGGGGGGGCTGGAGGGGGATACACCAGCATTTTATGCCAGCGGGGCCGGGGTTTTACTCCGCGCTTCTGTGCTAGAAAAAATTGGCGGGCTGTTTGAGTCAACGTATTTTATGTATCACGAAGACGTGGACGTCTGTTGGCGCGCGCGACTGGCGGGCTATGATGTTTGCTACGCGGATGATTCGGTTATCTACCATCGCTACGAATTCTCGCGCTCGATTAAAAAGTTTTATTGGATGGAGCGTAACCGCCACTTGACCAACTTGATCAACTATAAAATTCCAACTCTGCTCTTGATCGCTCCGGCGGCGTTGGTGATGGAACTCGGGACGTTGTACTTTGCCGTCAAGTCTGGCTGGGGCGAGGCCAAAATGAAATCATGGATGCATTTCTTCAAGCCGTCGACCTGGGTGTTCATTGCCCGTCGACGTAGTGTTGTGCGCGGCGTGCGGGTGGCCACCGACCGACAAATGCTTCAGCACATGGTCGGAGTAATCGCCAATCAGGAGGTCAACAATCTTCTACTGACCAAGTTGGTCAATCCTCTTTTGCAAATATATTTTTGGATTTTGAAGTTGATTGTGCGCTGGTAGGATTTAGCGCGTCAGAGCGATTTTATACAATCCAGCTAGGCCGTTGACGATCCCAAAAAAGTATCCGGTGCGTCCTCGCGGGTCAAGCCAAAATGATTGGATCTTGTCAGCGGAGACGATTACCGTATTGACTGGACGACTGATGTCGGAGATATCGATGGCTGCCGTTTGGGTCGAAGTTGTGATCACCAGCGTTTGACTGTCGGCCAACGGGATGACGTCGGTCATTTGACTGCTGGATCGAGTTATGAGGGTGTCGCTGTTGGTCGACGGATTATAACGATGCAACTCAAATCCGTCGCTGTACAAAATGCTTGATTCCTGCCAGCGATAAAATTTTGCCGCGGCGTTTAGAAGAATGGGTGGGCCTTGAGTGTCGGAGTCTATTAAAATTAGTCGTTCTTGCTCGTTGTCCTGAATAACAACCCAATTATTGAAGACGTCGGAAATTTGGTAGTTGTTTTTTGGCAAGAGGGCGATCGTTTCTACGGTTTGACCGCGAGAGCGAGTCAGCGCTGACTGCTCGCCTTCCGGAGCCAAAGCAAAAGGCGCGAACCAGGCTGGGACAGATGACAAAGGGCCGTTGCTGGTATAGAAACGTTGTTCGGTTTTGCCGTTTTTCGCGTCGCTCAAAATCAGCAAATAATTGTCGTGGGACCAATGGAGTTGAGGTTCGCCAATTTTGGCTGAACTTAGACGATCGAGCAAGGTAAAGTCGCCGTTGGTTGGATTATAAATCCAAAGCTCAAACCACTGATCGGCCGCGATCGCGTAGGCCACCAGTCCGTTGGTTGATCCCACGCTGACGCTGGCGGCGATCGGTGTGATCATCTCCGGTGCCAGATCCAAAAACAATTCCACCCCCTCGACGATTGTCGTTTGTTTGCTTTTAATTTCCACCTCTCGTTCCCATGGCTTGTAGCCTTCTTTGTTGAGGCGCAAATGATAAGTTCCTGGCAGGATCCTTTTTTGCAAAGTCGGGGTGCGGTCGGAAAGCTCGGCATCATCCAAAAATACTTGCGCTCCTTTGGGAACGCTGGTGACTGACAAAGCTCCAATTTGCACTAGCCGTCCTCTTTGGACATCAAGACGATAGCCAGCCGTGTAGAGGACCACCAAGGGGGCCACCAAGAGAAACAGCCCAATGTAGAGGTAGAAAAATGTCCGACGAAATTTGAGCGACATGTCCCGCGAGCCTACCACTCTTTGCCTCCATTTTCAAGCGATGATAGACTATGGTTCATGAATCGGCCTGTTTCTAAACCGCTGATCACTTTGGTCACTGCGCTCATTGTGGCCGTCACTTTTAGCGCGGGTTTTTTGATTGGCAAGCAGGAGGGGATTCGTTCGGTGGTGCCGGCGGGTGAAGGCAAAGTGATTGGCGTTGGTGAAATTCCGGCCAGTCTCAACAAAGACGTCAAGTTCTCATTATTTTGGGACGTCTGGGATTTGATCAAAGATGAATACGTTGACCAGCCTGTTTCGGAGAAGGAGCTGTTTTATGGAGCGATGAAAGGATTAGTTTGGTCGCTTGGTGATCAGCATTCCACATTTTTTGATCCGGTGACCGCCGCGGCCTTTGCCGAGGAATTGTCCGGAAGTTTTGAAGGCATCGGAGCGGAAATCGAAGTCAAAGACGATCAGTTGCAAATTGTGGCGCCTTTGCCGGAAAGCCCGGCGGAGAGAGCTGGACTGATGGCCGGTGACGCCATTTTGGCTATTGACGGTCTGGACACCGCTGGCATGGCGTCGGATGAAGCGGTTAAACACATTCGCGGACCAAAAGACACTGACGTGACCCTGACTATTCGCCGTGGCGAGGATGAGGCGCGTGATGTTGTCATCACTCGCGATACGATTGAAATCGACAGCGTCACTTACCAACTGCGCGACGATGGCATCGCTGTTATCACCATCTCTTTTTTCAACGGCGACACCAGTCGTCTGTTCACCGACGCCGCTCGTCAAGCTTTGACCGATGGGGCCAGCGGCATCATCCTCGATTTACGCAATGACCCGGGAGGCTATTTGACCGCGGCTATTGACGTGGCCAGCGCTTGGGTGGGCACGGACACGGTGGTGATTGAAAAGATTCGGGATCAGGAAGAAAAAACGATCGGTCGCGGGCCGGCGCTACTTAATGGTCTGGCGACCGTTGTCTTGGTCAACGGCGGAAGCGCTTCGGCCTCGGAGATCGTCGCCGGCGCTTTGCAGGATCATGATCAAGCCACCATCGTTGGTGAGCAGACGTTTGGCAAAGGTTCGGTTCAGGATTACCGCGATTTGCCGGACGGCTCGGCCGTCAAATTGACAGTGGCTCGCTGGTACACACCAGCCAACCGTTCTATTGATCAACAAGGGATTACCCCGGATCTGCTGGTCGAGATGACGGCGGAGGATTATCAGGCCGAACGCGATCCGCAAATGGATAAGGCGGTGGAAATTCTTAATGGAAATTATTAAAGAAAACGAAAAAGCCCGACTGGAAGTCTCTGCCGGGGCTTTGGTTTATCGTCGAGGAAAAGATGGCATCTCGCTGGCGATGATCAAAGACCCTTACGGCAAGTGGACCTTTCCTAAAGGGCACGTGCGCCGCGGGGAAACGTTGATCGAAGCCGCGCTTCGTGAGTGCATGGAAGAGACAGGTTTGCGAGATTTGAAATTCAGACGCAAACTTGGGTCGATTGATATTTGGTTTCGCGATCGTTTTGTTTTCAAAGGACGCTTGATCCACAAGTACATCCACTATTATTTGCTGGAGGCCGCTCCGACCGCTCGGGTGCATTTGCCACGCCATCATGATGGAGAGAAGATTCAGGCCGTGGCTTGGGTGCCGCTTGGCGAATTGCGTGATCGCTCGGGTTATAAGGATTTGCGGGAGATTGTTCGGCGGGCTGTGCAGATTATGAGGCCGTGATATACTCGCCGTTGTATGAAGGTTATTTTGCTTAAAGACGTTAAAGAATTAGGCCTTGAAGGGACGGTAAAAGAAGTTTCCGAAGGCTATGCCCGCAATTTTTTGTTCCCGCAAAATTTAGCCGTTCAAGCCAGCGCTCGAGCCTTGGCCGAGGCTCAACAGAAAAAAGAAGTCGCGGCTCATCGAGAGAAAAAAGCCTTAGCCTCTTCGCGCAAGCTGGCGCAAAAACTCGATGGCGTAGAAGTGACGGTCAAAGTCAAGATGACTGACAAAGGCTCGCTCTTTGGGGCGGTCAATCTTAAGGAGATCGTCAAAGCGTTGAAGGCGGAAGGTTTTGACGTTGAACCGGAGTGGATAAACATCGACAAACCAATCAAGGAAACAGGTACGCACCGTTTAACTCTTGATCTGCCCCAAGGATTAGAGGCAGAGATTTCATTAATGGTCGAAGGAGAACTATGAAGACAACGAAGACCAAATTTATTTTTGTTTGTGGCGGGGTGATGTCGGGCATCGGCAAGGGGATCACT
>ERZ1292630.1003-Hain-H41-02um-R3-1003-length-28418-cov-6_pt1 | contig 10612 bp, 8 predicted proteins | sample MGYA00564408_ERZ1292630 | MGnify/ENA primary metagenome ERZ1292630 (study PRJEB36523, sample SAMEA6512641) | groundwater metagenome | collected 2019-01-08 | study: AquaDiva: Metagenomics assemblies of 32 groundwater samples
GGGGGTGTATTGATGCAAAGATAATGCCGAGGAGTGGAGCTGCGCAATCCTCTACGGAAGGGGCACATCCCTTTCGTTCGGCTCCATTTACTTCAGTGTGAACTACATGGCCGAATTGAACCAGCCAATTCCCGGAGTTGAAGGTTGGTCGCTGGTTTCTGTGTGTTTCGCGATCGCCGTTGGGTACCTGATCATCGTCACGATCTTGGTGCGGCTGTGCGACGCCAACAAGGAAAGGAAGACAGCAGCCCACAAGCCCGGTGACCGATTTCATCAGGTGCAGGACAAGGGACTGACGTTGTGGTAGCGGTGGTGATGTTCTGTTGGCACTCAAGTACATCGACACGAGGAGCGGAAAGAAGTTGCAAAGGTTGACAATGGGGGTCGTACCCACGAAGAGACAGAGCAGCACTCGTAAGTTGCTGATCACCTTCACCAAGTTTGGTACAGCCACCAACCCAACGACGGCACTCCCGATGAAGGCCCAAGTGAGGGACATGAACGGAGACGACCCAGCCGGAAGAAAGTCAGAAAAGTCGAACAGCACCAGCGCCACATGCACAATGACAAAAGTGACGCCGAATCCGGCAATTTTTGTGGAGTCCGCGTTGAACCGGTCAAGGGCGTCGTCGAGTGCAAACATGACAAACTGCTTCCGGAAACCGTGGCCAGCTTATATCCTGTCGAGGCGTTTGAAATGTTGAGCAGCGAGCGTCCGGAAATGCCAACAAGTGTAGTCACAATCAGAACGACACACTCGGCAATCGTCTGTAACACGGATGGACCCTGACCATAGCTGGAGTCCTGCTCCAAATTCTGTCTTGCTATCTCCAGCTTTGACTTCACATCCTCATCTCCAGGGGACGAGGGATCCTCGCGTGGCTTTCCAGAAGACGGTGGCGTTTTTCGGAAGGTCGCAACAATGAACAACATTTCGTCGTAGGTCGTCTTGCGGTCCAGTTCCTGAACACCGACTAAGGCCGCGACACTGGCACGCAGAAAGCGTTGCTGCTGCTCGCAAGTGGCAGGCCACAGATCTCGCTCCTTGAGCCATTTTTGAACCTTGGACATCTCCGCCAACGTTGCTGGGACGGCGTACGGCAACGTTTTAAGAATAATATCCATGGCCGCGGACGATGGGCAACTGCTTAAAATTTCAGCGTCCGCGTCGAGTTCCGGTTCACCATCGTTGGACGCTGTTTCACCCAGTTGCGCCGCCTGAATCGCCAGCGCTTTACGCACGTCATCCCAAGTCTCATCAGAAGCAAAAACAGTGCTTTGATGGAGCGTCGAGAGTCATTCGCACTGTTTTCCGGACGGTCTGAGCCATGTTGTTTTGCAATCGTTTGAGAGAGTGTGTGTGTGCGTGATAGAGAGAGAGAGAGAGAGAGAGAGAGAGAGAGCGAGAGAGACAGTAGTGTCAGCAGGCTGCAATCGTCGAAACAAATGGAACAAGAAATGGAACCAGTATGGGGTAGCGAACGTCATGTGTCACATGTGCCCCACGATCTGACATGCTGAATTCAGAATGTTGCAGCGGCAAAGCAACACCACGTACCGGCGTCTCGCGATGGCCGTCCGAACCGCCGGCTCGTTTGGCGAAGCCCGTTCTAAAGTCCGGCTTGAATTCACTGCGTACAACGCACCTCAAAATAGCGCGTGAAGAAGCAAACGCCTTTCGTGTGAGTTCTCTTGGTCTTGGATACAAGACACGTTCACACTTTTCTGATCAATCCGATTCCTTGCCGTTTCCTCCACTGCCGCTTGGCTGCTGCTTGGCCTTCCATTCGGCGTACTTCTTCGCCTTTTCTTCGCGGCTGCGCTCGGGGTCGCTCGGTGCCACCACGTTCGTAACCGCATGCGCGATGCCGGACATGACACCCTGACCGCCCTCGGCCGCAATCGTCGTCACGGCGGTCAGCTCCACGTTCCCATGGCGCATGACGATCGCGCGGCCCTCCCCCATTTGCTGTTGGCGGAGAATCTTGCTTTCGCTCGAGACCTCGAAGCTCTCAAACCCTGCCCAGGCGAGCATCCTGTGGATGATGCCCAGCTCAATGAGCACGGCGATGATCGGGATGAACAAGGGCATGAACCGGTTGAACCACACGCCGAGCAGGTCGACGACGTTCATCGCCCCGAACAGGCGACTGTACGTGATGCCCCATTGGCCGCCGACCATGTCCGCCATCAGCAGGAAGTTGTAGCACAAGGGCATAATGAGACGCGTCATAAACGTAGCGAAAAAGCAAAGCGACGCCGCGTCCGTCACCCCGGGAACGAGGACGTAGGTGTCGAAGACCCGGAACTTGACCGTGGACCAAAACGCGCACGATGCGACGTAACACAGCAACGTCATTGACGCGATGAAACGAGTCGCTTGGTTTCGGATGAATATTTGAAGCAAACTCAGGGAGATGCCCGTGATGTGATTGAAGGGGACCAAGATCTCATTGATCAACACAAACACCGACAAGCACAGAGCGCAGATCGCTCCGAGGCGGAGCAGCGGCTTGCGGCCGATGGTCCAGTACCACGATCCTCCGGTACCCGCGGCCTTGTCCAGAGAGATGCACATCGCAACGGAGGTCTGAAACTGCGTGTGTAGCCGTCGAATGAGCTTGCCGAGCCTGCGAAGTTCCATGTTCATGAGGGTCAGCGACGTGTAGGTCTTTCCACCTCGCGCAGACGACGACACTGCCGCATCACGGATGGCGAGCGCGCTCCCGCCGCCGCCGTAGTTCGTCGTGATGGAGGAAATTTTCTCCAGCATCATCACGAAGTAAGGCCGGTCGTGATCGCTGACGCTCGGATCCATACGGGCGAGTTCGCCTCGCAAGGACGACAGGTCGAGGCGGGCCGCGTCAAGGTCCTCACTGATTAGCCGGGCGGCGACGAATTCCTCCTCCAACAGCCACCTTGGATCCGCGAGCTGCCACATCCGGCGAGGAAAGCCAAACACGCCGCTGCCCAGGAAGATGACAAGGATCGTCAAGCCGAACGCGTTCGCCGCGGCGAGGCATAGAGACACGATGCCGCCCACGTCGCGCACACCCTTGAGAAAAATGAGATAGCCCATGAGCACAACGGCGACCACGGCGAGGATGATGTACAGTCGGATGTTTTCTTTAATAGCCCACTTGAACTTCGCCTTGGGCGTGAACTCGCCCGATTCATCGAAGGACTGCGCGATGGGCAGGGTGATCCAACCAAGGATCTGAGTCCCGAAGAACATCGTCATCCACCAGGCGTTAATCCAGCCGTCGGCGGACGACACGGGCACGCCTGCTTGCAATGTCGAACCGTCCGACGCGGTCGAAGTGACCGTCGCGGTGGGCACCGTCGCCCCGGCGGCCATGGCGTCCTTGGCGGCGAGCGCGGCGTCAACGTCAAGAGCGAGCAGCGGAAAGGGGAGGAGGCAAATGAACACGCCAAACAGCACCTGTAGCCGCGTGAGCGTCGGCACGGAGGAGAGAATCTTCCGCGTGAAGTAGAACTGGGTCGCGGCCGAGGCGACGGCGGTGCCCAGGAAAAAAACGACGGCCCAGAAGACGTAGCCGTCCATATTTTTTTTCCACAATGCAGTCAGATATGAAAAGCGCGCCTGTGGAAACATATTTTCAAGCGCGAGCAACCCAACCCAAAATGGACTGAATGCAAGCTCTCACCGACTTAGGATGCTACGTTTCGGTTCGCCAATTTCGTGCACTGCATAAAATGTGCACCGGGGTTGTGGGACGACGACGAGCTGGATGGGTCCTCACAGAAACCCCCGAGGGAGGGGTGCTAGAGGGGAGCACACTACTTCTTCCCGCCTTTGCCCCCTTTTTTACCCTTGCCGCCCATTCCCATCAAGAATTCGTCATCGTCCCGCTTAAACGCTGTGAGGCCTTCAAGTTGCGCCGCGGCTTCAGCGGCGCGGGTCTTCCGGATTTCCTCCTGCTTCGCACGCAGCTGCGCCTGGACTTCCTCGTTATCGCGGCGGATCTTTTCATCCCGCTCACGCTCCGCCTTAAGACGCGCATACTCCTCTTCCGCCTCCCGTTTGGCCGCCGCGGCCAACTTGTCCATGTCTTCGGTGGTCAGCACCTCGGCCTGCATGTCATCACCGCCATCGTCCTGAGCCGACGCCGCGGCAGCCTTTTTTTTGCGGTCCAACTCTGCTTGCTCCTCCGGGTCGAGATACGCCTCGTCGCCGCCGCCGTCACGCCCCAACTTTGGGCGCGGCTTCTTGCCTGCACTAGCCTTTGCGAGCTTGGCCGCTTTGGCGGCGTTTTCCGCTTCCACAATCTGAGCGAGGCCAATTTCGAGCAGCGTCACCAGGTTGCCATTGTCGGTATGAGCCTCGCCGTCCAACGAAAGATGGCGAACAAATTCAGTCACCATGGCGTCGTAGTGGGCGGGCGTGTCGCGACGCGCGGCGAAAAGCGCCCCCGCCATGGCGCCGAAGTACTCAAAGTCCTTCCGGTGGCGCGGATTGTAGAGTTCAAAGTTGGCACCCGTCAACTTTGACGTCATTGCCAGCCGGTCAAAATTATCGTAGAGAGAGAGAGGAAGTGAGAAAAACGATTGACCTGGCTGTGGAGGGACGCAAAACGTGGTGCGTCTCAAATTCGATCCAATTCAGGACGCGACATCAGAAATTCCCTTTGAAGACCCCTGCGACCGGTCTCTCTCACAGTTTTTGAAGTGCCGCGTGCTGCGCCGAGCGTACCGGATTCACCACTGGCGCGCCTAACACAACTTGCGAGGGGAGAAGGCCGGGCATCATGCCTGCGACGGGCATCGAGGACGGGTCACCCCACCCCGGCATGACCATGCCAGCGCCGGTGACACCTAAGCCACCCGCGTGTCGCGTCATTTCGACGGCGAAGGTGGTTTGCTGGTTGAGGGCGGCGGCATGAGGCGGCATGGCGGCGAAGCCCACCATGGCGGGGATGTGGAGGGGCGTGGGGGCGACTCGCTCCGTCACGATGCGCTCGGCGACGCCCTTGCTGCCGCTGGCTGATTCGCTTGCAGGGGCCGTTGGGGCTTTCACGGACGTCGCGGAAGCAGCCACACTCTGCGCCGTCAACACGCCCCAGTAGGCCACCGCGTCGTCGGGACTGGCGGCAGGACCACCGACGGCCATGACGCTGGGGAACACCAGTTTGTTCGCACTATCGCGCGGCGGCTCGCCCCACTCCCCGCGGGCTCGTCCCCAACGGCAGCCGGCCGGTAGGGGCGCGTTCAAGCCAGGGATGCTCATGGCCGGATAGGCAGGCGGAAGCCGAGCGATGGCCTGCATGCCGTAGAGCCACGGAGGCGGGTGAGTGGGCGCGGTCATGCCGAGCGCATGCCGCAGCCGGTCGCTTAGGAGGCCGGGCTTGAAGCGCCGGAAACGAGCTCGAAGGTCCTTGCCCTCGTAGAAGACATCGCCGAATGCGGTTAGGCCAGGCTTGGGATGGCCCTCGAGGTAGGGACGGGCGAGCGCAATGAGGTCATCGTCCTTTCCCGCTCGATCGCGCATGGCGGCGACGCCCGTCTTCTCGATATACGGAGGCATAATGTCATCCGCCACGACGTCGCGGCTCACTTCGTTCGACAAAAAGGACCCCTTCTTGCACCAATGCGGGGGGACGCGAATGGTATTTCGGTACCCTTTCAAGTGGACAAGCAGGAACGGCTCGGGCGACGCCTCATCGTGAAGTTCGACGCTGTCGGGGAACCGGGCCGCGACTTTCAGCTCCGCGATGCTGGGCCGCTTCGCAAGCCGCAGATGACGTGCGGAGGCGGCGTCGGCGGCGGCGTCGCTCCCATGATGCAACGCGTCGTCTCCTTCCAAAAAGCCGTCGTCGTGGCGCCTCAATGCGGTGTCCGATGACGCCCCTTGCTCGTCACCGGCGCCGACGCCTTGGTCATCGCGAGCGGCTGCGATGCCGGCTGCGAGACCGGCCCGCGCGCCGTGGCGTTCGGCAAGCGCATCGAACGCCTGGGCGACGTCGCCAATGGCCTCTTCCTCTTCGATCGCTACGTCGGCGGCGACCATCGTGGTCGTCGAGAGTTCGTCGCCCTCGCCATCCGAGCCATCGCTGTTCGCGGCGAGGCGGTGAAGCACGTCGGCGAGGTGCTCCCGCGATCGCTTGCGCAGGGCCTTCTTTTCTTTTGCCGTCTTCTTAGCCATGTTGCGCACGAACTGAAGAGAGAATGAGAGAGAGATAGAGAGGGCGAGAGTGGAAAATGACAAAAAAACGACGAGAGAGGAGATCGTAGGATGAATCAAAACAGCACGATTTGTACGCGTGTGTTTCCATCGCCACACGACGGCAGGAGACGCTCACATGACCGTGTGATTCTCGGACTCTCTCGTCGTGACGCAACATGACGATGGAAAAGGAGGAGAAACAAGTCGCGTCCGTCCGCTGGCGAGGTTGGCCCACGCCCAAGCCTCACACGAGCCCCACGTCCGAACGAGGCACGCCGGATTCGAAAGGACACTAAAAAAACACTGTGAGTGCGTCCCACATTTCGGCCGTCTCTCGCGGCGCGTCTACTGGATCGAGTGAATCCACCGTCCACATAGACAGTCCCCGGAGGCGGCGCTGCTTGGCAGCCAGGTACTTGTGCCGCAGCACCAGAGGCGTATCGAACCAAATTTGATGCACTTGGTTGGTGGTCTGGTCCACAAAGTTGAATGTTGCCCATCCACCAGACACATTTTGCACGAGAGGTCGACTGGCGATCGGAAGTAATCGCTGAATCTTCCAATAAGGCCACTGGACGCCGACTTGATCCGTGCAAGGACATCCTCGAAAGTCTTTCGCTTTGATAGGGCACCTCGCCGCGTTGGGAGCCACCGCTGTGGGACCGACACAGCCATAGTTGACGCCATACCACGGCACTCCGAGTACCAGTTTGGTGGGATCAACGCCCGGAATCGCAAGGTACTCTTGCAATCCGATCACTAGGGTGTGATAGGGCGCGTTCGGGCCTGCGATGCACGGCGATGGCGGTTCCACCTGCAGCCTCGTATCGTAGTCCATGATGACGACGAAGTCGCACACGGAGATAATCGCTGCGTAGTCGTAGTAGTCCTCGAACGCGTCCGGTCGCCAGACGACATCGAAGCTCAGTTGCGACGACGGCAGCACCGCTTTCAGTTCGGTGCTCAACGAGGTGACGAGGAGCGTCAAACCTGCCTGCTCCGCCGTATCTGGACACACAAACCACTCGAAATCGAAGTTGATGCCATCCGTAAAGCTGTCTCGAACCTGGGCAACCCAAGACGCCACCCAAAGGTCGCGCGCCGTGGCATTGCCGAGCCAATCAGTGAACGTGGCACCCCACACGACGCGGACACCGTGCGCATGAGCGTGGCACAGCATGTCGGGGTCAAGCCCGTCGAAGAGTACCACCGTGGTAAGAAGATCCCAGCGATACCCATGCCAGTTGGTGCGATTCACCTGAAACGCGACCAATTCTTTTCGGGTTGGAGCGTCGATAGGAGCGCACAGGGTGGGGTCGGAGCAGGGACATGCCACCGAACCTAACGCAACGAGGCTCGGCGGGAAAGCTTTGACATCGCCCCATGCACGCAACGGCATTTTGGCGTGGGCGACGCTGGCTTCGCTGTCACGACTTGATGGACCACACCACCGAGCTTGGATCGGCAGCACCGAACACAGCGCCATTAGCAGCCATTGCAATGCCAATCCGAAGAGCATGCCAGAATGACGGGCCTTCATCATCGACGGCTTGGAAGCAGCGTACTCAAAAGTCGCCTGCGACGGCATGGACACTGCCAAAAGGGAGGGGGGATAACACAATACTTTTGTGGGGCACGTTGCGATGTGATCATCACCGCGGGGACGGGATCAAGCCAAATAAAACGACCGCTTTGGACACTCACACACCCGTTCGCATGACGAAGTGATGCGTAATAGTTTGAAGGGTTGCGATTGAGCACTATACTTCTAAGTATCTCTCGTGGGATGTCTCATGCAGCTCGACTCGTGAGACCCGAAGTGTCACGCAGCAGGAGGCGCTGTCATCCATCCGCATGATGCGATCAACCAGCGTCAGCTGGCTCCTCCTTGTCACTCTGCCTACAACTCGCTTGTCCATCCGGATCAAAAACTAAATGGTTGACACCAACGCCGTGCTGCTTTGCGATTGAACATGGCGATGAAGAAACCAGAGATAAAAAGTACAGAAATGAGAAGCACGGAACCGTCTCTCGTGCGGCTTACTGATCGAGTCGCGCACATAGTGCTGGGTCCAGCTGCCGCAGCGCGCCATGCATAGGCGTGAGCGGGAACAGCAGCAAGTGCCGGCGAACCACTGCCGCTAGCTTTTGGCAGTAGCCGACCGTTCGCTGCATCTCCCGCTCAGTGTCGGCCGTCGTCTGGAGCACCTGCTTCAGCTCGCTGGCCGCCACCACTCGCGGATTCAGGGTGCTCGCAAGGGTTAGATGCCGCAGCTTTGCTTGCGTCAGCTGCTGGGCAACGTGCTGAATGCTGGTGGAGAGTGCCTGCTCATTGGCAGTGGTTTGCATTTGCAGCGCGGACAGCGCAAGCCTAAGCTGCTGAATCTCGACCTCCTGATGCTGCAGGGTGACTTTGGCTTCCGACACTGCTTGCAGCGCTTCGAGCGCGCGCTGCTGCTCCTTCTCGGCGTGTACGCTGCGCATGTCGCGATCAAACACCGCCCGCCGCGATTGTAGGGCGGCTTCGAATTCGGCGTCATTTGAGGGAATCGCACGCGTGCGCGCGTCGATGGAGGAGTTTCCTAACCCACCACCCCCATTCCGGCGACCGGATTCGTCACCGCGCATGTAGTCGTCTGCGTCCAGCCTCAGACGCGGCTCCGATCCGTACCGGTTTGAAAGTCCTTCCATCAGGACGTCCTCGACGCCCGCAAACCGTTCCAGGAGGTGCTGCGTCGCGCGATCGACAGGACTCAACCCTCCAGGGCCACGTCCGTGGCCGCTACTACCAACGCTGTTTGTTTGCGAGTGACCTGTCGCCGCCGACTGAAGGAGGGACGCGACTCGCTGCTCGTAGCCCACCATCGGCAATGCCGGTTCGGGGCCGTACTTCTCCTTCAACACGTCGATGATGTCCTCCTCGTGACCCACGTACTTCGCGAGAAGATAGTCGACGTGTGACAGCGGTTTGTCCGGGCAGTACTTCGCATAGAAGGCGCCGATTCGGTCTCGATAAGTGGCCGCCATGAACCAGCACAAGCACCACGCCGGAGGGAGCGAGTGAGAGAGAGATCAACCTGAGAAAAGACATACCTCGATCACAAAACAACATCAAGCCGACATGACCGGTAAAACCGGATTTTTTCTTGTGACCACTGCCGAACCCGAAGGGGTTTTGGATGTGTTGCATTTCGGTCAATTCGAAACACGACGCCTGCTCCACTCAAAACACACCACAGTCATGCTGCACACAACACATCATTGCCGTGAAGGGAATGGCTGGTCGCGACCAAAGTGGGAAGGAGGGGGAAAGACGGGCTAATACGTTTGCGGGGTCTGGAACACGGTCACCGCATTCTTCGCCTTGTCCACGGTGGCCTCCCGGCTCGTGGCCGCGAAGCCGGCATCGTCGACGGTCTCCGTCATGAAGCCGCCATTGTTGTAGTAGAACGGCGTGACGTGAGGGCCGCGGAGCAGCAGCCGGCCGCGCTTGCCGCTCCCTAGCGTCTTGGCGTCCGCCACGCCACGGTCACCGACGACCGAGAGGTCCAAGTGAGGAACCATGCCCTGGAAGCCTCCTTTGAAGGTGCGGTACGTGGTCATGTAGCACGATTCAAACGTGCCTCGGAACACAAACACTTCTTCTAAGTCGAGCGCGGCTACCAGCTTCTTGAGGTAGTCGTCCGTCGCGGGCTCCTCGATGCCATCTTCGAAAAGGGCTACCCACTTCAAGTGCTCGTACTGATCGGCGTCGAAGTTACCGGCATGCTTCAAAATCATGTCAAAGTCGGCCTTCTTGCCCAGGATACCACATACCTCCTCGACGCAGAGCTTCTCGATGACGTTGATCGCGTGCTCATCGGTGAACAAATTGTCATGCAGCTGCACGAGCACCGCGCCCGAGGTGATGGCCGCATGAGGGGCGATGATCGAGCCAACGGGATTCGTGTGGTGATTGGGCATCACCGCGAAGCGAGACTCCGCCTTGAGCTTCAATAATTGACCGGCGATGTAGCCAGCGTTGACGACGTTGCGCTGGCTGAAGACGATGTGCGCCTTGTCCTCCATGGCGGGCTTTGGGTCTTCCAGTGCGAGGAGCGGGTCATCCGGATGCAGCAACGCGGACATGCGGCGCAGCCGTTGCTCGTAGTACGAGTAGGGGCCCCAGACGAGCATCCGTCGCATTGGCGTCGCGCAAAGTAGATTCATATTATGGTCCGTGATCATCGTCTTCTTCAGGAAGAAAAATTCCTGCGAATGCGTCCACTGAAACTTCTGACCAGGGTACGTGAGCCCAAGTTCCGGAATGACGTTGTAGATCATGTCCCAGAAGTGCATGTTGCGCTCGATGAGCGCGCCGTTCTTCGTTTCGGGCACAACCATCCATTCGCGTCCGACAAAATGAGACGGCTGGAATTCGTTGAGATA
>ERZ1292630.5309-Hain-H41-02um-R3-5309-length-10611-cov-28_pt1 | contig 10611 bp, 8 predicted proteins | sample MGYA00564408_ERZ1292630 | MGnify/ENA primary metagenome ERZ1292630 (study PRJEB36523, sample SAMEA6512641) | groundwater metagenome | collected 2019-01-08 | study: AquaDiva: Metagenomics assemblies of 32 groundwater samples
CCACCGGGACGGGCTGCAGTAGTCGCTTGAACCCCACGAGTGCAATGCCGAGGGCTGTGAGCAGTAGAATAAACGAATTCAAGAACGCCGCAATGATGCCGGCCCGGTGATACCCAAATGTTTTGGTTTCTGTGGCAGGCCTGGCCGTAAGGAGATGGGCATAGAGGGCAAGAAACAGCGCGCCCTGGTCGACGAAGTTATGGCCTGCATCGCTCATGAGTCCGATGCTGTCGAGTATCCATCCGCCGATGAACTCAGCGACGATAATCACCGCATTCAGTGCAAGCGAGAGGTATAGACGGCTGCGGAGATGTTCATAGGAGGAGGCATGAGCGCTCATAGGTAATAGTGTCGCATGTGGGCGCCGAGGCGGCAAGCGTTCTAGCAGGATGCTGAAAAATGGGGCGGGGTGGCTGGGACGGTCCCTGTGCTCGCGCAACGCGCGGTCGCAGACTCCCCTCGTTGGACGCGCGCAGTTGGGATCATCCCAGCCACCCCTTATTAAGTGAAAGTTCGCTGCGGCCTTGCTTGGGGTAAGGCGCGTCTCGGCGCGCCTGGGTTGGGCGGGTGAGAAGTCCGGTCTTTTTGAGCATCCTGAGCTATTGTGGCATCAGCGCCATTCTCTGAGATTCCAGCGGTGGTTTATGTATAAACCGAGTTTCTCCGCAGTCTGCCAGAGACTTTTCAGATCAGCGGGGATCGCTGCTCGGATGTAGGCGAAGGCGCTCACTGAGAATTGGGTATTTGGATTGTCCGATACCAACGTTGGCGCTGGCTGGATCGGTGGAAACCGCCAGGCTCATTTTACCTTGGTGCCTGGGTCAACTTCTTCGAGGATGGTGGCGAGGCCGCGGACTTCGCTGTCCCCTGCGGCCAGCACCATGCCTTGCGATTCGATGCCCATGAGCTTCGCGGGCTTGAGGTTGGCGACAATGATGATCGTTTTTCCGATCAGCGCCTCCGGTTCGTATTTCTTGCCGATGCCGGCAACGATCTGTCGCTGCTCCGCCCCCTCTCCAAGACTGACTTGCAGCTTGAGCAACTTCTCCGACTTGGGGACGCGTTCTGCACTGATGACTTTCGCGGTCTTCAGCTGAATCTTCATGAACTCGTCGATAGTGATCTGGGCCGGCGCCGCTGGTGCCGCAGGGGCTGCGGTCGGCGGCGCGGCAGTGGGTGGTGTTGGTATCGCTGTCGTCGGTTGCGGGGGAGTCGTTGCGTCGCTCACGGTCTTGGCTCCTTGTGGTTTTGATTCGATACGGGGGAAGAGACCTGGGCCCTTGCAGATCTTTGTCTCAACGAGCGGTGTCTCCCATTTGTAGGCTGTTTGTGGTATCGGCTTTGAAAAGTCGAACGAAAGGCCGAGTTGCTGGGTGAGTTGTGCTGCTGTCTGTGGCATGTAGGGATACATGAGGGCCGAGAGCAATCGCAGCGCCCTTGATGCTGTATTCAGAACAGTGTTAAGGCGCGGGCGATTCTCAGGATTCTTGGCGAGTTGCCAGGGTGCAGCCTTGTCGATGTATTCGTCGCACAGACCGATGAGTTCCCATATGGCTTGGAGATTTTCCCGCAAGGCGAGTGCGCGATAGCCCTGATCGATTCGTTCAGGGAGGCCTGTCGCTGTTGCGGCGATCAGGGCTTCAAGCTCGGGAAGAGCCGGAGTGCCAACTGCGGGAATCGTGCTGTCGGAGAACCGCTCGATCATGGTGAGGGTGCGGCTGAGGAGATTCCCGATTCCATTTGCTAAATCGCTGTTGATGTTGGTGACCATCGCGGATTGTGAAAAGTCGCCGTCTTGCCCAAAAGGCACTTCTCGAAACAAGAAATACCGGAAGGCGTCGGCGCCGAACTCGTCGGCCATCTTGTTGGGATCGACGACGTTGCCGCGGCTCTTCGACATCTTTTCTCCATCGACCGTCCACCAGCCATGTGCAAAGATCGTGTTCGGCAGAGGCAGGTTGAGGGCCATCAGCATCGTGGACCAGTAGACGGCGTGGGTGGTGAGGATGTCTTTCCCGACCAGATGGACCGAGGCAGGCCAGTACTGCTCTAGTGATGGTGTAGGTCTGAGATATTCCAATGCGGAGACATAATTCACCAGCGCGTCGAACCAGACGTAGGTGACGTAGTCTTTATCGAATGGTAACTCGATGCCCCAGGAGAGTCTTGATTTGGGTCGGGAGATCGAGAGGTCGCCGAGCTTTTGGGTGGTCAAGAATCCCAAGACTTCATTGCGGCGGGACTCAGGACGGATGAAGTTTGGATGCTCCCGGATATGGTCGATCAGGCGATCCTGATATTGGCCCATCTTGAAAAAGTAGTTGTGCTCGCTGATACGTTCGACTGGTCGTTTGCAGTCAGGGCAGAGGCTGTCCACGACATCCTTCTCCGTCCAAAATCGCTCATCGAACGTGCAGTACCATCCAGTATAATCGTCCTTGTAAATCAGTTGCTTGGCATGAAGTTCCTCAAGGTATCGTTGAACGATAGATTTGTGAGGTGCATCCGTCGTTCTGATGAAAGCATCGTTGGAAATGTTAAGCCGTTTCCAAAGGGTCTGGAACTGCGGCGCCAGCTTGTCGCAATGGGCTTGCGGGTCGATGCCGGCTTTGGCCGCAGCCTGCTGAACCTTTTGCCCATGTTCATCGAGCCCGGTGAGAAAGAAGACGTCTCGCCCGCTCAGGCGCCAGTAACGAGCAAGGACATCGGCAGCCACGGTTGTATAGGCATGTCCGATGTGCGGCACATCGTTCACGTAATAGATCGGTGTCGTGATGTAGAAGCTGTCGGGGGTGCTCATGTGGCGTGACAAAAGATATCAGGTTGGCAGTGAGGATGCTAGACAGGGGTGCCGGCTGGCGCAAGTGTGAGCGCATCGCGCAGGCGGAGCAAAATCATTTCCAGCGCCATGTGGAGATTGAGGTGCCGTGTGGCGCGCTGCTCGGTCAGTTCAATCTCACGGAGCAGTTCCAGTAGAGCATCGGTGTTAGCCTGTTGCGCATAGGTTTCGAGCGTTGCGAGGTCGTCGAGGTAGAGCAATTGATCCCTGTCTCCTCCTATCTGAAGCAAGACCAGGTCGCGGATCCAACGAGCCAGCCAGGTGAGCATGTCCTGCGCGCGATCGGCTTTTGCAATCGATTCCGCTGAGGAGAGGATGGATCCGATCGATTGCAAGGATTGGGGGCGGACTAAGTCCACGAGTTCCTGTTGGCGCGCACGAGTGTCTTTCACATCGGCAGTGAGGGCTTCTCCGAGGCGGCCTTCGCTGATGATGGCGAGGAAGCGCGCGTCTGATGGCGGGATTTCACGTTTCAGGATGAGTGCCGCTTCTACCTGTGTGCGAGCCGGTGTCGTAAAGCGAAGGGCCTGACAGCGTGACCGGATGGTCGCCGGGAGGGCTGCGGGACGACTTGAGATGACAAGGAAGAGACTATGCGCGGGCGGCTCCTCCAGCGTTTTCAACAGTGCGTTGGCCGCGCCGATCGTCATGCGGTCAGCGTTGTCGATCAGACAGATTTTTCGTTCGCCGATGAGTGGGCGATACATGATCTGGTGCTCGATCTCGCGGACTTGCTCAATTTTTATTTGCTGAGTGGCCTGTTCCTGGTCCGGCTCGATAACGAAAAAGTCCGGGTGTGTGCGGGCCTCGATCTGTTGGCAGGACCGGCAGGCGCCGCAACTGTCGAGACCGTTCGTTTCCGGGGGCCGTTCGCAGTTGAGCGCTTGCGCAAGGCGAATGGCCGTCAATCGTTTCCCGATTGCCTCCTCGCCGTGGAACAGATAGGCGTGAGCCAATCGCTCATGGGTGACGGCGGATTGTAAGAAAGCGATGGATTGCTGATGGCCAATACAGTCGTGAAATGGCATGTTAGCCCGCATTATTCATGACAATTCGTCGCGAAATCGCATTCCAAGGAACATGTTTCGTGTTTTGAGTTTCAAGTTTTCGGAACGTGTCTCCTGACAACACGAAACCAGAAACGAGAAACCCGCAACTCCATATCTCCAGCGCAGCGGATCGGCGATTGTAGCAGAAGTGTTCATGAATAATGCGGGTTAGCTCCGGCGGCGTGGTCGAGCCATCCAGCCTACCACGATTGCACTGAGCTCGTCCCGCACTTCTTGCGCAGGCCGATTCGCATTCACGATGGTCATGCGTCCAGGCTCTTCCGCTGCGAGCGCCAAAAATCCCCGGCGCACCTTTCGATGAAAACGTTCAGTCTCACGGTCCAGCCGATTCTGTTCCCCGCGATCAGCTCGCCGTCTGGCTAGCCCCACTGATACCGGGAGGTCGAGAACGAGGGTGAGATCCGGCGTGAGCCCGCCGGTTGCGACTTCGTTGGCCGCTCGCAGCCATTCCAGATCGAGGCCGCGCGCGAATCCTTGATAGGCATAGGTAGAGTCGGAAAACCGATCACAGAGCACCAGGGTACCGCGCCGCAATGCCGGTCTGATGAGATGTGTGACGTGCTGACATCTGGCAGCAAGGATCAGCAGGGCTTCGGCCTGAGGGGTAACTGGCTCGTGGGGCGATGCCGTGAGAAGGATATTGCGGATCGTTTCGGCTGTCGCCGTGCCACCTGGCTCTCTGGTTTGGAGCAGGCGGTACCCTACCTGAGTCAGTACCTCCGCGAGATGGCGAATCTGAGTGCTTTTCCCGCTGCCTTCGATTCCCTCCAGGGTAATAAACAGGCCAGGAGTCTGTTGCTTCTTCGTCCCCATTGCTTGGCACTCTCGTCGGTAAAGAAAACGGGCGGGATGGTATTCCAAGTTGTTGAAAATAGCAAGAAAAGGCTTGCGAGGCCCTCGTCACTCTCTGTATGATGACCGTCTACCTCTGTCGGCCCATGGTTATGCTGAAAACCTTGCTAAAACGCTACTTTCTGACGGGCCTGCTCGTAATTATCCCCATCTGGGGAACCATCCTCATTTTGAAGGCCCTTTTCGTGGCTGTCGATGGGATTCTCGGTGATCTTTTGGCCCGGTTAGTGCCGAGTCATTATGTGCCGGGCCTGGGAATTCTGGCATTGATCGTCTTGGTCTTTACAGTCGGGCTGCTTGCCACCAATTTTATAGGCCGGCAAATCGTAAAGTGGTGGGAAGAATTATTGAATCGTGTGCCGCTCGTCCGGGGAATTTATTCGACGTTGAAGTCCATGATGGATGTTTTGGCGATCTCTGAGCACGCGTCATACAACCGCGTCGTGTTGATTCAATTTCCCAAAAATGGCCACTATTGTATAGCGTTCGTGACGGGGGTGACTAAAGGGGAGATGCAAGACCTCGCGCAAGAACCGCTGATCCATGTGTATGTGCCGACGTCGCCGAATCCGACGTCCGGCTATTTCCTGTTGGTGCCGGAACATGAAGTCACGTCCGTCGACATGAGCGTAGAAGAGGCGATGAAGCTCATCGTCTCAGGCGGGCTCTGCTCACCGTCCACATCGCTGGCATCGGCTGTGACTACCGCGACAAAATGGGGTTCGGTCAAACAGCCTGAAACGGGGGTGCCGATCGGATGAAGCGTCCACGGTCCACTGCAGTTTCAACGGTGAAGAAGCCGGTCAGCTCCGATCAGCAGGGGAAGATGGCCGGTCTTGCGGTGGTCGTGATGGCTGCCGGGCTTGGAAAGCGCATGCGCTCAAAGCAGGCGAAGGTGCTGCATCCAGTGGCCGGCCAGGCGATGGTGCTCTATTCGGTCGGCCTTGGGTTACGCGTCGCAGGGGAGCGCGTGGCTGTCGTGGTGGGACATCAGGCCGATCTGGTTCGCCAGGTGATCGATCGCGCGACGTCGGGAAAGAGCGGCAGCGCTCCTGTTGCCATCGTTGAACAACGGGAACAATTGGGCACAGGCCACGCGGTCTTACAAAGCCGCCCGGTATTTGCTGTGGGCAAGCGGGGCGCCCCGTCTCATTATCTGATTCTGAACGGCGATACGCCGCTGCTTCAGGAAACAACCGTGCGCGAACTCCTTCGTGTCCACGAGGCAGAACGTGCAACCGTGACCGTTCTGACCGCGGTGCTTGCAGACGCAAGCGGATACGGACGGGTCGTGCGAACGAATTCAGCCGAGGGTGGGGTCTCCCGCATTGTCGAAGATCGTGACGCCAATGCAGAGGAACAAGCGATCCGTGAAATCAACGTGGGCACCTATGTGGTCGACGGCGAGTTTCTCTTCAACGCCTTGGAAAAGCTCGATCCCAGCAACGCTCAAGGGGAATATTACTTGACGGATATTATCCGTCTCGCGGAACGTGCCGGACGGCGTGTGGCCGCTATGGTCCTTGACAATCCCGACGAAGGACTTGGTGTGAATACACGCCGACAGCTTGCTGAAGCTGAACAGGTCGTGCGGCAACAGATTCGAGACCGCTGGCTGGATGCCGGAGTGACGATGATCGATCCTGCCTCAACCTGGATTGATGCGGCGGTCACGATTGGAAGAGACACAGTGTTGTATCCCAACGTGATGCTCGAAGGGGCCACGGTCATTGGGGAAGATTGTGTGCTGCGTTCCTTTACACGGCTGACGGATTGCATTGTCAGCAACGGTGTTGAGATTCTCGATCACTGTGTTTTTACCGATTCTCACATTGAGGACGATGCGCACCTGGGCCCGTTCGTCCATCTGCGTCCCGGTGTGGTGGTGCGGAAGAAGGCCAAGGTCGGGAACTTTGTCGAAATGAAAAAGACCGATCTGGGAGAAGGGTCGAAGGCGAACCATCTGAGCTACCTGGGGGACGCAAAGATTGGAAAGGGAGTCAACATCGGCGCCGGTACCATCACGTGTAATTATGATGGTCTGCATAAGTTTCAGACGGTGATCGGGGATGGGGTTTTTCTTGGCAGCGACACACAGCTAGTCGCACCGGTGACAGTGGGGGCGGGAGCCATCATCGCAGCCGGCACCACGGTCACGGAGGATGTGCCGGCAGATGCCTTGGTGATCGGGCGGGTGCCTCAAGTGAATCGTGCAGGATGGGCGGCGCGCCGGCGGGCGCTGCAAACCGGCGCAGCGAGTGAAACGTTAAACGTACAACGTACAACGACATCCACTCGCCTGACGCCTGACGCCTCACGCCTCACGAAGAAAAGACCGTTGGCTTCAAAGGCTAGACAAGTAAAGAAACGCAGCAGGGGGTAAGTATGTGTGGAATCGTCGGATACGTGGGTGATCAAGAGACGGTCCCGGTTCTGATCGGCGGGCTTGCCAAGCTGGAGTATCGAGGCTACGACTCGGCAGGTGTCGCGGTGTTGCAAGGCAGCAAAATCGAGATTCGGCGTACGGTCGGCAAACTGGCCAACCTTCAGAAATCGCTCAAGGAGAAAGAACTCAAGGGCACCGTGGGAATCGGCCACACGCGATGGGCGACGCACGGGAAGCCTTCGGAGCAAAACGCCCACCCTCACCGCTCGAAAGGCTGTGTGCTGGTGCACAACGGCATCATTGAAAACTATCAGCCGCTGAAACAGCAATTGGAGGCAGAGGGATACAAGTTTCATTCGGAAACGGATACGGAAGTCGTTGCGCATCTGATCGATAAATATCTTCAGCAGGGTATGAAGCTGACCGAAGCGGTACGAGCAGCCACGAAGGACGTTCGAGGGAGCTATGCGCTTGCCGTCATTTCGGAGCGGGAACCGGGGACGATGGTCGCGGCGCGCTCCGGGTGTCCGTTGGTCGTGGGCAAAACCGCCAAGGCGTCTTTCGTCGCATCCGACGTCATGGCCATGCTCGCCTATACCCGTGACGTCACCTATCTCGAAGAAGGCGATGTCGCAGTCCTGACCGCGACCGACATCCATTTCACCGATATCGAAGGCCTGCCTGTTAAACGAAAATTGACGAAGATTACCTGGGACGACTCCGCAGCGGAAAAGAGCGGATTCCCGCACTTTATGCTGAAGGAGATTCACGAACAGCCGCAGACGATTCTCGACACGATGCGCGGGCGCTACTCCTACGACACCGGCGAGGCGGATCTGCCGGATATCGGATTGACGCCCAAAGAGTTTGCCTCAGTTGGACGGATCTGGATCGTGGCCTGTGGCACCTCGTGGCATTCCGGGCTGGTGGGGAAGTATCTGTTGGAGGAGATGGTTCGTACGCCGGTGCAGGTCGATATTGGCAGCGAATTTCGCTACCGCGATCCACTGGTTGGGAAGGATGATCTCTTTATCACGATCTCGCAGTCCGGCGAGACGGCTGACACGTTGGCCGCCGCGCGTGAAGCGAAGGAAAAGGGAGCGCGTGTCGTGTCGATCGTGAACGTGGTGGGCAGCACTCTGGCTCGCGAATCGGACGGCGTGCTCTACACGCATTGTGGGCCTGAAATCGGCGTTGCTTCGACTAAGGCCTTCACCGCGCAGCTGACGGCGCTCTACCTGTTGGCGCTGCATTTGGGCCGCGTGCGTGGAACCCTGTCTGTTGCGGACGGTAAAGCTTGGCTCGATCGTCTGGTCAGGCTTCCGGTATTGGTCGAGCGGGTGCTCAGTCGAGAGGCGGAGATTGTCGCGATTGCCAAGAGGTATCACAAGAAGCGGAATTTCTTATTCCTTGCCCGCGGCATCAATTATCCGATCGCGCTCGAAGGGGCACTGAAGCTGAAAGAAGTGTCCTACATCCATGCCGAAGGCTATGCCGCGGGTGAGATGAAGCACGGCCCAATCGCGCTCATCGATAAAGATATGCCGGTGGTCGTGTTGGCGCCGAAGGATCGGTTGTATGAAAAGACCGTGAGTAATCTGATGGAAGTGAAAGCCCGGCACGCGCCGGTCATCGCGTTCGTAGCGGAAGGCGAGCGGGAGTTGGGGAAGATCGCCGATGCGGTGTTCACGATTCCCGATACCCATCCGCTGCTCTCGCCGATTTTGTTTACGATTCCGCTGCAGCTCCTGGCGTATCATATTGCCTTGCTGCGGGGCGCGGATGTGGATCAGCCACGGAACCTAGCCAAAAGCGTGACAGTAGAATAATGAGTCAGAAAGTCATCAAGTCGAAAGTCGTCAAGTCTCTACACGGAACCAGACTTTCGACCTGAAGACTTTCGACTTGATGACTTGAAAGACGCACCCTATGAACATCACCAAAGAAGAAGTTGAAAAAGTCGCGAAGCTGGCTCGGCTGGAGTTGACGGAGAGTGAGAAGGCGGCGTTCGCGAAGCAATTGGGCCAGATTCTCACGCACGTAGAGACACTGAAGCAGTATGACACCACAGGCGTCGAACCGACGGCGACGGTGCTTGGGCAGGTCAATGTGTTTCGTTCCGACATTGCGCGGCCGTCCCTGTCCATCGACCGCGCGGTGGCGAATGCGCCGGAGTCGGCCGACGGGTTTTTTGTCGTGCCAAAAATTATCGAAGACCGTGAACGGTGATGAGTGATGAGCAGGAATACCTGAGGGTTGTTTCAATCCTGAACACACGGCACCCATCACTGATCACCCATTACCCATCACGAGGATAATACATGTTCAGGCAAATGTTGCGGTCGAAAATCCATCGGGCCACGGTGACGGAGTCCTGCCTCGATTACGAAGGCAGTCTGACGATCGACGAGGATCTGATGGATGCAGCGGGAATTTTGCCTTATGAGGCGATCGTCTGCTCCAATCTGAATAATGGCGAACGGTTTATGACCTATGCCATGGCGGGCAAACGCGGTGCGGGTGAGATCATACTCAATGGGCCGACGGCAAGGAAAGGCGCAGTCCGCGATCAGATTATCATCTTTTGTTACGAGTATTACTCAGACGAGGAAATCAAGCGGCATGTCCCCAAGATCGTTCAAGTTAACGAGAAGAACCGGATTGTTGCCGGAAAGCCGAAGCGCTGATGTCGATTCACAAGCTTTCACTCTACGAGCTCCATGAGAAGTTCACTGCCGGAGAAGTTACGGCCGTGGAGATCGTGCGTGCCTATGGCTTGCGGATCGGCCAGGTGGAGCCCAAAGTAAAGGCCTACGTCACGCAAGTCAAAGATGCGGCGGTTGCGCAAGCCGGCGCGCTCGATAATTCCTTGAAAGGGTGGCGTAAGACTTTGCCGATGATGGGTATGCCGTTGGCGATCAAAGACAATATTTGTACCGAGGGGGTGCTCACCACCTGCGCATCCCGTATGCTCGGGAACTTCGTTCCGCCATACGATGCGACCGTGATAGCCAAACTGCGCACGCAGGGGTATCTGCTGCTCGGGAAAACAAACCTCGATGAATTTGCAATGGGCTCATCAACCGAGAATTCCGCCATTGGCCCCAGCCGCAATCCCTGGAATTTGCAGTGTGTGCCTGGTGGATCCAGCGGAGGGTCCGCAGCCGCTGTCGCAGCCGACGAATGTGTCGCAGCCTTGGGGTCCGATACCGGCGGCTCGATCCGTCAGCCCGCGGCGTTCTGTGGGGTGGTAGGTCTCAAGCCGACCTATGGGCGGGTCTCACGGTATGGGTTGATCGCCTTTGCTTCTTCGCTCGATCAAATTGGGCCGATTACAAAAGATGTGAGGGATGCCGCCTTCCTTCTTGGAGCCATTGCCGGTCACGATCCGTTGGATTCGACCTCGACAGATGTCCCGGTGCCGGACTATATGAAGGCGCTCAAGAGAAAAGATCTCAAGAAAC
>ERZ1292630.5316-Hain-H41-02um-R3-5316-length-10599-cov-4_pt1 | contig 10599 bp, 15 predicted proteins | sample MGYA00564408_ERZ1292630 | MGnify/ENA primary metagenome ERZ1292630 (study PRJEB36523, sample SAMEA6512641) | groundwater metagenome | collected 2019-01-08 | study: AquaDiva: Metagenomics assemblies of 32 groundwater samples
GTCTTCACTTTAAGCATTCGATATATCTGGTTAAAACTTTAGAAGAATACCATCGAATAGGTGACAAGCAAGCTGCAGAAGAGTGGATTCATATTTCACTGCATGAATTGTTTCATACCTTTCAGGATCAGTATGTCAATTATACTCCAGAGTTATTAAAGGCTATAACAATTCCACTTAAGAAGAACATTACAAAGGATATTGAGCATACCGAACTGTTAAAACCTGAAGTTGAGTTATTAGCTAAAGCAGCGTGCTCGAGTTCTTCAATAGAAGCTAAAAGGTATCTGAAAAGTGCATTAAAGCTTCGACAGAAGCGTTGGGCTTTTATAGAAAAAAAATATAATGTTAAGCCAGAACGGTGGGAGAGATTTGACAGCTGGGCAGAGGGCACTGCTCATTACGTTGAGCATCAGATTATGTCGAAAATGTCGTTTTATAAGAATGATACTCTGTTAGTACGAGACCAACTCTTTAGTAAATTTAACGAATACACTCAAGAAAATAACGTCAACTGGTGCTCGCGCATAGCCTCTAATAAAAAGAGAAGTTATTGGTATTCGCTTGGGTTTTCTTACTCATTGATTTTGGACAAACTGATGCCTGATTGGAAGACGAAGGGGTTTGATAATGAGCTCTACTTCGATGCTTTTTTTAAAAAATTAAACTTACTGTAAATTTAAATATCGTTATTTGTCGTCTACTTAACTCTAACTAGCGGGTTTCACTATTTTTTCTAGTCGCATCCCATTGATTTTATTGAGTAATCTAATCATTTAACTAAATGGTTGAATTTATTTTGAGTTCTGTTATGATTTTACCATATGGTTAAATCCGAAGCCTTAAAACTTGATATTATTTTTCATGCTCTCTCTGATTCTACAAGGAGAGCCATCCTCTATGATGTTTCAAAAAAAGAGAAAACAGTAAGTGAACTTGCTAAACCCTACAAAATTTCTTTAGCCGCGGTTTCAAAACATCTCACAGTTCTTGAAGGTGCCAACCTTATCGAACGAAGAAAACAAGGAAGCTTTCAGATAGTGAGTCTTAAAGCGGAATCTTTGAAGTCAGCTGAAGAATGGATTTTGTATTATCAACAATTTTGGGGGCCTCGTCTTGATGCTCTTAAAGATTTTTTAGAAAGAGGAAAAAAATGAGTGAAAACATTAAATTGCAATTGAAACAAATTATCAAAGCAAAGCGAAACCAAGTGTTCGATGCTTGGACAAAGCCAGAGCTAATGACACAGTGGTATCACCCAGGAGCAATGATAAATCCCTCAGCAAGTTCTGACTTAAAAGTTGGTGGTCGTTATCATATAGAAATGAAAGGGCAGATGGACGGCAAACCGGTTAATCCGACCGCAGCTGGCGAATATACAAAAATAATTCAGAATGAACTTATTAGTTTTACTTGGGGTTGGGAGGGTGATCCCTCTCCAAAAACATTGGTAACTGTTGAGTTAAAGGATGTTAGTTCCGGAACAGAGGTGACACTCACCCATGAGCGATTTGAAAACACTGATAAACGCGATCATCATCAAAAGGGCTGGTTTGGTTGTCTTGAAAATCTTGCTAAGTTTTACAATAATTAAATTTAAACATAGGAGTTAATATGGAATATCCGATTATCATTATATTACTGGCGTCAATTCAGTATCTTTTGTTTGGCCTAAGAACGGGAGTCGCTCGAGGCAAGTTTGGTATCGACGCGCCAAGAGTATCAGGAAATGAAACATGGGAGCGTTATAACCGAGTACACTTAAACACACTCGAGCAACTTATTGTTTTTATTCCGGCCCTCTTAGCTTTTTCTTATTACCTGAGTCCGAAATGGGCGATAATTCCAGGTGTTGCTTTTCTAATAGCAAGGCAAACTTATTCTTACTTGTATATTAAGAATCCGAAGGGTCGTGGCTTTCCTCCAACATTTTTTATTAATGGCATTCTGTTAGTAGGCAGCTTGATTGGAGTTGTTATTTCCATGTTTAAGCAGTAAAAAAATTTAGGCGGTGTTGTTTATTTCAGTGAGCAGTAACTGCTAAAATGAATTTAAAAATATGAAGATCACAAAAGTTCATTAAATTTAATGTATGCATTTGGCTTGCCTTGTTTACATCTTTATAACAATCTAGATTTATTGAATCTAAATACAAGAAAAGTAGAGGTGTATGATGCCTTACGATATGGACCTATTTGAGCGAGTCTCAAAAATACTAAAATCTACTAAAGGAATCGAGCCTAAAAAGATGTTTGGCGGCATCTGCTTCATGCATCGCGGAAATATGTTGTGCGGTATCGATAAATCTCGATTAATGCTGAGAGTTGGTCCGGAGCAGTACAATGCCGTTTTAAAAATGAAACATGCAAAAGTAATGGATATAACAGGCAGGCCTATGAAGGGGTTTATTTTCGTAGAAGAGGCTGGTTACAAAACCCCAAGTGCACTTACAAAATGGATTGATTTGGGCTTAAATTTCACTTTGGCCTTGCCATCAAAGAAAACTAAAAAGAAAATTAAATAAACAATTATTAATTAAGGAGAAAATTTATGAATGATAACAGTAAAATGATGAAGGGTATGGTGCTTGGTGGAGTGGCCGCTTTTGTATTTGTATTTTTGTTTGAATTTTTAGTTCATGGGTTTTTGATGATGGGAATGTACGAAGCTACCCTGAGCGTATGGCGACCACAAGCAGAGTCGAGTATGCCTGTTATGTTTTTGAGCCAATTTTTATTTGCAATGGCTGTAGCATTTTTCTATCCAATCGTTGGTCCTGATAAAGAATGCAAGAAAGCTATTCCGTTTGGTTTTGGTCTTGGATTGGTTATGGCGATGCCTCAGATAGCTTCATATAGTTATTTGCCTATTCCAATTACGATAAGCCTTGCGTGGGCAACGGCTTCATTTGTAAAAGCATTTGCAGCTTCCTTTATCATTGCAAAAGTTTTCAATAAATTTGCTGGATAAAAGTGTCGGCTCAAGTTTCGTTTCGTTCAAAAGTTTGGAAGTACGAGGGTAAGGCCGGGTGGTATTTTGTGACCCTGCCTAAGCCTCTTTCAAAGAAAATTCGAAACGCACATGGATTGTCCGAAGAAGCTTGGGGGCGATTAAAAGCTTCTGCGCAGGTTGGGAAAATTATTTGGAAAACGGCTATTTGGTACGATACAAAAGCTCAAAGTTATCTTTTGCCAATAAAGTCTGAAATTAGGAAAAAAGAAGCTATTGCAGTGGGTAGTCTATTAAATATAAAGCTACTGCTCGCGTCCGCGCCTAGAGCAAGAAAAAATAAACTCGACATATCAAAACCAAAAATGTGGAGTTAGAAAATTTTGGTATGGCTATTTTGGAGCAAAATGAAGTTTGAAATAATTCAAAATCCTATTCGCTGGCTGATTCTATTTCATGTTGTATGTGGCGCAGTCGCTTTAGGTGTGTTTATGATACCCTTGCTTTCGAAAAAAGGCGGAAAATTACATATAAAAGTCGGATGGCTTTACACTTATGCGATGGTATTTGTTGGAGTTTCAGCATTTATTATCACACCGTGGAGAGCTTTTTTTGATGAGGCCAGAACGTCTTCAAGTATAGGGTTTTCAGCGTTTCTGTTCTTTATTGCAGCGTTTACGCTTTCATCTCTATGGAATGGTTTAAGAGTTTTAAAGTTTAAAAAAAGAGAAACATCAAATACGGAATTGGCCCAAATGGTGCCACCGATTATTTTGATCGTACTTGGTTTAGCAACTCAGGTACTGGGATATTTTCTGAACAATATTTTACTTATGACTTTTCCGTTTTTATCTCATTTTACAGCTAAGGATCAATTAAAGTATTGGCTGAGTTCTCCAAAAGAAAAAATGCACTGGTGGTACTTTCACATGAATGGAATGTTTGCCGCGTGCATTGCCACTGTAACTGCATTTTTGGTGACTGCAATTCCAAGAGTCTTTCCAGGTAACGCCATAGCCGAATCTCCAATTCTTTGGATAGCACCAGGAGTTATTTTAGGAATAGTTTTAAAAAAGTGGACGATGTCATTCCGAACCCAATTTGGAGACTAATTGGATATTTAATGCATGCATTCAATACTGACCGGCCTTTCAAGTCAGCTACAACTCTTCGGCAAAAACTTTTTCGGTAATTTTCCAAAATTTATCTTGTTTTCTAGCAATCACGAATGAGGGCAATCGAAAAAGACGCTGGAATTTAATAACGTCTTGAGGTGTTTGTAATTCAACGGCGAGCTCTGGGCGCCTTAAATGCGAGCGTAAAAAGTTTATATTAAACTTTTTAATCGAAGATGAATTGTTAAAAAAGTGAGCCTCGCTCACATACTCAGCATTGAAATCGTAGTATCTGACTTCTAAATAGGGGTTCAAATTTTTATCCTTGCGCTCTTCAAAAGTTATTTTATCGGGCGTTAGCACATGAGAATTTTTTGAGAGCTTCGCTTGTTTTAATTTTGCATCGGCATCAATTAAAATGGCCGAGCATTTTTCACATTTTTTAGCTGTGATGTCATTTTCACATCCGCAGCTATGGCAAAGCTTAAAGCGAAAGCGAAAGCCACACGGAGTAATTTCAAGAGTATTTGGATCTTGAGTGGCGCCTTTACATTTTCGTCCGAAGTGCTCGATCATCACTCCGGAGTCGTCAGCATAGCCCCAAAAATTATTTTCAAAATCGCAGACCGGGCAAGGGACAATGACAGGAACAGTGTTTTTTGCGGGCCTCTTGTCAGAAATTTCAGGTGCGTAAATGTCGTGCCTCATTCCGGTGTAATCTAAAACGAAGCAGTCTTGTTTACCTTCTGAAAGGCGCAGCCCTCGCCCGACTATTTGCTGATAAAGACTGTTCGATTCGGTCGGGCGTAAAATCGCAATTACATCGACATGAGGGGCATCAAAGCCGGTCGTCAATACCGAAACATTAACAAGATATTTAAATTTTTTAAGTTTAAAATCATTTATAATTTCAACTCGATTTTTTATCTCGGTATCCCCTAAAATCAATCGAGAATCATCTTTTGGCAAATAAGACCTGATTTCTTCAGCGTGTGCGACTGAACTACTGAAAATCATCACGCCTTGGCGATTGAAACGCTCGGTTATATCAATGATATTTTTTATGATAAAAGGGGTAAGACGCTTTTGGTTTTTTAAGACTTCTTCAACCTCTGCGACTGTGTACATGCGATCTTTTTCGGTCAGCTCCGAAAAATCATAACAAGTTACCGGAATATCCACTTTTACGGGAATTGTTAAATATTTATTCTTAATCATATACGAAAGCGGTAATTCATAGGTGCATTGCTTGAAGAATAGATTTTTATCGGTTTTTATTTCACCAGTCTGCGAATACTCATAAATCCATCCTAGGCCTAAGCGATACGGGGTCGCGGTAAGACCCAAAATACAAAGTTTAGGGTTTCGTTCAAGCAGCTTTTTAATGACTTCCTGATATTGAGTGTCGCCCTCTTCGGCCACGCGATGGCATTCATCAATAACAAGCAGAGAAAAGTTATTAAAAAAATCGTCGGGTGCACGGGCAACAGATTGGATGCTGCCAAAGATCGCTTTTTCATCCCAGTCTTTTTTTCCAAGACTCGCTGAAAAAATTCCGGCCTCAAGGCCGTAGTTTTTATATTTTTCATAATTTTGTTCTACAAGTTCTTTAACGTGTGCTAAGGCCAAAACCCGCCCATTTGCAATGCGCGCCAGTTCTGCAATGACCAGGCTTTTTCCGGCGCCCGTTGGAAGAACAATCATGGCCGGCACCCGTTTTTTTTGAAAAAACTTGACGACGCTATTGACGGCTTGTTGTTGATAATCCCGGAGTTTATACATGGTGCCTAGAGTCTACAGTAGTTTTTTTAAGATCAAAAATGAAAAATTCACGATTTCTATTGTTTTCTAAAATATTTTTCTGTGAGCTCAGCTCGTAACAATCAAAAAGTTTGTTGCCTTTCAGCAGGAGTAATAATTTTTCGGAGTCACGGTGAGGCCCTAATATTAATCTTTGGGCCATCAAGAATTCGTTTTCAGCGATTTCGCATAGGATTTGATAAATTACAAAAGCGCCTACACCCGTTATGCAGACTGTTCCATAAACGGGCTGATTAACTTTTTGTCCGTGCTGTAATAGAAAGTGAGGTGAAGAGCTATTTTTTGCATCGAAAAGATATTTATAAAATAAAAATTTCAGCTTTTCAATAATTGTTGAAACGGGATCGACAAAATAGATATTTTTAAACTGCTGGCTTTTGTAAGCCGCTCCGCCTAAATAGCCATGATCACAGCAGAAGTCCCAGACATCATGGCCGGCAATTAAGTTATCGAAAACAAGTTGAAGTCGCGCTGAAAGACGAGTGATCATGGGCGGAGGTTATCATAAGTTCTTTATATCTGGTCAATTTAAAAACACGGCACGAAGTGCTTTGAGCCGTGTTTATTTTAGTATTAGTTTGTTTGAATTTTTTGGCGAACTATCGGATATAGTGCAAAGGAGGCACCAAAAACAATGTGTGCGGCCCAATCCCAAAACATTGGAACTTCGCGATTCCAAAAATCAACTCCATGTAGTGTATTCATGACCGCAGGAATTAATAAATAAGGTCCCACCATTGAAACAATGCCTATACCAAGGCCAAGTTTAAGGGCTGCTGCCATTGATTGAACCGAGAGCCTTTGAGCTAATAAACCAAAGATTGATCCCCAAAGTAGCGATGGACCTAATTGGTGAAGAATTAAGCCCGCTAGGATTGCGCCGAAGTTAAACCCATCTAATGCATTTTCGCCAAAAACAGTAGAACCTATAACCTGCACCGGGTATAAAAAATTCTTTCCTAAAAAAACGGCGAAAACTAGCATAACTACGACGGCCATAATAAGGCCTGCGATTTGACCGGTTAGAACTCCTGGCAGTAATGTAGCTTCTTTTGTGTTTGATGTCTGTTGATCGCGTGTATTTGATTTAATAACGGATTCCATAATTTCTCCTTTGTAAGTTGGGTTAATTGTTATTTGGTTTATTTCTTAGTCTTATCTTGCGCTTTTCTATTTAAATGGTAAATACTGTTTAAATTGTTTAAACTACATTAAGGAAGCCATTATGCGTGGATTGCATGCAAATCAGATAAAAATTTTAGATCATCTATTAGACCACCGAAGTGGGAGCACCCTTGAAGAGCTTTCAGATCTTCTTGGTGTCACCAAAACTGCAGTTAAAGATCATCTTAATAAAATTGAAGTTTTAGGTTATTTATCTTTTATTGATTCTAAAGGCGCAGTAGGAAGGCCGAAGAGGCGCTACATACTTTCTTCAGAGGGGCATGATGCTTTTCCTAAGCAGTATTCTTGGCTGTCAAATGTATTGCTTGAGTTATTATCACAGGATTTAGGTAAAGTTACTGTCGCGCGACTTATGGTGAAGTTGGCAGATAAAGTGGCTAAGTCTATGGAGCCTAAATTTCAAAATGCAAAATCATCACCGGAACTTTTGGCCAAAGTAACTGGAGTGTTAAATGAATTGGGTTATCGAGCCAGTCTTAAACAAAGTGATTTACGTAAAGGTGCCATTATCGAAGCGACTAACTGCGTGTATCACTCCGTTGCAAAAGAGCATCCGGAGTTATGTGGCTTCGATATACGATTTATAGAAAAAACTTCAGGAATGGATGTTAAGCTTGAAAGCTGCATTGCACGCGGTGGATCTGTTTGCAGGTTTTGCTTGAACAGAAAAACTAAAGAATAAAGCGTAGTTTCAGTAATAAACTTAATAGAGCCGATTACTGATCACAGTTTAAATTTTTTCCGGGATGCTTTTTATTATACTCCTTGATTAAGTCTGGAAATTCGCCCTCTGTTACACAAATTTGTAAGCCTTCATAAAAGTCACCATCTAACACGCATTTGCCTGGGCTTCCTGTGCGATCGGTTTGCTCTTCACACATATACTTTGTACAATTTTTTTCGGCCTGCTCGTAGAGAGCTTCACATAGAGTCATTGGCTTTTTTGGCATTTTTGCATTTGCTTGAAACCCTAAAACTGATAACGTCATAAATAAGATTATATTTTTCATTGGATTAATACCCCTTTTTTGTTTGCTTAGACATACTCTGAAATTATTAAAAATTCAGCTGTCATAATTTTTTACATATAAAAAATACACGATGTAATCTGGATAACTTGCTGCAAAATTCTTTAAAATTGATGTTTTAATCCGCCACTAGTGCATAATTTAAATATGCATTTAGAAGCCTTTAAAGCTCACTTTTGTTCGGATCCAGAGTTCATTCATTTTAATAATGCCGGCCAGTCCTTAATTCCCGATGTTAACAGGGATCTGGCTATAGCCTGGCTCGAACGTTTTTATAAAGAAGGGGCTTTTTGCTCTATGGAGGGCTGGGGGCAGACAGAAGTTACGCGTCAAAAGTTGGCAAAGTTTATCGGGGCTAAAACAAATGAAGTCGCTTTTTTTCAAACCACGGCATCTGCTCTTTCACAGGTGGCGGCCAGCATACCCCTAAAATCCGATGATGAAATTCTTATTTGGGATCAAGAGTATCCTTCTAATTTTTACCCTTGGAGAATCGCAGCCGAAAAGAATGGAGCCAAGCTTACACTGGTGGAATCAGAAAATTGGCAGACGCCAGCACAAAAAATATTGGATCGTGTAACGGCTAAAACTCGCGTGATCGCTGTTTCTTGGGTGCAGTTTCAGACTGGTTCAGTGACCGATTTAAGAATGTTATCTCAAGCTTTAAAGGGTTCTGGTATTTGGTTGGTGGCGGATGTTATTCAGGGTGTTGGCGTACGACCCTTTAATTTTCATGAATCTGGATTTGACGTGGTTTGTGGCGGAAGTCACAAGTGGCTTTGTTCTTCTTATGGAGCAAGTTTTATGGCGGTTAAAGAAGCGCGAATGATGGAGCTTGAGCCGCACGCATTCGGCGCCATGACTTTCGGCACGCCGGATACTGAAAAAAGTTTTGTGATACAACCTAAAGCAGATTCCAGTCGCTATGAACCAGGTTCAAAGTCAATGATTGAGGTTATTGCTATGGGTGAAAGTCTGGATCTGTTCACTCAATTTGGTATCGATAATATATTCAAAGAATCTTGTAGGTTGGGGATGCGTTTGCAGTCAGGGCTTAAAGAACTGAGTTTTGAAGTGATTTCTGATGGACCAATAATTAATTTTGTAACTAACGAAGCTCTGAAGCCGCAGACGAAATTACAAAGTATTATGAAAAATCTTGAAGACGCTAAAATAAGCTTCGCTAGGCGCGGACCGGGTGTCCGTCTTTCTTTACATGCCTACAATAAAGATTCGGAAGTTGATCGGATTTTAAATTTATTATGTTAAAACTTAATTTATCCGCATTTATATTTTTTTTGTATTTTAACTTGTCATACGCTCAAGACAAACCGGCTCCAACTGTTCTGAAAGAGGCTTTGACTACAGTTAAACCCGCAACACCCACGCCTCCTGCCACCCCAGTTGCACCTACAGCGGCGCCTGCAATATCCCCAGCCGTGCCGGAGGCTGGTGCAAGTCAAACTTCGCCTGTGCTTGAGCCAAGTGCAGCTAAATATGAAGAATATCAGTCTATCTGCAGAACGAATGACCATGATTTAGTGGCGGATTATTCTGAAGAACTGAAAGAAAAACGTATTAAACTTTTAAAAGATAAAGTTATTAATACTGAAAAGAACTCTATTAAAATAGAACTGCGTCTTGCTAAAGAATATCTTGATCAAGACAAAGATGCAGAGCTTAAGTCTTTGGCCACAGATTTAAAAAAAAGAAAGCTATCAAAACTCGATAATGAGTTTTTAAATGCACTAGTAGCCTTCTCGGAGAACAATTTAATTTCTGCTATAACTATACTTAGTCAATTGTTGGTTGATAATGAAGCGAATGTAGAGGCTTTGAAATTATTAGCAGAAGTTTATATAGCCGATGATAATTATTTTGAGGCCAGTGCAGCCTATGAGGACTTAAACAAGCTGACAAAAAATTCATATTTGCTTGAATTTTGCCAGGCTATTGTCCTTAATTCTTTGAATGCTGACGGTGAGAAATTTTGTTTACAGGCGGCAACTCAATATCCAAACAATCCATTTCCGATTATTTTTATAGGAATTTCGCAGCGTGAAAGAGGGGACTTAAGGCGTGCAATATTATCATTTAAAAAGGCAGTGGCTTTAAAATCTACAGAAATGGGCCATACGTGTTTAGCCGAGGCCTATTTTTTGAAAGAAAATTACGATTTAGCAATTGAACAATTCAAAAAAAGCATTGAGCTGAGCCAGTATTCCCAGAGGGCTGTACTAGGGCTGGCTTGGGCCTATCTGAAGAAAAAAAACTATACGGATTCACTGGCTACATTTAAGCGTGCCTGTAAAATGAATAGCAAAACTGTGATTGAAATTAGAAAGGCTTTTAAAGAGCTAAATTTAGAAAAAAATCCAGAAGATAAAAACTTCATTAAGCTAATTGAAGCTTGTGGTGGTTAATAGTTATTAAGTGTTGCTATTGGACCATAGCCAATTGAAATTTAGTTTTGCCTTTTAGTGAATTATTGAATTTACACC
>ERZ1292630.5317-Hain-H41-02um-R3-5317-length-10595-cov-5_pt1 | contig 10595 bp, 12 predicted proteins | sample MGYA00564408_ERZ1292630 | MGnify/ENA primary metagenome ERZ1292630 (study PRJEB36523, sample SAMEA6512641) | groundwater metagenome | collected 2019-01-08 | study: AquaDiva: Metagenomics assemblies of 32 groundwater samples
ATATTATCAATACCATCAAAGAAGAACAACCCGAACTCTGGACTCCGGAATTCCAACAAAAAATGATCGGCTTGGTGCGGCAAGCGGTCGACCTTGAATCAAAATTTGCAGCCGAAGTATTTCCAAAAGGAATTTTCGGGATGAACGCCGACGGCTTCCGTAAATATATCGAACATATTGCCGACCGGCGTCTGGCGCGAGTGGACTTGCCTCTGCAGTACAACACGCCAAATCCTTTCCCGTGGATGTCGGAAGCCATCGACCTCAGCAAAGAAAAAAATTTCTTCGAGACACGAGTAACCGAGTATAAAGTTGGTGGTACTTTGGAGTGGTAAAAAAATTGTTAGAAACTAAACCCAGCAGGGTAAAGATCGCCGATGGTGGTGACCAGCACCTGACCATTCGGTTGAAGACAAAGTATCTCAGTGGTCTTCTTGCCGTACTGAGCCAACATCGTCCGACAGTGCCCACATGGGGTGTAAATAATTTCGTCCGCGCTGGAGATGTTCGGTCCACTGCGATCGAATGAGATTGCCGTCTTTGCCGGAGCCAGCACAACCGCGACTCTCACAGCCAACTGCGGTTGATTGTGAATATTAATATCCGCGATCATAGCCCCGAGAGCGCCCATCTCGCCATGGATTGTCATGGTATGAGCGCTGTCTTCACAATTACAACCCTCATATATTTTCCCACTACTTCCCTCAATAACAACACCAACCATAAAATTTGAAACTGACGCCCTAGCTCTCTCGCGCATGTCTTTCGCCCTCGTCAAAAGACTTTGCTGAAAATTATTGAGCTCATTGAAGTCATACAGCTCAAATTGAGATTCATGCTTAATTATTTTCATATTATTTTTTCCATTAGCTTTTAATTTACCGCTATTCATCCAAAAAGTCAAAGCTACCCCTGTTTGTTTAAAAGTACAAACCTCCTGCCCGCGAACGCGAACAGGAGGTCGATGGGCCGAAGCCCGAGGTTAAGGGTGAGGGTCGGCGAGACGGTCGAGAATGCCGAGGAGCAATTTCCTGAATTTCTCCGCTTTCTCTGCGCCCACCTTCTTTACTTCCTCGTGACTTGGTGGCTCCGAATCCAGACCAGCGGCCAGATTGGTGACACACGCAATAGTCAACACCTTGGCACCCAAGTGGCGTAAAGTGATGACTTCAGGAGCTGTCGACATGCCGACATAGTCCGCTCCCAACCTTTCAAGCATCCGGATCTCAGACGGCGTTTCGTAGTTGGGGCCAAGCAAAGTTGCTATTACACCTTCCTTCAGACCCTTGCCGTCAAACGCAGCAATCGCGGCATTTTGAGCCAGCGTGCGTAGCTCCAGACTGTAAGCATCATTCATGGCTGGGAAACGTGGCCCCAGCTTGTCATCGTTCGGCCCACGAAGCGGATTGAGTCCGATGAGATTGAGGTGGTCAGAAACCAGAACAAACTCCCCAACCTTGAGGTTCTTTTGTATTCCACCGACAGCAGTAGTGAGGATGTGGTTCCTTGCTCCCACGAGCGCCACAGCACGCAGACCGCGCATGACTTTCTCCATGTCGTACTCTTCGTACGGGTGCAGACGTCCATCGCGAATGAGGGTACCGCCGCCACTCTCGACGTATCGAAGAATTCCGGCATGACCATCAACTCCGCAAGGCGGTAGGCCGAGGTCAATGTATCTGGCCTCAAGCATGCCGGGGAGATCTCTCCCAAATCCGCCAAGGCTAGAGCCGAGGGTAATGCAATTCCTGACGGGTCGACCTCCCAGCCACTTCTTGATGTTCTCGGCGACTTGCTGCGCATCACATGGTGCGGTGGATTGTCTTCGACTCTCAGCTTCAGCAGCGAGTGCGACTTTGACTTGCGGGTCCATTTTGTCCATGACGTTTTCCTCTTTTTTACTGCGGGTGTGGGAGCATCTTGCCGTAAAATTATGCTTTTGTCAATATGTCGTGCAGGACCTTACGGGTTCACTTTTTTACCCTTGATTTTTTTTAAAATAAGGTATAAGGTGTGCCCGTAGTTCCAACCCACAAAAAGGAAGGTTGCACCATGGACGCAAATAGCCCAATCAACGCCGACGGCCGTACTTACCACCTCCAAACCAGGGAAGGCGACCTCGCCAGACTTTGTCTCCTCCCCGGCTCGCCGGAGAGGGCAGAGATGATCGCGAAGAACTTTTTCAAGGATGCGAAGTTGGTCGGCGACCACCGCGGCTCCAGGTCCTACACCGGCACGGTGAATGGTGTCCCCATGTCAGTTGTAAATACCTGTATGGGCCCCTCCCAGACGGCTATCATTGTGCCAGAAGTTCACACCAGCGGCGGACGCATCCTGATCCGAGTCGGATCGTGCTCGGCCCTCTGGCCGGAGCCAAAGCCGGGGGAGTCCGCGATCTGTGATCGAGCGCTCAGATTCGATGGCGCCAGCGACAACTGGGTACCGCATGAAAACTACCAAGCCGTCCCTGACCCTCGAGTCACCAGCGCATTGGTGGTGGCGGCGCAGATACTCGGCCTCCCTCACTATGTCGGGGTGGAGGCAACTACCAGCTGCTTCGTGGCCGGGCAAGGCCGACCGGACATCAACGGCTACATCCCGCCCCATATGAAAGAACGACATCAGAGTCTTATCGATCGCAAGGTTCTCTGTTACTCCATGGAGGCGGCCACGCTCTTTACCTGGTGCGACATGATCGGCAAGTGCCCCGCCGGCGCAATCAATGCCATCTACGGCAACCGCATCACCAACGAGTTCGAAGCCAAGGGTGACGAACAGGCCACCATGATCGCGATCAAGGCTCTGCTCATGCTCAACTACGAGATCCCGCGGTCAACCTAGATCTGAGAAAAAAAGGAGAAGCAAAAAGGCCACGCCGGTATCGGGTGGCCTTCTATAATTTTTACAAAATTTACTGCCGTATCGGCATCACAATATAGAGGTAGCTTTCATCGCCCTTCGGCGCGAAGAGACAGGCGCTGTCGCCGTTATTTATTTTGAGACTGGTCTCCAAAGTTGAAAAATTATTCAGTCCATCTAAAACATAACGATTATTGAGAAGCACCGTGGCCTCATTACCTTTCACCTCTACCTCCAGCTCCGAATTATATTCTCCGGTTTGACTTGAAGTCGAAGAAATTTCCATAATGTTTTGTTTTGGTTTTATCCCAAGTGTTACCGCGTTCACCCCGGTAGTTGTAAAAAGCCCAGATGCTTTCATTTCTTTTACCATTTTCCCGGTATCGATTGTAACTGTGGTACTGAAATCTTTAGGAATAATCTGAGTGTAATCCGGATATTGCCCCTCGACCAATCTGGAAATCACCACCGCATTATTAAACAAAACTACAATTTGATTATCTCCAACCAAAATTCTGGCATTGGTTTCTTTCTGCTCCCCACCACCTACGCCGGTAAGTAAATGATTTATTTCCTGAGCGGCGCGGAAGGGGACAATTACCTTCATTTCTTTCTCGCCTTGCTCGAGTTTTATCTTCTTCTCGGCGAGTCGGTAACTATCCGTCGCCGCCATCACAATTTGTTTGTTATCCGCATCAAAAAATACAAATAAACCTGATAATTCCGGACGAATGTCGTTCCGCGCAACGGCCGGCAAGACTTTATTTAGCGCATCCCGAAGTAATTCCGCGCTTACCAGGTACCCCTTCCCTTCAGGGAGGCTGGGGATGATCGGGTAATCCTCAGCTGATGTGCCTTTAATTTTCGTGGCCGATTTACCACAGGCAACGAGGAGTTCATTATCTTTAACGCTAAAGCTTATAGTTTGACTTGGTAATAAACTGACAAAATCGGTCAAAGTCCTAGCTGGGACAGTAAATGACCCTACTTCCTCTACTTTGGCCCGAACTACCACAATAACAGCTGTCTCGAGATTCGTGGCGATAAACTCAACCTTATTGTCAGTCACTTTAATTAAAATATTATTCAAAATCGGCAGATTTATATTCTTACCGGTTATTCCACTAACCAGCGAAAGAGCCTCGGATAGGTTTTCTTTTGTGCAAGATATTTTCATACACTTAATTGGTTATTATTATATTGGTATAAATTATATATAAATAAGTAATAGTAATAATAAGGGGTGTGTAAAGTATGTATAAGTCTGGAAAGCGTTTAGATAATTTAATGTTGCTGTTTACAAATTTTTTTTGTCTGCGAAAGTTTATTAATAAATTGTGAATAAGTTTAAACTTTAAATTTTTTTATGTGGACGGTTGGTACTTTCTGTGGACAAAGTGTTAAGAAAAAATCAGGTTATAAGATTCTTGTCCACAAATTTATAAACAGCTTTGTTAACAAAAAGATAAACTTATCAACAAAAAATTAAATATTATTCACATAGAAACGCTGGCGGAGCATATCAATGTCTTGTCTTAATTTTAAATCGTTCTCGATTTCCATACGAACCTTGCCGTGCGCGTGCATGGCGGTGGTGTGGTCACGACCCCCAAGTTCCTCGCCGATCGAAGGGTATGACATCTTCAATTCCTCGCGCATCAGGTACATTATGACCTGGCGAGGGGCGGAAATCTTCTTTTCACGGTTCTTTCCTACCAAATCTTCCCGTTCAAGCGCGTAGAATTGGCAAACGATGTCGATTAGCTGTTTCGGAGTAAGTGAGCGACGCTGTGAAACACTGTTGACGTTGGCAATCAGCATTTTGATTGTTTCGTCCGTCGGGACAAGATTTTTTAGTTGATGCCAAACGATAATTTTGTTTAGAACGCCCTCCAGTTCGCGGATGTTGCTCTGAACATTAGCGGAAATTATCTCAAGCATTTTTATTGGCAAAGGGAACTTCTTCTCCTGGCATTTTTTATCTAGGATGGCGGTCCTGGTCTCGAAGTCCGGCGCTGAAATATCGGCGATCATCCCCCACTCAAACCGTGATTTCAAGCGGTCTTCAAGCGCAGGTATTGCTTTGGGCGGACGGTCGGAAGTCATGATAACCTGCTTGTTTTGTTGATGTAATTCATTGAAGGTATGAAAGAAAGATTCCTGGGAACGGTCCTTGCCGGCTATGAATTGAATATCGTCAATGAGAAATAAATCAAGATTTCGATAGCGATTTTGAAAGTCTTTAGCGTTGCCTTCTTTGATAGAGGAAATAAAATCATTAGAAAATTTCTCCGCGCTGACGTACATTACATTGAGATTTGGATTTTTTTTGTAGAGAGCATTGCCGACGGCTTGAATAAGATGTGTCTTGCCAAGGCCGACGCCGCCGTAAATAAACAGCGGATTATAAGCATCGCCGGGACGAGCCGTTACCGCTTGGGCGGCGGCATAGGCGAGCTCACTGCCTTTGCCGACAACGAAACTTTCAAAGGTATATTTTGGATTGATAGGGAAGCCACCATTTGCGGGAGGCGCGGACGCGAAGCTGTTGGCCTGGCCGGCCTCGATCGGTGTTGTTACCACGGAGTCGGAGATTGCAGGTGTCATGATAATTACCTGTTCGAAATTTTTTATGTTGTCAATTTTGTATTCTAATTTTTTTATCGCCTTTGTAGAAATTCTCTCCAGTGATTTCACAATTTGCTGATGATATTTTTTTTCGAGCCAAGCCTTGGTGAAGGCGTTTGGTACGCAGATTAGTACCTGCCCTTGGTCAAACGATATTATTCCGGTATTTTTGAACCAGGTTACGAAGTTTGCTTTGGAAATTATTAATTCAAGTTCGGCGAGGACTGATTGCCAGATTTCGTTGTTGGTCATATTGAAGTTTATAAAGTTATCAAGTTATAAAGTTATCAAGTTTAGGTCTCTCAGACTTTACAAACTTTATAACTTTAAAACTTTCAACTGCGATGCAGTATAGCATTCCTTTGGCTAAGTAAAAACAATCTTTTCCAAAAAGAGTGGATAAGGTGTGTACAGAAAGTGGGTAACCTTACCTTGACAAGATCTCTCTCCAGGTCAACGAGTGGACTACCTCTCTCCAACTCTCTCCTCTGTGGAGGCAGAGAGGGGCGTTGAACCCTCGCCTCCACAGAGGAGAGGGCAGGGTGAGGTCCAGCTGGCTGTACTTGACTTATATCCTACTTTCGGGTAGAATATACACACTTTATTCATCTTCTGAAGATATGTCAACTAAACGAACCTATCAACCAAAGAAACGAAAGCGCGCTCGTTCTCACGGATTTATGCAGAGAATGAGCACGGTGGGCGGACGAGGCGTTCTCAGCCGACGTCGCGCCAAGGGTCGGAAGAAACTGACGGTTTCTGATGAAATTACCGGCAAACTACGCCGCTTCAAAAGCTGATAAAGATGGCCCTCTAGCGAGGGTCGTTTTTTTTGGGTATAATAGGTAGTACATCGAGGCAATTCCCCGCTTGGGCGGGGTAGGGGTGGGTTGGTCAACATTGGCGAACCCACCCCCGGCCTTGAGGCCGACCCCGCCCAAGCGGGGAATAATAATATGATTCCACAAGAAAACAGACTTACCAAAAAAAGAGACTTCAATTTGATTATTTCACACGGCCGCTGGGTTTCAGCGCCGGGTTTGAGTTTGAAAGCGCTAAATTTAGCTGAAAATCGTAATCTATTTCCAAAAAAAGAAGATCCGGATAAGTTCGAGAAACAGCTAAAAATAGCGTTTTCCGTAGGATTGAAATATTCAAAAAAAGCGGTAGAGAGAAATAGGATGAGACGTCAGATCAGTGAGGTGGTACGGTTGCACCTCAAAAATAGCGACCTCAAGCCTGGTTTTTATCTTCTGTTTACCGCTCAGCCTGCCATGAAAAATTATAATTTCGCTGAGATAAGTCAAAAAGTGAAGTTATTATTGAGGCAGGGAAAATTATTGCAGGACAAGTTGCCTTCGAACGACCAACCCACCCCTACCCCGCCCAAGCGGGGAATTCAACCGGGTGAACATAAAAAACTCCAGTAATTATGCAAAAAAATAAATGCCTAAATTTCCTCTTATTCTTGCCGAGAATGCCAATCTTAATTTTAATAAAAATTTATCAAAAGACTATTTCTCCCGACCATGGACCCTTAAAAAGATTGTTTTCTCCCGGCGTTTGTCGGTTTTATCCTTCGTGTAGCCAATATGGATACGAAATAATAAAAAAAAGAGGACTCATCATAGGGGCGTCTCTAACTATTTGGAGAATTTTAAGATGTAATCCGTGGTCAAAAGGCGGAATAGATAGGCCATAAGCGACTGGACATCACCCTGCCCTCTCCTTTTGTAGGAGAGGGGTTGGTGAATTTCCTTCTCCTTTAAGGAGAAGGCGAGGATGAGGTCCTGCAATTACCGTTCAATCTCAATCGTTTTATTTTTACTCGTCCCTCCCCGGACGATTTTTATTTTACTTTTTGCAACCTGAAAATATTCACTCAGAAGGTCGATGAGCGCGTCGTTGGCTTTGCCATCAACCGGCGCGGCGGTCAGTTTCACTTTGAGAGTGCCGTCGGCCATCTCGCCCATAACTTCATTTCGGGAGGAGCGGGGGAGGACGCGGCAATTAAGAATTTTCATTTAATTCTTTTCTAAATTTTTTCATTATTTTCAGATCGTCGGTTACTTTACCGTGTTCTGTTTCGATAATATAATCAACGTAGTGATTCTTCATAAAATTCATGATTGATTTGAAGCCACTGAGTCCGATCTTTCCGGTACCGAGGTGTTCGTGTCGATCTTTATGGCCGCTGAGCTCGATCATTGAATCATTGCAGTGAAAAAGTTTCAGGCGATCAAGGCCGATAGCATTATCAAAATTATCAAAAGTTTTTCCGACTGCTTCCGGCGTGCGAAGGTCATATCCGCTCGCGAAGGCGTGCTGAGTATCGAAGCAGATGCCGATGTTATATTTTTTTAGATTCGGATGGTTGATTATCTCCGCTACTTTCTCGAAGCTCGAGCCGATGATATCACCCGCTCCGGCTGAGATCTCAATCAGAAATTTGGTTGAGCCAGTGTAGCCGTCGAGGACCTTCGCGAGGCCGGCGACTACTTTGGTGAAGCCTTCACTTTCTCCGAGATCCTTGTAACTGCCGAGGTGGGCCATCATAAATTTGGCGCCAAGGAGACTGGAACGTTCGAGTTCCTCGCGGATTATACGGATTGAGCCGTGGTAGATTCGTTCGTTGGCGGAAGCAAAATTTATAATATATGGCGCGTGAACGTAGCAATTTGGAATGCCGGAAAGTTTACAGTTTTGCTTGAAAAGCTGGATAATGTCCGGTGTGAGCGGGGGAGTCGATCCACCCTGTGGTGAGCGCGTGAAGAATTGAAAAACCTCCGCGCCGATGGCGGCGGCGTTGAGCGGGGCATTGAAGACCCCGCCGGCGATAGAGACGTGTGCGCCGAAGAGCATAGTAAGTTACATTAATATGTTTAATTATATCATAAAACGCCCCGAGTGAGGCGTTTTAGAAAGGCAAATTATTTATTTTCCATTATTTTTTCTCTCAAAAAATCCACAACTTTCTTATTCTGTATCGTTGCCGCTACCGTATCGAGTACCTCCGGCTTCTTCAGATTTTCTTCGACATTTTTGTCGCCGGGGTAAGCTTCCTTGATAAGTTTGATTTCTTTGTCTAGGTCATCCTTTTCAACCTTAATATTATTTTGCGCGGCTACTTCGCGAGAGATCAACGCGGCCTTGGCTCGCTTGGTGGCGCCCTCTTCGAAGTCTTTGAAAATCTGATCCTGGGACTTTTTGATGTCTTCCAGATATTTTTCGATGCTAACGCCACGGCGGTCGAGATCGTGTTTGAGCTCATAAAACATTTTTTGTTTCTCGGAATCAACCAGAACTTCCGGCAATTCTTCGAAGGTACTTTTCTCGATCATCGCTTCGAGGATCGCGGCCTCGACGCGTTGATCCTCTTTGTGTTCAGCTTCACGGGAAATATTGGCGAGGAGGAGGGTCTTCAGCTTATCCATATTTTCCTGTCCGAGCTTCTTCGCAAACTCATCGTCGAGTTCAGAATATTTCAAAGTGAAAACTTCGTTTACTTTAATTTTGAAATCGACCTTCTTGCCGGCCAGGTGCTTCTGGTAATGTTCCTTCGGAAAGGGGAGCGTAAACTCTTTTATCTCATCTTTCTTCAATCCCACCAATTGATCGGCAAGCCCCGGGATGTAGTGGGCTTCGCTGAGGTATACCTGATGATTCTTGGCCTGCCCGCCTTCGACCGGAATTTTTTCAATAAACATTTCCATGTCGATAGTAACTTTGTCTTCTTTGGTGGCGCCTCCAGCTTTGACCTCTTCGGTCGGTTGCATTTTCTGGAGATGTCCGAGCGCTTCAGCCACATCAGCTTCGCCAACCTTTTTTGGCTCGGATTTAACCGAAATCGATTTTAGATCCGGCAGTTTAACTTTCGGTAGGAGAGCGGCGGTGGCGGTGAACTCGAGGTCGTTGCCAGGCGCAAGCTTCACAATTTTTATTTGTGGCATGCCGATCACGTCAGCCTTCTCGGTTTTTACCGCTTCGAAATAGTGTTTCTGAACAATTTTCTCCAGTGCTTCTTCCATTATTGGAAGCTCGCCGAGCTGTTCCTTGATGATTTCAAGTGGAGCTTTTCCCGGGCGGAATCCCTTGATGGCGGCGCGCTCGCTCATGCGGACGGCGGCGGCTTCAACATCTTTCTGGTATTCGATTGGTTTAACTGTAAAGGTAAACTCTAACTGTGATTTTTCCTGTTTTTTTACGGTGTAGGACATAATTATATTATTAAAAAAGTAGAGTGAGTGTAGCGAAAACCAGCTGATTTGTCAATATTAAATAACAAAAAACCCGCCCGATGGGGGCGAGTTTTGGAAGTTTGTGATTATTTTTTTTCTGGATTACTTATAGTTGGTCCCTTCATCCAAGCATCGATTAATTCAAGTTGCGCCGCTTCGTCCTTGTTGCCAAGGAAACCCTTGAGGGCAGTGACCATATTTTCGCCATCACCGGGAGATTCTTTTTCAATTAATAATCTGTATTCCTCTAGTTTATTTTTTACTTTTGGGCTAAGTTCTACAGCAGCGACCCGTTCAGATTTTTCTTCGTGTGTCTGTGAAAAAACGTTTTTGCCGTCCAAAGAAGCGTCGTGAGATTCACTACCGGCGAAAGCTCCGAGGGTTGCGGCTGCTATGGCCCCGAAGACACTTTTTTTGTTAATGAATGGTTTTTTATCATGTCTGTGTGGATCAAAACCCGGTTTTTCTGGCGGCATATATTTGAAGTAAAATTTATGTGTGTGAGTTGTGGATTCCCGATCTTGGTCGGGAATGACAGTGGTGAGTAGAGGGATTCCTCCACTCGCGCGAGCTCGGTCGGAATGACAGGTGAATCTACTTTATCAGAAGTCCGACAATAAGCAAAGCAACAATGTTCGCAACCTTGATCATTGGGTTGATGGAAGGGCCGGCAGTATCTTTGTATGGGTCGCCGACGGTGTCGCCGGTGACGGCGGCTTGATGCGCGAAGGAACCTTTGCCACCATGATTTCCCTGCTCAATATATTTCTTGGCATTGTCCCAGGCGCCGCCGCCAGTGGTCATCGAGATCGCGAGGAAGAGGCCAGTCACTATCGTACCGACGAGCAGGCCGCCGAGAGCTTCGATGCC
>ERZ1292630.5318-Hain-H41-02um-R3-5318-length-10594-cov-10_pt1 | contig 10594 bp, 9 predicted proteins | sample MGYA00564408_ERZ1292630 | MGnify/ENA primary metagenome ERZ1292630 (study PRJEB36523, sample SAMEA6512641) | groundwater metagenome | collected 2019-01-08 | study: AquaDiva: Metagenomics assemblies of 32 groundwater samples
CCCGATGTGTTCAACGACCGGAGTCGCAGGGATGTTGCGTTTAGCCGGATGAATCATGTTTTTGAATCCGCGAAATCGCGAGTCGGACGGGGATTTTAATGTTTAAGAATGAGGCGCATGTGTCGCGGAAGATAGACCTTGATAGTGGAATGGCTACCAGCCTAGAGGCCCTCAAGTCTTCTGCCTCCTCCGGTGGTCTTACTGCTGCATGCCTGAGCACGTCATCAGAATTGGCGGCATTCTCAGGGGAATGGCGAGAGCTTTACCAACGAATCGGGTGCCAGACCCCATTCCTCAGTGTAGAGTGGATGTCAACCTGGTGGAGGCATTGGGGCGGAAAGGGCCAGCTATTCATTGTGACGGTTCGGCAGGCGTCAGGGCGTTTAGTTGCGATTGCCCCATTCTATGTTCGTCGTTCAATCATTGGTCCGCTTGGACCGCGTGGGCTGTGCTTTTTGGCCCATAAATGGGTTGGATCTGACCATCTGAATATTCTGGTAGATCCTGAACATGAACAGCCCGCTATTCAGGCCATTATTGGTTTTGTGGAACAACGGCGTGCGGTATGGGATTACATCGAATTAGCTGACGGCGAAGAAGCCTCTCCGGTGTTCGCGCGTCTCTGTGAAGGATTTCAGTTGCTTGGTATGACGCATCGAATAACACACGCTGAAACTTGTCCGTATACCGCGTTACCGTCTTCTTTCGAGACTTTTCTGGCTGGTGTGAGTTCGAATCTTCGGTATAACTTTCGGCGGCGCCGGCGAGCGCTTGAGCGAGAAGGTGAATTCAAGTTTACAGTCCTGAGGAGTCATGACGAACTGCAAGAGCACTTTGGCGAACTCGTTCGGTTGCATAGACTCCGGTTTGAGCACCAGCATAAGTACACCTCATTTCTCACGCCGCATATTCAGACTTTTCATGCCGATGCACTTAAGCACATGGCGGCTAATGGCATGGCTCGGTTGTTTCTGCTGCAAGTAGGGGGGGAAGTCGTTGGGGCTCTCTATGGGTTCTCAGTCGGCAAGACCTTTTCGTTTTACCAGACAGGGATAGATCCAGCCTGGCAACGTCTGAGCGTCGGTCTGGTTATGATGGGCTGTAGCATCGAGGAGGCTATTCGGACTGGGCATGAGCGGTTTGACTTTCTGCGCGGGGATGAAGGGTATAAGTTTCAATGGACTCAAGATTCCCGACGCGCAGGGACCCATTACTTCTTTGACCGCAGGCTGCGAAGTCAATGTGCCTGGCCAGAAGTCTGGGCGATGCGATACCTGAAGCGACTGGTTCTGAGATCCATCGCGATGGTTCGAGGGGTTCTGCCACAAGGAAAATTGGATCAACTGATCAATGTTGCCAATGTAAAAATAAATCGCCAATCATCCGACTGAATATTGCTGTTCCCGAGATTCCTGGATTCTATGGATAGCGGCTAGGCATAACCAGCCGAAAGAGGTGCCCGATGAGCATGCAGCGGCAGTAGGGAATAGGAGCATATAAGCAATGCGCCGTCTGCGCTGGGCCGCTGGCCATCTTAACATTATGTTTGCAGTTGGTTAGAGATCGACCAGAGAGAATAATGCAATCTGAAAACCAAAGACTTCTAGTGTGATGTTCAAGGAGAATCTCATGGCAAGGAATACGCGGGGCACCATGGTGCTGAGTCTGGATCTTGAACTTTCATGGGGACGATTCGACAAATTGTCCACCAATGTACTCGACGCTGAATCTTTGGAAGAACGAACACACATCAAGCGTCTGCTTGCGCTTTTTGATCGGTACGAAATACCAGCTACCTGGGCTATGGTCGGGCACCTCATGCTAGATAGCTGTACACGTGACCAAGAAGGACAAGCCCATGTTGAAGTCAGTCCCCAACCTCAATTTTCCTGGTTTGCTCACAATTGGTTCTGTTTTGACCCGTGTACGAAAGCATCTCTGGCTCCAAGTTGGTATGCGCCAGATATTGTGGAATGGATAAGGGCAGCAAAGGTTCACCATGAAATTGGGTCTCATTCATTTGCTCACATTTATTATGGTGATCCAGAGTGTACGTCTTTAGTTGCCCGGGCAGACATCAAAGCTGCTGTCAACGCGGCAGCTCAAAAGGGTGTGGTTCTGAACAGTTTCGTCTTTCCTCGGAACCAAGTCGGCCATCTTCCGCTTCTGAAGAGTTTTGGCTTTCGAACCTATAGAGGAGCGATGCCCGCTCTCATACCGGGGGCTAGAGGGTCGCTGCGCAGAATCGCGAACTTACTAGACCAGTTTTGCGGCGGATCGCCCAAGCCAGTAAAAGTGGAAGAGACCTTGCCAGGACTTTGGAATATACCTGGCAATCATTTCTTTATGGCACGGCATGGCATTCGTAAGTACATCCCTATTGCCAGTCGAGTCCTTAAAGGCAAAAGAGGTATCGACAATGCAGTCAAGACCGGACAGCTCTATCACTTGTGGTTTCATCCATTTAACCTGAATACTGACTCAGATGAAATGTTTTCCGGCTTGGAGCAGATATTTTCCTATGCTTCCCGAATGCGTGAGGAAGGGCGTCTCAACATTCTGACTATGGAAGAGTATGCATGGCATTTGGAAAAAGAGAAGAAAGAGCCTTCGGCCGCTTCGTTAGGATAAATGCCCCCGAGTGCACATGCGTTGCTTAGTTTTGCACGGCTATTGCTTTCGTGCGCCAGCTGGCGCAGTCGCTGAAGATCAGTGCCGCAACTGCTCCCTAGTTGTTCGTTCTTCTTTGCATAAAATCGCCGATGTAATGATTTAATTCTGCCAAACATCGTTAACAGGGCAGACGGCATCGGATTTCTTGCGTATGCCAATTGACTGTAACTTCGAGAATCGTGCCGCCGTCACAAGAGCCTCTTTGAGAGGCACGGTTGACTGAAGACTCTCCATTTAGGTTTTTCGCTTAATCGGGGGCTTATTCATGATGACTCCAAAGACAATACGTCTGGTTCATATTATGACCGTACCGTATGCGTTTACCTTTATTAAGGGGCAAGTAGGTTACATGAAAGCCCAGGGGTTTGAGGTGTATGGTCTGTCATCGCCAGGTGAGCTGTTGTCCCGGTTCTCGGAACAGGAAGATATACCGGTCCATGCGGTGAAGATGACAAAACGCATTACGCCGATTCACGATGTCGTGGCGCTCGTCAAGATTTGGCGATGGTTGCGTCGAGTGCGGCCTGACATTGTTCATGCGCATACTCCCAAGGGGGGCTTTCTCGGTATGCTCGGTGCCTGGTTGGCACGAGTGCCCGTCCGAATCTATCACATACGGGGTCTGCGCTTTGTGACCACGACTGGTTGGAAACGCAGATTGTTGATGCAGGTTGAAAAGTGGTCATGTCGGTTCGCACAGGAAGTGGTGTGCGTGAGCGCATCTGTGCGGACCCAAGCTGTGGATTATGGTCTCTGCCCCAGTGTCAAGATTAAGGTTCTTTGCGGAGGGAGTGGCAACGGAGTCGACTCGACCAATCGTTTCAACCCAGCGAGCGTTCCAGCGTCCTCCCGTGCCGCCATTCGAGCGAGGTATAGTATTCCGAACGATGCGACCGTGCTGGGCTTCATCGGCCGAATCGTGTGGAGTAAAGGCATTATAGAGTTAAACGAAGCGTGGTGCAGTTTGCGCGAGGAGTTTCCAGACTTGCATCTTCTCATGGTCGGTGGGGCGGAGTCGGAGGATCCCATCCCTACACAGGTTGATGAACAGCTGCGTAAAGACCCGCGTGTTCACCTGGTCGGCGAGGAATGGAATACTCCTCCACTGTATGCTGTCATGGATGTGGTGGCATTGCCGACGTACCGCGAGGGGTTCCCGAATGTTCTCCTTGAAGCTGCCGCAATGAGATTGCCTGTGGTCGCGACTTCTGTCCCCGGATGTGTTGATGCTGTGAAGGACGGCGTCACAGGAACACTGGTTCCTCCCTACGACTCTCAGAGGTTGGCCTGGGCAATCAGAAGCTACCTCAAAGATCCAGAGTTGCAACGCCGGCACGGCTCCGCTGCGCGGGAGCGAGTAGTTCGCGAATTTCGTCAAGAGACGATTTGGCACGCGCTGCATCAGGAATATATCCAGTGTCTGTTAAGGGAAAAGCTGGAGCCGCCTCTTTCAAAACCTATGAGCGGCATGTCTCGTAGCGCCCACTCATTGCACAGCAGTGAGTAGCGGGCGAGTGGTGAACCATGGTTTCGTGCGCTCAGGAATACAGCTGGAGATCGTGAGGGAAGAGTGGGAGCATATTCTTGATTTCAAATACTGCCCGGATTAAATATGTAGGGGGGCAGTAAGTAGATATTTCACTCGTCAAGACCAACGAACATTTCTTCATTGCAGGATGGTTGTTATCTGAGCAATGAGCACTCACGGCATGCAGGGCTAACTTCCTCAGGTTTCAAATAGCCTTAGCATACAATCGCTCAAATGCGGTATTCTAGCCGTGTAGAATGTTGTGCGGAAGGAGAAACAAGGCCTATGAATGTCTCGAGTGAGGCGGATGTTGTGATTGTGGGAGCTGGGCTCGCGGGGGCGAGTGCCGCAGCCGTCCTTGCGCGGAAGGGTGTGCGTGTGATGCTCATTGATTCACGCCAGACCTACCCGGCTTGCTTTATGGCCGAGAAAATTGAGCCTGACCAAGCGCAACTCTTTCGTAAGTTTGGCTTGATGGAGGGGCTACTGCCCTTTGCAAGTTGCATTAACGAAGTGATCAGCGCCCGAAGGGGGAAGATTACCCGAGTCTTGCGTTTGGAACAGTACGGCATATTTTATCAGGACATCGTGAATGCTGTGAGGAGCCAAATCCCATCAACGGTTACGTGGAAGATCGGAAGGGTGCTGGATATCGTTCCTGATACGGATATTTCGCGGTTGACGCTTATGGGAGGTGAATCGATAACGGCCCGTCTTATCGTGCTTGCTTGCGGCACAGGGGGAAACCTTCAGGCTGGTCTCGGCATTCGTAAACATATGATTCGCGAGGGGCAGTCGTTTGCCATCGGATTCAATATTTCACGAGAGAATGGGCAACCGTTTTCGTTCGATGCGCTCACATATTATCCGGATGAGGTTGCTACGCGAATCGCGTTTCTGACTCTGTTTCCGATCCGAGACGTGATGCGAGCCAACCTCTTCGTGTATCGAACCCCTGGGGAAGAATGGGTGAAACGGTTCAAGCGGGATCCTTACGAGGAACTCATGCGTGCACTTCCGGGGTTAGCCCAATTCACTGGACCTTGCCGCATTACAAGCAGAGTTGAGATGTGTCCTGTCGATCTGTATGGGGTGGGCGGGCACATCCAGCCTGGGCTCGTGCTCATCGGCGACGCGTTTCAGAGCGTCTGCCCAACGACCGGCACTGGGTTGAGTAAGGTGCTCACGGACGTGGACGTGCTCGCTGAGTGCGTGCCCAAGTGGCTTCGAACGCCTGGCATGAGCAATGAAAAACTATCAGACTATTATGTCCATCCTCGAAAAACTGCCTGCGACGCGAAATCGATTCGGCAGGCGCAGTACTGCCGTATGTTGTCCACAGATTCATCATGCCTTTGGCAGATCCGCCGAGAACTCCGGTACCTCGGAGAGCGTCTGCTAGGCTGGGCGAAAATTTCAACCACGTTGTCACACCGGCAGACTGAGGGCCGAACCACATGCTAAGAAATTTTATTATTACCAGAGCCATTCGTTTGCTACGCGAGAGGGCAGGCCGGTTCGTCTTTGCGAAATATGTCGGGCAGCACGGCTGTTTGAACGCAGCAATGTCATTCGTGACCTGGAATCAGATCGAAGGGGACTACCTCGAGTTTGGCGTCTACAAGGGCCATTCCTTTGCCGCGGCCTACCATGCACTCAGGTATAACCGAAAGAACTATGCCAGACTTGGGTATGATTCGCCTGAGTATCGGCATTGGAAAGAAAACCCGCCACGGTTCTTTGCATTCGACTCCTTCGAAGGTCTGCCTGGGGGAGCGTTTGAGCGCCAGGTCGACTATCATGAAGGGGCTTATCAATGTCCACAAGACCGCTTCAAGGACAATCTTGAGAAGTTCGGGCTCAACCTCAAAGATGTCGTAGTCATTCCGGGCTTCTATGATAAGACGCTCAATGAGGAAACAAAAACGAGACATTCCCTTCGCAAAGCAGCCGTCGTCATGATCGATTGCGATCTCTATGAATCTACAGTGCCTGTGCTGGATTTTCTTACAGATCTCGTTGGACAGGGGACCATTCTCATTTTCGACGACTGGTTCCGTTTTCGTGGTAGTCCAGAACATGGTGAGCAGCGGGCTTGCCGCGAATGGTTGGCCAAGAACCCACAGCTCGAACTTATTGAATATTGGCGTGAGGGCCCGCAAGCCGTAAGTTTTCTCGTCAACATGAAGAGCCGACCGTAAATGGCCTCCATCCTGTCACCTAACTGCTTAGAAAATTGCCGTCAATGGTCATTGGTGATTCGTTCCCTCACCTCCCTTAGGGAAGAGGCTAAAGTTGGAGGGACGTCTTCCTGATGTATGGGTGGCCGCGATCGTGGCACGGCGCAACCTCACCGGAGGGTGAGGAACCACCCAAGGTGACGTAAGGGAGGAACGCTGGAACTGACTGCAGGAATACGGCTTACGTGTGTGACCGAAGAACTCAAGAGTGTTTCCGCCTCGCAACATCCTGAAGGGTTGTCGTAAAGGTGCGGAGCTCCGCGTTCTGCCTTGGCCATGTCAACTAATTCGATGTTATTGGGAGCAGTGCATGGCAGCCGAACAGAAAACAACCCGGTCACCGCATGTGTGGACAAGGAAGGATTGAGGTAGGATGAGGTATTCTGTTGTAATAAAGAGCATGCGCTGGATCTTCCATCTGCTATTTGCCGTGGCGATCACGCTCGAAGCAGCGGCGGCCCAGCTTCCTTCCCATCCTGACGTGTATAAGATTGGACCGAACGACGTCATCCGAATCCAAGTGTTCGGAGAGGAAGACTTGACCGTGGAGAAAAAAGTGGGTGGTGATGGGAAAATCGATTACCCGCTCTTGGGCGCCGTGCCCGTCGAAGGCAAGACGGTTGAAGAAATCCAACGCTATCTGACCACACAGCTGGGCTCCGGATATCTTCGACGCCCGAAGGTGAGCGTCTCAATCGTACGTCACCGGAACTTCTATGTTGGGGGGGAAGTGAAGACGCCGGGTGGCCTTCCTTATGAAGAGGGGCTGACGGTGCAAAAAGCCATTGCCATGGCTGGGGGGCTCACCGAAAAATCAGACAAGGCGGGGATTAAGGTGAAGCGACTGAACGGCCATGTTCCTGAAACCCTGGTGCTTGCGCCGGATGCTCTTGTCATGCCTGATGATCTCATTTATGTAGCGCAAGCACAGAAGTTTTATGTCAACGGAGAAGTGAAAAAGCCGGGTGACTATTCCTATGAGAAAGGGCTGACGGTGCATAAAGCCATCACGATGGCCGGAGGCTTTACCGACAAGGCCGCAAATAAATCGACGAAGGTGTTACGCATCATCAACGGAGAGGAACGCACGATCGAGGTCCCACTCGATGCTCCAGTCCTGCCCGATGATATTATCGTGGTGCCTCAGCGTTTTTTCTAATGTATGTCTCGCGGAACATGCTCCCCCTGTAGGCATACGCCTCCTTTGGGACGTTTTGGGGCAATCTTCCCCCCCAATCACTTCACGACTCTAGCGAATCTCTTAGATTTATGAAGATATTGACGGTCATCCAGAGTGCCGGCACCAAAGTTGCTTGAATACCAACCAAGAAGAAGATAGGCCCTCTCGAAGGTGCCTTCGAACAAATGTTGCTGATATCGACTAGGTCGATACCAGATGATCGGTTGGTTAAGGAGGATCACCATGCAAGCAACGGCCCTACCACAAGCAGGACAAAGCTCTCCAATTCATATGGACGCCTCTGTTTCTGGGTTAATTCTCTCCGTTGTAGTCATATTTATGTTCGTGTGTTCTCCTGTCCCTGCAGGAGCGGTTCCTGCCTTTCCGGGCGCGCAGGGCGGCGGGGCGGTGTCGGTGGGTGGCCGCGGTGGACAAGTCATTGAGGTTACCAATCTCAACGATTCCGGTACTGGTAGCCTGCGCGCATGCGTCACGGCTTCGGGGCCTCGCACCTGTGTCTTTCGTGTGGGCGGCACGATCAACCTTCTGAGCGCCCTTTACTTTACAAATCCGTACCTCACTGTGGCAGGACAAACCGCGCCAGGCGATGGTATTTTAATCATTGGACCTAATAATACGCAGGACATGATCACGATGGAGGCCCATGATGTCATCTGGCGATATGCGCGGGTGGCCCACGGCTACAACCAGACCTTGCATAATATTTTTAGCTCCCAAGGCAACTCCTCAGGTGCGAATTTTAATCTTTATGCCGGCTCATACAATGTGATACTCGATCACAATAGCACCTGGTGGAATATGGACGAAGGATTAGGAGCGTGGGCTGACTTCAATACAGGACTGTCCAACGTCACCTTTTCGTACAACATTGTGGCGGAGGCGATGGCGACGCACTCGACAGGATTCCTCATCGGAGGCAGTTACGCTAAGAACATGGTCGCTATCGACCTCCACCATAACCTGGCGATGAATAATAGTCACCGCAATCCGATGGTGGAAGCCGCAGAAATGCGGCACGTCAACAACCTGACCTACAACAATAAATTACGCATCGTTCAGCTGCAACCCGCAGGCGGTCTCAACATCAAAAACGACTTCATTGGGAATATCTACAAGCAAGGTCCCTTGAACCTCAATCCAACTCAAGGGCTGGCACACGAATACATGATGGCTGGCCCCCAGTCGCTGTACCTCTCGTTGAACAAAGGGTTTACTCAACCTGACCCGAATGGCGACCAGTGGATCATGGCGTATGAGGGGTACGGAAATGGACCAGAGGTAGGGCCGGCGCCTTCAGCGTGGCGGCGCTTCACTCCGCTGCCGAACACACTACAGTATCCGATCACCGCCGAGCCGGTCGCCACGCTTGAGGCGAGCCTGCTGCCCACCGTCGGCGCTTACCGGCGGCTTGCCTGTGACGGAACGTGGGTCCCCAATCGCAACAGCGTTGACACGAGGCTCATCAACCAATATCAAACGAACACCGGCATCAGCTCGCTCGTAGCCAACGAGAGCCAGGTAGGCGGATTCCCTGTGACGAATGGAGGCACTGCATGCGTCGATACTGACCATGACGGCATGCCGGATGTTTGGGAAACGGCACATGGGCTCAATCCACAATCATATGCCGACACGAATCAGGATAGAGATGGCGATGGATATACGAACTTGGAGGAATATCTCAACGGCACGGGTGCCGGGAGTGGAAGCACCGACAAAACGCCACCTAGTGTACCCAGCGGTCTTGCAGTAAATTAAAACAGTACCTTCTATGGCTTCTCGTACGCTGAAGACGCAGTCCTTGAGCTGAAGGAGGGTGATTGTGCGCAACGCGATTTTCTGTTTTCTGATTTCTTCATTTTGCCGCTTTGCCATCTGAGGGTGTGCAAGCTTTCCTGTCAAGGAGACGCTGGCAAAGGGGATCTTCTTACTTCAAGTGGAGCCTGATACGTGGCGGGCGGGAGGCCCGCCACGTATCATAGAGTCGCTCATTGTTGTCACTTAGCCCCATTCCGCACTGATCTCACGGACCTGTCCAAGAACTCGAAGAGATAGGCAATTAGCACTTCCGTCAGAGTAGGTGCGATTGACCTGTTCGATGAAGGCATTTTGATCCGGTTTTCCCGGTTGGATGTACCGCAACCAGATCGTCCGCTCCGCACACCAGTTCACGAAGAGATCGACGAGGAGTTCGGGACCGTTGTCCAGTCGAATGGCCTGCAGCTGTCCTCGCCACGGTGTGACTTGCTCCGGCACGCGAGTTTCCCGTTCCGCCGGGAGCGACGTGTCAACTTCGATCGCCAAGCCCTCCCGCACCCCTTCATCCAGAATATTCAACGTGCGGAAGTGCCGTCCGCCGTACAGCGTATCGCGCATGAAGTTCACCGCCCAGATGGCATTGGGCTGCGGGAGTACGAGCAAGGGCTGGCGAGGCCGAACCGGCAGCCGCTTCTTGGTGCGTCGCGGCAGATTCAACCGGAGCTGGCAATACACGTACCACAGCCGGTTATGGTTCCTCCATGTCCGTCCAACCGGAATCGGTCGACACATTTCCAGAAGCCCCAGCGACTCTTGGCCGCGACGAGCATCGTGAGCGCGGCGATCACCGGCGCATCACGCTGAGCCCAGTCCACGACGGGCGGTAGTAGGTGCCCCGGCCCAGGCCGACTGTCTGAGAACCCGCTGAACAGGAAGGCCGCCCTGCGAGCGGATTATCAAACAAACGCACACGAGGAAGTAGGATGCTCCAGCGTTGGCTGGGGAAGGCGTTGCTCTACTGCGAGAAGCAGTTCAAGCGCGCGAAAGGCTTTGCAAGGACTGCTCAGGTCATCGCGACCATCGATGCCGAGCAAGCGGAGCAGTAGTCAGAGGGGGCTCCGGAAATTCGGACAGTGTGATAAGTGGTAGCCTGGCTTCACCGAAGCCACCAGAAGGTGGCGAACCAGAGGAGCA
>ERZ1292630.5319-Hain-H41-02um-R3-5319-length-10594-cov-8_pt1 | contig 10594 bp, 10 predicted proteins | sample MGYA00564408_ERZ1292630 | MGnify/ENA primary metagenome ERZ1292630 (study PRJEB36523, sample SAMEA6512641) | groundwater metagenome | collected 2019-01-08 | study: AquaDiva: Metagenomics assemblies of 32 groundwater samples
GGGGGCAGCTTGGGGGGGGGCAGCTTGGGGGGGCGGATCTTGTGGAGCCGCCTTCCAGGGTGGTGGATCGCGTTACGCAAAAATCTTTCAAGGATGACACTTTGAAGCGTATGGATGTTTCGCCGGATGAATCCAATCCAAAAGCAAGTTTGTTGCTCAACAGCCTTAAGGTAAAGGTTGAAAAATCCGGTCTGGTTGGTGTGCGTGTACGCGGCGCCACTCCAGATGAAGCGGCGCGTTTCGCAAATGCCTTGATCGTGGAGTTGATAAGTGCACATACAAAAATCGCGGAACCGACTCTCCAGCATTGGCACGACGAAATTGAAAAAATCGACATGGAATTGATACGGCTGAATAGCGAAATTGAGGGGCTGAATAGCGAGATTGAGGGGCTGAATAATTTGCTTGCAAGATCAGCGAGGGAATTTTCTGCCGCCAGCCTTTTTCAAGCTATCCGTGCAAGCAATGCCCTGCTAGCTCGTAAAACGGAGTCGCATAAGTTTCTGGAGCGTAAGCGTACACTTCAAGAACAGATCAACCCAGAGCGAACTTTCCCCACTTCCTCTTTTGGCCAGATAGAAGTTTCGGCGCAACCGGTGTTTCCCAAAAAATCCATTTTTGCAGCGAGCGGACTGGTAATTGGACTGCTCATGGCAGTGCTATTATCCCTGTCAAGATCGCACGTACTTGTTTATAGAAAGGGGTGACTTGCCAAGCGAGCCAATCGAAAAAACTCCAGACACACTGCACAGGCAAAGAAGATAGCGCAGCTCGTGCGATGGGATATACCGCACTTGAATTTCGGCAATGCAATTTAATTTATCGCGCCTAAAGGTGCTCTAGTTCTTTCGCGCGCAAACGCGCTCCCACAATGGTAGTCGGCGGGTATAATCTCGCATCATGATTGCCAGTCTTTCTTTTCCGCTCGTCACTGCACCACTGTTCTCGTTTGCGGTGACGCTCGCCCTAATCTGGTGGCTGATCAAGGGTAACACTCTCAAGATACTGGATCACCCCAATTCCCGCTCTCTCCATACCGAGCCTGTCCCCCGCACCGGCGGTGTCGGTTTGATGTTGGGAGTGCTGGTCTCGTGGGCGCTGCTCCCCACCACGCTGCCATTGCCGGTGTGGCTGAGCATCGGCTTGCTGATGGCGGTGTCTCTCGCCGATGATATTTTTACGCTACTGGTCTGGCAACGGCTGCTGACGCATGGCGCGACTGCAGTCTGGCTCTCTGCCACGCTCTTGTCTGGGACACACGGCTGGATGCTGGTAATCGTGATTGCATTCGCCATCGCCTGGGTGACCAATCTTTATAATTTCATGGACGGCTCAGACGGATTGGCAGGGGGCATGACGTTGATCGGCTTCGGTTGCTACGGCCTGGCCGCGTGGCTCGCTGGGGATGAGGCGTTTGCCATGCTAAACTTCTGTATCGCTGCCGCTGCTGCAGCTTTTTTGTTGTTCAATTTTCATCCGGCGCGCATTTTCATGGGTGATACCGGCTCGATTCCGCTGGGGTTCCTGGCGGCGGTGTTCGGCGTGATGGGCTGGATCGATGGCTTGTGGCCGCTGTGGCTGCCGCTGCTGGTATTCTCGCCGTTCATTGCAGATGCCACGGCTACACTTGCAAAACGCGGGGTGCGCGGTGAGAAAATCTGGCAGGCACACCGCGAGCATTATTACCAGCGTCTGGTGCAGAGCGGTTTCGGCCATCGCAACACAGCATTGTTCGGTTATGTGCTGATGCTGGCTACAGGTGCCAGTGCGATATGGGCGGCGAAGCAAGACACCATGACTCAGTTGGGAACCGGTGTGGCATGGAGCGGAGTTTATCTGGTGATGATGTTTGTTTTTGACCGTTATTGGGGACGCCGCTACGGCGACCGACAGGATGCCTCGACGTAACCCGAACTTGCGCAGACTCATCGCAATCATTCACGATCTCGTCGCAGTCATCGCCGCGTGGTGTCTGGCTTATTTATTCCGTTTCAATTTTGAGATTCCTCCCTCGCACCTGGCGTCGCTGAAAGCAACTCTACCCTGGGTGATCCCGATTCAGGCAGCAGTATTTCAATTGTTCGGTTTGTATCGCGGCGTCTGGCGTTACGCGAGCCTGCCCGATTTGCGGCGTATCCTGTTGGCGATCCTGGTGAGTGCAGCGGCGGTGCCGTTGGGATTAGTCCTCCTGCAATTACTCGCCGGGGTGCCGCGTTCGGTGCTGTTGCTGGATCCGATCCTGCTTTTGCTCATCATGGGTGGCAGTCGTCTTACCTACCGGCTGTGGAAAGAAGGTCATCTCTTCCGACTCAAGGACCCGCAGGGCAATCCGGTGCTGGTGCTGGGTGCGGGCGATACTGCAGTCGGTCTGGTAAAAGAGCTGGCCCGCAGCAAGGAATGGCAGGTGGTGGGATTGCTCGATGACGACCCGCAGCGGCACCGCATGATACTGCATGGCTTTGAGGTGCTGGGGCGGATCGACCAGTTGCCCGCTATCGCGGAGAAACTGGATGTCACCCATGCCATCATCGCCATGCCGTCTGCCACCCACGGTGACCGCCGCCGGGCGCTGGAGATATGCGCTGCCGCAGCAGTTAAAGCACTGACCGTGCCCTCCTATGATGACTTGATCAGCGGCAAGGTCACTGTCTCGCAAATTCGCAATGTCGAACTGGATGACTTGCTCGGGCGCGACCCGGTGACGCTGGACAACGCAGGGTTGCACGACCTGCTGACAGGAAAAACCGTGCTGGTTACTGGGGCGGGTGGTTCGATCGGCTCGGAGCTATGCCGGCAAATCGCCAGATTCGAACCGGCTCGGCTGGTGCTGTTCGAGTTGAACGAGCTTGCGCTCTACAATATGGAACAGGAATTCGGCACCAGTTTTCCGGACATGCCGATGGCGTTCGTGATCGGCGATGTCAAGCACCCTGCCCGGCTGAGGCAGGTGTTCACGCAATTCCAGCCGGCCGTGGTGTTCCATGCCGCCGCTTACAAGCATGTGCCACTGATGGAGCAGGAAAATGCCTGGCAGGCGGTGCAGAACAACGTCATGGGTACCCATGTTCTGGCGCAGACTGCGGTTGAGTACGGAGTGGAGAAATTCGTGCTGATCTCGACCGACAAAGCGGTCAACCCCACCAATGTCATGGGTGCCAGCAAACGCCTGGCGGAAATGGTATGTCAGGCACAGCAGCAATCCGTTTCTTCCTCGAGAAAAAATGATCCCGGCGACAAGGTACCAGAGACCCGTTTCGTGATGGTACGTTTCGGTAATGTGCTGGGCAGCACCGGCAGCGTGATTCCGAAATTCCGCGAGCAGATTGCCAACGGCGGGCCGGTTACCGTCACCCACCCGGAAATCACGCGCTATTTCATGTCCATCCCAGAAGCTGCACAACTGGTGCTGCAGGCGGGATTGATGGGTGGAGGAAATGCTGGCGGGGAGATTTTCGTACTGGACATGGGCGAGCCGGTCAAGATTGCCGATCTGGCAAGAGACCTGATCCGCTTGTCTGGCCTGAGTGAGGAAGACATCAAGATTGTCTACAGCGGTTTGCGTCCAGGTGAGAAGCTCTATGAGGAACTACTGGCGGATGACGAGAACACTCTGCCCACCCCCCACGCCAAACTGCGCATCGCCCAAGCCCGTGCGGTTGATGCCCAGTGGCTGGCGGAGTTGATGGTGTGGCTGGATGGGCACCCGGTGTTAAGCGATGCGGAGGTCAAGCAGGGGTTGGCCAAGTGGGTGCCGGAATATACACCGAGCAAATCGGTTGGAACGGAATGAGTTTTCGCGCCTGAAGGCGCTCCTTGTTACAGGAAATATGCCATGACCACAAAACCTAAGTCCAAAAGCCGAATTTTTGAAGCTGTGCACGAGACAGCCAGTGATCTGCAGCGTCTGGGCTTCATTGATAAACGCAAGATGCGCAAGTTCGATGTCCTCTGCCTCGATCCCATTCCGCAATACGACAGCGAAAAAATTCGTGCGCTACGTGATCACCTTCAATTGAGCCAATCGGTGTTTGCCGCCGTATTGAATACAAGTCTCTCGACCGTGCGTAAATGGGAAGTCGGCGACAAGCATCCCAGTGGCCCATCGCTGAAGCTACTAAACCTACTGGATCGCAAGGGATTGGAAGCGGTTCTTTGATTTCGAGAATGTAGCGACCGGCAGTGAGACTTCATTTGGATTATTGAGCTTTACATAATTGAAGACAACATTTGAAACGAGTGCACCAGTAGACGAAATCCATCAATTCGTCATTCCGGCGAATAACCAGCGACTTTGCTGGCGTTTTTTGCCAGCTTAGTCGGGTGGTTAGTAGTTTCATCAGGCCGGAATCCAGGTTGTCATCAGATCTCCGCGTAGTGGCCAAAGCCGTGTTTGGAGTGTTTTGTCCCACTGCGTGTGAGCCTTGTCAATTGTCTGGATTCCCGCTTGCGCGGGAATGACGGCTACGGTAATGGTAACCGTCATGAGTTATGTAAAGATCAATAAGGGGATGCGTAGTTCAATTTGATTTCCTGTGAAATATGTAGCATAATTAGCTACGAACGAAGCATAAAAGGAAACATTTGGTGCTGTCCTCATTACTTTTCAGCGATTATCGGCGGCGTGTGCTTGGGCTTTTACTGCTGCACCCAGACACAAGCTATCATGTGCGTGAGTTGGCGCGCCTGACGGGTACGTCTGCCGGTACGTTGCATAAAGAATTGACCAAGCTAACCCATGGCGGGGTGTTGCGGCGGCAAAAAGTGGGAAATCAGGTTCGCTATAGCGCAGATCGTGATTGTCCGGTGTTTGAAGAGCTGGCGAGCATTTTGCGCAAGACTTCGGGGCTGGTTGATGTGCTGGTAGCGGCACTAAGCAGCGTTGAAAAAAACATTGTCCTGGCTTTTGTGTTTGGCTCGGTGGCTCGCGGCGAACAACAGTCCAACAGTGATGTGGATGTGATGTTGGTGGGCGATTTGGGCTTTGCCGCTGCCGTGCAGGTGTTGCATCCTGTTCAAGCGACTTTGCAGCGTGAGATCAATCCTGTAGTGTATTCGTTGGATGAGTTTCGTCGTCGTGCCGCCAGTGATGATTCGTTTGTTCAAGAAGTGTTAGCCCAACCCAAGCTGTTTGTAGTGGGTAATGAAAATGAGCTTAGAAAATTTACTCAAGATCAATAAGCTGCAAACGTACCATCCGTCGCGCGAATCAGTACAGCGCCTGTTGCAAGCCGCAGCTCGCAACATCGAGGACGCGCGGTTTGCAGAGATCAGCGGCGAGACACGTCTCGATGCGGCCTATAAGTGCATCATGCAATGTGCGATGGTGGCACTATGGGCGAATGGCTATCGCACTTCTACCAGTCAGCCGGGGCATCATCAAACTGCTATTCAAACACTGCCAATCACCATCGGGGTGGATCAGAGCACGGTGATTGTGCTGGATGCATTGCGCAAGCAACGCAATATCAACGATTACGAGGGCGACCCAATCAGCGAACAGGCGGTCGTCGAGTGTATCAAACAGGCGGAGCAACTTTACAAGGTAGTAACTGCTTGGCTTGCAATCAATCGGCCTGATTTGCATTGAATAAAAGAAAATAGCCCTTATCGGGCTTTGCTGTGGTCTACCCGGGTACCGAGCGCTACCGACTGGCCACTGACATTGAGGCAATTTCTCTTGAAGGACTTGCGTCAGAATTGGCTGGGGATAGAAAAAATCATGCATAATTCACTTGGCAACCTTGATGGAAGTCAGTGGCCTTACGAGGTTGTTATTTCGAAATTTCAGGGGAAGTTTAAAAATGCGCCTGACTGACTACCAAATCCAAGCTATTCGCCAACTTGCTCGTCAAGTGGCGGGAAACCAATCCCGCGTGCGTGTTTTCGGCTCCAGACTTGATGACACCGCGCACGGAGGGGACCTTGACCTCATGCTTGAATTAACGGAACCCGTGGACAATCCCGCACTCATGGCCGCGCAAATGTCTGCCCAAGTATCACGCGCCATGCACGGACGCAAAGTGGACGTATTGCTCAGCGCGCCAAACCTCATGCGTCTGCCCATCCACGACATTGCATTCAAAGAAGGACAATTGCTATGACAGTGGAACCCAAGATCGCACTACGTCTGCAGTTTTTGACCCGGGTTGTACGCAAAGAATGCCAGCACCTCGTCACTACAGACCAGCGTCTGTTTGCCGGCATGTTTACTCTAAAGCAGGCAGCCCAGCTCGAAGCAGACCCCGATTTGGCAGAGCGGGTGGAAGCTTTTGTGGGCAGGTTTGGCCGCCTACAAGACACAGTGGGCGACAAACTGTTGCCCATACTCCTGACTGCCCTGGGTGAAAAAACATCTGCCGCCATCGATAATCTTGATCGTGCCGAACGCTTGGGGCTGCTCAAGTCTGCTGACGAATGGATGGTCATGCGCAACCTCAGAAACCAGATGATCCACGAATACGTTGAAGACCCAGCCATACTCATCAACGCCCTGCAATCTGGTCATGCTTTTGTGCCGACGCTCATTGCCGGAGCCGACAGGATGATTGCCGAAATCGAGCTGCGGGGCTGGGCGTGATGCCAGTTGGTGAAGTTGGCCCCTTCGCGCCTGAAGGCACCCCTACCGAATGATGAGGTTGAAATGCGGCTGTAGGAGCCCCTTCAGGAGCCATGTGAGCTTGATTAATTTCCAAAAAGGTCGGTATGGGAACCGGTGCGCGATAGCCACAAATCCTTATCGTCGGCTTTGTAGATCAACAGCCAATCGGGCTCAATGTGCAGGTCGCGATAACCTTTGAATTCGCCGCGCAGAGGGTGATCATTCAGTTCTCGGGGCAAAGGCCGACGATGCACCAGCAATTCGATGATGGCACGCATCTTTTTAGTATCCTTGCCCCGATGTCTTGCAAGCTCAACCTCCTTTTCAAATCTGTTTGTGGTGTTGAGCCTGCGCGGTTCCATCAGATACCCATCTTGTTATAGAAATCGTTGGTGCTGGCGTAAGTATTTACTTCGCCGCGCTCAACGGCTTCAATAGCAGCAATAGTTTCAGCATTGGGCAATTCTTGATGGGCAATGTAAGAGCGCATCAACTCGCGCACAATCTGCGCCGCCGGGCGATGCATTGCAGCGGCTGCAGCCATGAACTGCTCGTGCAATTCCGGCTCCATTTTTATCGACATTTGCACTTCTTTAGGCATGATCGTCACTCCGGTTGGTTACTGACAGGGCAGCCTAAAAGATACCTTACGAATAGTCAATAGATACCTAATTAACATTCTATGATCTATGGTTAGTTCTTTCGCGCCTGAAGGCACTCCTACCGAATGATGAGGTTGGAATGCGTCTGTAGGAGCCCCTTTAGGGGCGATTGGTTGGTTCTTTCGCGCGTAAACGCACTCCTACAAAACGGTAGGTTAATCCTTTCGCGCCTGAAGGCGCTCCAATCACGATGCTGGTGCGGCCTTGCATCAGGGTTGCCAGCGCCGCCTGCACCTGCTGTTCGGATTCGGCGTCCAGTTCCGGGGCTGTTTCGTCCAGGATCAGGATGGATGGATTTTTCAGCAGCACCCGGGCAATGGCGATGCGCAGCCGCTGGCCATCAGAAAGCTGCACGCCCTGTTCGCCCACCATGGTTTGCAGCCCTTGCGGCAATTCCCGGATAAATTCCGCCGCGTGCGCGGCATGCATTGCGGTGATGATCTCCGCTTCGGTGGCATGCCCCTTGGCGCCATAAGCGATGTTGGCCGCCACTGTATCGTTGAACAGCGTCATCTCCCGCGATACCAGTGCGATGTTGGCGCGCAGGCTGGCTAATGTGAGGGTCGCCAGATCCTGACCGTCGAGCAAAATTTTCCCGCTATCAGGCTGGAAGAAACGCGGCACCAGATTGGCCAGCGCAGAATCCATCAGCGCCAGCGTCTCACCCGGCTGCAGCGTCAGCGTAATCTCTTCCGGCGCAGTGTCCGCCTGCGACTGGCAGCGAAAGCCGATCTGTTCGAAGCGCAACTCCCCGCGCGCGCGACCAATGACGACCGTACCGGTATCCGCCTCGGCCTCCTGCTCCAGCAGCGAGAATACGCTTACGGCGGTGGCCAGTCCTTGCTGCCGAGACAGGTGAGCAACGGTGATGCGTTTCACCGGCAGGATCAGCAGCAGCATGGCCACGCTGAGCGAAACGAAACTGCCGGTGGCTCCATCAGTAGCAGCCTGCTGAGCGGCGGGATAGATGGCAACCGCCAGCACCACACCAACAGCCATATGCATCAGCGCTGTACTGAAAGCTTTGGCAGTAGCCTGTTTCATAGTGGCGCGATGCACCCGGTCGACTTCACTCCGGAGGCGTTGGCTTTGGTACTGCTGGCCGCCGTCAAGCTTGATTACTCTGTAGTTCCTGATCGACTCCTGTAATACCTGGGTCATGCCGTCCAGCATTGGTGACGTTTCCCGATCGCCTTTCTGTAGCTGTCCATTGCTCAACCGCACAATCAGCATGATCGCCGGAATCATCGACAACGCCAGCAACGCGGGTTTCCAGTCGAGATAAAACATCCATGCCAGCAGTGCGATGATGGTCAGCACATCCCGCGCCAGCACGGTTACCGCAGCGGCAGCGGTGGCAACGGTTCGGTTCGTGTCGGCGGTGATTGTGGCAACAAGGTCGTCACTGGCGTGATCGGCATAATAACGGGCAGGCAGCGTCAACAGCCTGTCGAACATGCTCATGCGTAAATCCACCACCAGCCTGCCGCTCACCCAGTCAAGCGCATAGATGCTGAGGTGGCTCGCCACTCCGCGCATTGCAAAAAATGCAATGACCACCAGCGGCACCAGTTGCACCAATTCATGCTTCGGGTTGACAAGCGTTCCGTCCAGCATCAGCTTCAGCAATAGCGGCAGCGCCGGTTCGGTGGCTGCCAGCACCAGCATGCCTGGCAGCGCCAGTGCAAGCATTCCCCAATAAGGCGCGACATAGCCTGCCAAGCGCGTGTACAACTGACAGCCGGTCATGGTTTGTGCGTTTTGCATGCGCGCACAATAGCAGAACCAGGGAAGAAATGAAAAAGCGGTGCTGCCGGCAATTCCGGCAGCAGCATTCAGAAGGTGTGCGTGACGCTTGCCCAGACAGTTCGTGGGATGCCGTTAAAACCAACCGCTGGCTGATACCTCTTGTCGAGCAGGTTGTCGATCTGGACCCGCACAGTAGGTCCCCGGTTGATCTTGTACGCCGCGCTGAAGCCCGCAATCACCATCGCTGGCAGCTTGTGGGTATTCTCCGTATCGTCGTAGCGCAGTCCCTCTCCTCTTGCTATCGCCTCGGCGGAGAAATTCCCGGAGGCATAACGCAGCACTGTCGTCCCAAACACCTTGGACCTGCGCGCCAGAGTGGTGTGGGTCTGTTCATTCTGAGGATTCTGACCGGTCACGTTGGTTCGTACCGTCCAGTTCTTGCCGATCGGCTGGATTCCGCTAAATTCGACCCCGTCGATCCGGGCGTGAGAAATATTCTCCATCTGCGAAAATATCCCGTTAATTACGATGGCATCCTGAATGTTATTAATGAAATAACCCAGTCGATAGCTGGCACCGTTCTGGTCATACGATATGAACGCCTCATGCATCCGGCCACGTTCGGGTCTGAGATTGGTGTTGCCGCCGAATCCCCAAGCCATCGGCCAGTAAAGATCGTTGAAGGTTGGCGCCTTGAACGACGAAGAGGTGACCGCACCTATCCGCCAGGCATCACCCAGCTTGCGCGCGAGTGAGAATGAGTAAGTGTTGTAGCCCCCGAACTGGCTGTTGTCATCGTGGCGGAACATACCCTCTGCCACATGCCGCCCGGTATTCAATTGCGATCCGATGAACCCTGCTACGTTGGTCCGGTTGGTAGTAGTGAATTGCGTGGTGCTGGTCACCTTCTGAATCTCGTGATCCATCCCGGTAAATATCCGTCCGAAACTCAGTTTCTTCTCCAGTTGTACCGTTGCCTGGAGCGATTGGGTATTAAATATGGCCGGGTAGGCTCCGCGCACCGTCGATCTATCGAGAGAACCTCCGTATGTCGCCATGATGCTGAAATTCTGCGGCAGCGAATAGATTCCTCTGAGATTCGCCATCGAAATCGACTGTAGGTTTACATCGCTGGTTGTAGGAGAAGCGTCGAATGAGGTTCTGACTGCGGAAGTCAGCGCAGTGGCTTCCACCTGGAAGTCCGGCGTTATCCAGCCGCCTGCCTTGGCTACGATCCCCACGCGTTTGCGCGGATCGTTGTCCGGATTAAAAGAGCCAAAAGTATCATTTCTATTCATTGCAGACCCCTGCCGAATAATATCCTGCACCATCCGAACCCCAGCGTAATACGAGTCCCCGCGCGTCCCCAGGCTCGCGGCTGTCCTCTCCGAGAATCTCGAACCGCTCCCGGCTGATACCATCAATCCCGTCGGGATATCAATGTTGCCGCGAATCACCCCTCCCACCGCATTGGATCCAAAAGCTGCCGACGTCCCACCCTGAATCACATCAACCGAAGACAGCAAACCTGGGGCAATTGCAGCAAAGTTTGGCGCTCCGGTAGTTGCCGACGACATTCTCACGC
>ERZ1292630.5321-Hain-H41-02um-R3-5321-length-10591-cov-4_pt1 | contig 10591 bp, 10 predicted proteins | sample MGYA00564408_ERZ1292630 | MGnify/ENA primary metagenome ERZ1292630 (study PRJEB36523, sample SAMEA6512641) | groundwater metagenome | collected 2019-01-08 | study: AquaDiva: Metagenomics assemblies of 32 groundwater samples
AAAACAGTGAAGCTATCAAGATCGGTATTGGTGCGGCGATTGCCCGGCCCCTGGCTGAACGGGGTCGAAACACGGTCAGCGAGCGGGGTTGCATCGCGGCGGACATAGCCGCCTGACAGCGTGACATCAAAATCATCATTGCCTGCTGTCACAACGCCGGCAAGGTTTGTGAAACCAAGCGTGCCGCGTTCGGCAAGGCCGGTAAAGCCGCCGTCGCTGCCATCGGCACCGCCGCCACGCCGGGTTTGCAGATCAACAACGCCCGCAACGGCATTCGCACCAAATTCAACCGGCACCGCACCTTTGGTCACGGTGACATTGCCGATCAGGCCAGCGGGCAATACGCCGAGATCAATCCGGCCATCCCATGGCACGTTGAACGGAGCACCATCAAGGAACACGGCTGTCTGCCGCTCTTCAGCGCCGCGCACGCGCGCAACTGTTTCGCCGCGCGAATTGGTGCGAATCGAGACGCCCGAAAGCCCACGCAAGCTATCTGCGATGCTAGTCGGCTGTGTTTCGAGCAAGGCTTGGCCCGAAAGCTCAACCTGCGGTGCTATGATCCGATCTTCTGTGCGGCGCGCGGTAACAACAATATCCGATCCGGCGGCAGCGGCTTCATCTTCATCAGGTGTCTGTTGTGAAAATGCAGGCACTGCGGCGAGGAAAGAGATCGCGGCAATACCTGCCTGAAGCATGGAACGAAGAACGAATCGGTTAAGCGTGCGCATGAAGGCCTCGTTGGCTGTTGGCTGTTGGCTGTTGGCTAGACGAACTACTCAAAGCCTGTCGAGTCATTCGCGATTAGAAAATGGGACATTTACCACGAAAAGCGGGAAGCTTGATATATTTGCAACACTATTGCGAAGCATTAGCGCTTCTTCACGAACTCCGCGCGGAGCACCAGCCCCTTGATCCCTTCGTAGCGGCAGTCGATTTCCTGTGCGTCGCCGGTTAGCCTGATTGATTTAATCAGCGTGCCACGCTTGAGCGTTTGGCCAGCCCCCTTAACGGTCAAATCCTTGATTAAGGTAACCTGATCACCGTCGGCAAGGAGATTGCCGACCGCGTCGCGCACCTCGACTCCGGTTGGCTTTGCGGCGGCATCGGCGGCGCTGATCCACTCGCCGCTCTCTTCGTCATAGACATAATCATCATCGCTCATGCCGGGCTGTCTAGTCGCGGGGTGATCTTATGGCAATGACCAGTCAATCGCGGGCTGATCCTTAGCTTCAAGGAAGGCATTGGCTTGCGAAAAATGCTTGCACCCCAAAAAGCCATTATGAGCCGAAAGGGGTGAGGGGTGCGCGGCTTTAAGCACCAAATGGCGCGATGGATCGACAAAGGCCGCCTTTTTTTGCGCATAATTGCCCCACAGCAAAAATACGATTGGGTGCGGTTGCGCGGCGACAAGGCGGATAATGGCATCGGTAAACCGCTCCCACCCTTTATCTTTATGTGATGCGGCAAGCCCGCTTTCGACAGTCAATACGCTGTTGAGCAACAAAACGCCTTGCTGCGCCCAATGTTCAAGAAAGCCGTGGCTTGGGCGTGTGATACCAAGATCGCTCTCCAACTCCTTGAAAATATTGACAAGGCTGGGCGGTGGCCGGACGCCGTGGCGCACACTGAAACATAGGCCGTGCGCCTGGCCGGGGCCATGATAGGGGTCTTGTCCGAGAATGACGACGCGCACACGATCAAGCGGTGTTAGATCAAGCGCGCGAAACCACTCGCTGCCTTTCGGGAAAATCATTTTGCCCTTTGCTTTTTCGCTTAACAGAAAGGTCTTGAGTGCAGCCATATACGGGCTGGCCAACGCTTCGGTGAGCGGCGTGCGCCAGCTTTCGTCAAGTTTGATATTGCTAGCCATTGCGCCGTCTTGCAGTGCCTTGGAAGTTTGATCAAGCAGGCGTGCTTGCGGTTTTCCCGAATTCTGTCATAGGGGGGCACTGCTATCGTCGACTGCGACGGAAATTTAGGCCGCCACGGCGTTACCGACCCTTCCATTTCACGACCCTGGCTTCGTGCCCGCGCTTTTGCGGGTGCGGCACCTGTTTCGCGAAAGGAAACATCCCATGCCCGTAGGCACAGTAAAATTTTTCAATACCGATAAAGGCTATGGCTTTATTGCACCCGATGGCGGCGGAGCTGACAGCTTTGTGCACATCAGCGCAGTAGAGCGCGCCGGCATGTCAACGCTCGATAAGGAACAGCGCGTTTCTTACGAAGTCGAAGTTGACCAACGCGGTAAAAGCTCGGCAGTGAACCTCGCTGCAGCGTGAATTTTTTGAGGGCGGGGCGTGGATCAATCTGCGCCCCGTCTTCACTTCTTGAACTTTGACAGTATAGCCCCGCTACATGACTAGCGTAGCCACCGTTCACATGATTGCCGCCGCGCGGCCCAATTTCATGAAGGTCGCGCCGCTCTGGCACGCGCTGACCGCTTCCCCAGATTTTCGGCCCGTGTTGATCCACACTGGCCAGCATTATGATCCCAATATGTCCGACGCGATCTTTGCCGATTTGCGTTTGCCTGTGCCTGACCATCATCTCGGCGTCGGTTCGGGCAGCCATGCCGAACAGACCGGTAATGTGATGATCGCCTATGAAAAGATTGCGCAGGCGGAGCGACCCGATTGGTTGATTGTTGTTGGTGATGTTAATTCTACTGCCGCTGCGGCAATGGTTGCGGCGAAGCTTCATATTCCGTGTGTCCATCTTGAGGCGGGTTTGCGCAGTGGCGATCGGCGGATGCCCGAAGAAATTAACCGGCTGGTGACTGACGCCATCGCCGATGTGCTGTGGACGCCCTCACCCGATGGCGACGCGAATTTGACCGGTGAGGGGTGTGATCCTGCGCGAATTACGCGCGTCGGCAATATCATGCTCGACAGTTTCGAAATGGTGCGTCCGGCAATTGAAGAGGCTAACATCGCCCGAGAACTTGGTTTGGATGCGGGCGGTTACGGCGTTGTCACGCTGCACCGGCCGAGCAATGTTGACGAGGATGGCCCGCTGTCCGAGCTGGTTGATGCGCTGATTGCCGTGCAGGCGCGGCTGTCGCTGGTGTGGCCAGTGCACCCACGCAGCGCCAAACGGCTTCAAGAGACCGAGCTTGACAAAAGATTGGAAGCGGCAGGCGTCAGGTTGATCGAGCCGCAACCCTATATCCGTTTCATGAGTCTTATCCTCGGCGCGGCGGCGGCGATCACGGACTCGGGCGGCATTCAGGAAGAAACCACCTATCTCGGCATTCCGTGTCTGACGCTGCGCGAAAATACCGAGCGCCCCATCACGATTGATGAAGGCACCAATCGGCTTGTGACGGCGGCATCATTGATGACCGACCTTGAAACCGCGCTTGCCCGCCCAAAGCATCAACGCGCGCGGCCCGAATTTTGGGACGGGCAGACCGCCGCGCGGTGCCTTGCTGACTTGCGCCAGCGGAGCGTGCGATTGGGCTAGCCTTCCCGATAATCTGTCAGCACATTGCCGAGGGCTTCTTGTAATGGCCCCAACCAAGGCTCAAACATCTGCCACTGTTCAGTGCCGCTGGTGAAGATGGGTTGGCGCACCTGCTCAGAGCTTGGCGTCCGCACGGCACGGTCATTCTGGTAAAAGCTTAGGCAGGCCTCTTCAAATGGGAGATCAAGTGCGGTGAGCAACTGCTTGATCTGCGCCTCATCATCCGCAACCATATCCTCATAGATGACGCGAACGACCCTACCGGGGGCGACCGTATCAACATGGCGCATCAGGCGGACATAATCGGCATAATATTGACCGATATCAGGCAGGCTGTAGCTGAAATTCTGGCCGCGCGCGAAATGCTGTTTATAGTTTGAAAAGCAGCAGCTCAGCGGATGTCGCCGCGCATCGACGATCCTGGCATTGGGCAGGATCGTCAAAATCAGGGCAATATTGATCCAGTTATTGGGCAATTTGTCGATGAAAAACGCGCGCTCAGTCTTGCGCTGTATCCGGGTTGTTTCAAGGAAGCTCTCACCCATGCGGCGCAGCGTGTCGGCGTCTGCGGTCGACAGTCGTTGTGGCCACTGCTCGATTCCGCCAAGCCGTCCTGCGATGGCTGGCATATCGGGCAGCTCCATCGTGCCTTCAACCATGCTGTGGCTCGACAGAATTTGCTCGATCAGCGTTGATCCGGCGCGTGGGAGACCAAGGATGAAAATTGGATCGGTGGCCGGGCAGCCAGCATCTTTGCGCGCTGCCAAAAATTCAGGTGTGAGGAGCGCAATGGCCGCATCAACATGGGCTGATGTTGCGCCTGCATCATATTCTATGCCGGCACGGCGTAGCGCATTACCTTGAGCATAATGATCAAAGGCGGTTTTGGCGTTGCGGCGATCCTCATAGCCTTTACCAAGCGCAAAATGGAGGTGGAAGCGGTCTTCATCCTCAAGGTCATTTTTGCCAAGCACGCTTTCCATCGCGGCGATATCGGCATCATCAAATTTGACCGTTTTGAGATTGGCCAAACTCCACCACGCCTCACCAAGCTGTGGTGCGAATTTGATCGCTTTGCGATAGGCGGAGATACTGTCGCTCTGTCGCCCCACCGTCTTGAGCGCATGGCCGTAAGACATCCAGATTTTTGGATGTTTGGAGGCACGATTGAGAACATGTTCGTAAAGTTTGATCGCTTCTTCATAATTGCCGATCTGGCCCATCGCCGCCGCGCGCAAATTTGCGTTGCCGACATCATAAGGTTCATATTCAAGCAGCGTATCAAGTTCGGAGAGCGCATCTTTCACGCGGTGCTGCCGGTAGAGTACGGTCGCCAGATTCGAGCGGGCGGCGAGGAAACCCGGCGCAAGGAAAATTGCGCGGCGGAGCAACGTTTCGGCATCCTTATAACGCCCGATCCGCCCCGCGATCTCGGCCATCATGCGGATTGCAGCAACATCAAAGGGGTCTTCTTTGAGGCGACTGCGCAGCAATGGCTCGGCATCATGGAGGCGATTGTCAAACAACGCGAGCGCAGCGGCGAGCATCACCGGATTACGCATGGCAGGATTAAGATCGGGTGCGGGCGGGGGGGGCGTACTCATCTCCGCGTCGCCTGAACCACGGCATCAGCAGCGCGCAGTGCAGCCAATATTTTCATCAGATGTTGGAGATCGCGCAGTTCGAGATCGATGGCAAAATTATGAAAACTGCTATCGCGCGCCTCAAGCCGCAGATTGAGAATATTGGCCTTTTGTGTGCCGAAAATTCCCGCCATCACACCAAGTGCGCCGGGTTCATTCTTGAGCACGACAAGGAGCTGCGCGGTCGCGCCATCGGTGCCATCGCCCCACGCAAGATCAAGCCAATCAGCGTCGACGCCGTCAGCCAGACTGTCGCAGTCAATTGTGTGTACCTCGATTGTTTCATCGGGGCGGCGAAGCCCCACCAATCGGTCGCCTGGGATCGGGTGGCAACATTCCGCGAGCGCATAGGCTACGCCGGGGGTCAAGCCCTTGATCGAGATGGCCTCACGCTGGGCCGGGGCTGTATCGAGGTCGATTGATCCTGGCATCAATGCTTCCATCACTTGCGCATCGCTGATTTTCTGGCGCGTGATTGCGATCATCAATTCGGCTTCGTCAGCCATGGAGAGGCGTTTGAGCGCAACTTTCTGCGCCTCGGAGCCGAGCCGAGTTGGCAGACGCTCGACAATTTCCTCATAAATCTTGCGGCCAAGTGCAATCGATTCAGTGCGATCTTTGAGGCGGATAAAGCGACGGATTGCGGCGCGCGCTTTGCCCGTCACGGCAAAATTCATCCACATCGGCTGCGGCTGTTGCGCCTTTGACTGGAGGATTTGCACCTGATCACCGGTTTCGATGACGGTTCGCAGCGGGACGACACGACCATTGATTTTTGCGCCCACCGATTGATCACCAAGGCTGGTATGGACGGCATAGGCGAAATCAACCGGCGTCGCGCCTTTGGGAAGCTGGATAAGCTCTCCCTTTGGCGTGAAGGCAAAGATGCGATCCTGATACATCGCCATCCGTGTATGCTCGAGAAGCTCTTCGGGACTGCCGGCATGATCGACGATTTCGACGAGATCACGCAACCAGCTTACTTGCGTATCAGGAGCCGCGCCATTTTGTTTGTAAGACCAATGCGAGGCAAATCCGCGTTCGGCCTGCGCGTGCATGGCTTCTGATCTTAGCTGGATCTCGATCCGCATTTTTTCCGAATGGATGACGGCGGTGTGAAGGCTGCGATAGCCATTGCGCTTGGGCGTCGAGATATAATCCTTGAATCGCCCCGGCACCATTGGCCAACGCCGGTGGATCAGCCCAAGACCGGCATAGCAGCTTTCAGTGTCAGGCACGATCGCGCGAAACGCCATCACGTCAGACAGTTGTTCAAAACTGATGTGGCGTTCCTCCATCTTTCGCCAGATCGAATAGGGATGCTTTTGTCGTCCGACCACCTCGGCCTCAATCCCGCCGCGTGATAGCAGCAGCTTGATCCCCGAACTGATCCGCGCGATCCGGTCTCCACCGCCTGCCTGCAACTGTTCAAGACGTTTGGTAATCGAGGCGTAGGCTTCGGGTTCAAGTTGTTGGAATGCAAGCGTCTGCATTTCATTCATAAATTCATACATGCCGATCCGCTCAGCCAGCGGGGCATAGATATCCATGGTTTCTTTGGCGATCCGCCGCCGCTTCACCTCATCCTTGATGAAATGGAGTGTGCGCATATTATGGAGGCGATCGGCAAGTTTGACGAGCAATACGCGTATATCATCCGATGTCGCGAGGAAGAATTTACGCAGATTTTCGGCCGCGCGCTCATTATCAGTGAGCGCCTCCAGTTTTGAAAGTTTGGTAACGCCGTCAACCAGTCGCCCGATATTCGCGCCGAATTTGGCAGTGATTTCTTCCTGGGTGGTGAGCGTATCTTCGATCGTGTCGTGCAGAATCGCCGTCGCAATCGTCTGATCATCAAGGCGAAGCTCGGTTAAAATCCCCGCGACCTCGATCGGGTGGCTGTAATAAGGATCGCCCGATGCACGTTTTTGTGTGCCGTGTTTCTGCATTGAAAACACATAGGCGCGGTTGATCAACGCCTCATCAGCATCGGGATCATATGCCTTGACCCGTTCAACCAGTTCATATTGCCTGAGCATCGTTCAAGAGTGGGTGGCACCGCGCGGATATGCAAGTGTTTTTGGACGCGCATCGGTTGTATGGGATGATTTACGCGAAGGAATAACAGGCCATGCCACTGACAACTGATGCCGAAATCAAGGCTCTGCTTCATGAAACGCGTACCATCGCGCTTGTTGGGGCGTCAAATCGCCCGGATCGCGCGAGTTATGAGGTGATGGGCTTCCTTCTTGCCAAGGGTTACCATGTTATCCCCGTAAACCCTGCGCTTTTGGGTGAGACGGTTCACGGGGAGCGGGTATTGGCCACGCTTGCCGAAATCACCGAACCAATTGATATGGTCGATATCTTCCGCAATAGCGAGGCTGCAGGCGCAGTCGTTGATGAGGCGATTGCGGTGGGTGCGAAGTCAGCGTGGATGCAGTTGGGGGTTGTTAACGAAGCCGCCGCCGCGCGGGCCGAAGCGACAGGTCTGGGGGTGGTCATGGATCGCTGCCCCAAGATTGAGATTGGGCGGCTGGGGTTTGAATTATGATCTATTCAAATTCATCAAACCATTCGTCGATGACTTCCACACGCTCGACCAAAATGACACGAACACCCATTCCCAAGCGCTTCAAATGGTCACATAATTGAGGGCCATCAATCAATTCAATACTGGGCGCGCCGTCACGGGTAGCTTCTTTGCGAGCTTCAGATGAGAAGCTGCCGGTCGTAATAAAAAGCCCTTTGTCAGTTCGTCCAGTCATAGCTCCGCGAAAGTCGCGAATTTCTGACGGGCTCACTGACTGTCGATAACGTTTGCATTGGAATAGAACGGGAAACGAAATCAGATTCATTTGAAGAATGCCGGTTCCATCAATACCGCCGTCACCCGTTTTACCAGTGACCTGAACCTTTGAAAAACCCGACTCGCGAAGCAGTCTTTGAGCGAGACGTTCAAATGCAGATGGATGCATTTTCTTCAGTTTTTCGAGCAAAAATTCGCGCCAGTTTTGCTCATCGTCAGCGATGTCGGAAACATGTATATCGATTTCAGCAACACGCTTACGGTTCTCGCTATCTTTTTTCCTTAGCGCTATAATGGCGCGTTGAACGCCTTCCCGCCCAAGAGTTTCACCTGCCGGAGTAACGCTCCACACTCCCCTTGCACTGTTTTCAATCAGTCCGCCTTTTTTTAGCCATGTACGTGACCAAGCTAAGCGATATTCTAATTCGGATTGTGCGGAATTTTTGTGAGGCTGGTTCAAAACCTCGCTGGAAAAAGCGTGTGTTTCGATGAGCTTGTCGAGGTGTTCCGCAATAGTGCCCGAGCCGCCGAGTTCACGAAGCGCTACTAGCGATGGATAGTTTAGCTGATCGAACGTAGGGACGCTATTGGGATTTAACTTCATCAAGCCGCCACTTTCCCCATCCGCGTCATATCGCGGCGTCCAGCGATCAGGCCTGCGATTGAGATATCTTCGTCAAGTTCTTCCCAGTGGAGGCCGCTTGGGCTTATCATTACTTGCTTGCGTAATTCGGGGGTGCCGTGCAGCAGGCGGGGATACCATGCGAGCGGAATGCCAAGCGTGCGTCCGTCGTCAAGCTCGACCCACATTTGATCATCGTCGAAGCGAACGCTGGTTGCTCTAATCAAAGTGTCCATGCCAACGATCCTCTATTTCACTTTTGCGGCTCTCAACAATCCTGATCAGCGCGTTCAAAGTCTTTGCAGAATAACCGCGATTATAGGCAATATTGACCTCGGGATAAAGCCAGAAATTCGCGTCACCGTCGCCGCTTACAACATGGATATGAATTGGCTCGCGCGGGTCGCCTTCGTCCGAATAAAAGTGGAAACGAAAGCCACTTTTACGAAATACGACGGGCACAGTTTACGCCCGTACTTCCTCCACAACGCCCACTGAGTTCATCCGCAACGCTTTGAGCACGCTCTCGACAATCGCGTCTGCGTCTAGTCCGGCCTCGGCATATTGTTTGACTGGATTATCATGTTCCTGAAATTTGTCGGGAAGGCGGAGGGTGCGGAGTTTCAACCCACCGTCGATCAGGCCCTCGTCGCTTGCCAGCGTCAGGACATGCGCTCCAAAGCCGCCGATGCTCGCCTCTTCGACGGTGACGGCGACTTCGTGGGTGGTGAGCAGCTTACGGATCAGGTCAACATCCAGTGGTTTGGCGAAACGCAGATCGGCTACGGTGGTGGAAAGCCCCTTGGCTTCCAGACGGTCAGCGGCCTTGAGCGCTTCTTCGAGCCGCGTCCCGAGCGAAAGGATCGCGACTTTTTTGCCGTGGCGCACGATCCGGCCCTTGCCGATTTCCAAACGCTCAAGCGTTTCGGGCATAGCAACGCCTGTGCCATTGCCACGCGGGTAGCGCATCGCAATCGGGCCGCTGTCATGGCAGGTGGCGGTATAGGTCATGTGTGCAAGTTCGGCCTCATCGGCGGCGGCCATCACGACGAAATTGGGCAGTGTGCAGAGATAGGCAAGATCAAACGAACCAGCATGGGTGCTGCCATCTGCGCCAACGAGCCCCGCGCGGTCAATCGCGAAGCGGACGGGCAAATTCTGGATCGCAACATCATGCACGACCTGATCATAGGCGCGCTGCAGGAAGGTTGAGTAAATCGCGCAGAAGGGCCGCATCCCTTGCGCGGCCAATCCCGCCGCGAACGTCACCGCATGTTGTTCGGCAATGCCAACGTCAAACGCGCGCGTCGGGTGCGCGGCGGCGAATTTATCAACGCCGGTGCCGCTTGGCATCGCGGCGGTAATCGCGACAATCCGGTCATCGCTGTTGGCGAGCTTCGCGAGCGTCTCACCGAACACATTCTGATAGGCTGGTGGCCCACCACCTGGGCCTTTGTCTTGCTTGCCAGTGATAACGTCGAATTTCACTACGCCGTGATATTTGTCGGCGGCTGCCTCGGCGGGCGCATAGCCATGGCCTTTTTTGGTAACGACATGGATCAGGCACGGCCCTTCGGCAGCGTCACGGACATTTTCGAGGACGGGGATCAGATGATCAAGATTATGCCCGTCAATCGGCCCGACATAATAAAAACCAAGCTCTTCAAACAAAGTCCCGCCCATTGCCATCCCGCGCGCAAATGTATCGGTTTTGCGCGCGGCAATGTGAAGCGGCTCAGGCATTTTGCGCGCCAGCCGCTTGGCCACTTCGCGCAGCTCAAGGAAGGGCCGCGATGATACGATCCGCGCGAGATAGGCGCTAAGCCCGCCAACCGGCGGCGCGATCGACATATCATTATCGTTGAGGATCACGATCAGGCGATTGCCCGCCTGGGCGGCATTGTTCATCGCCTCATACGCCATGCCAGCGCTCATTGATCCATCGCCGATGACGGCAATGCCCTTGCCCGGACGCCCAGCGAGCTTATTCGCCACTGCAAAGCCAAGCGCGGCGCTGATCGAGGTTGAGCTGTGCGCCGCGCCGAACGG
>ERZ1292630.5324-Hain-H41-02um-R3-5324-length-10588-cov-6_pt1 | contig 10588 bp, 2 predicted proteins | sample MGYA00564408_ERZ1292630 | MGnify/ENA primary metagenome ERZ1292630 (study PRJEB36523, sample SAMEA6512641) | groundwater metagenome | collected 2019-01-08 | study: AquaDiva: Metagenomics assemblies of 32 groundwater samples
TCACGTACGGTGCACACTGTTCACGTGTATTGGTGCGCGAGAGCGCCTACTCGTGGGGCGCCTACGCGAGGGGCGCAATGCTTGTGCCTGTGTGTGGGTTTGTCCGGGTGTTGTGTGTCTGTGCAATGGGTTCTGTGGTTTTCTCTCGATGTTGTTCCGCCGCAGCCGCACCCGTGAAAAGTGTAAGTGGGCCCTCACCGAATAAAGTTGGACGGACTGCGAACGTTGGAAACAGTTCCACTACACCCTACCCTCACTGCCCCATTTTCCCTGTGCTGTGGTTGGCCGCGTCTTCTTTTCAATCGCGTGCACTCGATAGCAATTCCCCGCCGCGATGGCGCATTACCTGAGCAACGTCACGTTGCAAAAGTTAGACCTCCGTCGCGAGGCGATCCCCTCATCGGGCGACAGCGACGACAACGCGGACGAGCATCTTATCGGAGGCGGCGGCTGGCCGGTTGAGGCGAACACGCCTACCCGGCGAATGAATCCGTCTCCGAGGGCCGACGCCGGCGGCATGCTCACCATCCGCCCGGACCACGACGTCAATTCCTACATTCGCTGCGTGGATGCCGCTGTCTGCCACGTCCTCGGCAATGCCGGCGCGCCCGTCCACGCGGCCCCGCTGACGGGGGCACCGGTCCCATCCGGCGGTGGAGGACGGGGTGGAGTCGGTGGCGCTCCCCAGCACGTGACCTGGACCGCCGAGCAGGACGGGGACCTCGCCATCCGACGGTGGTCCGACGGCGCGCCGCTCGCCACCATTGAGCGCAAGAATCGTGTGTTCGTCTTTGCCATCTGCGTCCCCAAGCCGTCCAAGGTGTGGGCGGCACTCAGCGACGGGTACATCCGCGTGTTCGATGCGGGGACCCTGAAGTTGGTCGACGAGTTTCGCGCCCACTGCGCCGGCATCACCAACCTGCTGGTACTTCGCGCGCCGCGCTCGCAACACTACGTCGCTCCCTCGTGGACCGCCGCCGCAAGCCAGACTCCCCGCGGGCCCCCCGCCACCTTCGCATCACCTACGAATGCGGATTCGCCGCATGCTTACGCCGAAAACGTGCGGAGCGGTGCCGGCGGAGTGGTCGTGAGCGGCGCGGACGTCCACGTCGGCGGCAGCCACATCACCATCGTCGCGTCGGCCAGCTGCGATTGGACGGTCGGGCTGTGGGACATCACCACTCACCAGCTGCTGGTGCGCTTCTCCGGCCATTCCAACGGGGTCCGGTGCCTTGCCCACCTCGACGGCTGCATTCTCTTTTCGGGCGGAGACGACAGCTCGATCCGCGCTTGGGATTTGATGGCGAGGTGCGAGTACCGGGCTGGCAGCAAAGCGTCCTCCATTGGTGCTCGCTACCAGGATCCGACAGCGTTGACGGAGGCAAACGCGCTGTTTCCGGTCTTGAATGCGCACTCGGGAGCGGCCGTCACACAGGTCGCTCTCGCGGGAGCGGCCGCAGCCGGCGGGTCCACGACGGCTCAAGGCCGGCAGACAGGCGAAACCGTGTACGAGAAGGTTCTTCTGGTCTCCACTGGCCATGATGGCGCGGTCAAAATCTGGAATGCGGTCTCGGGGAAATTTCTCTTCAACCTCGAGGTTCGACCTTGCGGTGTCACGGCGCTTCTCGTCGAACCGCTGCATCGACAGCTCTGGGTTGGCGGGGTCGACAGTGTCATCACGGTCTATGACGCCAAGACCCTCTCGCACCTCACCACAAAGTTCGACCACAGCGGCAGCTACGTTAGCGGATTTAGGTCGATGGTGGGCGCCAACGCCACCAAGATTTGGACGTTGGATGCCAGCGGTCACTTCGTGCAAACCATCGCCGGCACGGATATCGTCACCGGGAGGCATCTCGACGACGCACGCGAAGCCGATCTGCATAGCGTTATTGACGGGTTGAGAGATCGGATGCTGACGAACTACGAGCAAATCGTCGACCTCCGTCACGATTACTCCATCTTGTCCGCGAGAAACGATTCGCGCAAGCGCTCGATTGGAAGCTTCACGGGCCACGATCAGCGGCTCAAGGAGCGCTACTATCACAACGCGGTTCATTTTTCGACGAAGCACATGCAGTTCCGCAACGCGGTGCTCTTGTCCAACTGGATGGCGGCCCGATCGGCCGAGGAAACGCGAAGGCGCTATGTGCAGAAGTGGTACGCCATACATTTTCACATCAAGCAGCAGCGGGCCAAGCTGCTCCTCACGAAGGGCGTCACGCAGCTACGGGTGTCCAACGTCAAACGACGTTACCTAGAAACACTACTCATCGCGGCGCACAAGCGGCAAACGTTCGGCAAGCTACAAAAGTTCGCGTTTCTGTTCCGCCAGGAGACCAGTGACAAGAGCCTGCAGCAGCGGTACTACCAGCAATGGGTCCGGTACTTGCACCTACTCCGCCACCGAAAGTCCAAGGCATTGATCGCGCGGATGGTGCACATGAATTGCCGGCAAGGCTTGTTGACAGACTACTGGACGCGCCTCGTGACCGCGGCCTCACAGGGGAAGACCTTCGACAAGAAAAGCGCCGCGCTCAGTCTGCTGCTCCGGCACACGGGAAAGTCATTGTTGAGTATTTACTGGGTCAAATGGGTTGCCGCGAGGCCGTTGCTCCGGGCGAACCGGAGCCTCAACCAAACGACGCTGCTTTTCGCCGACAGGGCTGACCGGACGATTCTCAGCGACTACTACACCCGATGGTTGGACTACGTGCAAATCTGCCGCGAGAACGCCGAGCGCAAAAGACTCCTCGCCATCGAGAGGGAAAAGGCGGCGTGGCTGGACGTGCTGCAGTCCAATGCGGCAGGGATGGCACGCCAGGACGTCGAAGCGGAGCGAGCGCGGCTCTTAGCGCAGCTGGAAGACGCGGATCGAGATATTAACGAACTCGACCGTCAAGTTGTGGACTGGCAAGTGGAGGTCGACAAGTTGCGGCAACAGTACGCGCTGAGGATGTCGGGCAACAGCATCGACCCCAATGCGACGCCCGCGGAGCAGTGTGTCTCCGTGGTGTCCATCCTGAAGTCCCGCGGCGTTAACTGCGCGGCCGACTTCGACACGCTGCTGCGCGGAAAGGAAGTGACCACCGTCGCGATGCAGTCCAAAACCGCTATGCTGCAGCGGCTCGCTCAACCAGCGGCAGCCCCGACGCGGTTGGTGTCCGGGCGACTCGTGTCGCCCCCCGCTCCGACGCGTAGTAACGCCCCGCGGTTGACGATCGACGAGCCGTTTGCGTACGGCATGCTCCGCTTCAAGACCGCGGTGTTCGACTTTATGCGTGCAGAGGGCTTTCGCAACATCCCAGCCGCGGGGACCGTCGTGCTGCGATCGGCGGATGGCCAACACGAGATTACGCCCATTCAGTTTCACTCTTCCCCTGCATCACCGGGTCACGTCCCTTCCCGTCCGTCAGCGTCCCCGGGCTCGTCGCCGCTGCGTGGACCGCCACCGACCGACGTCTATCGCGATGGAGCCAGGCAACACTGGGGCCTTCCATTAGACGCCGTCGCGCGCTCAAAGCCCAAGGAGTTCAAGGAACTCTCCCGGGCCCTGAAAGACCTCGTCATTGGATACGACATGTCGGTGTCGGCACCGGTCCCCCCAATTTCCGAGCCCGCTGCCGTCAGCCACTTCAGGCCATTTCTCCTGCAGGAATTCAACATGAATGGGCACCTCATCATCGGGCTAGCCGGCATCGAGTATCAGCGCTTCCTCGACGGAGGCCTGACCGCCGGCGACGAGTACCGGAAGGATGCGTCGGCGGGGTCCCGTACCCCTCCTTCCCTGTCGCGAACGCCGACGGGTACCCCGCGCGGCAGCCAGCCCGCTGCCGCCGGCGCCTCTGCTGCGGCTGCAATGTTAGTCGGCCGCCGGCAGCGTAGTGGTTCCGTGAAGGCGCCGGCCCCATCGGCGGCTCCCAACACGTCGCCGGTCCCCGCGACCGCCGGCGCTCGACCCCGCGCGTCGTCGATAAAAGCACCCGCACACTTGCCGCCCCCCAAGACGGTGGTCAAACCGGCGACGTCGTCCGCCACGGCGCGTCCCACCGTCAGTCCAGTCGCACGCAAGTCCCCTCCATCCGCCGCGAAGGCCTCCCCGCCGCCTGCGGCCTCCCCTGGGGCAGGCCGTGCGGCATCACCCCCTGCTGCTGCGGGCACCGCCGCCGCGGCGTCACCGGATCCATCGGTAGCCGCAAAGCCGCGTATTGGATTCAAAGTCGGGCCTCCTCCCGCGAAGGGACTCGGGGTCACCGTCGGAGAGGTAGCCAGCGGGGGACCGGCGGAAGCGGCTGGTCTCTTGACTGCGGACGTGATCACGCGCATCAACGGCTTCGTCATCACGGATGCCTCCGCTTGCGCCGCGGTCATCTCGCGCCATGGAAAACCCGGCAACACGTTGACCGTGGAGGTGCGGCGTGGCGGGGCGAGCGTCACCGTCAAGATCCCAGTCGCCACCGCCTAGTCGTTTTTTGGCATGGCCCACCGCTCGGTTCTACGATGGCGATTGTACTTCCTCCCTTTTTCATTCCCTTCGACGCGTACGCTCTCTCGTCTCCCTCTATTTCCGTTCTGACATGGCTGTGCTGTGTGGTTCGTCGCCTTTGAGGGGTTGCGGTTGTTCGACATGTGCAGCCGTGGAGCGACGCCTGTGGTGGCAAACACCAACCGACGCGACTGTTGTTCCTATCCACCCGTAGAGGACATCGCATCCCCGCCTACCTAAATACAAATTGCCTTTTATTATCCGGGAGGTCGGCACCATGGCATCCCCTGATCGCGACGACGTAGCTGCGGAAATGGTCGCAGCATCCACCCCGCCGCTTCCGCGGCTGCGCGGCCCCCTACCCGATGCGTTTCAGTGGAGTCCCTCCGGGGACAGCGCAGCGGCATCGCAATTCGGCGGCAATGTACAAGGATCCGCCGTTCTGCCCCCCTTATTGTCACCCGTCAGGCGAGCGGATCCCGTCGCCTCGGTTCGAGGCACAGCCGAAGCGAGCCGCCAAGCTGGCGGTGGCGCCGAACGCATTCTCGACATGGAAGACGAATTTGAAGATCACCATGCGCTACCCCCCCGGCACCTTCACGACGCCGGACACCAACCGCCCCCGTCGCCGCTTCTTCCGGTCACTCCACCACGAGGCGAGATTAGCAGTCGCGTCCACTCCAGCCCTTCGAATCTGCGTCGACATGAAAAAACTGTCACGCGCTCAGATCTGACATCCGACGCAGCGCCGTCGGAGGTGGTGGCCGCCGAAGGAGAATTCCCCTCGCCCCAGCGCCCACTCTGCGTGGCTCCGGCGGCGTTGGTGCCGCTGCCGCCGCTGCCACCCTCGAGTCGGTCCAACGGGGCTGTGCCGGTCTCGCAGGCGCCCACGCCGGCTCGCGGCGCTTTAGTCTTCTCCAAAACACCCCCCGTTGCGTCCGTTCGGAGCACCGGCGTGGCAGGACGAATGGCCACTCGTTCCTCTGCCGCGCAGCGCGCAGACCCCGACGGCGGTCAAGAAATGGACTCGGACCCACAACTTTTTGCTGCCTGGCCATCGCGGGTGGTGTCGGCGGCGGCGACTGCGGCCGGGAGACCGCCGCGATCGTTTTCGTGGGGCGCCGGCGACGTCCCCGCGGTGTACAGCGGCGGTCCGGTCGGCCTGCAGCAAAGCTTGCCCGCCCACTACCGCTGCCAGGCGCGGCAACTCGCGGCGCATCTCCAGCAGCAGGACGTCGATACAAGCAACAGCGACGACGACCTCGAGGAGGATCCCGTCGCCGCTGCGAACGACGAAGACAGGCGATCCGCCGCGAACGACGCCGACGGTACTGCCGCTAAATGGCCGCGTAAACCGCCCGCGACAAAAGTGGTGCCGCCGCCGCCTACCTCGACCTTCATGGACGGTTGGCGGCCCCCGCCGCGACCCATCAGCAAGTTGGCGTCACCCGTCGTACCCAACCCGCCACCCCGCCTTCCTCCCGGCGAGGACCAACTCTCTGCAAACCGCAACGTGTCCCTTAAAGGCACGTCTCCCCAACAGCGAACGGCATCCGCCCTGGGCAGTCCTGCACCACAAGCACCGCCAGTCGCACCGTCGCGGGCCGCCTCGCTCACACTGCCGCTTGGTTCCAGCCGCACGTCCAACAGGGGGGGATCCAGTGTCCACTCCGGCCATTCGCCGTCGTCCGCGGAATCGAATCCACCTGCGCTGCTCGCCCCGCCGCAAGGTGCCTCCAGCAGCACGACGTCCGACGACGAGGATGGTGATAGCGACAACGAGGCGGCTGACTCGCCACAGAAAAGCGGCATGTACGCCGCCTTGACCCACGACCTCCAGGAGGTTTCCGGCATTGTGGACATCTCCGTGCATCAACTTGTCAAGAGCCTCCTGAAAACGTCCTCGTCGTCCGCGCGTCACTCCCCTGCGACAAGCGCTGCGCCGCCCGCCGCCACCGATTCGACAGCGTCTTCATCGGGTGTCGCTCCAGTCGCGGCAGGCAACGCCGCATCGCGTGGCTTGAACGGCGGCGATGCCGCTGCGTCGGGGAGCGGCTTGCCTCGCAACTCGTCGTCCGCATCGCTGACTACCCCGCTCCTCAGCAACAAACAGAGTTCGGTCTATCCGAGCCAGCCGCCTGCCTTTCTGTCGCGGGCCGGATCGACAACGGTAACGCGACACGGATCGGCGACAGGCGATGACCTGTCCCCGCGGGCTGGGGTCCCTCCGCGCGGCCCGCCTCCACCCGACGTTGCCGACGTCATCGGACCATCGGACGCGGACGACGGCGACGAGGCGCTCCGCCTATCAATGGTCAGTTCACGGCACGCGCCGTCGCTGATTCGATTCGACCCCGCCGTGCTCGCGTCGCTCATGGAGGATGGCGCGGCCCGGGGGGGCACCGCCGGCGGCGCGTTCCTTCCCCTTGACACGCTCCAGACGAGTCAAACCGGCTCCAGTGCGACGGGAGGCGGCACGCACGTCCTCCTCACGAGACCATCCACGATGCTCGATCTGGCCGATGTGACTGGCGCGCCGCAGGACATCGGCGCGGGCCTACCCAAGCGCAACTCGCGTCTTTCGCCTGCTGACTTGCCTCCGACCTTGGTCATGACGGACGCCGGTGACGCGCACCGTCACGGTAGCCAGAGCCCCGAGGCACTCGGCTACGACGACGAGCGGCGGACAGCCACCACCGGATTTTTCACCAGACTGTTGCACCGAGCCAAAGGCAGCCGCGGCGGAGCCGGTCGCGACGCGGCGATCGCCATTCACCCCGTGACATCGGCCGCTGAGTCGGTATCGGACAGCAGCTCCACGGCGTCGCGCGAGGCAACCCCGTTCCCCGCCACGTCCGGTTCCAGCGACGCCGACGAGGGCAGTGCCTTTCCGTCGAGCGACTCCATCGTCGCTCAGTTGCAGAAATACCAATCGGATGCGGCCCAGGGGGAGGGCGAAAGCAAGGTGCGGCGAGCACGCCCTGGCTTTGAGTCTGCGGATCGCGCGGTGGTGCCCTTCCATCATGGGAACGACCCCCCGCTCGAACCGTTGAAGGCGGCGGCCGGAAGTGCGCTGAAGAGCAGCCTCAAGCGAGGAGGGCTCATCGCCGGCGCAACAGAGATGGCGCCAACGACGGCGGTGGCAGCGTCCGCGTACCCTGGCCGTGGCTCGTCCATCCAGGGCAGCGCATCGCGACGCGCGACGTTCGTGGTTGAGGATCGGCCTCCGGGCACCGCGACCGACCGAATGGACGCTGGGACCCTTCCCGGACGCGGGGTCAAGTTCAATGAGGTCGAGCGTGTGTACGCCTATGAAGTCGAAAACGACATCTTCCTCGCTATCGAGTACAGCCGACCCGTCGTCGGATGGGTTTGTCTCGCGCTCATGATCGTCGGACTAGCTTTTCACGAGGTGACCAACGACTACTTCGTCCTGCGAGGCGTCAACGTCTACGTGGCGGCGACATGGACGGCGATCGTCACGCTTGCGGCCTTCACCGTCACCCTCGTCGTGCTCGTGACTGCCTTTGGGCAATGCTGTTGCACGTCGAAGGACCTCGCGGCGTTGCGAAACAGGTGGACATGGGCGCAAATCCTGGTCGTGGGGGGCATGTGGACCTTTCGTGCTCTCGCCACCCAGGCATCGACCCACATGACGGGCGAACCGCACGCCTTCGCACTGTCCGCCGTCCATCCTTTTTTGATCACGATGTTCGGTCTAGTCCTGAAAAATACGGTCTTCCGGGAAGAGGTGGTTGGAATCTCCGTGCTTTTTCTCGGATTCGCACTGGCGATGTTACTGCTCGACCTCAGCAGTAAAATGTGGTACTTCGCGGAAGTCGTCGGCCTCGTACACGGCGTTTTCACCGCCTCATTCTTGTTTTCCGCGGATAAAGCGCGGCGGCAGTCTACCGTCACGATTGTCCTGGTCGGCATGTTCGCGGTTCAGGTCGCCACGCAGCTGGTCATCGTGCTGCTTCCGCGGCCGGGATCCACTGCCGACAACCTGTCAATCGATCTCACTTTCAGCAGCGATCCGATCAACGGCATTGGCGGGTTCGTCACTCCGCGAAACGTGGTGGCGGTAATTTTTAGTGCGTTGATGCAGGTCGTCGGAACCGTGTGTGCCTTCGGTGCCTTGCGGTTCCTCCCGACGATCACGGTGTCGGCCGCGATGGTCATGTCGCCCCTCATGTCCCTGTACCTGCGGCACCTGCTGATGGGCAGCACGACGCCAGTCCCCCGGGACGCCAATCCAGACACCAACAGCTTCGTCGCCTTGTCGCCCACCTCTGGTGGTGTTCGAGGTGCGCTGTCATCTACGTTCCAACCGCCGACGGGGGCGAAACCGTTTTATTCGTTCCTGTCGGGTGGGGACTTATCGGTCGCTTGCGTGCACAACAAGGCGCTGTCCGAGAATTCCAGGGCCCTATTTTCGGACCAACCAGTGGCACGAGCAGCCTCCGAACCGGCGGCGGTATTCCAGCTACTGAGCCCCTTTGCGGTGAATGACAAGGCAAGCAGCATCTGCTTTCTCCTGGGTGCCACCGTGTGCGTCATCGCCGTGGTCTACGTCGTGTACATCAGCTCCATCAAACGGCAGCGCGTCGATCTGCTGCTGAAGTGCATGTCCAAGCGTCGCAAGCCGAAGCACCCTTACCGACGAGGTCGATTCCCCCTGGCGTCCACCCGCGGCGGCGGCGTGGATGGGCCTACGGACGGCGCGGAAGGTGACAATGAGGACGCAGAGGGGGATGAAAGCTCTCCTGCCGAAGGGCCCGACGGGGGCCGCCGCCGCCGGCTGTCATCGCCGCCGCCACCCGAGGACGAAGAAACGTCTCCAACCACAGCCAGCGCCGAAGACGCAGCGGCAGTGGCCGATGGCGGGGTGGCAGCAGCTGAGGGCAGCGACGCCTCCAACCGGAGAGACCGCCCCGAGGTGACGCCACCGCGGTTGAAGGAGGTGAACGGAAATGCGGATGGCGGGGCCGCTGCGGCGCTGCCTGTCAAACGGCGCTCTCCAGGGGCACTGCCGCCGTCGGGACCCGCGTCGAATCCATCATCAATGGACAATTTTCTTCGTGGTGCCGAATCTGGCGGCGGCGAAGCCACAGGCATGCGGCCGCGCTCGCTCACCGCCACCCGGTCCCCCACAGTGGTTGACGGGCACGCCACCGCTGCGCCACACGATGCAGCCGGTGCCAGGGACGATTGGGGTAGCCACGATGGAGCCACCCTGAGCCCTTTCCATCGCCGAGGCACCCTTTCCGGCGTCGGTGCCGAGCAGCGCCGGTCGCCGCTGCGACGGGGAGGTCCATCGCTCACTGGCCGACGGCCTGGCAGCGGCGGGAATCATTCACCTGGGGACGTGCCCGACTCCGCTCAGCTCCGATGCCCGCCCGCTGGGGCGACGATGGTGGCGCGTAGCTTCGACGACCTATTTCTCGCGGGGTCGGAGGTAGCCGGGAACAGCCCGGCCGGTCGGCCAATCATGCAGTCCCTGCTCGGCGGTTCCACGGGGGGGGGAGCACCCCATCGGCCATCTTCCCTTGGGGCGACGATGCCAACGCTTCTCGGCGCGAGGGTCCACCGATCCAACAGCGCCGGGGGATCGGTGGCGGCCACCTCGCTGTCCGCACAAGTTCCGTTTCACAGCAGCGGAACGTCGGCGATGCAAATTCGCAGAGCGGTCGCTCCCTCCGCCGCCGCCGAGTCCCCCTCGATGGCCGCGAGTGGAGGTGGCCCCAAGTCCAATGATGGCAGCGACACCGTCGAAACGCCGCCCGTCACGCCCTCTCTCGGTGGCGCGTCGCGTTCCCAGCGCCTGGGTGCGATGGCCATTCGCCCGTCGCCTTCGAACATCAGTCAAGCGAACGTTGTGCTGACGCCAACGCCGTCGCCCGCGACTCGCACTACCGGTCCGCAGAGTGCGCCGCGCCCGTTTCAACCCGTGGCCTTCCCATCGAAGCCCGTAGGCACGACGTAGTAGTGGCACGACATAGTAGTGGCACGACATTGTAGTGGCACGACATCCACGGCGGTCGTACGTTTGCCCTTGCGGCTCGTGGCTCAATTGTCGCGAACGGTGATTCAAGACGGGCA
>ERZ1292630.5325-Hain-H41-02um-R3-5325-length-10587-cov-4_pt1 | contig 10587 bp, 8 predicted proteins | sample MGYA00564408_ERZ1292630 | MGnify/ENA primary metagenome ERZ1292630 (study PRJEB36523, sample SAMEA6512641) | groundwater metagenome | collected 2019-01-08 | study: AquaDiva: Metagenomics assemblies of 32 groundwater samples
TTTAACACAAATAGAAAGCTGTTCTGTTTTTACAACTAAATAAATATTATTTTCACCAACCAGAGAGTATTCAGCTTCTTTTATTGGTATCATATATTGTTCTTTTTCTGAAGTTAATACTATCATTTCTAAAACTATTGTTATAGAACATGAAATACTTTCTGAAGAGTTATTTAAATATAAACTAGCTGTTGTTTTGTTTTCTAATTTTTCCATAAAAAATTACCAATTTATAATATTATTAACAAATTTTTTATTATCTAACGATAAAATATTAGATTTTGTTCCACTAGAAAATGAATCGGTTAAAATTGATGTATCTCCTAAAACAATTACTTTTCCATTTCCAATATTAGATACCGCTACAACAGAAACAGGGCCTTTATTAAAACTTTGAATTCTAAAACTATCATTAGAGGTAGTCATTATTTCTTTTGTAATATTTGTATCAATTGGAGTGATTCCACCACTTTTAACATTTACACTTGATGAGCCATAGAAAGCAACTGAGGTTATATTTTTATTTATAAAATGATCAATAAATTTATTTGGAATTATATAATCAGGATTAGATGATAACATATATGATTTATTTTTTTCTTTAACAATATCAGTATTTATATTTAAATTAGCATAAGCTAAAATTTTATTTATTGAATTATTAGAAAAACCTGTATAACCACCCCATTCACCACTTACTATAAGTTTTTTACCTGATTTTACATAGCTAACTATTTTTTTTATATCTTCATCAAGATAATCTAAATAAGGTGATGGTATAAAAAGTGTATCGATATCATTATTATTATCTAAAGTTAAAAAATTTCCAGAAAAAACCGTAAAATTATTATCTTGAACTATTTTTGAAAAATTACCTAATAAATTTGCATTGTCTGTTGTATTATTTCCAAAAGGTAATTTACCTGTTTCGATAAAAAAATTCTTTTCTTTTAGTTTTTCTAATTTTAAGTCTCCTGCATTTACTTTAAGATTATTTGATATATCAAAATTAGCAAAATCTTTTGGCTTAAAACCAGTTTTTGAAATACTTAAAAACATACTAGGAGATATTTCATAAACATTTATTTTAAAATTACCATCTGAATCACTTGTAGTTGACATGTTATTTAGATTTATTAAAGCTGAATCTATGCCTTCTCCAGTACTTGATAAAACTCTACCAGATACAACTCCTGCTACTTTAAAAAGATTTACTGTTATAATCAAAGGTTTTTCTGAAATTATATTTTGTTTTAAGTTTTCTGAAGTTAATAAGGTATTCAAATAACCATCAGCAGAAACTTCAATAGAATAAGTATTAATATCATTTGCTATAGAAAATTTAGCATTTCCCTCTTCATCTGTTTTTTTTAATTCATCTTTTCCCTTATAAATTAATTTTACATTTGAATTTGTGATAATTTTTTTGCTCAAGCCGTCAATTACTTTTATAGAAGCCTCATTTAATTTGCTACTAGAAACGGTTAAACCAGTTGTTATTGAAGTTGGTTTTGGAATTGGATCTTCACAAGAAAAAATAAAAGCCGATAAAAACAAAAGTAAAGAAATCTTTTTCATCTAAAAATCCTAAAAATACTAACTAAATATATTCTAGCAGTTTTTTTTATATTTAGGCAAAAGTAATGAGTAATTAGTGAAAAGTAATGAGTAAGAAGTAATGAGTGATAAGATTAAGCTAATCTCATAACTTTTTACTTTTCACTTCTAACTTATCTAAGGTTTATTTTTATTGCAAAAAACAGAAAAGCTATTTCTAATATGATACTATTATTCAAAAAATTTAATAATTTTCAGGTTAAATCAAATGGGAAACAAAATAAAAATTGTTAGTATGGGTAAATATTTACCAGAAAGAATTGTAACCGCTGAAGAGTTTGAAAAAGAACATGGAATTGAAGCTGGTTGGTCTGTTAATATGTCTGGTGTTTCTGAAAGACATTTTGCTAATGAAAAAGAAACTTGTTCTTTTATGGGAGCAAGAGCTTTAGAAAAAGCTTTGGAAAAAGCTGGTATGGTTTATGAAGATTTAGATGTAATAATTGGAGCTTCTGGTTCTTTTGATCATCCAATTCCATACAATGCGTGTCTTATTCAAAGAGAAATGGGTAAAGAAATGTCAGGAACTCCTTGCTGGGATGTTGATAGTACTTGTTTAAGTTTTGTTACTGCATTAGATGTTTTAAGCTATATGATAGAAGCTGGTAGATATAAAAATGTTGCAATTGTTACAAGTGAAATATCATCTAAATCTTTAAACTATAATGAAAGAGAATCTTCTACTTTACTTGGTGATGGTGCTGTTGCAACAATAATAACTAAAACTCCTGAAGGTGAATCTTCAATGATTTTAGGTGCAGAAATGCAAACTTTTTCAAAAGGTGCTTATCATACATCAGTTTTAGGTGGTGGAAATGCAATCCATCCTAATAGTAAAGATTCAAAACCAGACGATTTTACTTTTACAATGAAAGGAAGAGCTATTTTAGAAATGTCTTTTGAACTTTTACCAAAGTTTCTTGAAAAATTGTTTATGAAATCAAATGTTCATCCTAGTACCTTAGCTCTTTTTGTACCTCATCAAGCAAGTAAATTTGCTTTAATAAAAGGTCGTGAATTATTAGCTCTTACTGGTTTTAATCCAGATAACTTAGTTGATATTCTTGCTACACATGGAAATTGTATTGCCGCATCTGTTCCTATGGCACTTCATGATGCTATTGAGCAAGGAAGAGCTAAAAGAGGCGATAAAATTGCTCTTGTTGGTACAGCTGCTGGTTTATCTTTAGGTGGCGTTATTTTAGTTTATTAAAATACTTATAGAAATCTTAACTCAACCCCCATCCCTTTCTCTTTGCAAAAAGAGAAAGGGTGAAATTACTTAAATTATTTATCACAATGAACTTATATAATGTTAAAAATTACCGATCTAATTAAAGAATATCCAAATAAAAAAATATTTAATGGAGTTAACCTTTTTATAGGGGTTAAAGACAAAATAGGTTTAATTGGACCAAATGGTTTTGGTAAAACGACTTTAATGAAAATACTTATGAATGAAGAATCTTATGATTCTGGAAGTATTTACAAAGCCCCAAATATTAACATAACCTATTTAAAACAAGAGTTACCAGAATTTAAAAATATAAAGCTTATTGATGAAGTAAAAAATACTTTTCCTAAAATTGTAGAATTACAAAAAGATATTAATGAAATAGAATTAGAAATTTTAAATGAAAAAAATGAAGCAAAACTAGAAACTTTATTAAATACTTACACAAAAATTCAACAAGAATTAGATATTTTAGATGTTTATTCTTTAGAAGTTGAAATGTTTAAAGTTTTAAAAGGGCTTGGTTTTAGAGAAGAAGATTTTGAGAAAAAAATTGGCGAATTTAGTGGTGGTTGGCAAATGCGTTTGTATTTGGCTAAACTTTTACTTCAAAAACCAGATTTATTATTATTAGATGAACCAACAAATCATCTTGATATGGAAGCAATAGAATGGTTAGAAAGTTATTTAGCTAGTTATGAAAATGCTTTTATTCTTATTTCTCATGATAAAAGGTTTTTGAATAAAACTGTCAAGAAAATAGTAGAATTAGAAAGTTTTTTATTAGAAGAATATCCAGGTAATTATTCTGATTTTGAAGTCTTAAAGAAAAAACGATTAGAAACATTAGTTTCTGAAAAAGAAAGACAAGAAAAAGAAATTAAAAGAGTTCAAGATTTTATTGATAGATTTAGAGCAAAAGCAACTAAAGCAAGTCAAGTTAAAAGTCGTGAAAAAATGTTGGCAAAAATAGAACATATAGAAATAGCAAAAGAAAATGAAAGTATAAAATTCAAATTTCCTTTACCAAAACAAACAGGTAGAATAGTTATGAAATTTAAGAATTTAAAAAAAGATTTTGAAGGCAGAAATATTTTAGATTCTAAAAAAGAGCTTTGGATAGAAAGAGGAAATAAAATTGCTATTATTGGAGCTAATGGTGTTGGAAAGACAACTTTAATAAAAATGATAACAGGTGAAGAGGCTTTAACAGGTGGAGAAATTGAATTTGGTCATAATGTTGAATTTAGTTATTTTGCTCAAAATCAAGCCGAAAAACTTAATATGGAAAATACAGTTATAGATGAAGTTTATGATATGGTTCCAGAATGGCCTTTGACTAGAGTAAGAACCCTTTTAGGATGTTTTTTATTTAAAAATGAAAAGGTTTTTCAAGAAATAAAAACTCTTAGTGGTGGAGAAAAAAGCCGTTTGGCTATTGCAAAAATGTTATTAGAACCAAAAAATCTTTTACTTATAGATGAGCCAACAAACCATTTAGATATTTATTCAAAAGAAGTTCTTATTGATGCCTTACAAGATTTTCCTGAAAGTATTGCAGTTATTTCTCATGATAGAGATTTTATTGCCAGAGTTTGTAATAAAGTACTTGAAATAAGTGATAAAGAACTAAAAATTTATGATGGTAGTTATGATTTTTATTTAGAAGAAAAAAATAAAGAGCTATTAAAGCAAGAGAATATTCAAAAAGAAGAAAAACCAGAAGTAGAAAAACAACAACAAGCTAAAGAATATAGAAATGAACAAAAAGAAAAGCAAAAAAACTTAGCAAGTTTAGAGAAAAATATCATAAAAATAGAAGAGAGGATAAAGGTTATTGAAAAAGATCTTTATGATCCTGATATATATAATGATTCTTCAAAAATGGTTAAGCTCAATACAGAATATAGTAAACTAAAAACTGAGCTTGAACAAAAATATGAAGATTGGGAAAGTTTGAGTACATAATGAAAGAATTTAACCCAGATTCTCTAACTGATTTGCTAAAAGCAAAATATTTAGAGATAAAAGATAGCCAAATAGGTAAATATTTTTTTATGTATTTTTTACATCTAATGGGTTTTTTAGCTTATGAAGAAAAAGATACTATTGCGATTTATTCAGATAAAAATGATATTTTTAAAGTTGATTTACCAATAATAGATTCTAAAGAAAAATTTGATGAACTTGAGAAAATTCATAAAAACTTAGAAAAATTTTCTAAATTAATCAAAAAGAAATTTAAAGAACAAGAAAATCAAGGTTTATCTTTTATTTCAGATTTAATTTCTTAGTATTTTTAGTCAAAAAAATATGCATATACGAAGTATTTATCATAAATAATATATTTGACAAAAAATGAATTATAAAATATGATAAAAAAAAAGGTTATTGATAAAATAATTTTTTAAATTAAAATAATTAAGGGCTAATTATGATAAAAACATCTATTAAACTTTCAAAATTTATTTATGATAATACAAAATAAATAAAAATAACATTCGATTATGATTATGAATTAAAAGAAAAAATTAGAAAAATTCCAAATATAAAATACTCTAAAACCAATTTTTGTTGGTATATTCCTTATGCTTCTGAAAATCTAAAAAAAATATTATTTTTATTCAAAGATCAATATGATATTGATTATTCAGATATTATTCCAAATAAAATTAAAATACCTGAAAGTAAAAATAATATAGATATAATAATGAAAAGTTTTTTAGATAAATTAGAAGTAAAAAGATATAGTTTAAATACAATAAAGGGATATAAATCTATGTTTTATGATTTTTTACATTTTTTTAATGATAAAAACAAAGATATTGATTTTATTTCAAAAGAAGATATTAATTTATACCAATTGCATCTTATAAAATCTAAAAATATTTCAGAGTCCTATCAAAATCAATCAATAAATGCAATTAAATTTTACTATGAATCTGTAAAAGGATTAAGAAGAGAAATTTATGATTTAGAAAGACCTATAAAATCGCATAAATTACCAACAGTTCTTAGTACAGAAGAGGTTATGGAGATTTTTTCTAAAATAGATAACTTAAAACATAAATCTATCTTAAATTTAATTTATTCTGCTGGTTTAAGAATAAGTGAAGCAATAAATTTAAAGATAAGTGATATAGATTCTCAACGAAAAATTATAAATATTAGAGGAGGAAAAGGTAAAAAAGATAGAATTACTCTTTTATCAGATAAATTATTAATTTTACTTAGAGAATATTTCAAAGAATATAAACCTAAAGAATGGCTTTTTGAAGGTCCTCAAAATAAACAATATAGTGTGAGAAGCATTGATAATATTATGAAAAATAATCTAAATAAAACAAATATTGTTAAACGAGCTACAGTTCATACTCTTAGACATAGTTTTGCAACACATCTTTTGGAAAGAGGAACAGATTTAAGATATATTCAAAATCTTTTAGGTCATGAATCTCCTAATACAACAAAAATATATACTCATATTACAAAAAAGGGGTTAGATAAAATAATAAATCCTCTTGATTATTTGGATATTTAAAATTTCAATAAATTTAGAAAGTTGCCATTGTACCAACTTTTCTTAGGAACAATGGCAACTTTTAGTGATTATAATTGTGATATAATGGCAATGTGTCAGATGTAGAGATGTTGTAGTACATTAAATATAGGTTGAAATAATGACAAGCTTTTTTGTAAATATTAGTAAATTACCAGTTTCTTTTTACGAAATAGGGCAATCAGATAATATTTGTAATTTTGAATATGGCGAATTAGGTGTTTCAAGTATTCATGAAGAAATAAAATTTTCAAATTGGAAAGAATGTAGTATTTATGTAAAAAATGAGAAAGAAAAACTTTTAAAACAAGGCTTTTTTGAGGCATATTATAAGTGCGAAGAAAAAGATATATTTGTCGATAATTTTTTTGGTATTTCTATAAAAATAGATTTTTATACTAATTCGTACACATATAAATATGTAGATTCTTTTGATAAATTTGTATTAATATTTTTTGATGAGGATGATAGAAATAGAAATATATATAAAAAATTTTTGGAAAATGAATTTGAAGTAAAAAATAAAATAGATTTAGCGTTATTTGAGCATCATAAAGATGAGTTTGCTGATTATTTTTATTGGGAAGAAGAACATGGTATAAAAGATGATTATGAAAGATTTGAAAAAATATATAAACCATATGGGAAAATTACTACTTATGAAGATTATAAAAAATTAGAAATACAATCTTATCAAGATATGGAAAATGAATGGGAAGTTATAAATAAAGTAGAAGATATTAAAGATAAACAAAAAATGCTTTATAAATATATTGAATTAAATGAAATAAGAATCTATGATAAAATTTTTGAAAATTTTGACATAGGTTTTGGTTTTAATTATGAAAAATTTGAGGAAGAGCATGGTCTTGGTATTAAATTAAAAAATAATGAAATAGTAGAGGTATGTTCAAAAAATGATATATGAAAAAGAAAAAACGTCCTACAACACAACACACATGAACAACCATGCCCAAGAATAGTGGTAAAATAATTTATGGGCAGGTCGTCATGTGTGCAAAACGTTATAGGTAATTTAAAATAAAATATATGAATTTAACAAGTGTAGAAATAATTGAAATAAAAAAAATAAAAGATAAATTATTTGATTTAACTTGCAAATTAAGTGAAAATTTTGAAATTAGCCTACAAATGAATATTTTTTTATATAGAGATAAGTATGAAGTAGAGTGCTGTGAAATAAAAAAAATAAAAAAAGATAATAATGGTTTTATAAATCTAATAGTTAAAACATCAAAAAATATTCTTAGTGAGCATTTTCTTTATAATAATTCAAAAAAAATATTTATTTCTGATATTGATAGAGATAATTTTTCAAATTTTAAACTTGAAAAGAAGAAAAATATATTTTTTAGCATAATTGAGAAATTAGCACTTAATAAAGTTGAACTAATATTAAAAGAAAATATGGTTAATTCTGCTAGAATTTTTACTTTATCAAACTCTCAATTAAATAAAATTAAAGGTTTTAAAATTATCAATTCTAAATTTGGTGGTCTACCAGCTTTACCAGAAAATATTGAGTGGCCTAAAAATAACAATAATTATCCTTTAAGTTTTATTGGGCAATTAAATTTATCTGATTTTAAAAACTTAGAAACAACTAAGGATTTTAAAAATGAAGGAATAATATATTTTTTTTTAGAATTAGGTAATGATGGTGCATCTTATCCTGAATATAGAAATGATAGTTATAAAGTTATTTATTTGAATAAGTTACCCAAAATTAGTAAAACAAAAAAACTTCCTATTGAATTAAAAGATATAAAGGCTTTAAGAGAAGTATATTTCGGTTTTATTCAAGAAATAAATGTTCCTAATTCAGATTCTAATATTATTAAAGACTTTTACAAGTTGGAAAATTTAGAAAAGGAAAATTATGAGTATATAGAAGAAATTTTAAATTATTTTAATTATACTGAAATATTAAGTCATAAGCTTCTTGGATACCCACAGCAAATACAAGGTTGTGTTGCAAGAGAGTGTTATGATTCTACTGAAAGTATAAAATTATCAAGAATAGAAAAAGATCAAGAATGGATATTATTATTTCAATTTTGTTGCCACGATTATAATATGAAAATGTATAATCAAGTAGATGTTAATAATGAAGAACTTTATTTTATGATAAAAAGAGAAGATTTAAAAAATAATGATTTTGAGAAAACTAAACTAATTATACAGTCTACATAGAAATAATGAAATTAAAACTACCTATAACATCGCACAAAACGGACAGGCATACACATTTATAGGTGAAAAAGTTATGTGTAGCCCGTCGTTTGTGCTAGATCGTTATGTGACAGCCGAGGAGAAAAAAATTATTAAAAAGTCGGCATCCATGCCTAAAAAATAAAGAATAATTAAAAGATCATATATTTAATTTTCAAAAATAATAAATAAATGTCAGAGATTAACAAAATTAAAAATGAAGAGCTATCTAATCAAGAAAATGTATTAATAAGAGTAGCTGCTTTTTATTTTGATTCCTTTTTTATTTTTTATATTCCTTGGTTAATTTTTACAACATTTACTTTTAATCCAGTAATAAATACTATATTTTTTCTTTGTTTTTACTTATTTGAAACTTTTTTTGGATGTACCTTTGGAAAATTTGTTTTTCGGTTAAAAGTAGTAGATATTAACGGAAATAAAATATCATTTTTTAGAGCAATCATAAGAAATTTACCTAAATTAATTCCGTTAACTCTGTTATTTACTAATTTTAAGATTAATGATGATCAAGGGTTTTTTAATGTTTGGGACATTATTTTATATAATATTTTTCCAGTTATATTATTTATTCAAGTTTTACTATTTAGCAGTTATCTATTTGGGGTTGTCTTTTTAAAAGGTATTCCATTACATGATTATTTTTCTAAAAGTCAGGTAATTATTGCTACATCTAAAAATAGGGAAAGTGTAAAAACAATTGGAAAATTTTTTGGTATTAGTTTCATAATAATTCAATTCTTGTTTTTTATAGCCATTCCATCCTTTACTCAAGCACAAACAAGAGCTAAAATTAGCAGTATAAAAGCAAATATGCATCGTTTTCAAGATATGATTGAAAATTATGCTTTAAACCATAAAGGAGTTTACCCTGAAACTATTAAAGAATTTGAAGCCGATGCAAAAAAGGAAAAATACTGGAGAGAGCTAAAAAATCCTTGTGATGGTTCAATAGAGAAAATAATAAAACTTAAATCAGTTAAGTTTATAAAAGACAATACGTTTGAACAAGTTATAAGCAAAGGTAATTTAGCTTACTTTATCAATGCTTCAAAAACAAAATACCGAATTTATGGAGCAGCACTTATTGATAACAGAGCAATTAAAGATAAGGACAAAGTATTTTACCTTAGTAATGAATAAATAGTCAGTATATTTAAATAATTATTAGTTGATTTTTGGATTAAAATAGTAAAATAAAGAAAAATCATCCATGACTTTGAAAAAATATTATTAAAAAGGGCATCACATAACATGGCGACATCTGCCAGACATCGACAAAAGTATATGGTATAAATGTTGTAGTGTCGAGTCCAGCAGATGTCCATGATCCGTTACCTGCAAGTCAAAATAAAAATTAGAAATAATCTTATTTAGTATATTTTTTGAATGTTATTTTTGATTAATTTTATTGTTATTATAAAAATATAGGGTTCAGTTAAAATGTTTGTATTTGAATTAAAAATAAAAATAGAAAATGAAACCGAAGATTTAATCGAAAAAATACTTGAAAAATTAAATGATTTTCTAATAGATAATTTATTTAAAACTAAACAAATAGTTTATAGAAAATTACCCATAATAAAAAAAAATAATGAATTTATAGCTATAATTGATTGCCCAGAGCGGGATTCGTTAGTTTCTGAAAATAGTAATTATTATGTAAGTAAATATTGGGAAGAAATTGAGGCTCTTTCAAAAAATAAAATTGAAATAAAATACATCGGAGAAGAATATATTGAATATTCAAAATGTTGTGCTAAACAATCATTTTTAGTATTGTACTTTGGTTCGTTATATTCTTGTATAAGATGTGGTGATTGTTTTGAACCTATTCCTTTCTATTTTATTCCTCCAACTTATGATGAAAAAGAATATTTTGATATATTTTGTTGGGAAAAAAATTATGAATCCTGTTATAATT
>ERZ1292630.5326-Hain-H41-02um-R3-5326-length-10586-cov-7_pt1 | contig 10586 bp, 5 predicted proteins | sample MGYA00564408_ERZ1292630 | MGnify/ENA primary metagenome ERZ1292630 (study PRJEB36523, sample SAMEA6512641) | groundwater metagenome | collected 2019-01-08 | study: AquaDiva: Metagenomics assemblies of 32 groundwater samples
GCTACCGTTGGACTTGGGCCCAACCCCGTCGCATGGCGTGTTCCGGTGGGTTCGGGAGACGGCGCAGGCGCCGGTAGCGGCGGCGGACTCATCGGCGATGTCGGGAAGCCGCTCGGCGGCGAAATCGGCGTCGTGGCGCTGCCGCTCGCCGTGGATTCGGTCGCCAGAGGAGGAGGAGGAGGAGCCCCTTTGGCCGCACCCAATGTCGCCAACGCAGCCGGTGGCGGGCCCCACCCTTTGCGGCCTCCCGATGGGATCGGCGCCGTGGCGACCACCGTGCCCTTCGAGACGACCGTCGAGGCGCTCCCAGTTGCCGTGGATTTCACGGCTCCTCCCCCCGGTGGCGAATGCATCGAGGAAGGCGGGGTGGTCGTCGTCGTCGTCGCTAGGGCCCCTTTGGGCGGGAGACCCCCAGCCGGCGGCTTCGCGGATGGCGCGGCGGACGCTCCCCCCCACGACTGCTGGCGCGTCGGACCTCCGGAACCTGGCGACATGGGCTTGTCGACGGACGCGGCAGCACCGTCCCCATCCACAGGCGACGCCCCAGCGCTGCTGCTGTGCTTCGCGGACGTGGCCTCGGTGCCTCCTCCTCCTACAGGCACGAGCGGCGGAGCGGTGGTCTCCTTGAACGGCGTCGCACCTTGATCCCCTCCCTGGTCCGCAGAGCCGGGCTCCGCCGAAGGCGTCTGCCGCCAACCTCCAGGAGCGGTGGTCGCGCCCGCGGCGTTCATTGCATTTCGCGAAAAGTCGCGTACTGTCGCTGTCGCCGCGGTCGTCGCACCACCGCTGCCGCGGCCCCAAACAGCGGGGCGAGGCGGACGGTGAGGCGCAGACACCCCATCATCGGCTTCCGTGCCGGGGGTGGGCGACGTATCCACCGGGAGGGGATGTGGCGCCGGGGCGGCGGCCGCCGACGGATTCGGCCTCCCGCCGGAGTTGACCCACGAGGCAGCCTCGGAGAACACGACGAAGGCATCGGCACCAAGCCCGACCGACGGGGGCTCGAGAAACGGGATGCCCTCAGTGTTGCGATCCATAAGCGGCTTGACCTCTAGCTCCGAGCTCTCGAACATGCAGTGCTCGATGAGGGCGGCGACGTCCTTCCACGCCGTGGGCTGGGAGCAGTCGGTGGTTCCCTTTACGCGGTACGTGAACAGCATCTTGGACGGAGGCGTGACAGGCGCATGTCGCGGCAATGGTGCGGGCCCATCGGCGCGCGGACCATCGCGGTGAAACGCGGGAGGCTTGCGAAGAGCGGCGGCGGCCTCCCCACCAGGAGTGCCCCACGGCCGCCTTGCCTGCCCGTCTGGATCCTCGGATGCGCGGTCCGACTTGTGCGCACCGAAGCCGCCCCCCAGGCCAAGCATGGGTCCACTCGCTGTCGTCGCCGCCGTGGAGCTGTGGCTCGTCGCTGACGCCGACGAGGCGACATGCGCTAAGTGAATGTTCGTCCAGGTTGAAGCACGCTGGATAGCGATCAGCTCGTCCCTAGTGTAGCGTCGTCCCTCGCTGCGAGGAGCTGATTCTGTCGAAGACGGACCGCTCATATGACGCACGCGGATGGAAAAATGGGGATGATGAGATGGTGGGGGAATGAAATTGAAAAGGTGGAGAGGGGGGTGGCTGTCTACGCGCGCGAGATGCCCTTCTACATCTCGTTGTGACCCACTTGCTTGGTAAATTTTTTTGCAGCGATCGGCTGGCGACACGCTGTTCAACGCCCGGCGGGGTCAGGGGAGGGGGAGCCAACCGGGTGTGAGCCCGTCACTGTCGACGCCGAAGTTGACCTTTTCAGCACCTTTGGCCGCGGTGGGACACAACGCGACTTACCGCCGTAATCAGCGCCGTCCCGTCGCAATGGTGCCGTTGTTCCAGGTCAAATACCCGCCGAGGAACATCCAGAGTAGGATCCCGACCGCGATGAGCGCCAGCATCAAGCACACCAACGCGGCGATGGCCACCCTCCTTCGCAGCACCCCGGTGCGGCCGTCGTGACTCAGATCGCTAGTCAACGGAGCGGGATCCTGCAAGATGACGTCGCGCTGAGTCACTTGCATGGCGAGGGACCGGTGCGCGGACCATCCCCGCGACCGTCCCAACGGATCGTCATCGCGCACCAGAGCCGTGACTACCTCCAATTCGACGCATCGCCGCGGCATGCCTCCTCGGCGAGGCCCAGACGATGCCGCCGTTGTTACATCTGCTCGACTCTTGCCGGCGTCAGCCGCCAGCGGCGTGTGCACGCTGAGCAGGTCGCCTTCTGGCGGACCCTCGGGGATCCGGGCGTCCGGCGGCGCAGAGGTGAGCGACGAACGACGCGACGTGCTGACGATGGACCACTCCCCGAGGCCATGGCCGGTGGGACCGTTTTGGGTACTCCCGCCATCACCACCCGTCCGCGTCGGCACCGAGGAGCCGCCGACCGGTCCTCCCCCTAGTGCAGGTCGCGTGGGTCCCGGAGCGGCGTCCGCCGCGGGTGCCAGGGGAGGCACAACCTTCCGTCGGACGGAAACGGCGATGGGCCGCGGCGACGCGATGTCGAGGGAATCCGTCGTCGTCGGCGTCAAGCCGGTCGCCGGGGCGCCGCGCGATACCGTTGCGTCGCCGCCGGCAGTGATTGGCTCTTCTCTTGCCGCCGGTTCGTGAGATGATCGAAGCCGCCCCGTGCTTGCGAGTGGGGAGGCCACGTCATGGACATCAGAGGCGGCCGCATACGTCGACGCCTCGAATGGCTCTCCCCCCCCCTGGGTACGTCCCTGAGACGCTTCCAATCGTCGCAGTAGGCTTCTCAAGTCCGTGACGGTACGCCCCGTGGTGGTTACGCCGGGCGACGGCTCCATTCTCGCCGAGAGAGACGGCAAATCGGAATTGGAGAGGTTGACGAATGTTGTTAACGCCTCACGCCGATGTGTCGGCCGGTTCAGCGCATTGGGGGTTGACCGAACTGCGGGGCTCGTTCCTCTTCTCTGAATAGAGGGACGATACTGATACCAAACGGCGACCCCATTCAAAGGGGCAGAGGACACGTGGCGACGGTACTCTTCACAGACGTCTAACCGCACCGGGCGCGACATTCGCATGTTAGTTGTGCTTCTACATTGACATCCACAGGACAGCAGATCAGGAGCAGTACACGTGCTGTCGACATGCAGGAAGGGCGAAAGAGTGAGAAAAGATAGGGGGAGCGAGAGAGAGAGCGAGAGAGAGTGAGAGGGAGGAGAGAGAGATAGATAAAGTCCCCAGCTACAGTGCACCCAGGACGCGGACGCCGGCTTTCAACTGGGTGCCTGCCTGCAAGACCGGAACGCCGCTGCTGGACAGGGTGGCGGACAGGGGAACGACCAGCTGCATGCGATCGTGTCCTGACTCGACGTCCACAGCGATGACCTCCCGAATGGACGGGGATGCGGCGACGTCAACGGAAACGACGACACCCACGCTCATTTTGGCGCCACTTGGAAGCACGCCGCGGCCTGCCTGCACCTCCACGCGGCTGCGGCGCGCGGGACTTGGCGACGCCATATCTAAAGGTTTTTTCGTCGGCGTGTCGGCGCTGCCATCGTCGACTTTTTGCTTCGGCTTTGTTGCTGCGGCATCGGAGGCGAGCCGGTAGGCGTGAAACGTAACGGGCACGGCGAGCAGATTTTCTAGTTCGATGGACATGCAGTACCGGAAGCCACGAACAAGCACCCCAAAGTCGAACGTCGTCGGATGACACCGAACGTGCGTGTGGACGGACGCCACGCGCGACGATGCGATCGTGGGAGACACCGCGATGTGTGTGGTCGATACGCCGACGACGACGGCTTTCGTCGACGCCGTGCACTCTCCTCGGATCGCCTTCGCATCTCGAGAGGCCGGCATACCGTCCATCGCCATGCCGGTCGTTTGGTTGGCAACCGCAACGTCGCGGTAACGATGCAGCGTGTCGGCCTCCGCGGCTTGTGCTGGTGCCGACCGTAGATCGAGAATGCGCAGTGAATGGGCGAAGCGGTCTGCCTGGACGAGTGTCTGCCGACTCGTGATTTCAGCGTCCAATATTACCTTCCGCAACGTGTCGTTGATCGGCTGATACTTCAGCAACCGGATGGGGGGGAGAGCGGCGGATGCGGAGGTTGGCGGAAGCATCGCCGACCCTCCCGCCGCCGTTTGGTTCAACAGGTAGCCCGATGGGGCCACGACACGAGGCAACCACAGCAGGGGGTCAATAGGAAAGAGACGGTTGTAGGAAGTGGCCGACGCGTCGAGTAGGTCCCCACGGCAGAGCAGCGAGTCCTGCAGCAAGCGCTGCTGAGTGATGACGTCCTCGTCCGTCGTCGTCGTGGAGCTTTCGGACAGGAGGGGCGCCCCCGCGGCTGTGGCGGTCGACGACACGACGATTTCTTCGATACCTGGCTCACCGGCAGACTGCCAGCGGGTCACAGCAGCAGCATGGGCTTCGCCTCCGCGGAGACGGCGCAGCAACGAGCCAGAGACGTCAGGTTGCGACAGAATTTGGCGAATGGTGATTTCAGAGGCGGCCGTACCCTCTCTCGCTCGCATCGACGCGTCCAAAAGGTAGACGAGTGGCCTGGCAAGGCGCGCCACGGGCCGCTTGGAATTGGGAAATGACATGGCCCCGCTGCGCTTGCACTTCGCACGTCTCGCCGCGTCTCGATTACGCACACTGGCATACGAAAGTAATGCCATGCGGCGGATCACCGGCGCGTAACGGCTTCGCAGGGTGGCGGCGAAGCTCGAGCGGCCCTGTCGCATCGTGGCATGGGCATCGGTCGCGTCGATGTCCGTAGAGGGGTCAGAGGGGTCTGCGGCAGCCGCGGCAGCGGCTAGGGGTCCGCCGAATGCGCCTCCAGATTTCGATCCTCGGCGACGAAGCTGCTTGAGACGCGCGGCGGGATCAGGAGGCGTGGCTCCATCTTGCCCGCCACTGAGAGCCATCAGGCATGCCTCTTCATCCACAGGCTCGGCGGAAGCGACGTCACCGACGATTTCAGGGGCGTCGAGCGCCACACCAGGGGCGAGGAAGACATACGGCAGCTGCCACGAGGGCGAGAGGGGTGGTTGAGTCCCTCGAGCGGTCGACGGCGCAGTACGGTCCCCTGGAGACTTCATCGCAAGAAGTTGTTTGACGCGAGCGTAATCAGCGCTAAACGGGGCATACAGCACGACGGACGTCTCACTCCACGCCGTGTCGAGAACGCGGTAGCCTCGGTGGACGAGGTCGAACGTATGCACACCGACGCCGCAGCCCTTTCCTTCGGGCGGGACCGGATTCGTGTGTGACTTGACAGACCATGGATGCACTTCCAACAAACATCCCGCGGACAGCTGCCAGACGCACTCTGTGCTCGAAGGTCGGCGCAGGACGATTTCGGGCACCCCGTCGCGGCTGCGCTGCTCCACCAGCTTCGTGCCGTCGCGGAAGGAGATGGCGGCAAGCAGGAGGCCGTCCATCCCTTCGACGTTGTCGGCGCTGTCGGCCGGCGACAGGACGACTGTCGGTAGGCAACTCGCTGGGGGAGGGCTCACCTGTACGTGATAACGGCCGGTCATTCCCGGCGAACCGTTGGTGGCGTTAGACGCGGGCGCCAGGAGCAAGCCCGTGCCGTCTCGATGCAGCACGACGTGCTGACCCGTGCGCTGCATCCGCACCGAGAGCGTGCCATCCGCGCGGCTCCTGATGCTCGCGTCCTTGTCGGCATCGAAGGTGCTCACAACTTGCATGGCTGGCAACGAGATGACGTTTTGGTGGCCGGGAATGACCGACGCCGCCGCTCGGCCTCCCATGGGCGCACCCCCCTCCAGCACTCTCGCCCACCGCGAGCCCTCCGGCGTCGTCACCAGACACGTGGATGGTGCGGTTTGTAGTGCGCTTGTTGGAGGCGGGTGCCAAAACACCGCGGTCGTCCCGTCCGGATAAAGAGCCTCGGAGAGACCACGGTCAAAGATCCGAACGACGGCGACTCGTGGCGACTTCCGGACGATCCGGCGCTGCTCGGACGCGACGAGGGTCATGATTGTGCCGCTCGCGCTGTCGTAGCATTCAACCGACGTTGGGCGGTCGGCCGACCCGCCGCTGCCGATGTCCACTTGAGTGGCGAACGATGAGGACGACGACGAGGACGAGGATGAGGACGACGACGAGGATCCCTTTTTATCAACGTCAAAGCGCAGCGACGCACCGCCAACTTCTTCGCTCGAAAGGCAAACGCGGCGGACCCCGGGTGATTCCGACGACCAGAGCACCACCAGGCCGTCATCGAAGGCGGTGGTCAGATGGCCCAGCACGTGTTCTCGGAGCGTGACCCGGGTGCCAGGTACGGTCGCCGCGGTCAGGGCTTGCACGGCCGTCGTGTAAACGGACATGGTCGCCACGACGTCGTCGACCCGGAGGCAGAGATGCGAATTGCCGCTGTGATGCGACCGGTGTACCGTCACCACCGCGCCGTCGCCGGGGTGCAGTTCAACACAAGTCTCGCTCGTGTACGGGAGGGGCGGGAGTGAAACGTAGGTGTGCGGAGGTGGCGCTTGCTGAAGGAGGTTCGGCTCGGCGACGTGACTCGCCGCTGCCGCGTTATCCTTGGCCGCTACCGATCCCTTGGCACCAGGTTTAGAAGCCGCCGTCGTGGTGCGCTCGGGCATCGCGACGCTTTCCACCGTGCTCGGTCGCACGGCTGGCGGTGCAACGACTGGAAGCGGAATCGACGGGACGGCCGAAGGTCCTCGGGTGACGTTCCAGAAGGCATTTCGGCCTAGGGCTGCGCGGCACGCCTCGTGCTGCGAGACAAAAGACCATCCTGCCGCGGTGGCAACGTCACTTTTCGCCATCAGTGCGTCGCTCCCCCCCGCGGTGCCTCCTTTGCGCATCGTCAGCGACGTGTATGTGAGCAAATCCGGGACGCCGCTGAGTAGAAGGCCAACGGTGGACGTTTTTAGGCGCATTAGCGGCACCGAGCTTGGAATGGCGGCGACTACGGCGACGAGCTCGCCCGCCGCCGGAGGCACCTCGTGCCGCGGCGTCGTCGGTCGCGGCGCCACTCGAGAACCCAAATGAGACAACTCATGCGAAGAAGGCGCCGAAGAAGGTGGCGGAGGAAACGCTCGGCGTAAGAGTTCGGCCATCCACTCGGCGGTGTCGTCGTCGCCGGTCGTTCGTCGTCGGGCTTGCAAATCTAACGCGTGCAGGGTGTGCCCTCCGTCCGAGGAGGCCGCGGCGCACAAGGCATCGACAAATTCCTGCGGCGCAACAGTGCGCACGAAGGTTCCGCTGGCCGTCTCCGAGCTGAGCAGCGCACTATGTCCTGCCGAGGCTGCGGCGGCGAGCAGGGCGCCAATCGCGATGTCCCTCCGCGGCATCGTCGCGCTGCCGTGCTGTTTCTGGGGGGCGGCACTCAACAGACTGACGTCGGTGGATAGCGCTGGCGCCATTGGAATCGACAGCAGCCGGCGCCCCACGGGAACGGCTTGGTCGGCATTGCCGCGGTTGTGGTGGCTGATATCCGTGATCGGGGGGATGGAATCGTCTCCTTCGGCAATGGACACGCCGTAGTTGGTGGCGAGGGCGTGGATGGTGTCGCACAGCATCGTCTCCGCCACGAACTGGGCCGCCAACGTGGACTCGATGACGAAGCCTGCCTCGCGCGGCGTCACGTTTTCGTGCACTGTGCGTCGCATGCTTTCCTGAAACAACGGAGGCTGCTGAGCGCCGCTGTTGAGGAGGAGGAGGGCTTGACCCGCGGGGCCAACGACGGGTGTGGTTCGCGACTCGAGCTGACTCGCGCTTGGTGGGTTCGCGCCGCGTGTGGTTTCTGTGTTTCCTCCTCCATTCGATGGAGGCAACGGTGGTGGCAGAGAACCGTTGCACCCACTCAGTCCAAGGAGAATGGTACCGGCGTTGTCCGACTGTGCGAGCCTTTCGGTGGTCATTTCATCGCGAACGCCGAGCCGGCAGCACTGAGCCACGTGATCGACCAGGTCATTTTGCGTCCAGCGTCGCATGCGGGAGGCAAGGTAGCGCAGCGGGGGGGCGGCGCCCTCCTTGGGACGCTTGTCAACGTCGGCCGTCGTGGCTGCGTCGCGGGGCGCCGCCGACTGAGCGGTCCCACCACCCGACGCAGAAGGCGGAGAAATTCTGAATCCGACGGCCGCCAAATCGACGGTGTCCCACTGCAGCGCCCAGGGCATGTTCGCCCGAATGCAGTCGAGCACCAGCGCAGGCGGGCAGCCCGGTACGTCCGGCCGCTGCTCGACGTCGACAAAGGGGCCGACGGCCACGGGTTGCTTGACCATTTCAACCGCGGTGTGGGCAGCCGCGTCGGGACCCCCCTCTCCTTGTAGAGTCGTCGCGCCAAGTCGCCCGGAATCAGGTGGGCTGGACGCATCGGCAGCTGCCTGAGGGACCTTCAGAGAATCCGGTGGCGCACTCGCGGCGGCTTGCGGCTGCAGCTGAGCAGCCGTTGGCTTCCCACCGGCCTTCGGGGACATCGGCTGAGGAGGCACGACGGCGACGGATGGGGACACTGGCTCCACAGACGGCGGCAGCGGCGCGGGTGGTTGTGGCGTGACGGGCACGATACGCATTTCGACAAAGCGAACGGTTCGGACCGCTGCGGATTGCTCTAGGGATACGGCCGCGCGCTCCACCGTCGCGTTCAGTGCCGCGCCGGAAACGGAAGTGTCTTCGTGGTGTGAACCGCGGCCACCGCCGCCGCCTGCGTCGGGCCGACCACTCACGAGGCACCGCTCGTCGCGGTAGCTGGCGCCCTTCCAACTTAGTAGATCCGTCGCCAAGGCCACTCGAGTCGCCATTGCAGCAGGCGGCTGCGGAAACTGCGCATTACCCAGCTGCGCCGCCGACTCACAAAGCGAGGCTTCCCAAGACAGAAGACGCTGTAGTAGCGGATGAGACGGCTGCAATGCGGCGCGCAGGCGTTCGTGTTGCCGAGCCGCCGAGTCTGCCTGCGGCGGATGGCGTCCCATCGTGGTGGCAGTCCTCTTCAGTGGCGCCGTCGTGGCCCCTTTGATGCCCTGCGAAGACCGGCCCGCACGCCAGACTTGGTAGGATCGAGCTTCCGCCGCGGACGCTAGGAGCAGCGGCACGGCCTCCATCTTGATCGTGTCGTGCGCGGTCGCGGCGCCGGGGAGGTTGACAGAAAGGACACGACCGGAGCGAACGGGGCAAGTGGAGCTGGAGGCGGCTGCTTTCGGATCGTCATCGGGCGAGGAGGATTGGGTGTCGCCGGTGACCGCACCACCAATGGTCCAAGGCCGGTACTTGAGAAGCAAAAACTCGAGCTGCGTCACGAGGCTCTGCGGCGGCGGAATGATGGATTTATCGGTCGCCGCGTCGGCGAGGGAGGGGGCTTGGGTGCTTGCCTTGGCCCCTGGCTTTGGGGCACCAGGCGCACCGCCTTTGGCGTCCTTCTTTGGATCTGGTTTCTTTGCGGCAGACGCGGCACCGGCCTTTGCGTTGGGCGACGCCGCCGGAACGGCGCCTGTCGGCGGCGGGGGCAAAGGCTCTGAAGGCGACGCCACAACGATCACAGACGCGGCGTCCAATCGTCCGAGCGTCGCCAGTAGAGCAGGCGGCGGGAATGTTGCGGTGGTCGGCAGCGTCGTCGCACCGTTCGCGGCGTGCATGGTCGCAAGCAGCGTCTCTAAAACGACGACCGGGTAAGCCGTGCCAACGCACAGCACCACGGCCGAGGCGGCAGCATGGTCGTTGCCCGGGGAAGAGGGAAACATGGCGGGCAGCGACTTGTGGCACAACACATCGAACGCCTGTAGAATGCCGCTGGGATCCTCCCCCGCCGCCGCCACGAGCCCGTCGACGTCGAACAGCAGATTTTGCAGCGGCGACGACGGGTCGGATGAGCAAGCTTCCAGCGGCGGTGAGGCGACGGCGGCGAGTGACGACTTACCTCCCGTCGCGCCCCGGTGAGCAGCTGGGGGCACGGCGGGACCACTGGGCGCGCTGGGGGGCGGCGACGTCACCGGCAACGCACCGCTGCCACCAGGTACGGCGGCTGAAACGAAGTGCTGAAGGGTTGGCATCAAGTTGCCGCTGACGTCGACGTTGTCCGGGGTGTCGGTCGCTAGAATCACGATGGCACAACATGTGGGAGTCGCCGCCGCAGTCGACGGAGGAGGATGAGCTGACGGCACCGACATGTCCTGGTGCAGTGTGATTAATGTGGCGCGCGGAAGACGTGGAAGTCGTACAGAATTGAAAGGGAGAAAATGGAGCTGAGAGCCGACCCAATTTGAAACGCAAACAGGTTTGTTGCCGATACGTGGTGTTTGGTACTCTCGCTTGGACCACTTGTGTACGGACGAGAACGTACCACCGTGGGGAAACACAAACCGTGTGCGACGAGCCGGAGAGGACAAGTCACGAGACACAGCGCGGATCGCTCCACCGGCAGCGCCGGTCACCCGGAAAAAAGGAGGTGAAGGTAAGACGAAAGAACCACGGCCGAACAGTCGTCGCCTCAACAGGCGCGACGGCCGCGACGAGAGAGGCTCACGGCGCTCAAGCGACGATGACCCGCTTGGAGTTCTTCTTGACGAAGATGGCGCGGTCCTTG
>ERZ1292630.3563-Hain-H41-02um-R3-3563-length-13590-cov-7_pt1 | contig 10583 bp, 5 predicted proteins | sample MGYA00564408_ERZ1292630 | MGnify/ENA primary metagenome ERZ1292630 (study PRJEB36523, sample SAMEA6512641) | groundwater metagenome | collected 2019-01-08 | study: AquaDiva: Metagenomics assemblies of 32 groundwater samples
CGGCCTCGCAGCCGTTCGATTCGGCCTTCGTGGCGTTGGCGTGTGTGCCGCGATGCCCACAGCCGCGTTTGATGTTTGAGTATCTCGTGATGCAAGATGTGACGGAAGTCGCGAATCGCGAAAACGTTCTTTGCTGGTGTGTGTTTTTCTGCGTTCTTTCCCCACCGCAAGAAGCGTCGACTCCTTCGCATGACGGACTTCATGGAACGCGACGACCGTGCTGACAGCAGCAGCAGTGGTCCGCGCCACCGTGGTGTGGTGATGTGCAAAGAATTGTTCCGCCGACGTCGTGTACGCGGCAAAATCATCGTACTAGACGGCGCCTTTGCCACCGAGTGCCAGCGCCTGGGAGTTAACATTGACCATCCGCTTTGGGGCGTGTTCGCGTGTTTGGCTTATCCTGACGTCTGCGCACGAGTTCATCAGGGATATTTCGAGGCAGGGTGCGATGTGGTGACGTGCGGTAGTTATCAGTTGCGAGGTGATGTGGGCCGACTTCCGGGATTGGACGCTAACGCTGGCGTGGTTCCGGTGCTCGGTGCCTCCAGTGAACCTCGCACGCCGGCAGCGTGTCCTTACCCGGCGCCGGGCACCGCATTCACGCTGCAGGAGGAGACATCGCGGTGCCAGGTCATCCTTGCGCAGTGCGCCCAAATAGCTGTGCGCGCGAGGAATGGCCTTGGCGGCACGGCGCACGAAGCAATGATCGCGGCATCGCTGGGGCCTTTTGGGTGCACCGTCGGGGGTGGCGGGGAGTTCACCGGCGACTATTCCGCCGCCGCCCTCCCTCCTGGCATGGCGTTGCGCGAATGCGAAACCATTCTCCGCTTTCACCGCACGCGCCTCACGGCGGCCATCGCCTGCTATCGCGAAGGGCTATTCGACATGCTGCTGCTGGAAACGACTCCGCGACTCGACGAAGCGTTGCTGATGCTGAGATTGGTCAAGGACATTTGCGCTGCCGGCGACAGTGGACGCGGGGTGCCGATTCCGCCTGTCATCGTCTCCTTCACGTTGCACCCTTCGCGGGCAGGATGCGTCGCGTCCGGCGAGACGTTTGCGACTGTATGGACAGAGTTGGGAAAGCCGGAATTCCGCGACGTCCTCGTTGGCATCGGCTGCAACTGCTGCGATCCCGCTGGGGTGGACGCCGTGGTCAAGGAAGTTGTGCGGTGCGTTACGCGCGACGCCATCGACGCGACGTCGGAAATCGCACTTGCGCTATATCCCAATTCCGGCGAAGTTTACCTGAGCGACACCAACTCCTGGGGCGCGAGAGACGAACGAGCGGCCACGCATGTGACGTCTCTGCATCAACTTCTCGAAAAATTCTGGCTGCCCAGTGCCTCCGTGGCCGGAGTGCCGTGCGTCCCTCTCATCGTCGGCGGCTGCTGCCGTACCACCGCCGCCGACGTCAGGGCCCTTGCGGCGTGGAAGTAGCCCCCCCTCCCTGACGCTTGGATTCGCGGACACACGTGGGAACCATGATGCTTCGGCCTCGATTCATGTGCGTTATCGTTCGATCATTCCTAAAATAGGGTTGTGGTGGCGAGTCCCCAGTCGATCAAGATTTTTCTCAGATCATCTTACATGTCGGTCCCTGCGAACAATCTGGAAGCGCTCAAGCAGCACAGCATCGTGGTCGCGGATACCGCCGACTTCGGGCTCCTGGCGAAGTTCAAGCCGCAAGACGCCACCACGAACCCCTCTCTCGTTCTCGCAGGGGCTCAGTTGCCGCAGTACGCACACCTCGTTCAGGATGCGATTCAGTACGGGGCAAAATACGCCGCAGGCAAGTCACCAGCGGCGCAGCTCGACGCCGTGATCGACAAGCTAACGGTTAACTTCGGTCTCGAGATTCTGAAAATTGTCCCAGGCCGGGTGTCCACCGAAGTGGACGCCAAGTACTCCTTCGACACCGCGGCGAGCGTGGCGAAGGCGAGGCGACTCGTGCAGCTTTACAAGGATGCTGGGATCGGTAAGGAGCGGCTGTACATTAAACTGGCGTCTACATGGGAAGGCATTCAGGCGGCGAAACAATTGGAAGCCGATGGCATCCAGTGCAACCTGACCTTACTATTCTCTTTCGCGCAAGCCGTCGCGTGCGCCCAGGCAGGGGTCGCCCTCATCTCACCTTTCGTCGGCCGCATCATGGACTGGTACAAGAAGGCACAAGGAAAGGAGTTCTTGCCGAAGGACGACCCCGGTGTAAAGAGCGTCGCGCGTATCTACAACTACTACAAGGCGCACGGCTACGGTACGATTGTCATGGGCGCGTCCTTCCGCAATGTCGGTGAGATCGTAGAGCTTGCCGGATGCGACAAGATCACGATTTCGCCGCAACTTCTGGCGCAGCTCGAAGCCCAGCCGGCAACGCTCGTTCGCCGGCTGGGCCCCGGCGCGCCGGCGAAATCGGAACCCAAACTGGCAACGTTGACCCAAAGTCAGTTTCTGTTCACGCACAACGAGGACCCGATGGCGGTCGAGAAGCTGGCAGAAGGCATTCGCAATTTCAACATTGACACCAGAAAGCTGGAACAGTTCGTCCGTTCGAAAGTGGCGGGAGGCAAGGGCAACACGAGCAAACTATGAGGCACACCAAAGGGGAGACACAACTCGGGGTGCAGACACTAACGCCGTTCTAGCCCTCTTTCACGCATTCCCAAGTTTCTCCGTGTCGTCAGCCTCACACTTGTCCTATTGGTGACAGTGAATTCGTTCGTTTGATGCACGCACCACCATAGCGTAGATAGAGTGTGCGAGAGAAAGAGTTATCACCGGACCCCTCCCCATCCTCGAACACTGTATCCTTTGTATCGGCGAACACTGTATGTCGCTGACGGCGTCCGAGAGGGACAGGTGGCGACGCGCGATCAGGGAGACATGCCAGCGTCTCTCCGTCGACGCCGAGACCGACGACGAAATCGACAAGCTCATCGAGCGCACCTCGTGCAAGGGCCGCTCACTCCAGGACCTGATTCATCAAATGGAGCTGAGGTATGGAGCGGCGACGGCGGTAACCGCCGGCCGCCCCGTTGATCCGAACGACAAGCGCCACTGGAAGGCAGTCATTCAACGCATCAGCCGCGATGCCAAGTTGCCTCAAACAGACGCGGACATCGAGACATTGATGGAGGACACGCTGAAACGGGGCAAGACGCTTGCGGAGCTCGCCGACCGACTCTCGCGAAAGACCGCTCCGTTGCAGGAAGCGCTACACTCGCCATCGCCGAGCTATGCCATGCCAGCATCGTTGCCCGCTCCAGCGCCGTCCGCCCCACCCCTGAGCCAGCCGGTGTCGTTAGCACCGGTCAATGCCACGGCCCCGTCGCCGGGCGCCTCCCCGGCTCGTGGTGGTGGGTGGGGAGCGGACGAGTCGTCAGCGGCCATCGATCGCGTATGTCGGTACTTACTGTTTCACGGGCTCGCCGCCGACATGGCCGGCGCCACCGCGCTCGCGGTTCAGAAGTGCAACGACTGGAAGGCTCGAGCGGTCGCGCTCGAGTCTGGCATGGCGAGCCTCGTGCGAATGCACGGCGCGGAGCCGCACGCGCACTGGAAACCTAACGCGAAACTGGCCGCGGTGTCGGCCTCTGCGTGGCATCCGTCAACGGCTCCGCTGAGCGTCGGTATCGACGCCATTCGGAATCCCGTCATAGCTGCCGAGGAAGGCGTCGACCTACCGCGGCGCGATGGCGCCGTCCCAGGGTCTCACCACATACCCCATGACTCTGGGGTTTACAACGTCCCACGACCAAGCGCTGCCCGCCGACCGGAAGGGTCCGTCGCGGGAGAGGTCGGATCCGCGGGGTCTGGCTACGGCAGTGCCATGTCAAAACGAGGAGGCGAAGGCATGCCGTACCATACGTCCGACGCCGAGGCGCCGAGCACATCGCTCGCGACGGCGGTGCCGCCGCCGTCGGTCGCCAACGACTTCGAGGCGCTCGTCACGTATCGCCGCATCCGGGCCTATTGCCTACACCATCGCCTGGACCAAACGCCCGACGAAATCGAACACATGATTCTCGCCTACCGGAACAAGAACAAGCCCTACCGTGATTTGATGGACAAGCTCATCGCCAAGTTTGGTCAGGAGCCCCTCAACCACCCCGATGTGCAGGCGGCCATCGAGTACGACCGACGGTGCGACTTTGCCCTCCGCATCGAGCGGCTGCTTCACTATTATGGCCAGGACCCGACCGAGGAGGAAGTCGGCTTCTTGCTGGACGAATGTGTTCGAAAAAAGCGGAAATACGAATATTTGATGCAGCGCCTGATCGCGCAATATGGCCCTGAACCGAGTGCGTCGCTCGTGGACTTGAAGGAGCAACGCAGGCGGCAGCAGTCCGCGGCTCACGAGGGCGCCACAAGCGTCGAGGTGCCCTCAAGCGCACCTGCTCCGTTAAAGGCAAGAGCCTACCGAGGACAACTGACGCTGCGGCAGAGGGCCGAATTGCGACTGCGACGCTTCGCGGCTCACCATGGCTGGAAGCGCACCGACGAGCAGCTGCAACAGCTCCTGGACGACGCTGAAAACCGCGCCGGCGGCTATGAAGCGCTCTTCGCGCGGCTGGTTCGCAGTTTCGGCCCAGAGCCGGATTCCCCGATCGCCCTAGACGGCGGATTGGAGGATGGCGAGGAGCAACGGTTAGAGATGCGCGACAAGCTGCAGGTCTACTGCTCTCACTACCGCTTGATGAAGACCGACGCGGAGTGCGAGAAGCTGCTGGACGACTTCGAGGCGGTCGGGTACGATGTCATGTGGGAGCGGCTCGAGGGCAAATTTGGCCCCGTTCCGTGGGGTGTGGAGAAGAAAAAGGGGATCGGCGGCGCCAAGGATGCTGTGACTCACGTCGCCCCCTTCGGGTCGGGTGCCACGGGGGGCGCGAAGACCGCTTCGTCGGGAGCCGGGTCGCCAACGATCGGTGGCGAACGTTCGATCACGAATAGTCGGAGGGCCATGCTCCGTCGCTTCGCTCAGGGACACGGTTTGCTATGGACAGATGCTGAGCTCGACACCATGATTTCTCGCAACAAGAACACATTCCCAGAGCTTTGCGACGCGCTGGAACGCAAGTATGGTGCGGTGCAGGGCGCCTTTGAGCAAGTGACCCCGTTCACGGCGTTGTCAGATAGTGCCGCCGCCTCCCCCTCGCAGGTTGCGGCGTCCATCGCGCGGCTCTCCGTTAGTGACGGCATGAACCAGAAACATCCGTCGTCGTCGTCGTCGCGTGCTCATTCCGACCAAGCGTCAGAGTCGTCGCTGCTCAACAAAAGGAAGCTGGCGCGGCTCTCCGAGCGAAAACGTCACGAGGATGATCACTACTTTTGGAAGGACCGTGTGCGGCAGTTGTTCGAGCTGCACGACCCAAGTAACGCGGGAGACGACGACGTGGAAGCCGCGATGGCGATATTCTTGGACAGGGGCCTCTCCTACGAGCAAATGTGGTCCCAGCTGGTCTTGAAGTTTGGACCCGAGGCATCGGCACGAACCATCGATTCCACTCGAAACTACTGGAAAGCAAAGTTTCGCTACTACTTGGACTACTACAACATCAAAAAGAGCGATGCTGAACTTGAAACGATGATGGACGATTTTCAACCGAAAGGCTGGGCGCGGATGTACGACCGACTCATCGAGTTGCACGGTCCGCCTCCGCCCTTGCCGCCGACCACGCTGGGGCCAGTGAACCTGACGCCCGCGCAATGGCGCGAACGGTTGCGGCACTACTGCCGGGTCAAATTCCCGGCTAAAAGTGCAGACGAGATCGACCTGTACCTCGACCAATTTGAGTCGACCCAAGGATCGCTCGAGACGCTCTACGCCACGCTGGTGCTCCTGCACGGTTTGGAGCGGCCAGATGGGGCGGATCCACGGTTGAATGACCCACGCGTTGTCGGGCCGTCGTCTGCTACGGCGAACGATGCGGCTTACCGCAAGCCTCAGTCGTTCGACGGTGTCCCATCCTGGGCGGCCGCCGGCATGCCCCGAGGACCTTCCGTTCCAAGTGACGCGGGCGGCCCTGTGCCGACGCGCATCGAACGAGGCGAGCCGCCGCCGCGGACTTTTTTCCCGTCTCCACAAGTCGTCGTCGTCGCCACCATTTCCTTTAAGGGGTTCGACATCGGCCTCTATCACATCTCCCCCCCTGCCGTGCGGCACCGCTTCTGCCTCGCGGTGGAATCCGACGTGGCCAACGTGCTTCGAATCGGTGACAACCGGGTCCACGTGCAGAGCCTTCAGGCGCACGGCAAGGACGTCGCGATCCAAACAGCGTTGAGTCTCCCGGACGACATGGACCCACGGTTCGCCGCCGACGAGATTGTGAAGCGAGTGCTGGTGGGCGCGTTTCAGGCCAACGTCATCAAACGGAGCTACATGGAGGACCTCGGCGGCAACCCGTTGGCGCTGCGGGCGGTGAAGGCCTCGGTGGCCGAGGTGCGTTCGGCGACGTTGGAGGACGTCTTACAGCGTCGCGACGATGGAGCCGCCGCGTCAGGCGCGCTACATGCATCGACCGAGCCACCCGTCGCCACCTCGTCGGGCCGACCGATGCATCGCAGCAAGCTGGAGAGCGATAGCGAAACGGCGAGACGAGCGATCGACGTCGCGGACCGCCAACAGCGGCCCCTGGAGTTGGAGCCAAGCGGACCGCCGCCAAGTCGCGATTCTGTCTCGCGAGTCTCGTCTCGCAACGCCGTCGTTGCTGCTCCAGGGGTGCACTTTCAAAGCTACCGCGATCGAGAAGCGCAACGTCAGCCTCAGTTCGACGAAGTGGTTGACCCGCGATCCGGACCTCCTTCTGTCGCCAGCATTGTCTCCAGGGTATCGAGGGAGGTAGACCCCAACGTCTTCTTGCCTGCCGCGGCCTCTCACCCGTCTAACGCGGTCGTCAAGCCGTATCGCCCTCCGCCACCTCCGCCTCCGCCTTTGCCCTCTCCGTCGCGCCATCGTCATCGTCATGAGGAGGAGGATGACGACGGCGCAGGGAGCCCGACTCGCGATTTGGCGACGGAGGCGGAGTTCGCTGCTGTGCGTGATGCGCCTTTCGCATCGCCGACGTGGGCGCAACACGCCGCCGTCACCTCCGCATCGACGCCACAACGGTCGCCCCGTTCGCGCGATGCCGCAAGCCGACCGATGAACCCGCTGGAAGCCGTGTACAGCACCACCGCGCAGCGCGTCGCGGCCGCCGCAACGTCCCCGCGGGCAACATCGCCCCCGAAATCGGATAAAGCCACGAACGTGCGATTTGTAACTCGGCCGGCAGGGACCGCCGTCGGACCTACCGGCTCTCCGGATCGCTACCTCGTCACGACTTACCAAACCACCGGGGGGCCGAGATCATCGAGAGACCAAACGACGCACTCGGTTGGCACACCCCATCGGTCACACCATCGCCCGCGAAGCCCCCCGTCTCGTACAGTCGGGCCGTCAACGGTCATACAACGACCCGTCAATCCCTTGGAGCGACGAGCCGCGTGGAACTACGACACGACGCCGGAGGACGGTTGGGATGACAGACCTGGCGAAGCATTGCCCTGGCTGGCGAACCGCGACGCCCGGCAGGCGCCACAGACAGGAGGACCCGAAACGCCATCGCGCCGACCGGTCGCATCGCCGACGCGCGCGAGCGGTGCCCGCGACGATTCGACCATCACCCCGGCGCTGCCTCGTGGGCTTCTCCCGGGTGACGTCAGCGAACACCTCGTCGGCTCGAGCGGTCGAGAGAGCGACGTGATTCGCCGCGCAGCACCGGATTCTCCAAGGGGAAGCGGCGGACCTACGATGGTCGTTCCGATGTCCGTTGCCGCGTACCATTTGCGGCAGAAACGTTTCGTTACCGAAGCGTCGTCTCCGTTCGGCGTCGTCGCGAACCCTACTCCGCGACGTTGAGCACCCAGCCAGAAAACAAACCAGTAGTGGTAGTTGTACGCGTTGTTTTGCTCCTTATTCTCACACATCTGTTCAAGTGTGGGTGCAGAGAACCGTAACTTCACGTTGCCTTCCATCAGACTGTTGCCCTCGAAGCACACCTACACCATTCGGCAACCACTGGCCACTTTTTTTCGCTCCCGTATTCGTCTCGATGGCGTCTGAAGGGGCGGCCGGCCCGACACCAAAGGGCTTTGTTGATCCTGACCAGCGCGCGCTGTGGAAGCTGCGAATTTCAGCGCTTTTTTCTCTCCGAGCGCCGCAAAAGACGGAACAAGACGTCGAATCGTGCCTTTCGCATTTTGAGAATCGGCCCGGCGGCTACGATGAAATGTGGGCGCAAGCGACCCGCAAGTTCGGTGAACCTCCTGCGAAGCAGCTCAACGCCGCGATTGAGCGGACCCGATGGGTGCAAAAGCTGCAGGCCTTCTACACCCTTGTGGAAAGCCCCCGCACGCTAGCGGACATCAACGCCATGCTAGACCGAGGCGTCATGGAGGGGAAGTCCTACGCCGACGTGTTCCGACGGGTGCAGCTCACCTACGGTGCGGATAGCAGCCGCTCCGCGCCGCCTTCGGACGCGGGAACCCCCGGCCGCCCGGGCTTCAACGTCGACGTCGTCGTTCCAGGTGTGCACACGCCGGTGCGCTTGCCGCAGGCTCTCGCGTCTCAACCGTCGCCCAACAGGTCTGCTTCGCCACTGGCCGGCGGCACGGTCTCCTCGGTCACTGCTGCTGGCCGCTTCACGGGCGTGCCACCGCAATTTTTGCCAACGAATGCCGGCGTCGCGGGAACGATCGAAGGGCTGAAGCCGTCGCAGTATGACCGCCGGACGATGCTGATCGTGTCGATCGGAGGCGTGCTCATGCGCTTGTACAAGCTCGCCGGCCCGCAAGGCCAGTCGCGATTTAACCACGCGGTGTCCAGCACCATTATCGACATGCTGCAGTTGCCCGTTCCTCTGACGGTGACCCGCGTGACAGACCACATCGATGGCGTCGTGGTAGAGCTGGAACTTGACGACACGTTGCTGCCGGGCGGCTGGTCGAGCGCTGGTGTTGGCGACTTGCTCATCAAGCGCGTCGTGCAGGCTGAGTGCGCCACATCGCTGATCCGCCAGACCTACGCGGAGTACCTTGGCGGTAATCCGCAAAAGGTCTTCTTCATTGACGCCGCTTTTTTGCAGTACAAAGTCACTCCCGGCATGCGGCATCGACTGGACATTGTGAGCCACGCGAAGTCTGCGGCCAGTACCGCCGCGAAGCAAGCCATGGCTCCAGACGATCCAATGGAAGGGGGCCAAGACGATTCCGGGCCTCCCACCTCCCGGCTGGACGATTTCATGCTGGGCCCGACCACTCCTAGACTTGGCCGGCCAGTCGCCGCTGGGGCGCCTCCTTCGTCTCCCTTTTCGCCACCGGCCGTCGGGCTCACCGTGGGTCAACAGCAGCGGCAGCAGTGGCGCGCAGAGGCTGGATTTCCCCGCCCGCCATCCCAAGTCGCGGGTGGCTCGTTCGCGACACTCACTGCGCCGGACGGGACACCGTTGCGTGACGTGAATCCTCGATTCGTCCCACCGCCAGGGGCGCTCAAACCCAGCGCTGCAACGTACCTGGATATGTTTCTTATTCGAGACAAAAACGGGCCGCGGGACCGTACCGACGTCGCCGACGGGATAGATGCGGCGGCCGATGCCGTGCCCAAAGGGACGCCCGGTGGGGGGCCGCATCAAGGTGGAGCAGCCGTGCCGACCGCCTTTCAGTCTACCCCGCCGTTTGGCGGTCCCGCCGCTGGCGGTGGTGTCGGCGGGGGGTTCTCACCGGTTTCTCAAGCGGTGCGCTCGTGGACGGGAGGGGCGGGCGCCGTCGACCCCGCGGCACACGTGTCTCCCATGGCCATCAGCGTGTACGAGAGGAGAGTCTTGGGCCGGTAGGCGACTTGGCGCCGTTCTTCTTCCGCATGCCGAGAGATCGTTCGTTCTCTCTCTCCCCTCTCTCTTTTCTCTCTTGGGATTCTCTCTGTACGTATTTACGTAGTAGTCGTCGTCACGGTGGGCGGAAACTCAGCCACTACGGTTTTTACACCGATGCTTTGTCCTCATGACCGGTGACAAGTTAGTCCATCGACTCCAAAGTCACTTTGCTTGCTCGTATTGATCTTTCTGTCCCACACACACTCTCTCTCCCAGCTTCCTGCCGTGGTAGTCGCCACCGTCGTTCCCAATGAGCACGCATGCTTGCAAGGTACAGCGCGATCACCTCGCCAACTACCAATACCCCATTGAAAAAGAGGTGAGCATGACGGACGAAATGAAGGCGGATGCCAAGGATATGGTCGTCAACGCCCTAGACAAGTTCGACAACTACGAGCATGCGTCGCGATTTGTGAAGGACCAAATGGATAGAAAGTTCGGAGCGCCTTGGCACTGCGTCATTGGGGAGGGCTTTGGCTACGAAGTGACGTACGAGCAGAAGCACTTTCTCTTCATGTTCCACCGCGGCCACGTGGCGGTCGTGCTCTTCAAGAGCATCTAGACGATGGCGAGCGACGGCGACGATGGTAGGAAGGGGAGAGCGAGAGAGAGAGAAAGAAAGAAAGGGGACCTCCTCAACTGGAGGGTTGGAAGGGACCCATAGGAGGGTCCGTT
>ERZ1292630.5328-Hain-H41-02um-R3-5328-length-10581-cov-16_pt1 | contig 10581 bp, 13 predicted proteins | sample MGYA00564408_ERZ1292630 | MGnify/ENA primary metagenome ERZ1292630 (study PRJEB36523, sample SAMEA6512641) | groundwater metagenome | collected 2019-01-08 | study: AquaDiva: Metagenomics assemblies of 32 groundwater samples
ACAAACTCTATGCCGAAGCAAATAATAAACGCCAGGGAGAAATAATATTTCACCAGAGAAGAGAACACGGATAGGAAGAACACGAATCAGACGAATTAAACGAATCACACGAATTATTAAATCCCCCCTTTTATTCCCCCCTTTGACAAAGGGGGGTTGGGAGGATTTGATTTATTCGTGCCATTCGCCTTTATTCGTAATATTCGTGTTAGTATTTCTTCGTGTTCCTCTTTCCCTGGCATTACACAACGTATCCTATAACATACGGATTGAACGTAATACTCACATTCCCGGACGCATCGGTAAAGGCATACTCAAAACTCCCGGCTACTATGGGCACAATCACCTGTCCGCCGTAAATCTGTCCGACATTTTTCGCTTCTACGCCAATGGCAAAACATTCTGCCTGCGTGGCGTCCCGCCTGAGGCGGCAATTGAGCCACCCGCCCGGCGGCGGCGGCGGAATGCTCTGCTGGACCAATTCCACCTGCAGGATTAAGGCCACGGCCTCCGGCGGAATACCCGGATTCGGCGCGCTCGGCATCCAATCCTGATTACCGCTAACGATTAAACTGGTCAGTTGGATTCGGGTGGGAAGGAAAGTTATTCGGCTCCCACCACCCACGCCGGGCGCGAGTTTCTCTTGCGTCACTGCGCCATTCTGCAACTCGCCGGTTCCGATGGCGTTATTTGCAATCTTTCCCTGGGTTATTGTGTTCGTAGCCAGTTTGCCGTTAGTGATGCTTCCGTCCGGAATCTTAGCATTGGTTACTGCGCCATCGGCTATCTTAATAGAAGTCACCGCGCCGTTGGCAATTTCATCGGTTGTAACAGCCGGCGTAATCGGCCGGGCCACGGACGGAGGTGTAAAAGATAGTTTTGCCTGAGTAATCGCGCCGTCCCGGATTTTAGCGGCGCTAATCGCATTATCGGCTATCTTTTCATTCGTTATACTGCCATCCTGTATCTTAGCCCCGGTAACGGCCTGGTTGACAATCTTTTCTGTGCTGACGCTGTTTGCCGCCAGTTTGCTGGTTTCCACCGCGCCGGCCATCAGTTCATCCGGACCAATCATGCCATCGGCAATCTTCTGCCGGGTAACAGAGCCGTCCCGGATATGTTTCTCCTCGATAGCATCACCGGCTATCTTATCACCCGTGACCGATTGCGGGCTTAAGTGCCTTGTTTTGATTTCGTTGAGTCGGTCGTACAAAATCCTTGCCATGATGATTAACTCCTTTCGCGTTGCCGAACTTATGGTCCGGGCAGACGCATAATCTTTGCCGGCCATAGCGATATAACGCCTGATTCAGGCATCGCCGGCCGTATTCGTTTAAAACTTCGCATTGTTTCATAAAATGTTGCTTATAGCGGTAGCGAGGATACGGAATTCTGCATTCCGCACCCCGCATTCCGCATTCGGTTACGCCGTGTAAATCTGTGTCTCCAGGTTCAGTTGTCCGTCCTCCACGAACCAGACGCAGTAGGACTTATCCGCTAATCTGGTGGTTACCCAATCCGTTGCCTTGGTTATGTCAGACAACTTCTCCAGCAGGCTCTTAATCCTGCCGTTATGCCTGATGAACATAGCCGGGTCATAACCTGACTCAGTGATAATTATCCCGCTCTGAATCAGGAGTTGGGTTAGAGCCGTTCTCAAGGACGCCTTGAGGTCAGCCGTGGCGATATCATAAGGACCGCCGGCCAGAACCTGAGCGCCTTCGGGCAATCTGCCGGTCGTCTTCTTATCGCCGGTCAGCCAATCGCCCATAACCGAAGCCACCTGTCGGCCCCGGGCCCGTGAGCCGGTAAAGCGCAGGGTCGTCCGGGCCGCCTCCTCGTCCCAGTTGGACTGTTTCTCCTCCACGGCCTGGATATACCGTTTGGCAATCACGCCGTCCTCCTCGGCAAAGACCGCGTCCAGCGCATCGTTATACCTGTTATAGGAGCGCAGTATCTTACCGCGTTGCATGGCATAGATGTCGGCGCCGTTCCGGTCGCCCTGGGTGGAGCCGGGGAAACTGACCGTGGACTTGAACTTATCCGCGGCCGGCGTAGCCAGAATCTGGGCATAGGCGCCCTCATCAGGCAGCCGGACCTTGCGGTGCTGATTAAAGGTCTCAGCGTGGGCCCTGAGATTAGTCACGCGCTTGGCGGACATATCCGGATGGGGCGTAATAATCGTCGCCACCGGAACCAATAGTTTTGAATGTAACATAAACGAACATCTTCCTTTCTTTTTGGAATCAGCCGGCTGGGCTACCGGTTCGCGATAGCCCGAACTCGGCTGAGACAGATGAAGTTATTTCTTCATCTTATCACGAATCACCGTGAGAACGATTTCAATAACCGTCCTGATGATGCGCATCCAAAAACTTTTCTTCATAGTTGTTTCCACCTATTTTGTTATTTATATGACTAACTGCAAAACAGGCATAAAGCAGATACTCATAGAAGACAAGCCGGGGCCGGGACAGGCGGCATGACTCACCTGCGCCCGATCATGCGCCCTGGTCTTGTGTCCTGCTAATAACATACCGAATAGTGAGGAACTCTTCAAAGGGGCGGGAACGATTACAGATTATTTAAGATTGGCTGTTACAACCGATTGTATTCTAAGGGGTTATGCGAGTGGGTCAAAATGGACTAAAATGAAATATGAAATTATTCATTTTCGGAAGAAGGTGTATTGATAGATTTTTCTAATCTTTTAATATTCGGGCGGGCTTTACCAGAAGATGTTGGAGCAACAATTTCAATATCCTTGAGGACTATCGAGCAAAGATAACCTTTTTCAGTAAGACGGCCGATTTCTGGTAATCCGACTGATTTTAACACCTTGCTTATTTCGCTGATTGCCCCGCTAATACGGTTTTTATAATTTTCCGGCTCAAGTTTATAATCATCCATTTTCCAGCCGCAAGCCAGAACAATATCTTTTAAGGAAATATAAGTATCCTTGGTCTTACCGGAAACCCTATCAAGTATTCTTAACAGTATTTTATGTGTCTGGTTTCTTAATCCTATTAGTTGTTTATCCTTGTATTGGAATACGCTTTTGGTCAGGTCTATCTTTAATTTCTTTGCCTTGCTGAACGAGATGGCTTTCTCCTTCTGGGTGACTTTAGAAAAGACCTCTTGACTGATAACCCAATTCTCCTGGCCAAACGCATCAGCAAAATTGACTAGATAAATATTCCTGTCTTCTAATGTTCGCCGGGTATTTTGGCTAATGTTATCAAAGAAAGGCATCAGGACAATACCTGCCTGGTATCTGGCTATTTGTGACGGTATGCTCAAAAGCAGTATCCCGGTTGTCTTGGAATTATTGCACAGGGCAAGAATAATTGCGGTTGATTTACTTTTAATATTCAAAAAGCCGATAAAATAAAGCCGGTCGTCTAATTTTGATAAACTATCTGCAAGGTTATTATCACTACGAATTATCTCCGCAAAGCGGTCAATATCAAAGTAATATTTCTCAATATCATCTTGGCTCAAAGGGATTGACTTGGTGTCCGCCTCGCCATCCTGACAAATCGCTTCCCATTTCCCACGAATTCTTCCAATAACTCTATCACAGGTTGCGGAACAACGAGATGGACAGGGATAAAAATCCCCATTAGGGTCATATTGATGGTATACAAGTAATCTTTCTTTAACGAGATGGTTAAAATCACTTATTGAGATTTGTTTTAATTCACTTGCCCGAAAAAGACGGCTTGGTGATTTCTCTAATTCCCGCAGGATATGCTGTAAAAGATTACTCGCTAACGTTAACATCTTTTATTACACCCTGTTCTTTAAGGTATTTCTCTATAATCTCTCGTTCTTTTGTTTTCGGGATTGAGGCCTTGCTGTTTTTGGTTAATTCAATAGTAATGGGCTCAGAAAAAGCTCCATCCTCGTCTTGTAATGTAAATTCTAAAACAACAGAAGCGAGTTTTATATCTGATAGCGGTATTTTTAATTCTTCAAGACTCTCTAATAAATCGAATGACTTAAGATGAATCTTGATAGCATTTCGGTAGCTCATTCTATTATACCCTTAATTTCTTTGAGCTTTATTCTTTTGACAACATTATTACCCTTGAAATTAAATGCCCCATTTCTAAATGGCTCTAAAGAAATAAGCGATGTGGTATAAACTTCAAGCGGTAAGGTTGTTTTAAGTATATGCTTGCCGAATAATTCTACATATTTATGTTTTGCTATATCGCCTTTTCCCTGCGAGCAATATCTTATCCCTAATGTTTTACCATCATAAACGATAACATCTTCTCTACCCGGACGGTAGTAAAATGCCTTAATTTGACGGTTTTCCCATTTTATATCCGACTTCATATAGTCACTGCGTTCAATCAGGAGATAATCCTTTCCGTCTTCCGGATAGTGCTTGATAACACAGTCGTCGCCTTTATTTTTCAGTTTATAATAATTTGATATTTCCTGTTCCAATGCTTTTATTTGCGTTTGAGTAAAATATGCTTTTTTGGCGGGCAATGGATAGCCAGTAACATCTGCGGCAAGGGTCAAGCAAATAAATCTGTCACGAGCCGCGCGGAAGGTTTCAGGGTAATCTAAAAACAGCACCATTGCCATTTGTTCACACGGGATATCATCAGCCGTAGAAACTCCGTCATCTTCTTTTGCGGTCTCCATATACCCAATCCCTTTTTCGGTAATTTCATTAATGGATTCCCATACCTGGTCAATTTCCTTGTGTTTTTCTTCAGGTAAATTATTCAAGAACTGCTGAAGTGCTGTATCAGTAATTTGCATTGATGCCGGAAGGGGCGCTTCCCTGTTATCAAAGAATCGGCGTATTAACTCATCGCCGACCATTGTTACAAACTTCTTGAATTTCATCCCGGCCTGTCTGGGCATTTTAGGACTCCTTTTTGAGGTAATTATTTCCCAGTAATTAAATCATTGAGTGATTTCTTGTGATGCTGTTTTAGGTATTTACCCAAATGCATATCGTCCCTTACGCCCAAGTCTTTATGATACTTTTTTTCTATTGTACCCATATGAGTATCGTCACGCTTATCGCGTAATGGCCCCCTCTCAGTTCTGGACCGATATCCTCTCATTCCTGGTGCATCTTTAGCCATAATATTCTCCTTTCCTATAAATAGATTATTCCCCCAATTATCCAGTCGTTAGATATTACAGCTTCGGAATAAGCGTTGAATAATCTATGGCTTTGCGTTGACCGTCCCATTTGCATATACGCATCATCTTTTCCTTTTTCATTCCGTAAACCAGTAGGTCTTCTCTCTTGAGAATCTTAAATAAATATTCAAGACTCCCCAATCCGGCTGATGATATTAGGAATGATTCTATCGGATTGATTAACTGAGTGTAACCCCATAACTGCCCTAAGTCAGGAAGTGTCAGTGATTGGTCTTTAACTTCAATAAAAACAAGTTTTATATCTTTGTCGCGTTTTAATACGCCAACTATGTCCACTCTGATTGATAATCCAATGGCCTCTTTTATTTCAATACCAATAGTATTGAGATAGGAATCCAAAGCCACCTTTGAAGTTTTGTACGTGGTAGTGACTGAATAGCCCTTGTATTTACTTTCAAGATATGCCTTACACCACGACTCGATTTCCGGATAAAGTAACTCCTCTTTCTTTGCCATTCAATTACCTCCTGCGATAACCCAAAGCGGCACTAATTTCTCTCCAGGAATTAAAATGTTTCCCTCTTATTTCCGCTGGAATTTTATCGCTGCTCTCCATTGGATGTGGTGGCTTGGGTTTATTGGCTCCTTTGGTCTCCCAGTAAAACTTATGGTGTTCTAACTCGATATGACCAAGTTTCTTCTCGAACTCCTTTTTCTTATCATCTGTGCGAGCTTTTTTAATTTTCTTTTTTAATTCATCATCCCATGCTTTACGATTTAAATCAGATAGTTTTTTTAGCGCATCCATTTTATGGACTATTCTAAATCCTACTTTTTCGAACTCATCCGCAAATATTTTAATTTGATGCTCCCTGAAACAGGCATTTGGTCTGCCTTCATCATGCTCTTTAAGTTGTGGGTCACGGATATTAGGATGCCCCCAATCAATCGTATGCACAGGCACATCAAGATCGAAAAGCAGATTGCTTATATCTATAACCAAATGCCAATTCACCGGGATTTCAATATATGCTCTGTGATTATATGAAACCCCATAAGCAATATTGCTACTTCTAATATGCGCGGTTACATCAGCCAGACCAATCATGAATTCTCTTTTAATGTCCGGGTGAACAGTAAACATGTCCTTAGGTATTCGGAAATCCTTGCACGAGGTTAATCTGTGAAAATGCCTATTAATTTCCCTAATTAGAAAATCCTCGTTGTCTTTAGTGAATTTTATTATTGTTTTGCTCTTTATCTGTGTAGTGGTTAATCTCACTCCGATAAGAGGTTCAAGACTATTTCTGATATCATCAAGACTGGCTTTCACGGATAATTTGGCATTCATCCCTTCGCTGATTAAATTCTTATGAGGGATTTCAATAATGATGTCCGTTTGAGTATTCCCTCTGATAATAGTACCTTTTCCCGTTATCATTCCGAGTAAGTATGCTAACTCTGCGTTCTCCATATTTTCTCTTTCTTAAGGGATATTGTAACCTCTATTAAAATCGGGCGAATACTGTGGCGGCACAAGTTGTCTAATCAACGAAACGGTCTGCCTATCACCCAATCGAAAACCATGTTTAATAAGACACCATATTAAACGATTATTATTAATTCTGCTATTTCGTGGTTGTCCTGGTCTAGATGTTCTAACCATATTTTGTATAGAATGGGGTATATTTGATGCTGTGGCATTAAAATAAATCCTTAATTCAACGCCCCACTTATCCGCACCACGATGTAAAATATAATAGTTGATATTATAGACAGAAACAGAAGGCACTGCTCCTGTTATCAGCGAATATCTATTTTCGAATCCTCGTTGCGACTTAGAATGTAATTCAGCATCTAACTTACACCTTCTTTTAGGCCTGGCTAAATATCCCAAAACATCAAAGCACTGAGTTGGTGTCATTTAATCTCCATTTTTTTAAAGATTAAAATATATTCGTGTACCTTGTTAACGATAAATGAGTACGGATAGCCTAAAGGCCTCATATTATTGTATTCTTTTTGCCTGTCCCAAATAATAATGTCGCATAATGAGAAATTTATCTCAGCCATTTTTCTTGCCAAGTCAAAATGGAAAGGATAGAGCACCCCCTGTTTCCTAATGTCCATAACTATAACAATACAATAACGATTTGGTTTAGTTGCCAGATACACTTGCTTGAAGATGCGTTGTAGGGACGACAGAAAATCCTCATAGTTTTCTATGTTGCCCAAATCTATTTTAGAATCACCATAGTTGCGTATTTCTTTTCGGTCGGCAGTTCTCTTTCGGTTAAGGATATCCCAATAGGGCGGTGAAGTAATAGTCAAGTCAATAGTATTTGGCTTGATGTGTTTATCTATATTATCGCCCGAGTCATTGATTATTTTATATTTTTTCTCATCAAATATCGTTTTATATTGTTCATCAAGCCTATTTTTGGCCATCGCTATATAATCCTTACTTATTTCAAATCCAATCCCCTTTAATTTCTTATTCTGCGCTCCAATTAAAGTGCTACCACTACCCATAAATGGGTCAAGAATAATGGCGTCTTGACCATTCACGTAAATATCTATTAGGCGTTCAACCAACCCAAGAGGAAACATTGCGGGGTGTTTTAGCGCGCGTTCTTCTTTGTTCTTTTGAATATCACGCCAGATGCTAAAAGAATGTTGCAGCCATTCCTTGCCAGTCAAATTATTCAATCGTTCAGCCATTCCTATTAATCCTTTGCAGTCTTTACAAAATATAGTTTTTCGTATACTTCTCTGGGGTCGGTTTCATTTTGATTAATACTACGATAACGACGATACGCTTTTTTATATATTTCTACCCTACCACGCTGTGATAGAATGCCAATAATTTCCTGTTCGGACATGAGGCCTTCATCATTGTAACTCAGCAGAATAAATTTCGTTTGTGCATTTTCAATAATTTCATTGAAAGCATTAGCTGCAATATTCTTTTGGCAGAATACTGATTTTTGTTTGTCATATGGTCTCATTCCGGTAATACCACTGATATTTGGATTGTCCCATTTGGCGACGGTCTCTAATATATGATAGTTTGGCGCATATTGTCGTCCATTATATGGCGGGTCTAAATAAAGAATGTCACAGGATATATTTTTAATGAGTTCGTTGGCATCAGATTTGTATGCTTTATTTCTCCGAATGCTTCCCGGTATGTTTGGCACCTGTAACATAATCGTTTTGAGCGCCCGCGGGTCCCAATGCTTTAGATATGCGGCATAATTACCGGAAATATTAGCAACAAAAGGAACTGCTTCTATTAAGGACGCCAGCAGTACATAAAATTCATCGCCGGTTATTAATGATTTATTATTCCATTCTTGAATCTTAGTTCTGATAGCGTCTATTTTGCCAGCATTACAATCCGAGAAATATTGGCGCGGCGAATCAAGGTGCTTGGTTCCATTAGGACAGTAGTTATTATAAACAAATCCCTTAATAGGCGTTAGATTGTTAAGATAATTAATAACTAAATTGAGATTACAATCATTACCGTTTAGTCCAACGATAATTCCTTTGAGTCCATTGAAACGTGGTATGGTATTATTCTTGATATATGCTCGTGCTAAAGCATAAGAAAATTCCAGGAAATCATTAGCATACACTGTATATCCTTTTTGTTTGAAGTGGCGCGCAACAGTAGTTGTGCCAGAAAACAAGTCACAAAAGATAGCGCCGGAATTAATTCCAGTCTTAGAAACCCCCTCGCTCAGGAAATCAAGCAATCTTTCTTTGCAACCGTAATAACGCATAATAATTATACCTTTTTTATTACTCTTTCCACTTTTCCCACAATTCTAACATTCTTATCTTTAGGGTCAACGATAATTGGTTTCATTCGGTCATTCTCGGGTTTGAGTTTCACCTTACCTTTTTCCAGATAGAATCTTTTAACCGTTGCTTCGTTATCAATCATTACCGCTACCATTTCCCCGTTTTCCGCTGTCGGCTGTTGACGAATCAAAATAATATCACCGTCATTGATACCGGCATTTATCATGCTTTTACCCTGGACTTTGAGGGCAAATACCTTGTCCGGATTTCTTATCAGGTTTTTATCAACCGTAATTGTTCCCTCAATATTCTCCTCGGCTAAGATAGGGTCCCCTGCGGCGATTCGCCCAACAATCGGAATCTCAAACAGATTCGTTTCAGATTTGTCTTGTTCACGGCAATCCCTCTCCGGAGTGCCTTGCTCAATCCATTTATCAATCGCCTCTTTCTTAAAGCGCCATTCACTGCGAACCCTGAAAGACGGTATCTGTTTGGCATTTAGCATACGATAAATAGTTTGCTTGTTGACTTTGAGATAGTCGGCTACTTCGTGTAAAGTCATAATATCGCTTACCATAACTCTAATCTCCTCTAAAACAAAAGTTATTCTTGGCTATCTATAGAATAATATAGTATATTATAGTATGCTTGTCAAGTATTTTATAATATTTTTGTAAGATTTTCTGAAATCAACTATTTCCCCAACTAAAATGCTCTACCTCCTTTCCGAAGATACGGTTCCTGCCCCGCGGGAACACTATTCCCCTTGCCGATAAATACCCTTCGTGGTCTCAGGGCAAGTCCTTCACTGCCCTTGGGAATATACTCCATAACACCCATAAATATACTCCCTGTGATATAGAGATATACTCCGTTTGCCATAGAAATATCCTCCCCGGGTTTTGGTGATATACTCACTGATAACCCGGAATATCCTCTCCGCATCCCATAGATATACTCCGTCTGGCAAAGAAATATCCTTCCTCTGTCCTATAAATACACTCCCTGTGGCAAAGTGATATACTCTATGCCGGCAGGAAATACTATCCCCGGCGTATAGAAATGGCCTTTGTCTGATAGATGAATGCACTCCCCGGAAAGGAATTACACAGCTTATTGAGCGGTGGACTACCCCCCTATACCCTACCCCCCACCCCCCTTAGTTTTGATAGCCGCAAAACCGCATAAATCAATGGTTTGCAGGTTTTTTGTTATAAATGGAGAAACTTAAAGAGGTTACAGAAAAACACCAGATTCCATAACCACTGCAATATCATTAAGTTATGTGAAACAATATGCGATTGCTGTAACTGGTAGAGTAGTAAATGGTTATAAGAATTTCGCCAAGAGGGACACTTCACTGCGCGCCTGTCCCGCCGAAAGGCTGGAGTCGCTGGACGCGGTCTCTGCGGAGTTCGTTCCGTTCCAGTGCCTCCCGGTGCGCCGCCTTTGGCGTGCTCCCGACCATCGCTTCGCTTAGGGGGTACTCACGGTCTCTGCGGAGTTCGGTCCGCTCCGGTGGGTGCTCCCGGTCTCTGCTGAGTTCGCTTAGTTCACCGTTAGGACGCCCCGAATTAAGGATAATCCTATTGGGTTTTGTCAACGAATGTGCCGCCGGTAATCTCGGCAATGGTT
>ERZ1292630.5329-Hain-H41-02um-R3-5329-length-10581-cov-5_pt1 | contig 10581 bp, 5 predicted proteins | sample MGYA00564408_ERZ1292630 | MGnify/ENA primary metagenome ERZ1292630 (study PRJEB36523, sample SAMEA6512641) | groundwater metagenome | collected 2019-01-08 | study: AquaDiva: Metagenomics assemblies of 32 groundwater samples
TACAGGCCGGCAAAGTTACTGCACATAGCGACCTGCAAGTGAAAAGAATTTTTACCTTTGGAACATTGGCAGATGCGGATTTGGAAGCATTTCCAGAAATCTGCTCAAACTAACTTTGTCATCATTAAAAAACAAAACGAATGGAATTTAACTGGATCGTTCTACTTGGAGCAGCCCTGATCCCCTTGTTGGTGGGCTTTGTTTGGTACCATGAAAAAGTGTTCGGCAAAGCCTGGATGCGGGAAAGCGGCCTTACGGAAGAATCCATGAAAGGCGCAAACATGGCTATGATTTTTGGCTTGTCTTTTTTCTGGAGTTATTGCTGTTCCTGCTTATCCTCCAGTGATACAAAGAATTGAACACACTCTAAAAAGAATAAAATCTATAATTTTAGATTCACAAACATCTATTATTCTTACTTCTGAAGATTTATACTCTCAAGCTCAAATATTAATTTCAAAAATACCAAATACGGGATTAGATAAAATTGAATGGCTTAGTTCTGATAAAGTTGATACTAATCTTTATGAAAATTGGTTTTTTCCTGATATAAATGAAAAAACAACAGCTTTTTTACAATATACTTCTGGTTCAACTTCAAATCCTAAAGGAGTTATAATAGATCAAACAAACATTCTTTATAATGAAGAGATGATAAAAATAGCTTTAGATAATGAAGAACGAAATAGCACAGTTGTTTGTTGGGTTCCTTTTTATCATGATTTAGGTTTAATAGGCCATCTTTTACAAGGATTATATATTGGTGGTAAATGTGTAATCATGTCTCCTTTAGCTTTTTTAAAAAACCCTTATATGTGGTTAAAATTAATGTCTGATAATAAAAATGTTACATCCGCAGGACCTAATTTTTCATTTGAACTTTGTCTAAAAAAAATAAAACCAGAATTGCTTGAAACACTTGATTTATCTAATATAAAAAATTTATATAATGGTGCAGAACCTATTAATCATAAAACAGTAACTAATTTTTATAATTATTTTAAAAAAGCCGGTTTAAGAAAAGAAGCTTTATCGAGCTTATATGGTATGGCTGAAGCTACTGTTTGCATTTCAGTTTCTAATTTTGATAAAGAACTTGATTTTTGTACAATAAAAAAAGATGCTTTTGAAAAAGGTAAAATAGTTATTTATGAAAAAACAGAAAAAGATAATTCTGAAAATGTAACTTTAGTTACTTGTGGAAAAAATTATTTTGAAAATCAAAAAGTATTAGTTGTAAATCCAGAAACTAAAGAAATTTGTAAACCTGATGAAGTTGGTGAATTATGGGTTTCTGGAAAACATATTGCTAGTGGTTATTGGAATTTACGAGAAGAAACAGAATATGCTTTCAAAAATTATATAGAAGGATACAAAGATCCTTTTTTGAGAACAGGTGATTTAGCTTTTATAAACGATGAAAATATCTATATAACAGGTAGAATAAAAGATTTAATAATAATATCTGGGAGAAATATATATCCTCAAGATATAGAAAGAGATGTTGAAAATTTAAGACAAAAATATAAAGAAATTCGTCCAGGTTGTGGAGCTTGTTTTTCTATAACATTAGATGGAAAAGAAAATATTGTTATTTTTCAAGAAATTGATTCAAAAAGTGAAAATATTGATATAAATGGAATTATAAATTATATTTCTCAAGAAATAACAAAAATACATAATATTCCTTTATATTCAATTGTTTTATTATCCGCAGGTAGTATTGCAAAAACTTCTAGTGGAAAGATTATGCGACAAGCTTGTAAAAAAGCTTTTTTAGCTGAAATGAAAGATAAATCTTTTAATGTATTAAAAATATGGAAAAAAGATATTATTAGTTCTAAAAAAGATTTAGTAAATGATAAATCGATAAAAGCGAATCCTGTTATTTTTAGCCACGAACCAGAGATTCAGGGTATTCTTAAAACTAATAAAAGTGAGCAAAAATTAGTAAAAAATCTAACTAAAGAAAGTATTCAGGATTTTTTAAAAGATTTAATTTCAAAAGAAATTGAAATAAAAAAAGAAATTATAGAATTAGATCAACCTTTCACATATTTTGGGGTAGATTCTGCTATTGCTGTTTCAATGGTAAAAGAATTAGAAGATTTTACAAATCAAAAACTATATGAAACGATTTTTTGGGATTATCATAATATAGAAATTTTATCTGATTATTTGTTTAATGAAATTAAAAACACCACCACCGTAGAGACGCATTGCAATGCGTCTCTACATGAAAATCATGAACAACAAAAAAATGAAAATAAAATAGCCATAATAGGTTATTCTTGTAGATTACCAAATTCTGTAAATAATCCTGATGATTTTTGGGAATTATTAAAAAATTCAAAAGATGGGATAACAGAAATTCCTAGTGATAGATGGGATAATAATCTTTTTTATGATGAAAAAAAACAACAAAAAGGTAAGTTATACACATCAAAAGGTGGTTTTATAGATAATGTTTATGATTTTGAGCCAGAGTTTTTTGGAATTTCTCCAAGAGAAGCAATAAAAATAGATCCTCAACAAAGAATTTTATTAGAAGTTACTTATGAAGCTTTAGAAAATGCTTTTATTAATCCTGATGATTTAAAAAATACAGATACATCGGTTTTTATCGGAATTTCTTCAAATGATTATTCAAAATTAACTATAAACTCTGGAAATGAAGAAAATATTGATCCTTATTGTGGTATAGGAAATGCTTTTAGTATAGCTAGTGGAAGAATATCATATACATTTGGTTTAGAAGGAGCAAATATGGTAGTTGATACAGCCTGTTCTTCTTCTTTGGTTTCAATAGATACAGCTTGCAAGACACTTTTAGATAATGATTCTTATATCTCAATTGCAGGAGGTGTTAATTTAATTTTATCTCCTGATGTAAGTATCTATTTTTGTCAATTAAACGCATTATCACAAGATGGATATTGCAAAACATTTGACGAAAAAGCTGATGGTTATGTAAGAAGTGAAGGTTGTGGAGTTGTTATTCTAAAAAAATTAGATGATGCTATAAAAGATAACGATTTTATTCATGGTGTTATAAGTGCTTCTGGAATTAATCATGATGGTTTTAGTAATGGGCTTACATCTCCTAATGGTAATTCTCAAAAAAAATTATTGGAAAAAGTTTTAAAAAAATCAAATTATAACGAAAATGATATTCAATATGTTGAAACTCATGGGACAGGAACACCTTTGGGGGATCCAATAGAAATAAGAGCTTTAACTGATGTTTATTGTAACAATAGAAAAAACAAACTTATAATTGGTGCATTAAAATCTAACATAGGTCATACAGAAGCTAGTGCAGGAGTTTCTGGTGTTATAAAATTACTTCTTTCTATGAAAAATAATCTAATACCTGCTAATTTACATTTTAATAAATTAAATCCTCAAATTAATTATAAAGCAGATTTTTTTGAGATTGCTAATAAAAATATAGAATGGAAAAATGAAAAAAAAGTTTGTACCATAAATTCTTTTGGAATAAGTGGTACTAATTCAAATTTAATAATAGAAAATTACTTAGAAAGTGTAAAGAATGAAACTGGAAAAAAAGAAGTAAATTTACTTACAATTTCTGCAAAAAATAATGAATCATTAAATAAAAATATTAATAAATATCTTGAGTTTTTAGAAAAAAATCAAAATGAAACAGATGAAAATATTTGTTATACAGCATTAAGGAAAAGAAAACATTATGAGCATCGTTTTTCAGTTGTATATAAAACTAATCAAGAGTTAAAAGAAAAAATAAACTATTTTATAAAAAACGAAATAGATGAAGGTATTAATTTTAATACAATTATAAAAAATCCTAAAATAGCTTTTATTTTTCCAGGGCAAGGTTCTCAATGGTTATTAATGGGAAGGGAATTATATAAAAAAGAATCTGTTTTTAAAGATATTATAGATGAATGTGAAACTATTATAAAAAAATATTCAAATTTCTCATTAATTGATTTAATAACTAAAAATACAGATGAAGATGCTTTTGAAAAAATTGAAATTGTTCAACCAACTCTTTTTGCAATAGAAATTGCTTTAGCAAAATTATGGAATTTTTATGGTATTTATCCAAATATTATAATAGGTCATAGTATGGGAGAAGTAGCGGGAGCATTTATTTCAGGTATTTTAACATTAGAAGATTCGATAAAAATAATGTGTGTAAGAAGCAAATTAATGAGTGAGAAAGAAAATCTTGGAAAAATGTTATATGCAGAAATAGATTATGAAAAAGCAATACAAATAATAAAAGATAAAAGCCTTATAGATATTGCAGTTCAAAATAGTAATAAATCAATTGTTTTTTCTGGAGAAATACAAGAAATAGAACAACTAGCTTCTTTTTTAGATTCCGAGCAAGTTTTTAATAAATTTGTAAAAGTAAATTTTGCATCTCATAGTTATCAAGTTGATAGTTTAAAAGACGATTTATATAATAATTTAGCTAATATTACCTCTAATAATGCAGAAATAGATTTTTATTCTACTGTTTATGAAAATAATATTAATCCAAATATGAATATAGATTACTGGTTTGATAATTTAAGAAAACCTGTTTTATTTTATCAAGCCATAAAAAAAGCTTTAGATAATGAAATTAATGTTTTTATAGAAATAAGTCCTAATCCTATTTTAAATGTATCAATAGAAAACATAATAAAAGAAAAAGAATTATCTAATAATTGTATAATTATAAATACATTAAAAAAGAATTCTGATGATTACTACTCTTTTTATGATTCTATATCAAAAGCGTATTGTTCTGGTTTAAATATTGATTATAGTAAAATATATTCTAATGGTAAAAATGTTTCCTTACCAAATTATCAATGGAATAGAAAAAAATATCTTGATGAAAATGTTAATAAAAATAAAAATACTTCCAATTATAAAAAGCTTGAAAATGGAATCTCAGTTTTAGATTTTAGTTTATCAAAAAAAGAATTAGAAAATAAATATTTAGATGATATGTTTTTGTTTTTTACATCAATATCGTTAGATTTTATTAATAAAGAACTTGGTTATGATTATTATTTAGAAAATTCTATTTTAGAAAAGGATTTTGAATTTGAAGATAATTTATTTTTTCAATTAATCTTGACTCCTTTAGGTAAAAATTTTCTTTTAGAAATATTTCTAAAAAATAATATTATTTTTTTATCTAGCATAAATTCTAAAAAATAATGAGTGAAATCACACCCAAAAAACTAATATTGTTATATAATTTTATAATACGTTAATGTCTAAATTTGGAAAGAAAATGAAAAAAAAATTATTACTTTTAACATCGGTACTCTTTTTGGGAGCTTGTTCTAACCCATCAGATCTTGTTTCTTTAAGTAATGAAAGAACAGGTTCAACTTCTATAACCTTTAAATTTCCTTCTATAAAATCATCATTTGGAATAAAAGCAATTCCTTTAAGTACAGATTCAATAGAAATTGATATATTAGGTAAGGGGATTGATGCACCTATAAAAAGGACTGCTAAAAGATCTGATGCAGATAAAGATGGTAATGTAAAATTGACAATAAAAGATTTACCCGCAGGTGAAAAAAATGTAAAAGTCTCGGCTTTTGACGCTAATAAAAAACTTGTTGCATCTGGTACCGATAAGACAGTTATTGAAGCTGATAAAGTTGCTAAATTAACTATATTGTTAAAAGAAGAAGCTATAAAAGAAGAACCTAAACCACCTGTAGTTACAGAAAAACCTGTTGAAAAACCTATTGAAGAAAAGCCAATAGAAAAACCTGTTATTCCAGAAGTAATAAATAAAGGAAAATTATCAATAAAACTCACTGGTTTTTCAGCAGGAACTTTTTCTATTTATTCTAGATTAAATACTGCTGGTGGAACTAGTTTAGTAAAATCATCTTCTACTGATACATTAGATTTTGAAGATGTTGCTTCAGGAACTACAAAATTAAATGCTGTTATTACTTCTAATGGTTTACCTATTGCAAAAATAACAAAAGAATTTGAAATTGATAAAGATAAAAGAGTTGTAGATTTAGCTGTTGACAAGATAACTCCTATAACTGAATTTGATACAGATTTAGCTGTAGCTGAAACAAAAATACCTGAATCAATAAAATCTTTATTTGCTGGTCATTTAATAGGTGCATCTGATGTAGCTCCTCTATCTTTTGGAAAAGCAAATGTTGATATTGCGGTAGATGGTGGTGCTGTTGCCTCAGGAACTGATTTTAAAATAACAGAAAACTCTTCTTTAAAAATAACTGCAAAAAATCCAGATCAAAGACAACTTAAATATATTTGGGCTATCACAAAATCAACTTCTACTACAAATAAACTTAATACAAAAATAATTGATGAAAGAGGAAGTGTTTTACAAGTTAAGTTAGACCCTACAATTAAATATATTTCTTTTATTGCAACAGATGAAAAAACTTACTCTAATGTTATTGTTATGCCATTAGAGCAATTTACAAAAGCAAGTCCATAAAATTAGTAAGAAATGAAAACTAAATAGATAATTAAAATATACTTTTTTTAAATCACTTCTTCTTTCTGATTTTTAATCCTATTTATTTTTAAATATTTTTTGTTTATTAACATAATAACTAAAGAATCTATTGTATAATTCAAATCGTATTAATAGGCTTTTTTATAAACATGGAATGTTTTAGACTTTGTATAGGTTGTTATAAAATATATAATAGTAAAGAACTTATAAAAATTAAATTTAATTGTGGTAAATTATATATTAATCCAAAAGTTTATTTGGATGGTAGAAGTGCATATTTATGTTATAAAAAAGATTGCATAGATATTGCGAAGAATAAAAAAAAGTTTGAAAAGAGCTTTAAGGGAAAAATAAAAATTACTGAAGACATTTGGTTTTTTTTGGAAGAAGTCTTGAAAACTTCTTAGTAATTTAGAAGGAAAATGTAACTAATGACAAAAAAAAGATTAAACGATATAGCTAAAGAAATAGGTGTTGAAAATAAGATTATCATAGATTTTTTATATTCTAATGGTATAACAAATAAAGATGGTGGAAAATTAACTCACTCTAATAATTTAGATTCTGAAGTAGTTTCTCTTATTGAAAAAAACACAGATTCTTTAAAAAACTCAGTTAAAAAAGACAAATCAGATTCTAGATCTAGATCAACATCTGAAAATAAACCTAAAGCTATAAAAATTGTAGAAAAGACAGTAGAAAAATCTGTTGAAAAACCTGTTGAAAAACCTTTAGAAAAAAAAGAGAAGAAAACAGAAGAGTCATTAGAAAATGTAAAAACAATAGAAAAACCTAAGAAAAAAACAATTTCAAATCCAGAAAATAAAGAAATTGATGTTCAATCAGAAAAACAAGTTTTAGCTAATAAAAAACCAAAAGTTGATAAAGATGAGATTAAGGAAGAGAACACTTTGATTTTAACCCCTATAAAAGAAGAAGTTAATCAAGAAAAAAGATCTGTTGCATTGGCAACTAAAGAAAAAATAAGTATTAAAATAAGTAGTTTTTCTGCTAAGTCTTCTTCTAAAGAAGGAGTTAAGAAAACTTTTTTATCAAGGAATAAGGACTCAAATCCTTTAAAAAATGAAGCTCTTAAACCAGAAAAAATAAGAAAAACAAAACCGCCTATTGAAGGTTTAGATCCATACAAGAAAAAAATTAAAGAATTAGGTTCTAATGAACCTCCTAAAGAAATCAAAGAAGAGAAAAAACTTGATGATAGAAAAAGTAACTATCAACCAAGAAATAATGATTCCAGAGATTTTAGAGATAACCGTAGATTTGATGGAAATAAACCAGCTTTACCAACTACAACAACTCCTACAACCCAAGCACCTGCACCAGTTTCTACAGCAGATAAATATAAAAATGCTAAAAAAGGTGGCGGTAAGGATGATAAAAAAGGTAAAGATGATAAAAAGGCAAGAGAAGAAGAAAAACTACTCGCTAAAACTTTTGTAGGTAGAAAAAAGAGAAAAGAGGACAGAAAAATCGAAGAGATTGTTGATGAAAATATAAGCAAAGAAATTCAAATTCATGATGGAATGAATGTAAAAGATATTGCTGATAAATTAAGATTAAAAGAAACTGAAATTATTAAAGAACTCTTTATGAAAGGCATTATGGTAACAGTAAACCAAGCCCTTGATAAAGAACTTATTACAAAAATAGTTTTAGAAAAAGGGTTTACTATTTTAGAAGATACTTCTAAAGAAGACGAAATGTTAGAAATGAAACTTGAAGAAATGTCTCAAGATGAATCTAAATTAGTTACCAGACCTCCTGTTGTTACAATTATGGGACACGTTGACCATGGTAAAACATCTTTACTTGATTGTATAAGAAAAACAAAAGTAACTGACACAGAAGCTGGTGGAATTACACAACATATCGGAGCGTATCAAGTAAATGTACAAGGAAGATCTATTACTTTCTTAGATACTCCTGGTCATGAAGCGTTTACAGCTTTAAGAGCAAGAGGAGCAAAAGCTACTGATATCGCTATTCTAGTTGTTGCTGCTGATGATGGTGTAATGCCTCAAACAATAGAAGCTTTAAATCATGCTAAAGCTGCATCAGTTCCAATAATAGTAGCTATAAATAAAATTGATAAAGCTGATTCTAATCCAGATAAAGTAAAACAACAATTAGCTGAATATGACCTTGTACCTGAAGATTGGGGTGGTTCAACTGTTATGGTTCCTGTATCTGCAAGAGCTAAAATGGGTATTGATGATTTGTTAGATATGGTATTATTAACCGCTGACTTACAAGATATTAAATCTAATCCAAATAAATCTGCTCAGGGTGTAATAATAGAAGCAAAATTAGATAAAGGTAAAGGTCCTGTTGCTACTGTTCTTATACAAGCTGGAACACTTAAAATTGGTGATAATTTCGTTGTTGGTAGTGTTTACGGTAAAGTAAGAGCTATGTACAATTATCTTGGTAGTAACATAAAAGAGGCTGGCCCATCATCTCCAGTACAAGTTATTGGATACTCTTCTGTTCCTACAGCTGGAGAGTTATTTAGAGTAGTTGAAAGTGATAAAGTTGCAAGAGATCTTGCTGAAAAAGCTCTTTTTGAAGAAAAAGAGAGAGCTGCTGCACCAACAAGAACACTTAATTTGGAATCTATTTCTGAACAAATTGCTCAAGGAAAAGCAAAAGAGCTTAATATTGTAATAAAAGCTGATGCTCAAGGTTCTACCGAAGCTCTTGAACAATCTCTATCTAAACTTGTTGTTGAAGATATAAAACTCAGAGTTATTCATTGTGCAGTTGGAGATGTTACAGAACATGATGTAACCTTAGCAACCGCATCTAAAGCTATTGTTATTGCCTTCAACGTAAAAGCTGATGGAAAAACAAGAGATTTAGCTGAAAAAGAAGGAATAGATATAAGACATTATAATATCATCTATAGAGTTATTGAAGATGTTCAAAAAGCTCTTGAAGGTATGTTAGAACCAGAATATGAAGATGTAATAATTGGTAAAGTTGAAGTAAGAGCTTTATTTAACATTGGTAAAAATATTATCTCTGGTTGTTATGTATTAGAAGGTAAGATAACAAGAAATTCTAATATTTATGTATTTAGAAATGGTGCTATTATCCATAAAGGTAAAATAGATGCCTTAAAACGTTTCAAAGATGATGTAAAAGAAGTTCTTACTGGTTTTGAATGTGGTATCTCTTTAGATAAATTTAATGCACTACAACAAAATGATATTTTTGAAGTTCATGTTACTCAAGAGAAAAAGAGATAGAATATTTAATAAGGATTTAGTATTCAAGTGTAGAGATGTTTTATAGAATGTCTTTACGTAATATTAATTGCAGGGATTTGATTCATCAAATCCTTTGTTTAATGATCCTAATGATTTTTGTTTTTAATAAGGGGTAATTTTATGGGAACAAATAATAGACCAGCAAAAGTAGCCGAAGCTGTGAAAAGAGAAATGGGCGACTTGTTAATAAGAGAAATAAAAGACACTAGAGTAAAAGGTGTTATGATTTCTGTTACTAATGTTGAGGTAGCAGGTGATTTAAGACATGTTACTATTTTTGTAAGTATTTTTGGAAATGATGATTTAAAAAAAGAAGCAATGAAAGGTTTAGAATCTGCTAAGGGATTTATAAGAACTGAAATAAGCCAAAGAATAAATTTAAGATTTGCTCCTGAAATTCATTTTAAACTAGATACATCTTTTGAAAAAGCAGATAAAATTTTTGCTCTTATGAATAAAATAAATCCTGAAAGAGAAATATCTTAGGTTTACGTTTATTCATGATTTTTTTGTTTTGTGTGATTTAGTGTTTTGTGAATTTTTATAAAAAATATAAAATAGATAAGAGAAACTAATTTTTTTGTAAATTATTTTCTCTTATGTCATATCATTTTAGTTATTTAGCATTTTTTGCTAAAGTTTATATAAAAAAAGTTGAGGTTATTTATGAAAAAATTTATTAGTTGTTTATCTGCTGTATCATTTTCTATTTCTGTTTTGTCTTGTAGTTCTCTTTTCGATCCATCTGGGGTTTCAAAATTTGGTATGAAAGCAGTTTCC
>ERZ1292630.5334-Hain-H41-02um-R3-5334-length-10570-cov-8_pt1 | contig 10570 bp, 10 predicted proteins | sample MGYA00564408_ERZ1292630 | MGnify/ENA primary metagenome ERZ1292630 (study PRJEB36523, sample SAMEA6512641) | groundwater metagenome | collected 2019-01-08 | study: AquaDiva: Metagenomics assemblies of 32 groundwater samples
TGATGACTGCTGTCCTCAGTAAGGTTCCATTTTTGCGCCAGTATTTCATCCAATTCCTTGGCTAGCGGCTCCAGAAGCCGCTAGCTGCCGCAAGGTGCGTGTAGGAATTCTTCCTACATGCATGCTGGCGGAAATCCTACTGAGGATTTGGAAAAACTTCCATTTACTTACACCTTATGCAAGTTGAGAATGCGTTCACTGGCTCATGCATCAGGTTCGAGCCCGCGTGTTAACTGGAAAGGAGTATATGAATGGATGCTAACCAGATGCTGGGAGAAATCAGAGAGATCAACCTTGGCTACATGCTGCTGGCGCAGCAGATGCTGCGGGAAGACAGAACTGCAGCAATGTACCGGCTGGGAATCGGCAAGGACGTCGCCGATATCATGGAGAATCTTACCTCCAGTCAACTCCTGAAGATGGCTGCTTCCAATATGTTGTTATGCCGTTTCCGCTTTGATGACCGCCTGATGGCGGAGATGCTGACCAGTCACAGCCGGGATCGCACAGTATCGCAGTTCCATGCAGCTATTCTGATGGCCGGGCAACCCGCCGAGGCAATTGTGTAAGCCAGGTATTTTCAGGAGCCAGAGACTATGCGTAATAAAAGTATTCTGTCAGAGGCAAAACAAATCCAGCTCGCGAGCGAGTTAATCAGGTTGGGAGCGCGGTTGCAGGTGCTGGAGGCCAACTCTCACCTGAGTCGGGAAAGACTGGTCAAGCTCTACAAGGAAATAACGGGCGTCTCCCCACCCAAAGGCATGCTGCCGTTTTCCGAAGACTGGTTTACGAGCTGGCAGCCCAACATGCATTCATCGCTGTTTATCAACATCTACAATTATCTCACCGCGCATGCGGATGTTCGCGGCATCGACGCTGTGATCAATAGTTATAAGCTCTACCTCGAACACATCGAAGCCAGCCAGCTTGAGCGGGTGCTGAGTCTGACGCGGGCGTGGACCCTGGTGCGCTTTATCGACAGCAGAATACTGTGTCTTGCGCCATGCAATAAATGTGCGGGGGATTTTGTGGTGCATGCGCTTGAGCTTCACTCCAATCATGTTTGCGGGCTGTGCAACATACCTTCGCGCGCTGGCAAGACCAAGAAATATGCACAAGTAATCGCATCTAACATGCAGCAACTCAACGCTGCTTGAGGACACCTGCTGTTCTGAGATCCCCTGCAAGTTGATTTTACCCGGACACCAGGATTGCCTGAGTGTACTGGCACCCCCGGGAATTGAGGGGTGAATTCGCTCCTATTCCAGACTTCGGCAGGGTAAGGGCATGTTAACTTTCTTCAGCAGATTTCACCGGCTAATGGTGGTTGCATACATGACATTCTAGGGCGTACTTACAATGCTGGTCATCATCGGATATTTGATTGTTTTGGGAGCCGTGTTCGGCGGTTTTGCATTGGCCGGCGGCCATGTGGCGGCCCTGTTTCAACCCGTCGAGCTTCTCATGATCGGGGGTTCGGCGATCGGAGCATTTCTCGTCGGTAATTCGGGCAAAGCCATCAAGGCGACCTTGAAGGATATGCCAAATGTCTTCAAGGGTTCGAAATACAACAAAGCGCTGTACATGGAACTGATGGCGCTGCTGTATGAAATTCTGGCGAAAGTGCGCAAAGAAGGATTGATGTCGATCGAGGCCGATGTGGAGGAGCCGAAGGAGAGTCCGCTGTTTACCAAATATCCGGTAATCGTTGCCGAGCATCACGCAATTGAATTTATCACCGATTATCTGCGCCTGATGGTGGGGGGCAATCTCGACGCAATGGAAATCGAGAACCTGATGGATAGCGAAATCGAAACCCATCACCAGGAAGGCGGGGTGCCGGCTAGCGTCATCCAGAAAGTAGGGGACGGGCTGCCTGCCTTTGGCATCGTCGCGGCAGTGATGGGCGTGGTGCATACCATGGAATCGGTGGGCATCCCACCGGCGGAACTGGGCAAGCTTATTGCTGCCGCGTTGGTGGGTACCTTCCTTGGAATTCTGCTTTCCTATGGCTTCGTCACTCCCCTGGCTTCGAAGCTGGAGCAGCGGCTGGATGAATCCAGCAAGTTGCTTGAGTGCATCAAGGTGACGCTGCTGGCCAGTCTCAATGGCTACTCGCCCGCCCTGGCGGTGGAGTTCGGGAGGAAAGTGCTGTATTCAACCGAGCGCCCATCATTTCTCGAACTGGAGCAGCATGTCAAGCAGACCAAGAATAAATAACAGTTTGCACTGGTAATACCTGAGGTATGCATGGCTGAAGATATCCAGCAGAAACCATTTGTCGTCAAGCGTATCAAGAAACGCCATGGCGGGGGGCATCCGAGCGGGGTGTGGAAAATCGCTTACGCCGACTTCGTGACCGCGATGATGGCGTTCTTTCTGCTGATGTGGCTGCTAAGCAGCACCGACGCAGGTACTTTGAATGGCGTTTCCGAGTACTTCAAGACGCCATTAAAAGTGGCGCTTGCTGGCGGTGAAAGCAGCGGCGATAGTGCCAATCCGCTCAAGGGCGGTGGCAAGGACGTACTGGAGCGCGATGGCCAGGTAAGAAAGGGCGACACCAAGAAACAAAAAGAGGTCATCAAGCTCGACGCAGCCAAAGCCGAGCTGAAGCGTGCTGAAACGGTTCGTCTAAAGGATCTGAAGGAAAAGCTGGAAGAGGCAATCGAGACCAATCCAGCTTTAAGGCAGTTCAAGGAGCAGTTGATGGTGGATATCACTACGGAAGGTTTGCGCATCCAGATCGTGGACGAGCAGAATCGCCCCATGTTTGCCGTCGGCAGGGCGGAGTTGCAGCCGTATACCCGCGTCATACTACGTGAAATCGGCAAAACCTTGAACGAGGTGCGCAACAGAATCAGTCTTTCCGGCCATACCGATGCCAGGCTTTATCCGTCCGGTGAGAAGGGGTACAGCAACTGGGAGCTTTCCGCAGACCGTGCCAATGCCTCGCGCCGGGAACTGATTGCGGGTGGTATGGGTGAGAGCAAGATCCTGCGAGTAGTCGGACTATCTTCGGCAGTGATGCTCGATAAGGATAACCCGCTTAACCCTATCAACCGGCGCATCAGCATCATTGTAATGAACAAGGAAGCAGAGGAGGCGGTAACCAGGGAGAGTGACCACCTCGTCGAGATTGGCGGCCAGGAAGGAATCAGTAAGGAGAAGATGAGAAATGCAGCTCCCCAACCACAATAGGCTGGCAGTTCGTCACGGATTTCCAACCGTTTCAGTCGCGGCCATGCCGCCGGCATTAACAGCGCTGCTCGCCCAGTTTATGGCTTTGCTGGTTGTGGGCTTGGCGGTGGCCATGGCTCCAGCGCTGGGGCAGGGGCAGCTGCCAGATCAGATGCAGTGGGCGCTGTTGCAGGGAATGATCGCAGCAGCCATCGGTCATTGGTTGGGTATGGCCAGGTGGTGGCTACCGATTAACTTGATGTTTATTCCCGCAGCGGTGGCAGCATTGGCAATAGATTTGTCCCCGCTCTGGTTCCTGGGGGCATTCTTGCTGCTGGCACTGGTTTACGGAAAAATCTATCGGACGCAGGTGCCGCTGTATCTTTCCAGCCGTGCGGCGGTCGCGGCGGTCGCATCACTGTTACCGCAGCAGCGCAGCTTTTCGTTCATCGACTTGGGGTCGGGATGTGGCGGGTTGCTCCAGCAATTGAACAAAGTGCGGCCTGACGGTATTTATCAGGGCATTGAGGCAGCGCCGTTACCATTCCTGTTGAGCAGATGTCGCAGCGCCTTTGGGGTAGCCGGCTGGCGTGTCAGTTGGGGTGATTTCTGGCGTCTGGATCTGGCCCGCTACGACGTGGTTTATGCTTACCTTTCGCCGGTGCCCATGGCGGTGCTATGGCGCAAGGCGCGTAAAGAAATGCACCCTGGCAGCATTCTCATCAGCAACAGTTTCGTGGTTCCCGGAATTGAGCCGGAAGTGACTCTCAAACTGGATGATTTTGGCGGCTCTACGCTGTACCTGTGGCGCTTATAAGGAAACACCATGCCGTTATTGCCGACAGAAAAGAAACAGACAGGAACATCAGCGCTGGGTGCGGATATACAGCAGGGGGTGCCGAGGATGGCGCCAGGTGGCAAGGGTGCAGCCGGCCTGGACAAATGGGTAGCATTTTTCAGCCAGGTGGAAATGCCGGTGTTGCGTACCACGGTTGATGCGCTTGCCCGGCTTAAAGAAAACGAGGACAACATTACGGCACGTGACATCGCTGGGGTCATCCTGCGCGATCCCATGTTGACGTTAAAAGTACTGCGTTATATGCAGGAGCGCCGCAGAAGCAGTGAAGTTACCGAAATCACCACAGTTGAGCACGCCATCATGATGCTTGGCATCACACCATTCTTCCAGCAATTCCACCAGATGCAAGTGGTCGAAGAAATCCTTGTGGAACGCCCCGAGGCGCTGGAGGGTTTCATGGCGGCCATTGATCAAACCCAGCAGGCAGCGATGTATGCATGGGAGTGGGCAGCGTTACGCCATGACATCGAATCCGATGAAATCATCGTCGCTACGCTGTTGCACGACATTGTCGAGATGCTGCTATGGTGCCTGGCCCCGGAATGCGCAATGCAGATAGCCCGGAAGATGCGGCAGGACAACTCCCTGGATAGCGCCGCGGCACAGAAAAGCGTGCTGGGTTTCAGCTTGATCGAGCTGCAACTGTTATTGGCTGAGCAATGGCATCTGCCTGCTCTGTTGCAATCGTTGATGGACGATGTGCATGATGATTCGCCGCGGGTCCGCAATGTGGCGCTGGCAGTGGCGTTGGCGAAGCATTCCGCCAATGGCTGGCACAATGTTGTACTGCGGGATGACTACGCTGCGATCGAGAAACTTGTCGATGTTTCTCGCCATGAAATCATGATGAGAATTCGCCGGGCATCGCTGAAGGCCGTCCGGGGATTGATTGGGTACGGTATGCTGCGCCCCGCGGTCTGGCTGCCGCCTCTGCCGGTAGAAGAGGATGCCGGGCGCGAGACTGGCGTTGGGGAGAGTGTCGAGACCTCGAGTGAGGTACTGGAAAGAGTGACAAAACTGCTGACCTCGCCTGCCGCTCAGCATCCGGATTTTCTGGAAGTGCTGTCGCTGGTTTTTCACGGCATGTATGCGGGAATTGGTCTCAACCGGGTATTGTTCATGGAGATCAACGACGCACACAGCAAGGCTACGGCTAAATTCCTGATCGGAGCAGAGGAAGCATCGTTGCTGCGGAAACTTCAAATTGACCTTGTGCATCCGCATGTTTTTTCCCGGCTGATGGGCAAGATGGAGGCAATCTGGTACAGTGCCGATACGCAAAATGAGCTGCAATCACTCTTGCTGGAGGAGATGATCCGGATCATCTGGAATGGTGTTGGCAATTGTGAATTTTTCGCCATGCCCATTCTGGTCAATGGTGATCCCATTGGGCTGATTTATGCCGACGGTGGCCGGAACCACCCAGTTCTGAATTTGAACGAATATACCGAATTCCAGAGGCTTTGTCTGCTGATGGCAAAATCGCTGGGATAACCGGAAAGGGCACTAAGCTTTCCGCAGAACCGACCGTTAACAAGCACTGACTGCCGGAGGGCAGTGTTATTGAGTGAAATGGCATGGTAACGCACAGCAGGGTAGATACGGTATTCAGCGCAGCGCAGCAACTGACGCTAAATCGATATGCAGGATAGAAAGTTCGCATTTGATGGAGATGCTGATGGTTGACCAGAATATGAAATTTTTGGTGGTGGATGATTTTGCCACGATGCGCAGAATCGTTCGCAATCTTCTGAAGGAGTTGGGTTTCAACAACGTCTATGAAGCTGAAGATGGCGCAATGGCGCTGCAGATGCTGCGTAGCAGTAGCTACGATTTTGTTGTTTCGGACTGGAATATGCCCAACATGGATGGGCTGACCATGTTGCAGAATATCCGTGCGGATGCGGCGCTTAAAAAAATTCCGGTGCTGATGGTAACCGCCGAGGCCAAGAAGGAAAATATCGTAGCCGCCGCTCAAGCCGGAGCCAGTGGTTACGTGGTCAAGCCGTTCACCGCCGCCACCCTGGAAGAGAAGCTCAATAAGATTTTCCAGAACATGGAAAGTAAGGGTTGAATCTGGACTGATACTCGAGTTGGCTATAGCCGATAAGCGCACCAGTAAGCAAATGTTATAGCCAAGATGCCAACAACATACACGATACAGAGAACCTGAAATGATCAGCCAACAGCAAAATACCGCGATAGCAGAGACTGGAAGTACAGATCCACATACTGTGGATACACTAATCAATCAGGTCGGGCACTTGACTCGTACGCTGCATAACAGCCTGCGGGAACTGGGTTACAACAAGCGGCTGGAAGAGGCGGCTTCCAAGATTCCCGATGCCCAGGACCGGCTTGCCTACGTGGCGCTCATGACCGAACAGGCAGCCTTACGTGCGCTGAACGCGATTGAAATCGCCAAACCTATTCAAGACAAACTTGCTGCTGATGCGACTGCTCTTTCCAAACTGTGGCAACAACTCGATGCATCGGGTTCTGGACAACTCGACAGTGATGCATTCAGGAATCTGGTGGCGCGAACCCGCAGCTATCTCAACGACGTACCCGACCATACCAGCGCCACCAATGCTCAATTGATGGAAGTCATGATGGCTCAGGACTTCCAGGATCTGACCGGGCAGGTCATGAAAAAAATTACCAAAATGGTGCAAGGTCTGGAACAGGAGTTGCTGCGACTGTTGATGAATAACGTGCCGGCAGATAAAAAAGAAGAAATTAGCGAAGGGCTGTTGAATGGCCCGGTGGTAAATTCTGCAGGACGCACCGATGTGGTGGCCAACCAGGACCAGGTGGACGATCTGCTGGCAAGCCTGGGTTTCTAGTTCTTTCCGTGCCGGAGGATAAATTCGGCTTTCAAGCAGCCCCTTTATACTTTCTTGTCCTAGGACGGCATAGAAAACAAAACGCGCAGACCCTCTGTAACTTGCTGTGACTGCAACAGTGATGTTGAACGGCAGTTCCCGCAAGGCAGGTTATTCCAGTTTGCCTGATGTCCTCACCGGAATGAGGGATTTTCCACTCCCCACTTCCTACCCGCCACTCCCACTTCCCACTCCCCATTTTTCACTTCCAAGCTCCCCACGATCCCAAATAGCGGCATAAATGCCCATCTATTTGCCGGATTGAATCCGTGACTGCCGGTTAATAATCGCGACTAGACATCAGGAGTCCGCATGGCCGGAGATAGTCAAGAAAGCGATCTGGAAAAAACAGAACCTGCAACGCCCAAGAAATTAGAGAAGGCAAGGGAAGACGGACAGGTAGCGCGTTCGCCAGAACTTACCACCTTTATCTTGCTGCTCGTCGCTGCTGGGGGTGTATGGTTTATGGGCTCCAGCTTGATGGGACAGTTGTCGGCGGTGATGAGAAACGGCCTGCGACTGGAGCGGGAACTGGCATTCGATTCCCAGCTCATGTTGCCGCGCCTGGCCCAGCAAGTATTCGATGCGTCACTGGCATTGCTGCCATTGTTTCTGTTTCTGACAGTAGCAGCACTGGCTGCGCCGATGCTGATGAGTGGTTGGCTGTTCAGCGCCAAAGCCCTGCAGCCGGACTTCAAGCGCATCAATCCCATGAGTGGTCTGGGCAGGATGTTCTCCAAGCGCAGCCTGGTGGAATTGATCAAGGCTCTGTCCAAGGCGCTGGTGATCGGGGGCGTGGGTACCCTGATACTATGGCACTCCAGAGATGCGGTGCTTTCCCTGGTAAGCCAGTCGGTAGAGGTTGGAATCACCAACATGGGACATCTGCTGGGGCTGAGTTTTTTCATCATTGCCGGTTCGATGCTACTGATTGTGCTCATAGATGTCCCGTTTCAGATTTGGGAGCATGCCGAGAAGCTCAAGATGACCAAGGAGGAAGTGCGCAAGGAAATGAAGGAAACCGAGGGTGATCCTTACGTCAAGGCGCGCATCCGCAGCCTGCAACGGGAAGCGGCGCGCAAGCGCATGATGGCAGAAATTCCAAAAGCCGACGTGATTATCACCAACCCCACCCATTACGCCGTGGCACTGCGCTATCAAGACGCTGCCATGCGCGCACCGAAGGTGGTGGCAAAAGGCAGCCACCTGCTGGCAGGCCGCATCCGTGAACTGGCACAGCAGCATCAGATTCCCATTCTGGAATCACCACGGCTGGCCAGGGCGCTATATCACCATACCGAACTTGGCGATGAAATACCGGAAACTCTTTACACCGCGGTGGCTGAAGTTCTGGCGTATGTGTTCCAGCTGCGTCGTTATCGGGAATACGGCGGGGCCGTACCACAGTTATCACAGGAATTGCCGGTGCCGGAGGAGCTTGATCCTCAAAGCAGACAGCAGCCCGGCGATGCGGAGCAAGGTCAATGATGAATACGGGCAGAATCTCAATTTCAGACGTGAGTGGCAAGTTTCATGAATAACACACTAACCCTATCAACATTGCTGAGTGGCGGCAGCGTGCGCAACTTCGCAGGTCCTCTGTTGATCATCATGATTCTGGCGATGATGATCCTGCCGTTGCCGCCTTTCATGCTGGATATCCTGTTTACTTTCAATATCGCCCTGGCGATTATCGTGTTGCTGGTCAGTCTGCGTACTACCAAGCCGCTCGATTTCTCGGTATTCCCGACAGTGCTGCTGGTTACCACCTTGTTGCGCCTGTCGCTCAACGTGGCTTCCACCCGGGTGGTGCTGCTGGAGGGTCACACCGGGCCAGACGCCGCCGGCAAGGTGATTGAGGCGTTCGGTCATTTTTTGGTGGGCGGCAATTACACTGTAGGGCTGGTAGTGTTCGTGATCCTGGTGATCATCAATTTCATGGTGATCACCAAGGGCGCGGGACGCATCGCCGAGGTTAGCGCGCGCTTCGCCCTGGATGCGATGCCAGGCAAGCAGATGGCGATAGACGCCGATCTCAATGCGGGACTGATAGGCGAGGACGAAGCCCGTACTCGCCGTTTGACAATTTCTCAGGAAGCGGATTTTTACGGTTCGATGGATGGTGCCAGTAAGTTTGTGCGCGGCGATGCAATTGCCGGCATCATCATCCTGTTGATCAACGTCATCGGTGGATTGGTCATTGGCGTGATGCAGCATGATATGGATTTGGGAGATGCTGCCCGCAATTACACCATGCTTGCCATCGGTGATGGTCTGGTGGCACAAATCCCGGCGCTGGTGATCTCTACCGCAGCAGGTATGCTGGTGAGCCGGGTCACCACCGACGAAGACATGGGGCAGCAGATGCTGGGGCAGTTGTTCAATCGCCCCCAGGCATTGATGCTGACCGCCATCATTCTGGGCGTCATGGGCCTGATACCCGGCATGCCGCATGTTGCATTTCTGCTGCTGGCGGGACTGTTGGGTACGCTTGCGTATTATGTGTCAGTCCAGACCGCTGTCGCGGAAGTACAAGCGCCGCGTGAGGAAGCTCCGGCACCGGCAACTCAGGACGCAAGCTGGGAAGATGTCATGCCAGTGGATACTCTGGGGCTGGAAGTGGGGTATCGCCTGATTCCGCTGGTGGACAAGGCACAGGATGGCGACTTGCTGAAGCGCATCAAGGGGATCCGCAAGAAATTTGCTCAAGAGGTCGGTTTTTTACCTCCGGCAGTGCACATCCGTGACAATCTGGAACTGCGGCCCAATGCCTATCGCATCACGCTAAAGGGAGCCGAAGTCGGCAACGGCGAGGCTTACAATGGTATGTTCCTAGCCATCAATCCGGGGCGCGTAAGCGCGCCTCTTCCCGGCATTGCCACCCAGGATCCCACTTTTGGCCTGCCAGCGGTATGGATCGAGGCTGCCCTGTACGAACAGGCGCAGACCTTGGGTTACACGGTAGTGGATGCCAGCACTGTAGTAACCACTCATATCAATCATCTGATACATAGCCATTCCGCCGAGCTGTTGGGCAGACAGGAATTGCAGGCGCTGCTGGATCGTCTGGGGCGTGATACGCCAAAGCTGATTGAGGATCTGGTGCCGAAACTGCTGCCATTGTCTACGCTGCAGAAAGTGTTGCACAACCTGCTGGAAGAGGATGTGCATATTCGCGACATGCGCACCATCATCGAAGTGCTTGCCGAACACGCATCCCGCACGCAGGATCCGGATGAGCTGACTGCTGCCATCCGCGTGGCGCTGGGGCGGGCCATCGTACAGCAGCATTATCCGGTAGGCACCGAACTGCAAGTGATTGCGTTGAATCACGAGTTGGAACGGATACTGATGCAGGCGGTGCAATCCGGCGCAGGCGGCAGCGCTGGCTTCGAGCCGGGACTTGCCGACACTCTGCTAAAAGAAGCCAATACCTCAGCCCAGTATCAAGAGCAGCTCGGATTGCCAGCAGTGTTGCTGGTGCCGGCCCAGATCAGATTATTGTTGTCCCGTTTCCTGCGGCGCGCCGTTCCGCAGCTCAAGGTAATTTCCCACGCTGAGGTGCCTGATTCCAGGAACATCAAAGTCACGTCCATTCTCGGGAGTAATGCATGAAAGTAAAAAAGTTTTGCGCCGGCACCTCACGTGA